>JAABUP010003537.1_pt1 | contig 27460 bp, 45 predicted proteins | sample 5559201 | NCBI WGS metagenome assembly JAABUP01 (sample SAMN10711887, study PRJNA513373) | rock metagenome | isolation source: Antarctica rocks | place: Antarctica | reverse complement strand
TCGGCGGCCTCGGCATGGGTTTTACGCTGCGGGCCGCGTTGGCGTTGCTCGGCCCCGAGGCGGCCGTCACGGTGGCCGAACTGGTGCCGGCCGTGGTGGCCTGGGGGCGCGGGCCGCTGGCCGCGATCCATGCGGGCAGCCTCGAGGACCCGCGCGTGCTGATCCACGAGGGCGACGTGGGGCAACTCATCCGCAACGCCGAGCCCCGCTACGACGTCATCCTGCTCGATGTCGACAACGGCCCGGACGGCCTGACCCGCCGGGGCAACGACGCGCTCTATGGCGCGGCCGGCCTCGGCAGCGCCTGGACGGCGCTCCGTCCGGGTGGCGCGCTGGCCGTCTGGTCATCGGTGCCCGACGACGCCTTCACGCTCCGCCTGCGCCGCACCGGCTTCGCGGTCGCGGCCTCGACCGTCCGGGCCAACGGTAAGCGCGGCGCGCGGCAGGTGATCTGGGTGGCGACACGGGGACGGTGACCGGGAAGGCCTGCGCGCGGGGGACGTCGTGTCCGCGTGCTGCGAGGGCGGACGTCTTCGGGCGACGGCCCTGCCTCGCGATCAAGATCAGCTTGCGACGACCCCCCAGGCCCGCTATAAGCCTCGCACCGGACGCCATGGTCGCCCGGCAGTGTCGGAGTGTAGCGCAGTCTGGTAGCGCACCTCGTTCGGGACGAGGGGGTCGTAGGTTCGAATCCTATCACTCCGACCACTGATTTACCTCATGATTTCGGCAGTTGCGCGGCGCGGCCGCTATCGTAGCACCCAGGAACGCACCCAAGTTATCTGCGTTTTCGGCTGATTGCGGCATGAACGCTGGCCCCTTGGTCGGGATCGTGATGCCCGTAGACGCGCTCGATCATCTCCATGGTGAGACCGAACATTCCGGCCACCTCCCATCGGTCGGCGCCGCCCTGCATGGCCCATGTGATCGCTGTGTGTCGCAGGATATGCGGGGTCACACCGTCGAGCCCGGCGTCACGCGCCGCCTCGCGGAAACCCTTCGCCATGCGGGTTATCGGCGCTCCCTTCCACTCGACGATCGCTTCTCGGCTTTTCCCGGCCCGGTGCCAGCGCCGGAGGTGATCGATCAGCTTGCGGTTCAAGCGGACATAGGGCTGGCGCTTCTTTGTCTCGCGGGTCTCGGGCGGTCGGCGGTAGAACACGCCGCGATCGAGGTCGACATAGCCCCGGCCGACGGTGGGACGCATCGCTGCCTGGCAGATCGCGGTGGCGCGCGTCCCCGTGTAGAGGCCGACGAGGATGAACCTAGCGACATGCTTGCGCTTTCCTTGACCACCCTTCCACGCCGCCCATAGCAGCCGCGCGGCCTCATTCCGCGTCAGCCAGCGATCGCGCGGAACCGATTTCTCGGGCAGCACCACTTCGATGACCTCGGAGCACAACCCCTCGCTGCGGTGATATTTGATCGCGGCCCGAAGGTCCTCCAACTCGCGCCGAGCAAGCGAGACGGACTCGCGCTTCCTGACGTAGGCCCGGCATAGGGCTCCGTTGATTGCGGACAGGGGGCGGGCGCCGAAGAACAGGCCGAGCGCCCTCACGCGTTGTGCCAGCTCGTTCGGCCTGGCCACACTCATGGCTCGATCCTCGAGGTAGATCGCCAGCACGTCGGCTATGGCGATTTGAGAGGGATGACGTTGGTTCTGTCGGATCGGCCGGTGCTTCGTCTTGATGTAGTCCGCGAGCCGTTGCTCAGCTTGTCCACGCTCATCAGCAGAGCATCCAGTGCTTTCGACCCGCTCTCCATCGCGGATGAGCCAGACGGCGTTTCGTCGGCCGTTGGCCGCGCGGAGATAGAGGCGAGCGCCCTTGGATGGGTTCGGCACAGGTCCAGCATCCTTTCGATATCAAGTGGCGTCGTAAACTCCTTGCCGGCCACACGGTAGGTTTTCAGGTGTCCCCGGTCACGTTCCTTTCGCAGCCCGGCGGCCGTCATGCCGCCGTTCGGGAAAGCATATAGCGCCGCCTCGGCGAGGCGGATCGGCGTATCGGGCCGGATCTCAGCCGTGTCGATCATTGGCGGTCCCTGACCCTCGGTTTGATGACGTGCATGTGATTATGAACCGGCCGCAGAGCGTTGATGTACATTCGTTCGACGACAGCTAGTTGGGCTGGCGCAACAGGTGTCCAAGTGTAAACGTCGAAATCAATCCTGGTTCTGTGATCGCGCATTCTGCGATTTACGTTGAGAGATTGGCCGACATATACGCACTCTGAACCCTTGAACAGGAAGTAAACTCCACAACTCTCATAGGCTCGCTCTGTTACATCTTTTGGCTCTGGATCTGACACTTGAGAGCCTGACCCCATGATTGCCTCAATCCGCTTTCCCCAATCTAGCGCCCCGGCATGGGTGTCAAACGTGCGCGCTCTCGACTGAAAGCCTCTTAACCTGACCTGGGCGGTAAATCTTCCCTTGCGCTCAACGACAGTCGGCATTGCCATCTCCTGTTTAGACGGCACACATTACTACGTGTAGCGCGGGTAAGTCTCTGTACTATTCACGCTCGTTTCCGCTCGTTTCCCTTCATAGCGCGCCGCTAGAAGGAACATAGTTTGGAGGCAAGATTCCGCGCTTTCGGTTTCAGGTTTCGCCATCCCCGCCTCCCTTCGCCATCAGCCTCTCGTCACGGGCGGCGGCGCAATCCTCGCAGAGGTGTTCGTCTTCGCCAGTCTTTACCCATCCTCTTGGAAGTCGCGGCTTCCGATGGTCGTAGTGTCCTCCGCCGCCAAACTGGTTCATGTAGACGAACGGCAGATCAACCTCTTCTTCGTCCTGGCATTGATTGCACATGATGTGGACGTAGGCGTCGATAATACTCACGGGTCCCCCTCCGTCTCTGCCGGCGCGGGCCGCGCGTGGGTGTCGGACCCGTCTGTGAAGTTCCACGGGACCTTCAGTCTGCCAAGTTTCACAGGGTCGGCGAGCGTCAGCATCAGCCATCCCGAGCACAGATGATCCGGCCTGTGGACGTCGTGACAGCCGAACTCGACGCCTTCCATGACGCACTTCAGCGCGTCCATCAGCGTCTCGGGCGATCCACTCGCCAGATGCGGACCCTCTCGGAACGCGCACGAGGCACAACGCGGCGTGATTTCTGGCACCTTCAACCGGGCGCGCGGTTCGGCTTCGTCGCAAAGCCGGGCCAGCTCGCGGCCTAGCGCTTGGCCATCCGGGGTCGCGCGATTGCGGATCATTCCCCGCCTCCCCCGTCCCGGTCGGCCGCAGGCTCGGCAGGCACGGTGCCGGTGCCCCGGGTGGCGAGGGCGCGGACGGCGGTGGCATAGAGGGCAATCGCTTCCTCCATAGCACCGCAAAGTGTGCCCAGCATCGACGGAGACACGCCTAGGGAGATTATTTCTTCCGCTATGGCTTCAAGCTTTCCAGACAGGCCATCGGGCCAGCCGAAATTTGCTGCCTCTTCCAGCGCCTCCGCGCGCACCAGGTCAGTTGCAAACTGATTATGATGCATACGCTCCCCGGCCTGTACCGACGCGGTCGGGGTGGCGGGCGGCGTGGCTGACCCGAGGGCGGCGATTAGGGCGCGAACCCAAGTCGCTGCGGCCCGAGCAAACCTCTGATCGTAGATGTCCGAAAAGACCAGACGCCCTTTGTGGGCCACTTCGCTAAACTGGCGCAGCTCCTCTGGCACCGCCCGCGCCGCGTCGCGCTCGGCACGAGTTTCGGCGAGGTCTCGGGTGAGGCGGTCGATCTCGCCAGACATTCTTGCGGCAATCCGACCAGCTAGACGGCGGTAGTCGGTTGGCTCCTGCGAGTCGACATTGATAATCGCTTCGATGATACCTCGCAGGGATAGATCACCACGAGAATGAGCGACGGCCTCTTGTAGACCTTCGATAATCTTCATGCCGGACATCTACTGGCCTCCTGTCGCGCCAGCTTTGGCGGCTTCGAGGCAGGCGCGAGCTTCATTTTTATGGTCGCGCCAAACGCCCTCGATCAGCTTCAATATGAGGTTTTCATCTAGTGGATACCCACCGGATCTTTGGCCTTCCAGGCGCACTCGACATATCCTCCGTGCCCCTACCTCGACCATCGCATCCGTGATCGGCATCGCCGCGACGGCGCGCCAGGCGGCTTCGGTGAGGAGGTGGTCAGAATAATCCCGCCCGTCAGCAACATCTTGGTCCGAAGCTTCATCTATATCACCAACGTGCCAATCGTTTAGGATCTCACGTACTGTCCATAGAGTGCTAGCGTCCCGCGTCTCCGCTATGGCGGCCTTGACGGGTTCGAGGGAGGTCATGGTTCGCTCCGTAGCGGGAAAGTGGCGGGTCGATCCGCAGCGCCTCGGGCTGTCGCAACTGGATCAAGGTCCAGAGCGCAGCGGCGCGGGCATCATCGGCGCGGATGAACCAGCGGTAGGGGTCGTCTTCGAAGCGCCGGAACCCGGTGGGCTCATCGATGACGCCGGCCGCGATCAACTCGCTGGCGTCGAGGTTCGTCAGGATGCACAACCCGTTGAGGAAGCGGCGGAACTCGGTGGAGGCGACGACCGCGAGGTGCGGCGGGTTGTGGGAGGCGTGGTCGGTCATAACCATGCCTCCACTTCTTCGACTAGGCTGGCGTCGCGGTCGGCCTCCATCTCGGCGCGGATCACCGCATCAATGAGGTCGGCCGTGGCGGGACTGTCGACGATGCGGCCGAAGGCGTGCGTCCAGAGCGGGTGCGTCCGGTTGATGATCCGCCAGCCGTCGCTGACTTGCCGCCCCGGCATCTCGACATGGTCGATCGTGTAGTTGTCGCGATCCCGATAGGTGCCGGAAATGCGGACGTCGGTCGGCAAATCGATACCGTCGAATGGCTGGACCTGCTCCAGGATGAGATCAAAGCTGGGCATCTCGGTCTCACGCGGCCTTTCCGGTCGGGACGCGTGCCAAGCAGTCCACAAGACCGTAAGCCAGACGCTTGATAGCCACCTCGTCGGCGTCCTCATTTGTGCAGGCATAAGCATAAGCATAAGCATTGGCGGAGGCGGAGGCGTTAGCGCTGGCTAGGGCGGAAGCGAAGGCGAGGTCGTTGGCATTGGCGGAGGAAAAGGCGTCGGCGTCGATAAAGGCCGCCTTCAAGACCGGGCGCCATTCGTCAGCGGTGAACGATTTCCCAGCGAGGGCCTCGGCATGCATAGCCCTGAGAGCTTCGTGCGCCTCGACCTTGCTCCCGCGTTTCGTGCTCATCTCAACGGCGAGCGATCCAATGACGTTGCCTTGCCAGTCATGGACCACCGAGAAGGGGACGCGCCCGTCCAGCCGGGCCAGTTCGCGATAGAATCGCGAACCCCAGTCCAGAGCGTCGGCCTTAGCCTGATTGTCGAACAGCCATGGAACCAATAGAGCGAGCCAACGCGGCATGATCTGCGCAGGACACTGTCTCGCGAAATTCATATCAGGATCAATGACGCTGAGGGCACAGGCGAGGGCGCTGCCATCTTCGCTACATGCGTGCCAGCTCTTCTGAATGAGCGCGTCAGCCGCGCGATAGACCTCGTAGCGGTCCAAGGCTTCGGCGGCAGTGGTGGCGGTGCGGGGGGCGGGCATCACGCGGCCTTTCCGGTGGATGGCTGCCGGACACTCACCTCGTCCGGGTGATACTGCAGGAAGAGGTTGCGGATCGTGCAGACCTCGGTGCCGTCCTCGCGCTTGACGTAGTGCATGCCCCTGGCAGGCCAGCCGCAGCCTGTACACGTTGCCTCGCCGTGAGTCAGTCCCCACATCATCGCGACCCCGATACTGAACATTTGCCTGAAGCTGTTGATCTCTTGACCGCAACTCAGGCAGTATATCCGACGGTCACCGTCAATCTGCACTGTGACGGGCGCGGCGAACGGCCAGAAGTAGGCGTTCAGTGCAGCCACATCCTCCTCCGGCAGTCCGGGAAGCATCTCGATCCCGGCATCGGCGGGCGTGCATCGGCTGGGCCGATGGGCCAGTTCAGGGTGATCGGCCATCTCAGCCTCCCCTTGCGATGCACATGGCCAGCACAGCCACCACGACCCCGATCGCAGCAAGCGCATCGGCGAAGGCCACGACGGACTGGACGATCATGCGGGAGGCGGGATCGGGCTCGGGCGGGACGAAGCCGAGCTGGGTGCGGACGATCGGGGCGGGCATCACGCGGCCACTCTCGTGACGCAAGCTTCCACAATCTGAAAGTTCTCGGCCGCGCAGGCGTTGCGGCGCATCCAAGCTTCGACGAACCGCTTGGCAGCCCCCGTGTTGGTGCCGACCACCCACCACTCGACGCCACCGCGCATGTGAAAGTCGGGCAGGCGCACCGTTCCCTGCATTGAGCCCTTGCGGCTGAATTCGCCGACGCGTGGCACCACATCGGCCCACAAGGTTCCATCAATTGCGCGCAGCTCGTGATGGCCGGCGGCGATCTTGGTCCAGGTAAGGGTTTGCATCGGGGCTTCCCATCCAGGCCGGAGCAAGGGTGCTGCCGGGGTGATGGACTGTACATATCGCACAGCGCCACAGGGCGCAACACAAATCGTACAGCGCCGACACAAAAAAATGCCCGGCTCGAACCGAGCTTGGAAAGCGAGCTGGGTAGGGTGAGCGGCTACGCCGGCTTCACGTCCGGGAAGTTAGCGGGATCGAACCGGAGGTAATGCCGCAGCACGGCGCGCCAGGGTGCAACCTTCAAGAGTTCATCTCGTGACCGCCCGTAGGAGAGTTCAGCCGCATTGTAAGCCATGGCATTGACGGCGTGAAACAGCTCCGGTTCGTCGGCATAGAGGCCCGTCATCTCGGCATGCAGTGCCTCGACGTCGGCGCCAGCCTGGACGGACTTCGCGTAGAGGCGAGCAAACGACCTTCGCAGTTCCAGGTGGGTCCGGGCCTTGCCGCCGAAGTCGAAGACGAGCTGCGCTGCGCCCGCCGCAGCTGCAAGAGCGCCGCCATAAACGGCGACATGCGGATGTGTCGAAAGGGCGGTTGCGGCAGCCGTGCTGCCAAGCGCCAGCACTGCGAAGTTGATCCATCGGTTCCAGGCGTCGAAGTGCCCTTGCCGATCCTCGTGGTAGCGGAGGTTTCGGAGAAGCCTCATTTCCAACGCCAGTTCCGGCGTCATCGTTTGTCTCTCGGGGGCTTCGGGTCCGGCGGCCGACCATCGTTCGCCTGTCCCGGCCGGGGATCGGATTTCCTTTCCGGCGACGGCTTCGGCGGTGGTTTCGGAGGTGGTTTGGGCGGTTCCTTCGCGGCTGACCATAGCTCGACCTGTGTCACGAGTGCTCCCCTCTATATAGTCTGCCGATTGCCGGCCGTCACCCGCCCCGCTTCGCCGCTACCTTGGCGCCGAGCCGCCGTCGATCGTCATGCGTCACACGGCTCCACTGTCGCGCCCGCACGACGGTCAGCACGTCTGCGGCCCACGTGAGTTCGACGCCGAGGATCGGCGACGCCGTGGCGTTGACGCTGATCAGATTGTAGATGTTCGGCACGGCGGTCCGCAGGGCTAACTTCAGGAAACGCCGACCGTCTGCGGTGAGCACCGCCGCCTCCTCGCCGTCCGGAATGCGCTCAAACGGCGTGCCATCCCGAGGGCAGACCACCACGTCGCCGGGACCGTAACGCGGCATCATGGAATCGCCGACCACCTCGAAGCCGATGGCGTAGGGCGGCAACGGGATCACGGCCTCGGCGTTGTAATAGCCCTCGGGCGGCACCTGTTCCACGCCCGCGTCGATCTCGGCTCCGGCACCGATGCGGCCCATGATGGGGATGGTGGATCGGGAGGGGTCCATCATGTCGCCGGTGAGAAGCCAGCCTGCATTGACCCGGAAGGCCTTGGCGTACCGCTCGGCTACGTCGCGCCGCAGGCCGCGCATGCCATTTTCGTGGCTGCGATAGCTATTCTCGTTCCAGCCGAAACGCCGGGCAGCGAAGGTCGCATCTTCAAATCCTGCATCGCGCCTGGCGCGGGCTAATCGTTCAAAGGGCTCTTCCATCCTCCGATGATGTCGGAACGTGCTGTACGTTTCGCCTTGACAGCGGCGTGGTGCGTTTCGTACAACGCCGGACATGGACAGCATCGAATCCCTTTTCGCTCAGCTCGGCGGCCCGTCCGAGGTCGGTCGCATCATCGGGAAATCGACCGAGCACGCCGCGGCAATGAAGCGGCGAAAGTCCATCCCTGTGCGGTACTGGTCGAAGCTGATGCTCGCCGCGCAACAGAACGGCGTGGATCTCGACGCAGATCGTCTGACCAAACTGCACGGGCCCAACCCCGCCCAGCCCGCCCCCGAGCCCGCGGGAGCGCCGGCATGACCCCCTGCCGATCCTGCGGCGGTTCCGGCAAGCTCCAAGCCTATGGCTCGCGGAGATTAAGGCCGTGCTCCGCTTGCAAGGGCGCTGGCTGGCTGCCTGACGCATTCGCGGACGATCGGCCGTCTGCTCACAGCATCGGTTCCGGTGTCCAGGTGATGCCGACAGATAGCGAGGACAGGTTTCGGACGCGGCCCGATCTGTCGCTCGACGATCCCGAAGCTCTGACATCGGAGATGTTCTGATGCACGTCGGACGCATCGCTGGCGCTACGCGAAACCTTGGCGCTCCACTTGATTGGGAACGAGACAAGCACGGAACATGCGGCGACCTGCCGATCCGTGACGAGATGCATGCGCCCGACCTGCCTCGCATGATATCGGCGTGGCTTCCGACTCCCGAAGAACTTCGTCTGCTCAATGCCGGGGCTCCCATTTACTTGGCAGTCATAGGGCACGTGCATCCGCCCGTTTCAGTTTCCGTGGGGATGCCAGCGGTCCCCGTCCCGGAGCCAGTCCAGTGACGCCCGCCTTCACAACCCTCCCGTCCTGCCCGTCCTGCAAATCCCCGATGGTTCTGCATGTCGTGCCGGCGAACCACGACCGCCCCGGCATGTCGTTCCACCGCTGCGTCGACTGCGGCATCGAGGACGGACACCGGATCGACCCCGCCACCGTCCCTCTCACGGAGGACACCGCGCCATGAGCAAGAACGCGCTTGCCGTCGCCATGGGCTTTCTCGGGGTCCTCGCTATCGCGATCATCGCGAGCGCCATCCTGTACGGCTGCGAGAAGTCCGGCGAGCGTTACCACGACCTCGCAGGCCAGTGCATCCACAGCGGCGGTACCTGGCTACCGACTAATGGCGCTGGCGACGCGGTTTGCGTGGGCGCGCGTCCATGACGGTGATCGTCGCGCGCTTCATGCTGGCGTGGTGCCTCCTGGACGGCATCCTGCTCTGTTTGTGGGTCCTCGCGATAGCGAGGCACCGATGAGCGCCGCCGCCCGGCCCGGCTGGATGCACGAGCATCGCGTTGGCAGAACGCGAGCTGTTGATGCGTTCGGCGAATACGCGAGAGTAGCATGATCCGCCTCGTCTTTGATATCGGCGTCTCCCTCATCGCCGCGATCGCACTGCTCGGCTGGCACGAGGCTAACAAGCAATATCGCCGCCTGTCGGATCTCTATTGGGCCATCCTCACCGAGCGCTTCGGCAACGACGAAGCCGTCACGAGGCTCAGGCAACAATGATGTGGGTTTATCTCGTCTTTTCGGCACTTGGTGCAGGAGTTCTTGTGTTGGACCCTGGAAGCGGTTGGGACAGCTTCTTTACCGTCTACGCCGTCATTAACTTCGGCCTATTCCTGGACCGGTGTTTGGAAAGGCATTGGCGATGATCGACGCCCTTGCACTCTACGCACTCTTGATCTGGTTCGAGCCCGGCATCGTCAAGGCCGGCACCGTGGGTTTCGTCATCGTCGTCGGGACCATGCTGGCGGCCGTGCTTTACCGCCGCCAGCCGGGGGCGGACCTGTGAACATCGCCTTTGCCGCGCCCTGCGGCTTCCCCGATCCGGCCACTACCTCCAGGCCGGAAACTTGGCCGTCGAGCGCAGCCGCGCTCCGGTCCTTCTCTTCGCGGCTTGATGCCTTGGCGGGCACCAGCCGATGTCCTAGCGCGTCCGTTACGACGCGAGTTGTTCCCAACAGTTCCCATAGATCGAGTTGGGTTTCCTCCGTCATATTGCCCCTCCGTTTCGCTCAGTCAGATGAGCACGGGGTAAACAGATGTTGCATCCATCAACTAAGGATAAATCGCCGATGTCGGCCGTGACTTCCGACAGTCTGGCGCGCGATTGGGCGCGTCGATTGGAGACCAAAGAGGCCCAGCGTAGCGGGTTGTCTCTTGGCGTTGCGCGTAAGCGTGTTGCAAGCCGGTTGGGTATCTTGCCGGGTACGTTCGAAAACTTAAGCCGCGAGCGGATCAAAGGCGTTCGGCACTGGATCTTTTTGGCTCTTCACGAGGCCGTGAAAGCTGAACTGAAGCGCGAAATGGCGGCACATGAACACGAACTGGAAATCCTTGAACGGCTCGGTCGCGATACTTCTGACAGTCAAGTGCAAGCGGCTCTGGCGGGCGTTGATGCGCTTCGGACGGAGCTGAAATGAGCGCCGGCCACACCGTCCTCCACGCTGGACCGTGATCGCACGGGACGGCGACCACATCGGCATCCGCCGGGACGGAACTGAGATCCGCAAGTGGGTTCACCGGGATTTGCTGAAACCGTTGGCGACCAAAGGAAGAGACAATGAGTGATGCAATCGGCAGGAACACCGTAAGCGGCGAACAGCTTCGATCCTATGTCGAGCGGGTCGAGCGCATCCGAAAGGTCAAGAAGCAAGCAACCGACGACGAAAAGCTCATCATGGCGGAAGCGAAGTCGACCGGTTTCATACCAAAAATCATCGCGTACTGCGTCAAGGTCCGCGCGATGAAGCCGTCCGACTATCAGGAGGATGTAGCACTCTCCGATATGTACCTGTCCGAGCTGGGCATGTTGCCTGAGCCACCGCTGTTCCGAGCGGTCGGCCTGATGGCGGTCGATATCACGGCCAAGGATCAGGTTGTCCAAGCCCTGAAAGCATTTGTGCCCGCGAACGGTTCGATCATCGTGGAAGCGGGTGGCGTGCCAGTCAGGCTGACGCGTAACGCCAGCGGCACCGTTGAGGCCGCCGACGTGGTGAACAAGCCGGCGGCACCGTCGAGGCCGGACGGACCGCCGCCAGCGATCAAGGAGCGCCCGCCCGTGCCGGACGTGGACCTGAGTGGCGCCGAGTCGCTTGGACGGCAGGCCGTGAAGGATGATGTGCCGATCATCAGAAACCCGTTCCCGTTCGGCGATAACCGCCGGGCCTCATGGGATCTTGGTTGGCGTCGGCAGGCCGGCGGCGACGGCATGGGTCCCGAGTGATGCGCACGCCGACCGAACGCAAGACGCCGTCCGACTTCGGCATCCTCTTTGAGCCATCAGAGGCTTTGGAGCCGATCCTCGCAAAGCCCGTCCGTGACGCGCTCACGGAGTGGTTAACCGAGGTGTGGAGCGAAGACGAATTGCGGGCCGTGGGTATCGGAGCGCGTCGTCGTGCCATCTTCGATGGCCCCCCCGGCGTCGGCAAAACTACTCTGGCGCACCACCTCGCGGCCCGGCTTGGGTTGCCCATGCTTGCGGTCAGGCCCGAGCGCGTCATCTCAAAATGGATTGGCGAGACCGGTTGGAACCTTGGCACACTCTTCGACTTGGCGTCCGACGAAGACAACCCCATCGTCCTCTTTCTGGACGAACTCGACGCCCTATCGCCGCAGAGGCGGAAGAGCGAGACGTCGGCAGGCGATGAAAAGAACGCCGAGATCAACACTCTTTTGCAGCGGATTGAGCAGTATAAGGGTTTTCTGATCGCGGCGACAAACTTTGCCGACCAAATCGACCAAGCTATATGGCGACGTTTCGATATCCACATCACGATTGACCTGCCGGGGCAGCGCGAGCGTGAGCACATCCTCTCTCGCTATCTTGCACCATATGGATTGCCGCCGCGCAGTCTGACTGCGATGGCTGAAGCGATAGAGACAGCGTCGCCGGCCCTAATCCGGGCGCTGTGCGAGGGACTCAAGCGGCAGATCATCATCGGACCGAAGCTCAATTCCGACATGCGGCGCGAGGCCGTAGTGTCCCGCATCGTCACGACGGTCCACCCTCACGCGAGCGCCGGGAAGCCGCGCCTTTGGAGCCGCGGTTCCGACGACCCCGCAATCCGCGCCATGCCATGGCCAATGCCACTCGCGATCGACGTGCCGACCATGTCCGTGACTGAGCCGGCTTCGCAGTCGGCGACAGTCACACCAATTAGACGGGAAGCAGATCTCCGATGAACATCGAGGAAAAACAAATGGAACCCCTGCACCATAACGAAGCCGTGTTCTTCACGAAGGAAGTCGTGGTCGGCTACATCGGCAACAACAGCGTGCCGGCCGAGGCTCTTCCGGGGCTCATCCGCAGCGTCTATCACGCCATCGTGGACATCGGCCGTCCGGAACCCGCGAAGACGCTGGCCGAACCGCTAAAGCCGGCGGTATCGATCAAGGCTTCGGTCACGCCGGACTACCTCATCTGCCTCGACGATGGACTGCGGTTCAAGTCGCTGAAGCGGCATCTCGGCACACTCGGCATGACGCCTGCGGACTATCGGACCAAGTGGGGCCTTCCGACAGAATATCCGATGGTGGCGGCGAACTACTCCGCCAAGCGCACCGAGCTAGCGAAGTCCATCGGGCTCGGCAGGGGCAACACCAAGCTGGCTGCGGTGGCCTAGAAAATGTTGCCCTCTCCCACTCCCGATTCATACCGCATCGTATCCACCATCGGCATGACACCGTATCGAGCCCGGATCACGGAAGCTGGCAACGCCAGGATTCGAGAAAAGATCGCGGCGCAGCGGGAGACGGATCGCCAAGCGAAACGTCTTGAAACCGAAGCAACGGTCAGGAGAAAACGACTGGACGAAACTCTGGCGGCGACAGCCAAAGCCGTCGGCCCGCATTTCGCAACCCTGATCCTCCGCGACGTGGCCGAAAAACACAAATTTACGGTCGACGATCTCAAAGGTACGTCGCGAAAAGCCCCGGTCGTTCGTGCCCGCCAGGAAGCCATGTGGCGAATTCATACCGAGTGTCGTCTCAGCTTGCCCAAAATCGGTCAACGCCTCGGCAGCAAGGACCACACTACCGTGCTCCATGGCATCCGCCAGCATGTCCGGCGCAAAGCATCGGAGGAGGCGCGGACATGAGCGCCATGTTCCCGCCGGCCCTCGTTGCGGCCGTATGCGCAGCTCGCTGGTCCGTATCGGCGGCGACACTCGCGGCCCGCCATGGACTCACGAAGCCTCAGGTCTGGAAGATCTGGGAAAGGCACCGCGGGCTCATCCACCCGAGGCCCTTGAACGGAGAGGACGATCACCCGGTCCCCAGCATTCTTCAGCGCCCGGATAGGCTTGCGGAGAGCTTCGGCATCGCAGTGGTCGAGCGCCGGGTCGGCGACGCGGTGGTGTCGCTGGCACGGGTGCGGTTCCTCGATGGGGTGCGGACATGAGCACAGCGCCTCGCAAGACCGAGAACTCTGTTCAGGTTTCAGTTCTTGTCTGGATTCGCGAGAACGTGTCACCGCTCGTCTGGCACTGCGCCAACGGCGGCTCGCGACACAAACTAGAAGCCAGAAAGCTCAAGACATTAGGCGTCAAGGCCGGCGTGCCGGATCTCATGTTCATCGCACAACATGGCCCGACCCGCGGCATGACGTATTACATCGAGGTCAAAGCGCCTGATGGCCACGTCGACATCGAACAGAAGAAGTTCGCACGAGAGGCTCAAGAATTAGGCACGCCTTGCGCTGTGGTCTTCTCGAAAGCCGAAGCCATCGCTCAGTGCAAGGCCTGGGGCGTGGCCAAGATCTCATGTTCTTTGGTGGCGGTGAACCAATGAACGACGCCGTGAACGCCCTTGATCATTTCGACGCCTTCGCCGAAGCGGTCAAACCGCAATGGCAGCGCAGTCGGGAGAACTCCGTGGCCAAGGCCACACAAACCCGTGCCAGGACCAAGGCGGAAAAGCAACTCGACGAAGACGAAGTGCTGGAACGGATGTGGCGGGCCGGGAAAAAACAGCAGCGGATCGATTTGATGGCCGGACCTCATGGCAAGGAAATCAAAGGACTGATGACCTTCATGCGGACCATGACGCTGTCGAGCGCTCCCGCCCTTATCACTTTCATCGAACGCGCGACTTGGATACGCACCGCGCCCACGGATGTCAGATACGCGGTCTTGGAGATCGTCGCCAAAGGCATCGGGGACCTGAGAGTCAAGGAAGGCTTCGAACGCTTCAACGACGCGCTGTGGGATGAGCCCCCCAAGGCCTTCCATGTCATCAGAGATTTGGTAGGCGTCCGATGATCAAAGCAACCCTCGACGCCTATGCGGCGTCCTCACGCCGACAGTGGCAGACCGACCGCAGCCAGACCGTGGGCGCTAGCGAAATAGGCGGTTGCGCTCGCCGTGTCGCGTTCTCGAAAACCGTGGACGATCCCGTTTCCCGCGTCGAGCAGGACGATGATTTCGAAGATAGTTGGGGAGCGGCACGGCGCGGCAACCTCATCGAAGATCATCTGTTCGTTCCGGCGGTCCGCGCGAGATTCGGTGCGGCAGCATTATTCACCGGAGATGAGCAGCGCACCTTCACGTCCGGTTTCCTGTCGGCAACGCCAGACGGGTTGCTGATCGAGCAACCGCGCAACGCCCTGGCGCACCTCGGCATTGCCGATATCGAAGGTGACGCGATCGACCTCGACTGCAAGAGCATCGATCCACGGACACGGCTCACTGGGCCAAAGCCTGAGAACGTCTTTCAAGTCCAGGTTCAGATGGGGTTGATCCGGGAAACCACGAACTTTCGGCCCGGCTATGCGGTGATCTCCTACATTGACGCATCGTTCCTAGACCGCGTCACGGAATTCGCGGTGCGGTTCGACCCTGGTGTCTACGAGACCGCGAAGGATCGGGCACGGCAGATCATGACGGCGGCTCACGGCAAGGATCTGCGACCTGAAGGCATCATGGCAGGCGGTGCGGACTGCCGGTGGTGCCCCTTCACGCGGCAGTGCGGGACGATTCGCGCCGCTCGGGTTCCGAAAGACGTCGTCGACATGCCGGCAGACGTGGCGTCGCTGGTGACACAGCAAGCCGCGCTGGCCAAAGACAAAGCGGCCGACGTCGAGATGCTGGAAGCGGAGATCGCCCAGCACAAGGAGAGAATTCGCGACGCTTTAGAGGGGGCCGGATCAAAGGGGCTTCCGGGCGTCGCGCAATGGACTGCCGTGAAAGGCAGGTCCGGTTGGAACAACGATGCGATCCGAAAAGCCGCAGCCGCGGCTGGGATCGATCTCGAACCCTACCGGACGGTCGGCGATCCCAGCGATCGATTGACCTTGGGCTAAAGCCTAACAGCAAGCACAAACTAACCACCCCGCACCATAGGACAAAACAGATGCAAGACCTAATGACCAACAACGCCAGCAGCACCGCTCTCGCCATGCCACCGGCCAAGAATGCTTTCGAGGCCTATTCGGAATCGGTTAATTCCAACCGAATCGTCGGAGCTTTGTTGAAATTCAACAAAGGAGATTGGCTCGTCGGACAGGACAACGATGAACTGAAACTCGGAACCAAGCTTGTCGCCGCCGTCGAGGAAGTGATGGTCGGCTATCTGAAATGGGAGGATAGCAAGGTCGTCGACATGCGCATGGGCAAGGTCAAGGACGGGTTCGTCATGCCGGCGCGCCGCGACCTCGGCGACGTCGAGCAAGGCACGTGGGACACCGACGATCAAGGCAAGCCACGCGATCCCTGGCAAATGACGTCCTACCTCATCCTGAAGGCGGCGGAAGGGCAGGATCTCTACACCTACGCCCCCTCCTCGGCGGGCGGCCGCAACGTCGTCGCCGCGCTCTGCGGCGAGTATGGCAAGCACAGCCGGCAGAAGCCCGACGAGTTCCCGATCGTCGAGCTCGCGGTCGACAGCTACATGCACAAGGTCAAGAGCTACGGCCGCATCAAGGTGCCGGTGCTGCAGATCATCGGTTGGGTGAGCAAGTCGACCACTATGGCGGCGATCATGGGTGAGGCAGCAGACGCAGAAGCCGATCGCAAGGCGGAAAAGGAGCAGGATGAAGCACCAGCCACACCGACGAAAAACGGAAAGGGTGTCAAAGCCAACGGCACATCCGAGACACGGTTCTAAACCTTGACGCAAGGCGAGCAATTCAAGCAAGCGATCGAATTCCTGTCGGGGGTCTTCGGACCCTCGACGGAGCAACCGATCTTCCTGTGCTCGCTTCCTAACGAGCGCGACGCCTCCGATCAGGTAGGCGAACGCCGTATCATGTCCCGCGACCCGGCCGACGTCGCGTCCTTCGTGGCGCGGTGGGACAGACCAGGCCGCGGGCTCTTCTTCTGTGTCGCGACACTGGTCGAGAATGCCCAGCCGGAGAGGCCCAAGGGCTCTGTGCGCCACAAACGCAGCGTGGCGGAGATCGCGCTATTCCACGCCGACATCGATGAGAAGTCGATCGCGATCCCGCTCGAAGACGTGTTCAAGGTGCTACGCGAGTTGCCTTGCCCGCCGTCCGTGGTGGTACGGTCGGGACACGGCCTGCATTGCTACTGGCTGCTGAAAGAGTCGATCCAAGCCGACGATCTCAGCATCGAGCGGGCGGAACGTATCAACGCCCTCTTGGCCGACGTCGTCGGCGGTGATCCGGTCTCCGACGTCTGCCGGCTCATGAGGCTGCCGGGCAGCCACAACACCAAACGCGGCGAATGGACGGCTGTCGAAGTCGCGAACGGTGGCTATGAACGGCGTTATGAGGTCGACGATGTCGAAGACATGCTCGACATGCTCTCGCCCCGGATCGCGCGGCGGGATGCACTGAGCCGCAAAGCGCCGACACGGCACGACAACCCCTTCCTGGCCGTGGCCGCGAAGCTCGGATTCAAGCCGTCGATCGAGGTCGAACAGCGGCTCGCCGCCATGACCTATCAGGGCGTCGACGAGACATCGATCCATGAGACGCAGGTCGTGGTCACGGCGGCCCTGCTCGGTCAAGGCAAGCCGATCGAAGAGATCGTCGATATCGTGATCGAGGCGACCCGCATCGCTGCCGGAGACTACGGATCACGATGGAATTGGGCTCGCGAGCGCCGCACGATCCATGGACAATGTGAAAGCTGGCTCCGCAAGCATCCTGAATTGACGATACAGCCGAGACAACAGCATGAAGTAGAAGAACGTGCGGAGACCGTGGCCGTGGCGCAGAGTGGCGGGAGCGGCTCCGTCGTCGCCCTGTCCGATCATCGCAAGGCCGAGAAGGGATCGAAGAAGGCGAAGGCTGACGTTCAGAAACATGTCATTCTCGGACAAGGTGTCATTGAGGCGATTCGCGCCCGGGGGGACGACATCCTGGTAACATTGGGTGAAGTCTGGCACTATACCGGAGGCTTATGGTCAGCGCCGACCTATGTTGGAAAGCAGTGGCTTGAAGTCGAGATAGAGATTGGTTGCAGAACGCTCAACATAGACTCCACAAACAGGATCGTAAGCGAAGCCAGGCAGTGGATACTACGGAATCCTGACATAAACCATGGCCTTATCGAGTGGAACAGGCACGGTCTGATACCGACGCGGTCGGGTTTGCTTGACCCTAAGACTAAGATCATTGTGGCACCTATGCCAGAGCATCATGCAACATGGCGTATAGAGTGCATTTTTGACCCTTCAGCAGATTGTCAGTGGTGGAAGAGATCTCTTGAAGACCTGTTCGCAGACCGAACACCTGAGCTTCGGATGCAAACCATAGAGACGCTGCAAGAGCTTATCGGGGTTGCTTTGATCGAAAACCGATCAAAGGCATTATCGAAGGCGATGGTCCTCTATGGGGGCGGAGACAGTGGGAAAACCACGGTGCTGGAGGTCTTCTCCGGTCTTCTGAGCGAGAACCCGATCTCAACGGCACTGGACAGCGTGAGCGGAACGCATGGCCTCATGGACTTCGTCAGGCGGGCGCCTTGGGTGCTCCACGAAGCCTTTGATCAATCGCGCTGGTTGTTCTCCTCGATGGTTAAATCACTCCTGACCGGAGACCCGGTGCCGATCAACATCAAGAACGGTCCGCTCATCACGAAGCGGTTCCAATGTCCCGTATTCTGGGGGACGAACCACCCACCTCAGTTCAAAGAAGCCACCAAAGCAATCGTCAATCGAATGATCGTGGTTCAGTGCCGTCAGGAGTTCAAGGACACCCTTCCCGTCGGAGCGGCCCTGGAAGCGAAATCAAGAGGCTTCGGTGAGGTCAGTGAGATGATCCTGACTGACGAAAAATCCGGCTTGTTGAACTGGGCATTGGAAGGTCTGCATCGCGCCATCATGCGGGGCTTCTTCTCTCTCACGCCGGAAATCATGGAGACCAGAGCGGAGATCCGTGCGGACAGCAATCTGGTCGCCGGGTTCGTCAACGAATGCGTTTCCTTCAGTCAAGACGCGATGATCTCGACCTCGGACTTCTGCGCTGCCTTCACGATGTGGTGGCACGAAAACAAAGGGGAGAACCGCGGCGCGCCATCGAACGAATCGGTGGGAAAGGCAATCACCTCGCTCGGGGACGCGCGTATCGCGTCACACAGGGAGACCGATACGCGCTATTATCTTGGAATCCACCTTAATGGGGTAGGACAGGACTTCTGGCAGGGCGTCAAAAGCTCTACGCTCGCTCAAGGAAAAGCCTCCAGAATCTCGTCTGGGGTAGAGGCCGTCAACCGGTCGATCCCCCCTAAATGGGATGGAAAAGACGTCGTCAATCGGATGCGCGCCGAATTCGAGAAGCGCGTTGAGAAACCTCCAGATCCGCCCCCGAACGCATATGACAGTTCATATGACAGTGCTGTCGATATGACAGTTGCAACTGTCATAAGCGGTGAGACCCAGTTCTAAAATGACGGATGAAATCGAGATCCGTCATTCGTCTGTCATCCGACAAGCCGTTGTTTTTGTTGAAGAATGACAGATATGACAGATATGACAGTTCTGCTTATGGGAAAACATCAACCAAACAAGGGGCTTTAGGTCAAAGTCATCGTGTTATGAGCAAGTAAGGGAAAACGACATGGACCGTCATAGCGGCGTCGACAACGAGATTGTCCCGTTCGGAAAATACCGAGGTCAACCGGTTGCTGCTCTTGCGGGAGACCGGGCCTATCTGGACTGGCTCATGGGTCAGGCTTGGTTCCGGGAAAAGTTCTCTACCCTGCACACGATCGTGATCAATAATTTTCAGGAGCCGAACGAAACGCCTGAGCACAATGCGATGCAGGTGGAGTTTTTGAATGACGCCTATTTGGTCAAGGTCATCGGTGCCTACATTGACCTGATTGAAAGCGAATGGCGCTTCAGGGTCACTAATAGACAGGTTCGTTTTGAGGCAAAGGGGGTCGATGTACTAATCAGTTTCACGTCATCTATGATCGAAGGCTTGATTATTTACAGAAATGATGGTCGCTGTGAGTTCGGCGTTGAACTTAAACCGAGAATATCAGATGATTATCCAGCAGTGTTGCGTCAGGTTATTGCTCAGCGTGGTACCCGTTTGGTCATTGTAGGCAAATACGATGGTGTTGGAGCAACATGGGAGCAAGTCGTAAAGACATTCATGCTTTCGGGTATCGGTCTCATTAGAGAATCTTCGCTGCATATCATTGAAGATGATCGTTTGGACAATGTACGATTAGAAATCGAGGAGGCTGCAGATATTTTTGTTCGAGATCATTCTTCCGAAGAGGTGCAGTGTATAGATCGTGTTACATTGGTTAGACTTCAGGATCAATGTAGCCAGACCGGAAAAAGACTCAAGAGAGGGCGAGATTATGGCCTGGCACTTGAAGGTGTTGCTGCTTTGCGACGGGGGTTGGCTATTGTTTCTGGATTGGTGCACTCCTCCAGGGAGGAAAAAGCTAAAAGCGATGCTAAATGGGTCAAGATGCATCTTGGATCAAGCTCGTGAGCGCGGCGGTAGAGGCGGCGTCGGTCCGGGACTGGATCGCTGAAACCGCGAAAGCCGCTACTGCGTTTGAGCGGCGTTGGACCTTGGGTGCCCTGAAGCGCGTCGATGCGGGACTGGCGCGACGGCTTCGGCTGCAGCTTGACGATTTCAACGAGGCGACGCTGTCTGGCTCGGAATCTGACGTCGAAAAGCATGGCGCTGCGACGTGCCGAGGCTATGCGGCCGTGGTGCGGGCCATGGAAGCGGCAGGTGCGCCAGACGATGCCTACCTTGAGGGTTGGTGCCCCCGAACCGGCTTTCGAGTTGCCATAGCGAACCAGAGGGCTGCAGCTGACCGGGTCGTCGAGCTTCATGGCCAGAAGGTCTGTTTCGTGACGCCTGACGAGGTTGCCGCGATCCTGGCTGGGCTCGAAAGTTTCAAAGTCATCGACGTGATCAAGCGGCAATTCCCTGGTGCCGAAGCTCTGGATTTCTATCTGGACGAGCCGGCCAAGGGCGATAGCGGCCTCTTACCCGATCAAAGGAACCCCCATGCGTGACCTCACCGAATCCCATGCCGCCTATGGCCGTGCCATGCTGGCCGACCTCACAAGGCCGAATGCCGGGCCTGGGAAGCCCGTGGACGGCAATTCAGCCGATACGGCGGCCCATGTGCCGGCCGGGGACGGCGATGGGCCTGTACGGGGCTGGGAAAGCGTCCGCACCAGGCTCGCCTACTTGGACAAACACGATCACGTTACAGTCAGTGCGGTTGGGATGATCTATGACGCTGCGCTGGCGGTCGTGCGCGACGCGCCGCCCATGCCGCTGGTGAGCTCGGAACCGTGGGTGGAGGGGGACGATGCCTATCGGAAGCGGCTTGCCGATCCGAAGAACGATTACAGGACGCACATCGGCTACGACCTGGAACGCGTCGGCCAGAAATCCGGTCTGCCCAGAGCGCGACTCGTGCGGCTAATGACGGGATAAACTACATAGAAAACCCGCCCGGCTCTCACCGGACGGGCGTCTCGCAAAGGAAAGCTCTAGCCGGGCCATTCCGAGCGCGAGACATAGAGGAATCGAATGTCGAGTTCAACCGTAGACGAAGACGGCACCCCTCGCCGTCCCCACGACGATATCCCTGACGGCGAACAGCAGTCCCGTATCGACAGGGCCAGGCAGGAGGGGGCGCGATCCGCGATCGACCGGGACAGTCGGCCCGAGGACATCAGCGCGGCGTTTCGCAAACACAGCCTCATCGAACCCCGCGATATCGGGTCGGCGGCTTATGCGGAAGTCGTGCGGGTCACGTTCGGTCGTCGATGGTTCATCCTTCAGACCAAGCCCGCCGCCGAGGCGGTCGCGGTCAAGGCTATAGCCAAGGCTGGATCTCAGGCGTGTGCGCCTGAGATCGCGGATTGGGTCGTGTCTCACCGCAAGGAGATCGTGCGGCTACGACCGCTCTTCCCTCGCTACGTGTTCGTCGGGCTTGATCCGGACGCACGCGGTGATATCGACTTCCGGACGCCGCGCCTTTGTGACGGCGTGGCCGGCTACGTCAAGATGGCCGGGGGCATAGCGGAGGTACGTGACACCCTCGTGGGAGATCTCATGTTCGCCAATCAGCGGCGGTGGGTGGATTTCATATGGTCGAAGGCCATGAAGGATCGGCCGAAGCGCCGCGTCTTTGCGACGCAAGGGTTCGGCGAGGCGATGAACATCATTCTCGATGCTGATCCCCGGAGTAGGCTCAAGCTGTTTCTCGACCGTTTCGGGAAGCGCGGTGCCCTCTTGCATTGTGCTGGCGACTAAGGTATGGAGCATGAACGGAAAAGCGCGGTGTTGCAGAATTGCCACCGTCCTACCGCGCGAAGCGGTGCCCAAAGCGTCGCTCAGACGGTTAAACCTTCCCGGCGCATCGCACGGCCCGATGGGCACCCCTGAAAAACATTCAACACCTTTCAAGGATTTCAAATGCCCGGTGGCGCTCGTCCCGGCGCCGGTCGTAAGAAGGGCGTCCCCAACACCAGGACCCAAGAGCGTGTCGCCAAGGCGGAAGCCTCGGGTCTGATGCCTCACGACTTCCTGCTCGCCGTGTCTCGCGGCGAGGTGTTCGACGGCTATAGGCCAACCTTTACCGAGCGCATGAAGGCGGCCACCGATGCTGCCAACTATTTCGCCGCGAAGCTCGCGAGTATTGAGGTGACCGGCCGGGATGGCGGCCCTATCGAAGCCGTAGCCATCATCACCGACGATCCCCTTGAAGCCGCAAGACAGTACCAGCGCCTGATGTCCGGTGAGTGACGCGGACGGCTTCGACTTTCGCAACCCGGATTATTCGGCCGTTTTCAAACGCCGTGTCGAGCGGCTGAACCGCATCCGCCGCGACCCTTCGGTACTGCCGGCACTACGGACGTTCTATCGCGCCAATCCAGCGCAGTTCATCACGGACTGGGGCTGCACAGCCGATCCCCGCAATGTCGAGGTCGGACGTCCTGCAGTCGTTCCCTTCATCCTGTTCCCTCGCCAGTTCGAGTGGTGCGATTGGGTTGTTGATAGTTGGCGGAATCAACGGCCAGGCGTGACCCCGAAGAGCCGGGAGTCCGGTGTATCGTGGGTAGCGGTCGCTCTATCGTGCACGCTGTGCCTGTTCAACGAAGGTATGGCGATCGGCTTCGGGTCGCGAAAAGAGGAATACGTCGACAAGATCGGGGCGCCAAAGTCGCTGTTCTGGAAGGCCAGGAAGTTCATAGAGCTTCTGCCGCCCGAGTTCCGCAACGGCTTCGATCCGAAGAACGATGCGCCTCACATGCGCATCCTGTTCAAGCGAACCGACAGCATCATGACCGGGGAGGCCGGCGACAACATCGGTCGCGGTGACAGGACATCGGTCTTCTTTGTCGATGAGGCCGCCTTTCTCGACCACCCCGAATTGATCGAACAGGCTCTATCGCAGACCACCAACTGCAGGATGGACGTCAGCACCGCCAATGGATTGGGCGGACCCTTCCACCGCAAAGTGACGGAATGGCCTGCCGATCGGGTGTTCCGCTTCCATTGGCGGGACGACCCCCGCAAGGATCAGGCTTGGTATGACAGGCAGGTCGAAATCCTCGACCCCGTCACCATCGCTCAGGAACTCGATATCGACTTTTCGGCCTCGGTCGAGGGTGTCGTTATTCCGAGCGCGTGGGTCCAGGCATCAATCGACGCACACGTCAAACTCGGTATCACACCTAGCGGCATGCGGGTCGGCGCTCTCGATGTCGCCGATGAAGGCAAGGACACCAACGCTTTTTGCGGTGCCCATGGGATCCTCATCGAAACTTTGGACGAGTGGTCGGGCAAGGGCGACGACATCTTCGGCACGGTGCAACGGGCCTTTGGTCTTGCGGCTGCCAACAGCTATGTCGGCTTCCGCTACGATGCCGATGGCCTTGGGGCTGGCGTCCGCGGCGATGCGAGGGTCATCAACGAGACCCGACAGGCCCGAAGTGAGGCTTTGATCGGCGTTGAGGCGTTCCGCGGCTCGGCCGGCGTGCTTCATCCCGAGCGCGAGGACGTCAAGGGCCGCAAGAACCAGGACTTCTTCGCCAACCTCAAGGCGCAGAGCTGGTGGTCGCTGCGGACCCGGTTTCAGAACACCTTCCGGGCCGTGACGGAAGGGGCGGACGTTTCGCACGACGACGTCATTTCGATTCCGTCCGCGCTGTCACATCGATCTCGTCTCTGTTCCGAGCTGTCGCAACCGACCTATAGCGTCAACGGCGTTGGCAAGATCGTGATCGACAAGACGCCGGACGGGACAAGATCCCCCAACCTCGCGGACGCCGTGATGATCCGGTTCGCACCGCGCGATGAGCCCCTTACCATTACCCCCGCCATGCTGGCGCGGTTCTCCCAACCGAGGCGCTCCTATTGAGCAAGAAGCGGCGCAAGGCGCATGTCGCCGCGCCGCAACTCGTTCAGCAACCGTCCCCGCTCCGTCCGTTCATGTCGGACGAAGCTGTGGCGCTTCTGGCTCGCAAGAACCGTACGCCGCCGGCCGAGGACATCTTCAAGTCCGCCGTGCCGCCGCCGGGGGTCGTACCGGAAGGCGCCGTCCTCGCAATGGACGACGCGCTCTCGGGCGCGGGCGGATGGGCTGGGCAGACCTATGGGGCTTCGCTCGGTGGCTTTGGCGCTGCCATCTCGATGACGGTGCTGGCGCTGTATGCGCAGCGACCCGAATACCGCAAGATCGCCGACGTCCCCGCCACCGAGATGACGCGGCGGTGGATCAAGATCACATCCATCGATCAGGACGCCGACAAGACCGACCGCATTCAGGCCATCGAGGCCGGGCTCGTCAAGTTCAAGGTCCGAGATGCTTTCCGTGATGCGGTCCGCTATGACGGACTAATGGGCCGTGGCCATCTATACATCGACCTCGGCGCCCAGGGCGACGAAAGGGCGAAGCCGATCGGTAACGGCAGCGACGCAGCTACACTGCAGAAGGTCAAGCGCGGTTCCCTGAAGGGCATTCGGTCTGTCGACCCCCTTTGGGTCTATCCGCAGAGCTACAACACCAGCGATCCGCTCGCACCCGACTGGTACGAGCCGCAGTCGTGGTACGTGATGGGCGGCTCGGTCCATGCCAGCCGGTTGCTCACCATCGTGGCGCGCGAGGTGCCGGACATCCTGAAGTCTGCCTACAGCTTCGGCGGGCTGTCACTGACGCAGATGGCGCAACCCTATGTCGACAACTGGATAAGGACCCGGCAGAGCGTTTCCGATATCGTCCACGCATTCACGGTGTGGGTGCTGAAGACTGATATGAAGGTAAAACTGCAGGGCGGAAGTAGCAGCGCGCTCTTCGGCGATACGGGCCTCGGCAACAACGGTGACGGCCTGGATGGCCGCCTGATGATGTTCAACCAAACCCGCGACAACCGCGGCATCATGGCGCTTGACAAAGACAGCGAGGACTTCGTCAACGTCACGGCCAATCTCGGCACGCTAGATAAGCTGCAAGCCCAGGCATTCGAACAAGTGGCGATGGTGGCGTCTCAGCCGCTCGTCAAATACGCCGGGCTTCAGCCGGCCGGCCTCAATGCATCAAGCGATGGAGAAATTAGAGTTTACTACGACACCATCCACGCCGCGCAAGAGGACCACCTTCGCGATCCCCTGCAGACCGTGATCGACATCATCCAGCTAAGCGAGTGCGGCGACATCGATCCATCCATCCGCTTTGGTTTCGAGCCGCTGTGGGCCATGAGCGAGCGCGAGCGCGCCGAAGTCGAGAAGCTCGAGGCGGAGACGGACCAGATTCGCCTTGACACCGGTGTGCTATGGCAGGGCGAAGTCCGCAGCAACGTGGCGTCCGATCCGGACAGTCGCTATCCTGGCTTGGATGTCGAAGACCTGCCGGATCTCAGTGCCGAGGAAGCCGAGGGCTTGCAACCCAAGGGGCAGACGGGCGCCGAGGATGTGCGACGGTTCTTCGCGACCGATGCCGAATTCGAGGAGTCGAAACATCCGCGGGATAAGGGCGGCCAGTTCGCCGGGGGCTCGGTTCATCCGACTGCCAGTGCTCATGCTAGCCTCGCACCGGGGGATGTCTACTTCAAGTTGGCGGGAGCCGAAGACCTTGGTGGCAAGACGGAGTTACAGCGGGTCGCAAAGGAAATCGTCGAGCAGCGGCCGGATCTGGCTAAGAAGGTCAAGTCGGGCCTTGACGACCTAGGGCATTACAATCTCAGTATCGGCCCGATGCCGGAAGAGAATGCCCAGCCTAAGGCCGTCGAGCAGAACGACGACCCAGAACTCCCGGCCAAGTTCGATTGGCTTCACCCGGATCAGGTTCGAGCCGTGCGTGAGATTGCTGCGAAAGCGGACGCGCTAGGAGCCGGGCACGCGGGGCTTCGGGTTATCCCATCCGAAGACGATCGGGATTACAAAATGGGATCCAAACTCCCTCGCAGCTTCCACTGGGTGAATGGGTCGATCACGAAAAAGAAGTTGTCCGGGACAAGCACGGTCGGACTCAATTCAACGAGCATGGCGGACGTGGCGGAAGCCTTGCACACCTTGGGCGCTTTCGGGAAAAACGGGCCGAACGGGTATTATTACGGATCGCGGGTTGCCCTTGTGCATGGCACGGGCAGCAATGAAGGCGAAGACGGGGGCGAAAAGATCATCAAGAATGCCAAAGTGGCTGACTTGTGGCATAAGCCCAACGATGGATTGTCGCCGCTGAAACCAAAAGGCAATCCTACATAGGGTTGCCTCGTTATGCCCCACAAAGACCGTGAGACCCGGCTGGCCTATCTGCGGTCGTGGAAGCTAAAACACCGACCGTCCCCGAAGGTGGAACCGCAGCGCGATCTCTCGCTCCCGTCTCGGGGCATCATGACGTTTTCCGAGGATGGCGCCCGCGTCCAATGCCATTCGTGCGGCGATTGGTTCGGTGCGCTAAACACGCACCTCAGGATGCACGGCCTTGATGCACACTCCTACAAGGATCTGTTCGGCTTGCCCCGTACGGCTTCTCTCCTGCCGCCCGTGACGGTGGATCGATACCGCGCCGCATCGTTGGAGCGTGACCAAGGCATGATCGGCCGCGTTTACCTACCGTCACCGACCCCACGGCCAAAGGGGCAATCACCGAGGCTTGGAGTACGGATCGAAGCCAGCGACGTCCGCCGAGGCGTCTATATGCGCGGCGGCGGGAAGACGATACCGAAGGTCTGATGGATGGTCGGTTTCACCCTTGCGGACATTATCGGCGGCGAGCCTGTCGACACGGCCGACACGCGGATGATCGCACTGCAATGCCTGTTCGACCAGGTGAAGGCTTCGCTCCGGGATTGCGACTTCAAAACGGCGCGGCTCCTGCTCGCGTCCATCCTGCGAGAGGTCAACCAGCTTGAAGACCTCGTCTCGCCGATCCTCTCGACCCTTGGGAAAGGTGCTTAGGCCGGTTCATGCGAATGCCGGTCTCTCTGCCGAGTACAAACGCCGCCTTACGGACCTGATCGACGAGTTGTATGCCAGCGTCACCCATTGGGTAGGCGCAGCGTATCGCAACAGGTCTCCCGAGCTCGCTCAGGACGCCAGCCCAGCCGAAACCATGCGGGCCGCGATCCGCAAATTGACGCGGCGCTGGACCGAGAGGTTCGACGAAGCCGCGAAGAAGCTCGGTGCATGGTTCACCAAGGCCACGGCACAGCGCTCCGATGCCGTGCTGAAGAAGATCCTCAAGGACGCCGGGATCTCGGTCGATTTCCAGATGACGCGGGCACAGAACGACGTCATCCGGGCGACGCTCAATCAGCAGGTGGGATTGATCCGCAGCATTCCGCAGAAATTCCTCGGTGACGTGGAAGGGGCGGTCATGCGATCCGTCCAGACTGGCCGCGACATCGGCGGGCTCACGAAAGAGATCCAGGCCATCGCGGGCGTATCGAAGCGCCGGGCTGCGTTCATTGCTGTAGATCAGAACGCCAAGGCTACCGCCAGCATGACACGGGCGC
>JAABUP010003536.1_pt1 | contig 27461 bp, 33 predicted proteins | sample 5559201 | NCBI WGS metagenome assembly JAABUP01 (sample SAMN10711887, study PRJNA513373) | rock metagenome | isolation source: Antarctica rocks | place: Antarctica | reverse complement strand
AGGCGCGCCGCCCGCGCGAGCCTGCCTAGTGCACTGCTGAGTATAGTGTGGTGTGTCCTGTGTGCTGCCGCGCCTGGGAGCATGCCTGGAGCATGCCATGGGAGGCGGCTGGCTCTGCTGCCAGCTTCACCTGCAGCAGAGATTGGCGAACGGGCATGCTTCGCCTGACCAGCAAGCCCGTGGCTTCTCATGCGGGGCTCATTGTCATGCATTCGCGCGTGAGTGTGACGGCACAGTGCGTTTATGAGCGGACGTTTATGAGCAGACGGCGGTGCTGATGGGCAAGAGACTGATGTGCTTGTGGGTGCCCCGCCTCGCGCAGCTCTTCCTCAGGACAAGGGGCGAGCTGCCGCCGCTGGAGCAGTCCGCCGCAGACAAGTTTGTGGCATGGTGCGAGCGCTGGCTTTGTTCTTCAGGGATAGGCATAGAAGGGCGTACAGCTTGCATAGCTTCGGCGCCAGCTGCAGAAAGCTGTCTCACAGCGTGACGCACCCTGCTTGTGCCAGACTGGCAGCATCACTTTTTGGCATGTCTGTAAAGTTTGTTGCAATGTGCTGCTGTTCTGCTCCTGGTGTGCTGCGGGCGACTCACTTCGCAAGACGCGTCGTGACTGATGAGATAAAAACTCGCTTGTCAACACTGCAGACTGGGCTGGCCGGTGTTGCGCAGGTACTTCATGCAGACCATGCGCGCGGCGTTCTCCAACGGCGCGGTCGCCAAGGAGCTGTTCAGCGTGTCGCACCTGGTAAAGCCGCCGGCCGCGCTGTTCGCGCCGGGCGTCGCCGCGCGCGTCGCGCTGCACGCGCTCGGCGACGCGCTGGCGGGGCTCGCCCGCCGCGGCGCGCGCTCGCCCGCTGCGAGCTCGTGATCGCGCGCCCTGGCCCGCAGCTAGCTCTGGATCGTCGCACATGGCGCACCGGGCTTTCAGCCCGCATGCGCACAGAAGGTAACATGAGGGAGGCGCTCGCAGCGTGCACCGGTCTGTGAGTGGCAGACTGACTGGCAGGCTGTCTGCCAGCGCCCTCTTAGTGTGTGTTAGGAGCCATGCATGCGTGCCCGCCTCATGCCGGTCGCTGGGCCTGTGCGCCATCAGCGCGTGGCCGCGATATGTACAGAGTCCTGCTTCCTGAGAAGACCATGGAGCGCATTCATTCATTGCACTTGCAGTGCGCCCGAGCGCGTGCCCTAGGCGCGGTAGGTACTGGTTCAGTCAGAGAGCAGCAGAGTGATCGCACTGTAGAAGGCTCGCCCCAGCCCACCATAGCTAGGCAGGGCGGCTGCGCACTTCCTGCCAAGCACTGCTCTGTTGTACCATATCTCTAAGAGTCCAAGTCGCCCAAGTTGTGCACCGACTCAGCACAGGATGTGGATTACGTGGTGAGGTGTTGCGCTGCGCTCCGTGTGTCCTGCCAGTGGATCGCCTGCCAGAGCCAATGCATGCCGGGTTGCGACTCATGTCATAGAGACGAGCGCTGTGCAGCCCATGAGGTCGTGCTTTTGTGTGTGAGCGCTACCGCATGTCTTCCTCACTGGTCAGATAGACTGTTGTAATGACGCGCGTGCGTGCCTGCTGCACTGCCGTTGATGCGCGCATCACTCCGCCGTGCAGAGACATGTCTGTCGGAATGCTGGGGGGAGCTGCAAGCAGGTAAAGCAGAGCTGCAGCTTGGCATGCAGCGGACAGCCACCTTGTTGAAGAACACACTGTCTTCCCTTGGCGCATGCGACTAGCAACATGGAGGTCAGCTTGACATGCTGTGACATGGGTCATGTGGAGGCACAAGGCAAACACTACCAAGTCGACAATAACAACGCAGGTGGCATTCATGTCCAGTTCACAGGCAGCGGATGTCACATGGAGCTCAGTTTGAACATACTGCATGGCATGGAGCGCTGCAGTATGCTGAGGCACAGACGCGGACAATCCTAAGCACCACACGATTACCGCGTCCTGGTACACCATCCTCAGGCAGGCCATGGCGTGCAGGCGACCACAGTCCCGCCATTACAGCGCCAGCACCAGCAGCAGCGCTGCTCCGGCCAGGGGCGCGGCCGCGCCGAACGCCGCGGCGGCCGCGCCGCTGCTTGCCGGCGCAGCCTGGTTTTCCGCAGCGTCGCCCAGCGGCCCGTCCTGAGCGGCGACCGCGGGCCCGCCAGCCGCCGCCGGCAGCGGCAAGCCCGCAGGCGCGCCGAGGCCGGCCGACGCGCCGGGGGCCGCGGCGGCGCCGGGCGCCCCCGCAGCCAAGAGCGTCGTGTTGGTGACGGTGATGTTCACCGTGCTGCCGGCGCCGAATGTCGGCAGGCTGAGCGGGCTCTGCAGCTGGCTGACAAAGCCCTGCGCGAGGACCGCGGCCGCGGTCGGGAAGGCGACGCCCCAGCGCGCGCCGTCGCCCGACGCGCCGACGGAGCCCACCGCGGTGACCTCGACCAGGCCCGTGCCCACCCGGGCGCTGCGCGCGGGCCAGCACAGGTATGTCATGGTGCCCGCGCTTCGGTGCCCAGCACAGCGGGCACGGCAGCAGGGCCGGACACGCGGCGTGGCATGGCGGGACGCCGGCCCTGCCGGCGCATGGGCCCCGCATGCAGCACGGAGCTCGCAGGCGTGCAGCAGGGCGTGCACGGCTGGCTGCATGCTCATGCCTTCTGATGAAAACTTTCATGGTAATGCCCTACGATTATTGGTGGATCAGGTAATTGGTTTGTGCCAATTCTCATCTGCGCGCCTGGCCCCCAGCGCCGCAGCGAGCGCCTGGATGAAGGCGGGCTCGCTCGCGGCCGTCAGCGAGGCGTTGGCGTAGACGGTGGTGCCGTTGACGAGCGTCGCGGCGCCCGCGTACGGCACCGCGAGCGCGCTGCATGCGGCTGCCGACGTGTACGCGCTGCAGCCCTGCGCCTGCGCGGCCAGCGCGCGCCCGCCGGCCAGCTGCGCCAGCGCCAGCCCCGCGCCCGGCTGGCACTGGCCTGTGAATGGGCTCAGCTCGCAGGTGGAGTTGGCGGCGGCGAGGCAGCCGTCCGCGGACTCGCGGTAGCAGATGCTGGCCGGGTCGACCAGGCCGGCGAGCGTCGCGCACAGGCTGCTGCTGCTGGCCGCGGCCGCCGCGCACTCCGCCGCGGCCGCGCTGAAGTCCTTTTGCGCCGACACGGACGTGCAGCCTGGCCGGCGCGCGCGCAGGGCGGGGCGTCGGGCGCGCACTGTACTTAATACTGTGCACACCAGTCAGCAAGCACAAAATGCAGCACAGGGGAGTGCTGAAGCACTGTGATCGACGCGAACGCGGCAGGGACAGCGATCACGAGGTGCGCACCGCCGGTGGATGCAACCCAGCTGCACATGCCCAGGGTGGCGGAGCAGGCGTCGGCCGCGGTGAGCTGGTAGCAGGCAGTGTACTGCACCAGCTCGCTCGCAAACGCTGCGTTAGCGGAAGCGGAGCTAGGCCAGGACGGCTGCGCCGCCGGCGCCGAGGTGGCACCCGCGCGCGTCGCCCAGCCAGGCGCACAGGCTGCTGGACACGCCCGCGCCCGCGCGGAGCACCTGCGGCGCCCCCCGGCTGTTTGTGCGCCCTGGGTATTCTGCGTCAGCAGGCCAGACCGGTCAGCAGCAGCCATAAGCTACTCACAAATATTTCGTCAACTCGGCTGTGCGCCCTACGCTGTTGCGCAGCAGCTGCGTTACGGTACTGAGCTGTGGCTACCAGCGTGCAGCAGTACAATACAAACTGCACTTCAGCCTGGTGCTCGGCGGCAGCCACAGCGCTCTGCCTTAATCAAGACCTTGGATCAACAAAAGCTTTGCGTGCAAGCACATTGCTCTGGAGACAACAGGCCAAGCTGCGCAGTGTAGGATCCCACGCGAGGAGCGCATACCGCAGATAGGCAGCTGGGGCAAACAGATGGGGCCCCGGGCCCGGGCTGCATTGTGACATGCACGCCTCAAATGCTGCTCCCAGTGGCCAGGCAGCCCGTCCTCTACAATCTTGATTGAACCTTGACGCTCTTGCACAAGCGTATGGCAGATGCGGGCTGCGCACTGCGCAGGCCAAGACGCTGGCGACAAGTGCAATGCGCACGAGGTCAGCCATACTGATGAAGCGGTACTGAGGCACGGACGCAGAGTGTAAAGGGACGCACTTCGCGACTCAACGGTGCACTTTCCCTGAGTGCATCGAGACTCGATTCGACGTTGTACTTACGGTAAGGTCTTAGGTTCAACGGACTATCCAAATCCGTAGTTTGAATATTAAGGTAGTCGAGTGTGTAGTACACTGGGTTATCACAGGCCTCTTCTTTCCGCGTCGTATTTGCGCCGCTAGCACGTTTCGGGGCAATATCAGAAAACCTTAGCCAGTTTGCGCACTGCGTCCAAGCTCGTCCGGCAGTGACGGGACTTTTGGTGAAGAGCCCTGAACAAACTCAGGCACTTACACAACCCGCAGCGCCATTGGTCAGGTATGTATTTATTCCGTGCTGTGTTTCTACAGTCCATCTCCTGTACAATGCGCGAGCTGCGCCTGCCATGCTGGTTAGCCTTTTTTTTTACGCTTAACACGCTGTGTCGAGCAGCCCAGATGCATGCCGCGACGACGCCAGATCTGCCGGGGTGCTGCCTGCACTTGCAGCTGCGCGCTACCGAGGACGCCGTGCGCCTCCTGAACAGGTTGCCGGCGCTGACCGCTGCGCAGGTGGAGCCAGCGGACAGGGTGCGGGGCTCTGCGCGCCGCGCTGCTGCTGCTGCTTACCAGGCTGCTGTGAACCCGACCTGCGCTCAGGCAAGCCGGGTGACGCTGCGAGCAGGTCACGCGGGCCGCATTCAACAACCTCGCCGTGTATGCCGACGCGCTCTGCCCAGGGGCGGCTGCGTGCGGCAGCTGCTCGCAGGCGGCTCTGGCCTTGGTGGTCACGTGCAGGAAGTCTGTTGCGCGGTTCCGTGCCCTCCCCGACGAGTCCTCTGACTTCCTGAAGGCCTTCCTGGTGGGGGCCCTGGCCTGGCGGCAGCCTTTCATGTCGCTGCTCCGCAGTCCTTTGCAGGCCTGCGGCTGACCCCACCTGTGTGCCTGGGTGCCGGCCCGCCGGCCTGACGCCGGGGCACACCGCTGGGTCCGCAGGGCGTCGCCGGCGCCTATGCCACACACTTGCTCAGCGTCCAGGGTGCGGCAGCGCCGGGCGGGAGGGAGCTCGCACTGCAGTTTTACCTCCTCACCTGCAGCGAGCTGCTGCCGCCGCTCCTGACAAACACGAGCGCGTGGCTGGCCACTTGCCTGCGGCTAAAGCGCTGCATGTCCACCAACGACGTGCTCGCTGCCAGCGCCCACGAGCTTGCGGTGCGACCGGGCCCGCAAGGGCCCGCCAGCCAACACTGATAGAGCTGAGCCCTGGCTGAGCCCTGGCCGGTCAGCCCACACACGGCATGCATGGGCAGCCTGCGGCACAGAGGGCCAAACAGAGATGCGAGCCGCTCTGCGGCTGGCGTGTGAGGCCGGCGCCGCGGCCGCGCCCGCCCCTGTTGAGCGCGACAAGAGGGCGCCTGCGCCGCCGGTCTCTGAGATAGCGGCCCTGCCTGCAGGGCCGTGCAGGACGTGTGCGCGTCGCTGGCGCGGCTCGACGCGGGGCTGCTGGTCGCGTGCCGCCCCAGCAACTTCCTGCAGATCATGGTCCATGCCTACGGCAATGGTGTAGGTGCGCGTTCGCCATCGCCTGTGTGCTGCAGTGCGGGGCACAAAGCGCACTCTGATGGCGGCCTTGTCACTGGCAGGTCCGGCCGGGCGGGTCTCTAGGTTGGCCATTAAAGAAGCGCACGCCCTCTCCACTTATGCCAAGATCTCACGACAGAGCAGCGCGGCGCGTACAGTGCTTGTGCAGAGCGCTCGAGCTGGGTGACGTGCCGCCCGGGACAGGCAGTGCGCAGCCTGTCAGAGCCTGCGGGCCATGGGACGGCGCAACCAAACTGCGGGCTGCAGGAGTACCTGAGTGTGCACACGGTGCGGATCAACGTGAGAGCACGCGCTGCGGCAGGCTGGCCGGTCGGGGACCTCCGCCGGCTGCTTGACAATGTGAGCGACGTGGCGGTCGCCGCACCGATCCTGGCGCGGTGTCTGGCGGAGAGCGTCCTGCCGCCGCTCCTGCCGCTGGCGCGCCTCGCAGAGGACCCGGAAGCGGCAGACCTAGGAGAATGGACGCCGCTCTGCGGGAAGGTGCTGGGCACGTTCGCCAGCGTGTTGCCGGAGGTGCGGGCTCCAGCACGCAGTGCCAAGTTGCTGTACTTTGCCCGGGGTGCTGCATGTGGCGACCTGTCGCCGGGCTCACAGGCGCTGACACCTGCACAGGGGCCTGCCTACCAGCCTGCATGTCAGCTTTTACATGCATCAAAGGTGCCTGCTGAACGGTGTGCTGTGCAGAGGCGTGCGACGTTCACAGGTTGCACTCGGTCGGCAGTGTGATGGTCTGAGCACACAGGGTGCTTCACCAAGGGTGCCGCCACCGACCATGTCTGGGCACCCGGTGCCAGCGAGCAAGTGGTGCGAGCGGCGCGCGCCAGATCGGGCTCGCTGCACGGGAGGCCTGGGGCCTGGACGCCGGCCTGCCGCACGCCGCGCTGGTGCGCGAGCTCGGGCGGTTTGGCGCGCGGTCGCCGCCGCGCGCCCAGGCGATGGAGCTGTGCGGGCGCGTTGCGGAGGCGCTCGATGAGGCGCCGCTCGATGTGGTGCGGCCGCCGCAGAGCGCGAGAGCGGCTGCGCGCACGCTCGAGGCCCGCAGGCTCGGCATGCCGGTCGTCGGCTGCTGCCACGCGGGCTGCGGCAACTTTGAGGGGGAGAGCGAGCTGGCGCTGGCGCGGACCTGCTGCAAGCTGTGCAGCGGGTGCCTGGTGGCCCTGTACTGCTCGGCCGCCTGCCAGCGCGCTGCCTGGGCTGTTCACAAGGCGTTTTGCAATGCTTCGCGGGCGCGCAGGTAGCGAAGTGCATGCAGACTGGATGCTTTTGTCTATGACTATGTTGTAATACACGCTCCCTAGCACCAACACAAGTTTGGTCTTTGCAGCAATGTGTACAGCTCCCAGACAGCAGCACTGAGCAAGCACCGCATGCAATGTTACCAGCATACGTTACCAGCATACGTTTTGTGATGCACATGTTTCCTTAACACGTGCGGCTTAAGTAGGGGGGTCTGGGGTTTATTCAAACTCTGAATCTCGCATGCGGACTCTGCACGCAGCCTACTGACTGCGGCTTGCTAGCCTGTGCAGGAATAATTCTCCTGTCAAGCAGGCTTCCTCTGACAGCCCAGGCGGCGAACATGACAGAGCCTTGCCCGCACATCGATCTGCGTTCCTTGGACGCGAGTGTGCGCCATTTAAACAGGGGCACGGTAGTAACGATTGGGTTTGACGCTACAGCAGGAATGGTGCGGGGTCACACCACGTCATGCTGTCGATTTGGTGAGTGTCTGCTGCGTATCGCTCAAGCAGCGCAGTTGGCGCTGCGAGCAGGTCTTCGATGCCGCCTACGATGCGCTCAAGGAGCACGCTGCAGCGCAGCACGCTGGGGCAGCTGCTTGCGAGGGCTGCTGCCAGGCAGCGCAGGCTCTGGTGGTCACGCTCAGGAAGTCCATCATGCGGCTCAGTGCCGCCCTTCACGGACCCGTTGATTCTCACGAACGAGTCCGTTGCACTGGTCTGCGTGGTGCCCCCCTGCCCGGCGCACCTGCGGTGCTACAAGCCCTTGGCTGACTCGCTGTGTCCCTGCGCCGCTTGCGCGCCTGACGCTTGGGGCGTATCGCTGGGGTCGCTGGGGTTGCAGGGGCGAGCCCAAGCCTGCAGCCTGCACCTGTATGGCGCGCGGCCGGGCGGGAGGGAGCTCCCGCGGCACTTCTTCCTCTTCATGTGCTGCGAGCTGCTGCCAACTCTCCTGGCAAACTGGAGGATGATGATGCGTGGTGAGGACGCGCTGGGCGAAACTTACGTGAGCGTGGAACACCCTGCCACCGGCCTTGTGTTTTTGGTGCGCCTTGGCCCTGTGCGGCCTTGCCAGGTCCCACACGCCGGCACCGAGCCTTGGCCTGGCAAAGGAGCTGGGGCCCCACACCGACTTGTTGAGTGGTCTCCAACTCACAATGTGAGGGCATGCTGGTGTGCTGTGGGGCGGGTATGTGATTGGACACTGCGGCCCGCGCTTGCTCCTGCCGATGGCACGACAGCTTTATCGCCTCTCGTAGACTACTGCAGTGGTCTGCATGGCTATTTGTGCAGGGCGCGTGCGCGAGGCTTGGGCGACTTGACCCGGACTTGCTGGTCGCCTGCCAGCCCTGTGTGTTTCTGCTCGCAATGATCGGCGCCTACGCTTCAGGTGCGTATTCGCCGTCTGGTGCATGCTGCATGCTCCTGCGATGCCTGCTGCGCCGCCCGGTGGTAGCCTGCATACCGGCAGAGCGGCAGCTCCGACTTGTGCCTGGCTCGCCTGGGTGGGACCGCGCACATGCTCCCCATGCCTCCTGAGGTGTTTGAGAAGAGCAGCGCGATTTTGGCAATGCACGCGAGCTGCCGCATGTGCGGTGAGCAGGGGCTGGTTGATTGGACGGCTGTTATAGGCACTGTGGGGCATGTATGTCCATACCTGGCACAAGTGCCTGCGTGCCATGGGGTGGTGCAACTGCATGGCGCGCTGCAGGAGTGCATTAGGGTGCACAAATGGCACTGGCATGGGAGCATGCGCTGCGGCAGGCTCGCCGCGACTGGACGTGCGCCGGCTGCTTGACTACTTGTGCGACATTGTAGTCGAGGTCCCGTCCCTGGCGCCGGTGCTGGCGTGCAGCGTCCTGCCACGGCTCACGCTCCTGGCTCGGCTCGCGGACAGAGGCGGCGCTGCGCGGTCGGGCAGGCAGCTGATCCTGGAGAAGGTGCTAGGCGCGTTTGCGGAGGCCATGCCGGAGGTGCGAGCTCTTGAAGCGCTGCAATGTTGCTGCATGCTGCCTGCGCCGGGGCTGCATGAGATATCCGGAGGTTGCTGGACGAGTCGCGGCCGCAGGCACACCGAGCTGCCCGGAGTGCGGCTCTGTGTGTATTTGGGACGGTGCATGTGGAGGTCGGTCACTGCCATGCCCATCCGACATGGCTTGGCGTCACTACGTGGCGTGCCTTCCTGGCAGCTGGTCGTGACGCGCATCGCATCATGTGCAGTAGCGCTGGTTGGCCTCCACGGTGTGGTGTGCAACAGGTGATAGCATCCGTTTAGAGACAGAGAGCCTGTGCTGAGTATGCATCACGTGTGAGCACTGTTCACACTGGCGGCCAGCCATCAGGCAGTGCCGACGAGCTCAACACAACTCCACCGCACCCCTTGCCTGAGATAGCCACACCTGCCTACCCAGTGCAAAGGAGCGAGCAGCGTGAGCGGCGCGCGCCAGGTCGCGCTGGCGCTGCGGGAGGCCCTGGGCTTGGATGCCCGCCTGCCGCACGCCGCGCTGCTGCGTGCGCTCCGGTATGCCAGCGCACAGTCGCACCCGGTTGAGTGGGGGGAGGAGCTGTGCGCTCGCGTCAGCATAAGGGATGCGCTTGTCCTCGCCGCCGCGGCAATACCCAAGAGCGCGAAGGCGGCGGCACGCGCGCTCGAAGCCCGCAGGCTTAGCGGGCCGACCTTTGGCTGCTGCCATGCAGGCTGCAGCAACTTTGAGCACGCGGACGAGCTGCTGCTTGCGCAGGCCTGCCAGCTGTGCAGCGGCTGCCTGGTGGCGCGTTACTGCTCGACTGCCTGCCAGCGCGCTGCCTGGGACGTACACAGGGCGTTTTGCAAGGCGTCGCGGGCGCACATGTAGCAAATTGTGCACAAACAGAATGCATTGTCTTCACACACTCCCTAGCACCAGCAGAAGTTTGCTCTTTCCAGCGCTGTGGCCGAGGTTCAAACAGCAGCATTGAGCAGGCACCGCCAGGATGCCGTCAGCAACGGCATGTGATGCACATATCGCATCACAAGTAGGCCTGGCATGTGCACATGGGCTGGCCATGGGTATTTTCAAAAAAGTATTCTGGAAAACATGTTTTCAGGGGAATGCATGCTGCATTTATATCGCATGCAGACTCTGCATTCACCTACTGACTGCAGCTTGCTTGCCTGTGTAGGACAGACTGCCCCGTCAAGCAGGTTGCCTCTGGCAGCCCAGACAGCACAACATGACACAGCCTTGCACGCACATCGATCTGCGTTCCGTGGACGCAGACATGCGCCTCATGAACAGGGCCCTTGCAGTAGACGACGACTTTGTGGCTAGAGCAGACTTGGTGCGGGTCATGCCGCATCATGCTCTCGCGTCAGTTGCGTCAGTGATTTGTCTGCTGCGCACTGCGCGTGCTCAAGCAGCACGGTTGGCCCTGCGAGCAGGTCTTCCGAGCCGCCTTCCGGGCGCTTGACGAGCATGCTACAGCGCAGCCCGCGAGGGCAGCTGCTTGCGAGGGCTGCTGCCAGGCAGCGCAGGCTCTGGTGGTCACGCTCAGGAAGTCACTCATGCGGCTCACTTTCACCTTCACGGGGGAGTCCGTTGCACTGGTCTGCGCGGTGCCCCCCCTGCCCGGCGCACCACGCTCTGCTGCGCGGCCGGTGGCTGACTCGCCGCATCCTGCGCAACCTACTCGCGCGCTTGACGCTTGGGGCAGATTGCTGGCTTTGCAGGCACGAGCCCAGAACTGCTGCATCTGGTTGCTGGGCATCAAAGCGAGGCCGGGCAGGAGGGGGCTTCCGCGGCACTTCTTTACCTTCATCTGCCGCGAGCTGCTGCCGCCGCTCATGGCAAACTTCAGCACAATATTGGAGAGTCTTGGGGACGTGGCAGGCAGCGGTCTTTTGAATGTGGTTCACCCTATCACCGCTATTGGATTTGTGGTGCGACTCGGCCCCCCTGGGGCCTCAGCCGGGGCCCACACGCCTGCGCCGAGCCTTGGCTTGACACGCGCTCGGGGCTCCCACTGACCTATGAGGGCTCTCTGACTCAAAAGTGTGAGGCTGTGCTTGACGCGCTGTGGGGCCGGCGTGTGAGTTGGATACCGCGGCCCGCGCTCGCTCCTGCAGGTTGGCAGGAGAGCTTCAGCGCCTCTCACGGGTTGCTGCAGCGGTGTGCCTGGCTGGCCCGTGCAGAGCGCGTGCGCGAGGCTCGGGCGACTCGACGCGGACTTGCTGGTCGCCTGCCAGCCCAGCCGCTTCCTGCGTGCGATGATCAGCACCTACACTTCAGGTGCGCACTCGCCGCCTGCCGCGTTCTCCCCACGATGCCCGGAGCGCCGCCTGGTGGCAGCCTGCGCGCCGGCAGAGCGCCAGCTCCCACCCGTGCCTGGCTCGCCTGGGTGGGACCGCGCACATGCTCCCCACGCCTGCTGAGATGCTTGTGGAGAGCAGCGCGCTGGGCGCTGGCAATGCATGCCCGTTGCTGCACGCGCGATGAGCAGGGGGCTGGGCGACTCGACGACCGGGACAGATCGCATGGGCCTGCATGCCACAGGGGTGTGCATGCCACAGGGGTGTGCACCCGGATGGCGCCCTGCGGGGCTTCATCAGAGCGCACACAGTGCAGCATTGGCATGAGAGCATGCGCTGCGGCAGACGAACCGAGCCTGCCCGTGCGCCAGCTGCTCGACGACGTGTGCGACATCGCAGTCGCCGTCCCGATCCTGGCCCGGGTGCTGGCGTGCAGCGTCCTGCCACGGCTCGCGCTCCTGGCACGGCTCGCGGAGAGAAGCTGCGCTGCGCAGTCGAGCGGGGAGCCGATGCTGGGGAAGGTGCTAGGCGCGTTTGCGGAGGCCATGCCGGAGGTGCGGGCCCTGGAAATAGTAAGCAGTACTCATGATACACAAGACATGAGTGCCTGTGCTGAGCACGCATTACAGACGAGCACGGTTCACACTGGCGGCCACCAGGCAGTGCCGACGGACTCAGCATGATCCCCCGTGATGCCCTTGCCTGAGGCAGCTGCACCTGCCTCCCTGGTGCACAGGAGCGAGCGGCATGAGCGGCCGCGCGCCAGGTCGCGCTGGCGCTGCGGGAGGCCCTGGGCCTGGACGCTGGCCTGCCGCACGCCGCGCTGCTGCGTGCGCTCCGGTGTGCCAGCGCGCAGTCGCACCCGGCCGACTTGGCGGAGGGGCTGTGTCTTCGCGTCAGCATAAGGATTGAGGACGCCGCAGCGCAGCCCGAGAGCGCGAAGGCGGCTGCGCGCGCGCTCGAGGCCCGCAGGCTCGGCGGGCCGACCTTTGGCTGCTGCAATGCGGGCTGCGGCAACTTTGAGGGGGAGAGCGAGCTGGTGCTGGCGCGGACGTGCTGCAAGCTGTGCAGCGGCTGCCTGGCGGCGCGGTACTGCTCGGCTGCCTGCCAGCGCGCTGCCTGGGACGTTCACAGGGCATTTTGCAAGGCGTCGCGGGCGCACAAGTAGCACAGTGTGTACAAACAGAACGCATCGTCTTCACAATGTGAAGCATATTGCATATGAAGTTCATGTGCTCCCTAGCTCCAGCACGAAATTGCTCTTTCAAGCGCTGTGTCCGACTTGAATACAGCAGCACTGAGCAAGCCACCTCAGGCGATGCCGCCAGCATGCGGCATGCGACAATGCGTGTACACAGGCATGCCACATGTGGCATGCCTGTCACACTGTGACAGGCATGAGAGTAAGGGTTTGTGGCTGGGCATGGTTTCTTTTTGAACTGACTAGATTTTCTGCATGCTGCATTACAAATGTCGCTTGCGGACTCACTGCAGCTTGCTTGGCTGTGCCGGACATACTGACCTGTTATACAAATTGCCTCTGGCAGCCCAGACCGCAAACATGACAGAGTCTTGCGCACACATCAGCCTGCTTTACGCGGACGCGGGCGTGCGCGTTATGAACAGGGGCCCAATAGGAAAGAGTGGGTTTGCGGCTACAGCGAAAATGGTGCGGGGTCACGCTGCGTCGTGCTGTCGCGTCAGTATACGTCTGCTGCTTGTTGCGAGTGCTCAAGCAGCACCAATGGCTCTGCGAGCAGGTCTTCCATGGCGCCTGCCAGGCGCTCATCGAGCACGCTGGGGCAGCTGCTTGCGAGGGCTGCTCCCAGGCAGCGCAGGCTCTGATGGTCACGCTCAGGAAGTCAACCATGCGGCTCGGTGTTGCCTCCACGGACCGGTCATATCTCACAGAGGAGTCGGTTGCAATGGTCTGCGCGGTGCCCCCCTGCCCGCCGCACGACGCACTGCTGCAAGGCCCTTGGCTGACTCGCCGCATCCCTGCGCAGCTCGCGCGCCTGACGCCCGGGGCGTACTGCTGGGGTTGCAGTTGCGAGCCCAAGCCTGCGGCCTGCACTTGTTTGGCCATCACGCGCGGCCGGGCGGTAGCGAGTTTCCGCAGCAGTTCTTCCTCTTCATGTGCCGCGAGCTGCTGCCGGCTCTCATGGAAAATTGTAGCACGTTACTGCGTATTGAGGACGAGCCGGGCAGCACTCTCGCAAGCGAGGACCACCCTGCCACCGGCCTTGTGCTTGTGGTGCGCCTTGGCCCTGTGCGGCCTTGCCGGGGCCCATACGCCAGCACCGAGCCTTGGCCTAACAAGGGAGCTGGGGCCCCACACTGAGTTCTTCATTCTTCTCTGACTCATGACGTGAGGGCGTGCTGATGTGCTGTGGGGCCTGTGTGTGGACCACGGCCCGCGCTTGCTCCTGCCGAGGGCACGCACGAGAGCTTGAACGCCTCTGATAGATCTGCTGCAGTGGTCTGCCTGGCTGTTTGTGCAGGGCGCATGCGCGAGGCTCACGCGACTTGACGCGGACCTGCTGGTCGCTTGCCAGCCCACTGAGTTCCTGCTCTCGATGATCAACGCCTACGCTTCAGGTGCATACTTGCCGTCTGCTGCATGCTCCCCATATTGCCTGCAGCGCCGCCTGGGGGAAGCCTACGTGCCAGCAGAGCGCCAGCTCCGACCCGTGCCTGGCTCGCCTAGATGTGATCGTGCACATGCTCCCACGCCTGCTGAGATGCTTGCGGAGAGCAGCACGGCGCTGGCGATGCACGCGCGCTAGCGCGTGTGCGGTGAGCAGGGGCCGGTGTTAATTGAAACGGCCGGGACAGCTAGCGTGGGCATGCATGTGCCTGCGGCCACGGGGGGCGCAACTGCATGGCGCGCCGCGGGAGTGCATCAGGTACACAAATTGCTTTGGCATGGGAGCACGCGCTGCGGCAGGCTTGCCGAGCCTGGACATGCGCCGGCTGCTCGAGTACGTGTGCGACATCGCAGTCGCCGTCCCGTCTCTGGCGCGTGTGCTGGCGCACAGCGTCCTGCCACTGCTCGCGCTCCTGGCTCGGCCCCCAGACAGAAGTGGCGCTCTGCGGTCGAATGGGCAGCCGATCCTGGTGAAGGTGCTGGGAGCGTTTGCGGAGGCCATGCCGGAGGTGCGAGCTCTCAAAGCGCTGCAATGATGCTGCCTGCTGCCTGCTGCCTGCACCAGAGCTGCATGACAACACCACCACCGTACGCCTTTGCCTGAGGCAGCCGCACCTGTCTACCTGGTGCACAGGAGCGAGTGGCATGAGCGGGCGCGCGCCAGGTTGCGCTGGCGCTGCGGGAGGCCCTGGGCCTGGAGGCCGGCCTGCCGCGCTGCTGCGTGCGCTCCGGCATACCTGCGCGTCGCGCCCGGCCGCCTGGGGGAAGGAGCTGTGCGTACGCATCGCGCACGCCGCAGTGCGGCCCGAGAGCGCAAAGGCGGCGGCGCGCGCGCTCGAGGCCCGCAGGCTCGGCGGGCCGATCTTTGGCTGCTGCAACGCGGGCTGCAGCAACTTTGAGGGGGAGAGCGAGCTGGTGCTCGGGCGAGCCTGCCAGTTGTGCAGCGGGTGCCTGGCGGCGCGGTACTGCTCGGCCGCCTGCCAGCGCGCTGCCTGGGACGCTCACAGGGCGTTCTGCAAGGCGGCGCGGGCGCGGCGCGCATGCCCCGCGCCGCAGTGAGCACGCAGCCTCCGCCATTGCAAGAGACCGCCTGCCTCCTTCGCCACTGGATCCCTTGGTCGCTGCTGGGTGCCTCCGCTTGCTTTGCACATCATTCTGAGGCAAACACCTCGGTGGACATCACCGCCATACTGCAGGTCATGCAGCCTCAGATTGTACCCGACCAGGCCGGGGAGGCTTGACAAGTAAGCCGGGCACGCATGCAGAGACTTGCTGGACCTGGCACAGTATGACGCTGTGCTGTAGCTGGACACCAGGGCAGCTACACGTCACGTGTGACCAGCCAGCAGACCTGTAGCAGGAAGCTCACTGCCACGGCACCGGGGCCAGCATCAAGGACCATCGAGCCCCTACCATGTGCCCTCACACCCAGCAGCATGCCATGCACTGCTAGAACAGCAGCGAGCCCGCAGGTATTGCAAAAACATGCGCCCAGGTATGCAGGGTCCGCACGCATGCTCTCCGCAACGCAGGCACGCAGTGCACACACACGCACGGCGCCGCTGCAAGCTGCGCGCATGCTGCCGCCGGGCCCCCAGGCGCCCTCAGGACTTGAGCAGCGCCTGCGCGCGCTCGAGCGGCGACAGCCCCGCGGTGCGCGCGTGCTCGGCGCCCAGCTGCGCGTACACAGCGGCCGACTTGGGGATGAAGGCAGCCTCGTCGGGCGTCAGCGCGCGCATGAAGCGCGCCGGGTTGCCCGCCCACAGCTGCCCCGACGGCACCGTCGTGTGCGCGGCTACCACCGCGCCGGCCGCCACCATCGCGCCCTTCTCGACCTGCGCGCGCCGCCGCGATGGCGTGCATGCTCGCACGCGGCAGCCAGAGCGCATGCTCGAGCGCTGCGGCTGCGACTGTGTGCACAGCAGGCGCGCGGGAGCGGTTCAGGCAGGGTGTGCCTGCATGCCGGGTTGGACACTGCAGCGACATACCCAGGCATCTTTATTGTGAAAATATCGCCACTGCGCTACTGGCTGGTGGTGGAGGACTCTGCTCAGGGCAGGTGCCCGCGCGTGCCTCTTCAGCAGACGCATGGAGCGCCCAGGCTGCCGGCCGGCTAAACGGGGCACCTGGGAGCCAAGGGCAGCGCAGCGCCGGCGCTCGCGCGCGCTCGGTCCTCTGGCTTCAGGCCGCCCTCTAGCAGAGTAGCAGCACCAGCCCCAAAGAGAGACGCATGCCGGTTCGGGGCTGAGCCTGAGTGCGAACATGCGGCGGGCGGCCACATATGACTGGGAGTAGGGGTACGGTTATACCCTAACCCTATGCCCAGGGGCGCGCCCGCGCGCCGTGCTGCAGCGTGGCGCCGATGCCAACCAGCACCTCGTCCTCCAGCGTCACGCCGCCCTCTAATACCACCGCGTGGCCCACCGTCACGCGGTCGCCGATCTCCACATGGCCGCCCCGCAGCGCGCCGATGTACGTCTTCGCGGTCCGCACCGTCACGCCGTCCTGCAGGTTGCTGCTGTGGCCCACGCTGATGCTGCCCTCGTCGCCTGCGGCGCTGAAGCGCGCTCATAACTGCTGTGACCCTCTCAACAAGATGGCTCCCTGGACCACCAACAAAGAGGGGAGAAGCATGTACCCTGCTGTGCAAGCTAGTCTTCGGATACGGTCACAGAGCGCGGGGCAAGCAGTGCCCCGCAGTACCAACGCCCTGATAGCACTGAACGCTATGATGCAGAGGCGGTTGCGTGCACGGGTGTTAACGGGGTAGACACAGCCTTGAGTGTGCGGGTGCACGGAACGTGGCATGCACTGTCGCTCCCAGCTGCGCACCTCGCAGCACCGTGCCGTACCACACCGACGCCTTGTCGGCGAGCGTGACGCTGCCGACAACCGCCGCTGAGGGCGCGACAAAGACGTCCGCGCCAACCTCTGGCTTGCGCGATACCAGGTTCAGGAAGGTGCGGTGCCGGCACACTGCAGGCGCATGCGCCGCACTCAGTGCCCCACCGTGCACAGCCGGTTCACGAGCGTGGTGCCATGGGAGGGGGGCGCGCTTATGGAAGCGCACGGCAGCGCACGGCAGCTCACACTGTTACGTAAGGAGCGTGCAAAGCCAGGCACGCAGCGCGGCAGTCACGTTACTAGGAGCACACGTGCAAAGGCAGCAAGGCAAAGGCAGCAGGTGATCGCACAATCTTCCATGTACGCGTTGCTGCCCTGCATCCTGCACCCCAGACGCTCCAGCGCCTGCCCTGTTTCCCGGAACATGTACCCCACGCGGTAGGCCACCCACGTGAGCGCCATGGCGGCCTCGCCGCCTCCACAGCACTGTGCACTGCTTGGTGCACCCCCTTGCTCTCTGAGCAGAGGTAGAGCGCCCCCAACCTGCTGCTTGAGCAGACCTGTCTGCCCTACAAGCAAAGCTGGCCTGCTACCCAAGCCCGTCTCAGCGTTCCAAAAGTACACCCCCACCCTTTCCTATGTTTAGTGCCTGGCTCGAGCATTCTGTGCCGCTTGTTGGGACACTATCCTCTGCATCGCAGCCTTGTTCCCAAGCGGTCTGTGAGCTGGGTCCAGTCTCCAGCAGAGCATGCACACCGCCAAAGACTGCAACCAAGCCAGGATACAGGCCTGTTATGTTACATTGCAAGCACAGGTGATAGTAACTTGAGCGCTTTTCGTCTGAATAGCAGACAAGTGGCCTGCGATGGCACAGGATGTCCAGGCGCTGTACATGGCGGGGGGGCTGTTGGTAGTCGTTGCTGCGCTGGCGGCGCTGGTGCTGTACACGCTGCGGGTGGGACGCAGCGCGTCAGTAGCAGAGGCCCAGCCTTCTGCCGTAGGCCGCCCGCAGGCACGCCTGTCCGCTGCGTGATTGGAACAAACTGGTGTTGGCTGTGCCACTGCCCAGCACTTTGCGGGACCAGTTTCGTCGGTTACGCAGACAGGCTAGCTGTGGCCTTGCGTTGGTGCAACAGCGTTGCAGCGGTGCGGACTCAGAACCGTATAAAACTTGCTAGTGCAAGCACGTGTGCAGCCTTGTGCGCACGCCCGACCTGCAGCCAGCAAAGCCAGGCCCGAAGCAGCACAGCCAGCGTCAATGCGGGTGTGCTGCCCCTCGCTGCTTACTGCGGATATTATGCTGAGCTGAGTGGCTTTGCTTGTGCCCAGGCGGAGGCGGCAGGCGCGGCGCGCAGCGGCCGCGGCCGCGGTGGCGGCCGCCTGCAGGCCGGCGTGCGACGGCGGCGTGCGGCGGCCGCGGCGGCCGCCGCTGCAGCGGAGGCCGAGGCCGCGCCTGGCTCTGACGAGGGCAGCAGCGGCGCCAGCGACGACGAGGCGGGCTTCCCGCCTGTGAGTTTGCTTGCGCTAGAGTGGGCGTGCTCAGCAGCGGCGCAGTGGACATGAGGCACAACAAGTGTCACAGCTGCGCGTTCACGGACCGTGTCACTGGCTGCCGGCGGATACTGGCGCCTTGCTGGGCCCGCCCACTTGCGCTGGAGGCGCGTGCGGGCCCGCGATGGAGGCTGCCTGGCGCAGGAGCCAGGCGGCGAGGCTGGCGGCGGCGCCGCGGGCCGGCGCGCGCGCGCGCGCGGCGCCCGGCAGGAGGGCCGCGAGGCGGATCAGGCGGCGCGTAGCGCGCGCGACGCCAAGCGCAACGTGCGGAGCCAGGCCCCCCCTTGCATGCAGACCCCTGTGGGCCGCAGCGGGGCTGCAGGCGGGGCCGGCGCTCGCTGCTGTGCCATGCGCGCATGCGCCTCCCGATGCATGCCGGGGAGGGTCCAGTGAGGGTCCTGTGCTCGACCGGTGTATTTCTACCTAGGAACAGACAGTGAAGGGGGTGGGGGCTGCGTACCTCAGTACTGGCTCGGCTCAATCCCGCCGCTGCCGCAGGCGTACGACGAGCGGCGGCGCGCCAAGGACGCGGCGCGCGAGGCGGCCGAGGCGGCGGAGGAGGCCGCGGCCGCGGCGCGCGAGGCCGCGCGCCGCGCGGCCGAGGACGCGGAGGCCGCGCGCTGGATGGGCGAGATCTCGCTCGACGAGGCCGGCGACGCCGGCGCGGAGGCCGCCGTCGACATCGCGGTGCGCGCAACACTGAGCAACACTGAGTCACGACGAAGGAGCATCATTCCCTTTTTGGTCGGGGAGAGGACGCCTGCCCTCCACCCGCGAAGAGCTCTGCCAGGGCGTGCTAGGCATGCTTTTTACGCTGAGCTGCACAGTTGCAGCGGCGCTGACCGGAGCCAGGAGTTGCGGGCGCGACGAGGCGCTCGCCAATTGGCGCGAGGCCCGTAAGGTGCGCGGGGGCGGCTGTACGCAGGCGGCACGGCAGGCGTTCATCGACTTCATCGTGGAGAGCAAGACGGTGGCGCTGGAGGACCTGGCGGCGGAGTTTGGCCTGCGCGTGCAGGCGCGGCCCCGCCCGTGGCGCGTAGGCGGCGCGGCGCGCGCGCGGCTAGCGCATGGGCCTCTCTGCGTTGCTGTCTGCAGGAGGCGAGCATGCGCGCGTCGCGGCCACGACAGCTAGGCGCCTGCCGATGAGATGATTTTCGGCCGCACGGGACCGCTGGGCCAGCTGACTGCCCTGTATGTGATTACCCTGCCAAGGAACAGCAGTGGTTGGGAACAGCTCAAAGCATGTCTTGCTCATGAGACTAGGGGACATGCAATGGGTGTGCTGTGCGTGCGTGTGCGCAAGCACAGTGCCACAGCACAACAAGCACGCCGAGTGTCACACAGTGTCACGCAGAATGCAGGTGTTGCCCATGCGTCATGACGCCGACGGCCTCGCACATCCCACCCCTGCATCCCCAGTGTGTGTGCAAGGGTGCGCGCCCGCCCGCCGCGCGCAGGACGCCATAGAGCGCCTGCGCGCGCTGGAGGCGGAGGGCGACCTGACCGGCGTGATGGACGACCGGGGCAAGTACATCTACATCTCACGCGACGAGATGGCCGCGGTCGCCGACTTCATTCGGCGCCGCGGCCGCGTGGCGGTCGCCGAGCTGGCCGCGCAGGTGCTGGCCGCGCAGCACAGCCTGCCGAGCTTGCGCATGCAGCAGCCCCTGCAGCAACCCTGCTAAGCACTCCGTGAGCGCCGTGTCTGCCCTTGTGAGCAGGTCGTGTGCGCTCGAGGCTTCCCCTTGCACAGGCTGCATCGTGAGTCGCCCGCTCCTTGCTGGTTCGCCTCACGCTGTGATGTCAGCCGGAGCTGCCAGGATCCTGCCAAGTCGCCTGCGGCCGCCTGCAGGGGCGCCGGCCCTCCCCATGCGCTGCAGCCATGGCTTACGTAATGTCACCCCTGGGCATGGGTCTGATGCACCGGCTGCCCGGGGGGCGCAGTCCTCGCAGCTGATCGACCTGAACCTGCGAACGGCTCGCGCCCCTGCGGCTGGCAGCGCCGAGCGGTCGCTGCAGCTGGACGACCTGGTCGGCGACGCGCCTGCCATTGCGGCTGGCGGCTAACGCCTTTGCTGCGAGCGCTGCCCGTGGCGGGTGCTTCATTGGTTGCGCGTCTGCAAGCGCATGTCTGCGGTGTTTCACACGTGCCAGACGTGAGGCAGACAGAGGGAGTGAAATGCGAGTGCTTGACCAATTGCATCCTAGCCGCTCATATTGATCTCAGAGGTCCGCCGAGCGCTTGACACTCCAAAAATACTCTCGACCATTCTCGAAATGGCTAAGCATACGCATACTTCAGCCGTGCCATACCTCCCCATCCTCTACCAACGTAGCATACGTTTCAACAAGCGCATGCGTTGACGAGCAGTACCTGACGGCTCACTCATCGCTGCCGTCAGGCACTGGGCCTGTACCTCTGCACGCCACCACGCCTCGCACGCCGGCTCCCCACCGCCGCCGGCACCCGGGCTGTGCAGCACAGCCCCGGCGGCAGCCAGCAGCCCGTCCTCCCCGGCCTCGCCTAGGACTGCACCGCCACCAGCCCGCCCTCGGCGGCGAGCGCGCAGCCGTCGCCGCCGCGCTCCGCGGCCGCCGCGGCGGCCGCGCGCCGCTTGGCCTGCAGCCGGCCGAGCAGCTCCGCCTCGCGCGCCTGCTCCTCGATTGCGCCCGCGCGCGCGGCCTCGGCGGCCGCGCGCGCGCGCGCGCGCTCGGTCAGCACCGGCACGGGGTGCGAGCGGCCGGACGCGGCGACGCGCTCGCGCAGCGTCAGCGCCAGCGCGCGCACGGACGCCGGGTCGGCGCGCCCGCGGTGCAGCGCGTCGCGCAGGTCCACGTGCTCCGCCAGCCAGCCGCCTGCGCGCGCGCGGCGCGCGCGGCCCGCCTAGCAGCGGCTCCCAGGATGCGCGGCCGCGGGCCAGAGCGTGCGCAAGTCGGGCCCGACATACGCATCGGCTGACTGCAGGTCAGGCCAGACAAGCCCGCCGGCAAGCCGCAGGTCAGGCCCGACAAGCCTGCCGGCTGACCGCACAGCGCGTCTGCGAAAGCGCCCCCATCAGAGGAAGCCGATCGACAACGGCCGCATGCATCCCGCCCTCCGCAAGGCCCCACGGGGCCGAGCGCGCGCGCCGCGGCGCGCGCGCACCGAGCATCCGGAACGCGTGCGCGCGGATCATGCGGGCGGGCACGGGGTGCGCGTCGACCAGGTCCAGGTACTCCAGCAGCAGGCCGGGCGCGTCCGCGGGCGCCCAGGCGCGCCCGGGCGCCGCGCGCGCCGGCCAGAACAGCGCCGGGTCCGCCAGCAGGCTCTCCGCGGACAGCACGCCGTCCGCGCCTGCGGCCGGATATGGGTTTTGCGGCCAGGCATGCGCTGTGTGAGCCAGGTGGCCAGGTGAGGTCACGCGACAGCGGCGCAGCTCGCACAGGACAGGCAGGCGGCCTCCGCCCGGACGCAGCCGGCCGGTGTCAGTTGGAGGCGGCTGTAACGCGTACACGTGCGCACGCCGCCGCGCAGGCGCCGGCCTCACGCGTTCCGAGAACGACACAGGGCGCTGGGCGCTGCTGAGGCAGGAGCGTGGGATGCACCCGTATAGGCCATGCACGCCTCCGCATCAGCCAGCGTGCGCACGTTGCCGTTCGCCAGGACGGGGATAGCCAGTGCGCGCTTCACGGCCTGCGTGGCAGCGCGGCACGGGCTCGGCCGCGGGCATGGTGTCGTGCGCCTTTTCAGCCGACCCCTTGCAAAGCCATAGCTGGAAGTCCTCCGGCATCCAACTGGGCTCCCCCACCAGGACAGCCAACCCCCTTCATATTACCACAGCTCAGCATACTCCTCGCATCCAGTGATGATATCGGCAACAAGCGCCAAGCACACATGAGCACGACCAAATCCCCCAAAGAAGCGAGGTGCCTTTACGCGGCTCAGCTTCAAGTGCCTCGGCCCATCAAGAAACAAACACGTCATGCGCGGCGCACCCGGATGGCGTCCCAGTCCGCGCGGTGCGCGCTGTTGTCCTTCTGCGCGCGCGTGCGCCCGTGCACGGCCACCAGGCTCGCGCCGGCGGCCTGCAGCATGCGCGCGTACGCCAGCGTGCGCTCCAGCTCCGGGAAGATGCGGATCTTGACGCTCACCGGCTTGGTCAGCCCGGCCGCCAGCGCGGCCACCATGGCCTCCACCAGCGGCAGCTCGTCCATCAGGAACGCGCCTGCGCGCGGGGGGCTGGATAGGGATAGGGCAGGTCACAGACCCTGCCCCCCGCAGCTGCCCCAGGCGGTACGCGCCGTACGCGCCCGCCACCTGCGCGCGCGGCGCGGCGCCATCGCGCCGCCGCGGGAGCGCAGCGCCAGCGTGTCCCCACCAGTGTGCACTCCTGACCTTGCACTCGTGACCATCGCCGTCCTAAGGCCCAAGATCACCAAAGCTCTACTGCACCGCGGGCGACTCAAGGTGAAGGGGCGATCAGTGGTCGCCGAGGAGCTCACCATAGCGCCCGCGCCGCGCGATGTGCTGTGGGCAGCCCAGGTTGAGATCGATCGCGTCGCAGTGCGGCTCCGCCAGGCGCGCCGCTGCCAGCAGCGTGTCCGGGTCGTTCGCGCAGAACTGCACGAACAGTGGCCTGCCGCACGGCGCTCCAGTCGCGAGACCGAGCACTTCCTTAGGGCGGCAGCCAGATCTGGGTGGGGCAAACACGGTCGCGCCCGCAGCCTGGCACCTTCACAGTCCACAAACAAGCAAAAGCGCGAGCAGGTCAGATGCTTGGAAATCGAGACTGCTGCGCAGGGCTGTAATAAAGCCTTTGCCCTTGCGCCTGGGGCCTGCTCGCACAGAGCTGCTCCGGCACTGCCACGCATAGGCAGAATGCCATGCAGGCGGCATCGCATGCTCCCTGCACCTCCCTTAACCCAGAGCACAGGCCGGGGCTGCATGGCCGGGGCGCTGCGGCGCACCTGTCGCCCGCGCATGTGGTGAAGTGCTCCGCGCGGTACTTCTTGTCCTCCAGAAACAAGCGGCTGTGCAGCATTGGCGTGTACGCGGCCGTCGCGCCGTATTGCCGGCACAGCATCCGAAACGGCAGCTCCGACTGCGCCGCGCCGCGCGCCCGTCACAGGCGGCCCTGGGTAGACGGTCTGCTTGGCGGGCTTGACGGGGCGCTCCGGCGCGCTGTGGGCGGGCGACCCGCCACCTCACGAGCAGTGCTGCCTGCAGGTGTTTGTCATAAGCAGAGCCACATACACTGCCTGTCTGGCACATGGCCGGGGCAAGGGCGGGAGGGTGGGCGCCTGACGGCACTCCAGCTTTGCAGGTTGTGCTTGTGGCAGCACGCAGCCAGCAAGGCAGGACGTTCACCCCCCGCGGTCCAGGTGGCGCTCGCAGAGCTAGCTAGCTGGTCTTCAGCAACACTGCAACAGGCTCGGCGCAAGACACGGCAGACGAAAAAACCGCGCAGCCGCAGCTCGGCCCGCGCGCAACTTGGCAACAGAGAGCAGCCACAGGCTCACGGCACGGCGCTCAGCGAGGACTGCTCAGGCGCTGAGCGCCGCGCACCGCGTCAACCATGGGCGCGACGTGGAACTTCGGAGCGCCCCAACTGCGAAACGCCGCCCACGCCGCCTGTGCATGCGGCACTGCTGGCTGCTCGGAATGCTGGCTGCTTGGCACTGCTGCCTGCTCGGGCGCACAGGCCTCGGCGTGCGCCGGCGCCGTGGCGCTGTCGGCCCCCGGTGGCGGGGCAGCCATCCTGGCCGCCTGGCGCAGCTGCGACGCGGGAGTCCGGGCGGCAGCGGCAAGCGGCCCACACACGCTGCGGCACTGCTTTACGGCGGGCGCTACAGCAAGCCGGCTCCTACGTATGCGCCCGAGGCCGCAGATCATCCAGCACTGAGAAGCAAGAAAGCAGCAGCGTCACCTTGGTCTTCCACAGCCCCTTTCTGTGTTACTGCTACCTTCGGCAGAGTCCCGGTGGTCTACTCCCTAGCGGCCCTGAACCAGGGCGGCGGCCCGCCGGCGGGGTTACATGGCGAGATGTATCACGAGGACGAGGCGCCGAGCGTCGAGGCGGGCGCGCCCTCTGATGACGAGCAAGGATCGTCTGAGGAGGAGGAAGGATCGTCCGAGGAGGAGGACGAGGAGGAGGAGGAGGAGGAGGCGGGGGTGGAGAGGGGGCCCGCCCCTGCAGCGCCCACGCCTGCCGAGTGCGCGTCTGACCGCGCACAGGCGGGGAGGCAGGGCAACGCCGTGAGCCACCCCGGCCAGGCCCCTGCAGAGGGCGGAGCGCGCTCCGAGCCTGCCGCGTCAGCGAGCACCGACCACTGCGGCGGCCCTGCTTCTGCGGCGGGCGCAGAGGGGTCCGATGGAAGCGATGAGCCGAGCCCTGAGGGCCGTGAGGCGGGCGGTGCGGCGGACCCTGGCCGCCAGGGCTCGGGTGGGGCTGGCCCGCAGGCCTCGCCGCAGAGCAGCGCCGAGCCGCCAGCGCGCGCCGACAGCGAGCCAGGCGCGCAGGGTGCCAGCGGCGACAGCGCAGCGAGGGAGGAGAGCGCCGCGCGCGGGTCGAAGCGCGCGCGCGGGGCCGTGGACGCTGAGGCGGCCAGCGAGGGCGGCAGCGGCGCCGCGGGCGACGCGCGCGCGCAGCGCCGCGCCAAGCGCGCGCGCCGCGGCGCGGCGGCGGAGAGCGGGGAGGAGTCCCAGGAGGCGGACGAGGACGGGGCGCAGGCGCGCGGAGATGCGGATGGGCCTGCGGCGGGGCCGTTCGGGCAGCGGGACGGGGCTGCCGCGGACGCGCGCCCGTCGCCCGAGGCGGCCGCGCGGCGCGAGCAGCTGCGCGCGCTGGCAACGCAGCCGGGCGGGTTTGCGCGCATCCTGGCGCTCAAGGCGCGGCGGAGTCAGGTGCGCCGGGGCAGCAGGCCGAGGTGCCAGCCTGAGGTCGCGGGCGTCTGCCAGCAGACCCCCGTCGTGGCCCATGCCCTTGCCCCTGCCTCCCTCGCATGAACGCGCGCTGCAGCGGAGCACCAAGTTGCGGAGCAGGTTTGGCCAGGCCGGGGCACATGGTCGAGGCTGGGCGTCCAGCAGCACTCCGGCTTGCGAAGCATGCGCGCGGCGTGCGCGCAGGAGGCTGCCGCGGCGCGCGCCGCAGCGGCGGCAGGCGGCGGCGCTGCCGCCCCAGGAGCTGCGGCCGCCGCAGTGGAACCGAACGGCGCCGCTGCGCCCGGGGTCGCGCGCCGGGCGGCCCCAGCTGCGCCGGCCACGCCCGCCGCAGGGCCGCAGGCGAGCCTCTGTGAAGCTGGCTCTGGCTGGCTTCGCAGCAATGGACGTGGTGGTGGCAGCGCATGAGCGCATGCATGGGCACGTGCAGCAACATCTCCAGCGCTGTGCCGGCGAGCTAGGGTGTGCGCATGTTGTTGCAGTGCGCGTGTGCCTCACAAGCGGAACGCTGCACAGGGCGTGGGCGGTGGCGGCGCCGCTGCGGCCGACGGCGGGCTGCCGCTGGCGGAGGGGCTGGACACGCGGGCGCTGCGCAAGGCGACCAAGGAGGCGCTGGTGGACGCGCTAAACGCTGAGCGGGTGGCGCGCGGCCAGAAGCCCATCAGGGCCAGGGTGCGTACCCCAAGTCCATCAACTGCACGCCCAGGGCTCACATCCCTCAACCTCCTTTCGTGCTGTGACCCATGCATGCAGAGCCCTGGGGACTGGTTCGGATCAGGACCGCTCGACGAGCACAGAATGGAGGGGGCGTGCGCCGCAGGTCTACCAGGCGTTCCCCCGCCCGGACTGGTGGCCACTGCCAGAGTGGAACGCGGACCAGACGAACAAGGGCCGCGCCACCGTGCTCCGGGTGTACAACGTCCTGCGGGACCTGCGTGCGCGCGGCGGCGCCTGAGCGGGCGGCCCGAGCGCGGCCGCTGGCGAGCCGCGGGCGCTGCAGAGCAAGGCTGCCCGTCGACCACCCGCGGCCGGACACGAGCCTGCACCACCTTGCCACTGGCTGCACCACAGTAATGTGGACTCCAGGTGATAAGGCTTTGGCGCTCGCTGGGCAGCGCTTGGGGGGGGCAAGCTAGGCCCCAGCTGTGCTGCTGCGACGGCCGTTCTGCGCCGCAGAGAGCTGCGCTCCATGCCTGCTATGTTAACACAGCACTTGAGCTATAATATGCATGGTGCATGTCTGCAAATGCGTGTGCGTCGACGACCTGGCGTCGATGCTATCCACAACTCATCGGTCATGTGAGAGGATGTATGCGTGGCCTGATGACGACTCTGGCACTGTGGGGGCCTAGCCTTGGAGCTAGGTTTTAGATGGGGTAGAGGGGGCCCACCGTTTTGTCAAAATGGCGCCAAACTAGCCGTAGCCCTCACGTCACTGTTAAGCACGCCAGCACACACCGCGCGGAGTGTTTCAAGGCCTACTCAACAAGCTGCAGGCATCACATAGCGGAGGCAGCATTAAAGGGTTGTTAGCCTGTTCGCTGTCCGAAGCGGCACGGGGAGTCCCACGTTGCGGCTGAAGGCCAGCAGCCGCTCACACGCGCTCAGGCCGCTTGCCAGCACAGAGAGCGTCGAGGGCGCGCGGAGACAAGGTCCGGGGCCGATGCTCCACGTCAATGCCTTGCCATCAGCGGAGCCAGGGCTGTCTGGCTCGGTGTCCGGCTGCCTGCCTAGCACCTGGGACGTCTGCGGAGCTGGTATGTCTCGAGTGGGGACCTGATGATTTAATCTTTTACGATACTTTCACCTCCCGGCATATTTCGGTACAAGCGCATGTGTTCGCCCAGGGCGGGCTGTATCGTGCACGTAGCGGGGGCTGGGGTGCGCGCGTGGCTGAAGAGTACTGCGGAGCGCTGTCCGGCAGGCTCTGCGCCAGGGAGAGACTGCCGGGTGACTGGGTCGGCGACACCTGCCCTGGCGCACTTACTATGGCAATGCTGAGCCCAGCGTGCGTGCCGCAGGCGCGCCGCGCGTCTGCGCCGCAGACGGAGCGCGAGACATCTGCGTCGCACCCGCATCCCCTGATCAGGTGCCGCGCAGCTGCGCTTGCCGCTTGCACACAGCGTGCCGTGTAGAAGGCCAGGAGCGCGGGCCGCTGAGTAGGCATGTGCACTGTGGCACGGCCTGAGTAGGTCACAAGCGCATGCGCGCATGCCCTGACAGGCGCCGGCCAGGCCATACCTGTTTGATGGAAACGGGGGCTGTG
>JAABUP010003534.1_pt1 | contig 27507 bp, 27 predicted proteins | sample 5559201 | NCBI WGS metagenome assembly JAABUP01 (sample SAMN10711887, study PRJNA513373) | rock metagenome | isolation source: Antarctica rocks | place: Antarctica | reverse complement strand
CGCGGGCCTGGTCAACATGGAAGCAGGGTTCATGCCGGTCTGACCTGGACAAGAGAGCCGGAATGCCGTCTCAGCCCCCTCGCGCCAGCCCGAAAGTAAATGGCTACTTTCGCAACAGGTCTATTAAAAATAAGGATGGCTTAGGATCTTTAATCAAATCATTGTCTAGTCAAACAGTCAAGTTTGGAATATGTGGCATTGGTTCTGATATATCTGCTCTGGTTGCAGATCACCGCTCTGTTGGCCGGTTGATTGAGCAAGGAGCAATTAATGTTCCACCAATGGCTCACGCAGAAATTAGTCAAATATTCCTGAAAGCCACTCAGTTGTTTAATGGGAAAGTTCATTTCGATGAAGACGTTGTGTTGAGGATTGCGGAGTTCAGTGATGGATATCCATACCTTGCTCAGCTTATGGGAAAATCTTGTGTTTCAGTTGCAAATGAAGCCGGGACTAATCAGATAGATAAGATTATACTTGATAAAGTCTTAGGAAATATCAGATCTGGTCAGGCTTTTCCAAGTCTAGAACATCAATATCAAATGGCTATCGGTAACTCACATGATCGTGCTCTTGTCCTGACGCTTCTATCAGAACAAAGTAAAGAAACAACAGAGTATGATGCAGCAGCTAGCTTGGTGGCTCTCAAAGCAAGCAGGTCAACTGCACAAGATTTAGGTGTTGATTATATAGATCAGTTACTTCCACGACTTATCGAAGAAAAATATGGCCCTGTTCTTGTGAAAGTTCCTGATGGTCGTGGACTTTATGAGTTCTCTGATCCGGTATTTAGAACTTACGTTAAACTAAGAACTATCGGTCATTAGCTAAATTTTTAACGTAGATTCTAAGGAATTGTGCGGAAATCATCTGATTCTCGCATAGACGGCGCGTACTGTCAGTCTCCCGCCCACCACTTCACCGGCGGCGGCTGACTGGCTGAGGTTTGGTCGCGGAGGCGGTTGTTGGTCGAGCCGAGAGGACGGCCGACCTTGCGGCGGGTGGCTATGCCGTCCCGTTCATTGGTCGTCGGGCTAGGCTGCTGGGTCGCCTCTCGGCGGCGTTCCAGCTCCACACGGGCCCGCTCGCTTGCCGCTAGCTCTGCACGCACCTGCGCCAGGGTCGCCTCGGCCGCGTCGAGTGTCTGACGCAGGCTGGCCGCTTCCGCCTGCCGCGCCTGTGCTTCCCTCCCCGCCTCGCGCAGCGCCAGCTCGGCATGGCCCAGACGCGTCTGCGTCGCCCGCATCTGCTCCGTCAGCTCCTGCATCTGCCGGGTGGTGTCGCTGCTGTTCTGCGCCCGAACGTCACCCCCTTGTTCGTACCCTGCCCCTACCACCTCGGCGGCAACACGGGGCTGGTGCTCCCTGCCGCGGCCGCCCTCGGCCATGCTGATCCGGACCACGGGCACCTCGCCGTCCTGCCTGAACCGGTGCCGGCCGGCTCCGGCCTTCGCTTGGTAAGTGGTGCGGCATGGTGCTTCGAGATGGCCCTGCCTGGCGGTGCCGAGATTGCCGAGCGCCCGGCGCATGCGCGCCTCGGCGCCGTCGTCGGCCGCGTCGGTGTCGGTGTCCGGCTTGCGCAGGATCGGAGTAACCAATGGGAACAGCTTTCAAATGAAGGAGCCCTGCGGGTGCGAGCTGGCGATCGTCAACGAACACCGGCGCGGCATACGGCCGGGCTGCAAATACATGAGGATGTGAAACACAGCCCATCCTGGGCACAAGCCCAGCATGCGGGCCTATCTCGGCATCGCCAACCCCCATATCAAGTTGCCTTGACCGAGCACAACTGGACCGAGCATGACCGACGCCGCCGAGTAGCCCCGGCCAAGCCGGGTGCGCTGAGGGCTGCACCGGCATAGCCTAGCCGGACAGCACCTCAATACGGCCTGCTCCCGTCCGCCGTCGTGCCGGGCCGACCACAATCCGCACGTCCCGGCCCAGCCGCGTCAGGCAGGCCAGCATCTTGGCCTCGCTCACGCCCCGGAACTGGCCGCGCAGAAGCCCCGACAGCTTCGGCTGCGGCAGGCCGATCAGCTCGGCTGCCGCCGTCTGCGTCAGCCGGCGGCGCTTGATGATCTCGGCAATCCTGCTGGCGAGCTGCGCCTTGATCAGCATCTCGTCAGCGTCCGCAAAACCAAGGTCGGCATACACGTTAGTGCTGCCCTCCTCGATCCCGGGCATGGCGTTTCCCGTCGCGGCATCTGCACTCATGGCGTTTGTCCCCTTGCATGGGCCTCCGCCGCCTTGAGCCGGGCCGCGATCAGGTCGAGGTCCGGCTTTGGCGTGGCGATGCCCTTGGTGGCCTTCTTCTGGAAGCAGTGCAGCACGTAGACCGCGACGCTGAGCTTCACCGTGTAGACGGCGCGGTACGTGTCGCCGTGCCAGTCTTCGACCACCTCCAGCACCGCCGCAGAACCTTGCCCGCGCAGCGGCTTGGCCTGATCGTGCTTGGAACCCGCCTGTGCCAGATGCAGCGCGTAGCCGAACACGTCCTGCACCTCGCCCGGCATCGCCTGCAGATCCCGCTTGCTGCCCGCAACCCACCATAGCGGCTTCAAGGATGGGGTGTCGGCCACTCAGCTCCTATACCCAATTGGGAATAAAACGGCAAGGTGGGTGCAGGGGCGTCTCCCCTTCGGGGCCGGGCCACTGCCCGCTGCGCTCCCGGAGCTGCGAAGGCACGTCTCCGCCCTGCGGGGCAGTGTCCCTGACGCGCGCTCTGGCGCCGGACGGCGCCTGAGGGGAACCAGAGGGCGCTGCCCTGCGGTTCCCCTTCTGCACGCCGCCTACAGCACGGCAGGGCCGCCCCGGATCGCATGGCCCCAGGCGGCCACGCGCCCGGCGCAGCCCGGCCGCGCCCGGCCGCATGCACACCCCTCCCTAACCCGGTCTCGCCGACGGGCAGGAAGCAGCGGCGCTGCTTCCGCTGCCAACAGGGGACACACCATGACCAGGAACCGAGCGCAGACCACCCGCAGGAAGACCGGCAAGCCCGCCAGCGTGGCCACCCAGGCAGCGGCAGCGGCGGCAGAGGACAGCCGGGCGGACATCTACCAGCGCATCACCAACCGGATCGCCGCCGCCATTGAGGCCGGCGCCGGCAGGTGGCAGATGCCCTGGCATCCCGGCACGGACGGGGCGGCACCGCGGCTGCCGGTCAACGCCGCCACCGGCAAGCCCTACCGCGGCGTCAACACCGTCGTGCTGTGGGCCACGGCGCAGGCCGAAGGCTACCAGAGCGCGACATGGGCCACCTACCGCCAATGGCAGGAGCTTGGGGCGCAGGTCCGCAAGGGCGAGCAGTCCAGCCCCGTCGTGTTCTGGAAGATCAGCGGCCAGGATGATGGCGAGGACGGCGGCAGCCCCGGTGGCGGGGATGCCGGCGGCGGGGAAAGCAGCGAGGACGATCGCCGGTCCCGGGTGCTGGCGCGCGGCTACAACGTGTTCAACGCCGCCCAGGTGGACGGCCACGTGGCCCCTGCCCTGCCCGTGCTGCCCGAGCCGGAGCGCATCGGCCATGCGGAGGCGTTCTTTGCCGGTCTTGGCGCGGACATACGGCATAGCGGTAACCGAGCCTGCTACGTGCCAGGCCTGGACCAGGTCAGGATGCCGCCCTTCCCGGCGTTCCGCGACGCGGTGGCGTACTATGCCACCCTGGCAGACGAGGCGACGCACTGGACCGGGCACGCCAGCCGGTGCGCCCGCGACCTGCGGAGCCGGTTCGGCGAGGAGGCGTATGCGGCCGAGGAGCTGGTGGCCGAGCTTGGGGCGGCGTTTCTGTGCGCCGACTTGGCGCTGGCGCTGGAGCCGCGGCCGGATCATGCGGCGTATGTCGCATCGTGGCTGCGCGTGCTGCGGGGCGACAAGCGGGCGATCTTCACGGCAGCCGCTAAGGCCCAGGCAGCAGCGGACTGGATGCACGCCCACCAGCTTCGTATAGTGACGTCATGACGACCCGACGTCATGCACCCTCGAGTCATGTCGTCATCCTCTCAGCCGTGGTTTACCCCGTCGAACGAACAGTTCCTCAACCGCTTCCTCCATGAGCGCCTGGATCGTCGTGCGTTCATCAAGCGCTAGATAACCCATCTGGGTGACAGCTTCTGGATCCAGCCATACCTGCAACGCGCGTTTTCCTTCGCGGGTAGAGGCACGTGGCCTAGCTTGCCTCACCGCCGACGTGACTGGCTCTGAAGTGATCTCGCCGGTTCGAGCCGGGATTGGTAGCGGAGCGCGCGATCTAAGTGCCATCACATTGTCTCTGTGACGACAAGCATGCGTGCATTCAAGTCGTCAAGAAGCGCGCCGATCTCCTCGGCTGCTGTCCCGCCTGGCTCGAACTCTGAAGCCACACGCCCGTCCGACAAACAGTGCTGAAAAGCAACTCGCTGGCGCACAGTCACCGAAGACACTTCCACACCCGCCGCCAAAAGAGCGGCAGCCGCCTCTTCAACCACGCGACTGCGTATTGGCGCTGCATTAACAACCGCCAATCGTGGCTTGCGGGCGAGGTTGCAGATATCGAGCGTCGGGGCGATCGCAATGAGATCGAACGTCGCCGGCCGACACGGTACCAACACCAAGTTGGACACGCGAGCTGCTGCCAGAGCCCCACCGTCTGCGTGTGGGGCCGTGTCGATTACAATCAGGTCGTAGCCATCTGCGGCAGCTCGCTCTACTTCTCTCGGAAGTGTCTTGTGATGGCCGGCATCGACGTCTGGCGCTAGGTCGCCTCGGAAACCCGCCCAAGCAATAGCCGAACCCTGGGGATCCATGTCGATTATAAGAACCCGCTGTCCACGGGAGGCGGCTTCAGCAGCCAAATGGACGGCCAACGTGGTTTTGCCAGCTCCTCCTTTCTGGCTCAATACGGCAATTGTCTTCATGTCGTCACGCACCTCTGCGGCCGTGACGATACGTAAGCATGACGCCGTGTCGTCACGCAACCAGTTTACACTTTCAGGAGGTTACAGCCGCTTCTTGATTCATTCCGGTTGCACGGGCAGGGTGCGCAATCCGCATCCCGCGGAATCACAGGAACCGTGATGACCTGACGCCACAAAAGCTGAAGGCCGCCCTGGCAGGCGGCCCTCGCTGAACTCACTGGATAGTGCAACCCGAACAGTCAGCACAATCCAACATCGCAGGCTCGAAATCAAGGCCCCTGTCAGGGTTGCGCTATCGGCTTGTCCAGCGAGTGCCCTCAGGCCTTCGGCGGGAGACTCCGACCGATGATCGCCGACCGATGGACACCGGCTGTGTGGACGCAGTTCCGCACTGGAAATCTAACACGCGCTTTCCGTGACGTGCTGCTCACCCTGCAGACGTTTGATGGCAACGGCGGCCTCTATCCAAGCCACGCCACCCTGGCGGCCAGGGCGGCCTGTGCCGTGCGCACCGTCCAGGAGGCGCTGCGACAGGGCAAGGCGCTCGGCTTGGTCTACTGGTTCTCCGGTGCCTCTCGCCGTACCAGCAACCGTTACGTGCTCACCGTGCCTAAGGCCGCGGCCCAGACAGGCGCACGCCTGTTGCGAGCTGCTGCGCGGGTTGCGGGGAAAGCCGCAGCCCTGGCACGCGCACTAGTCGGCAAACGGCGCCAGGAAGGGGAACAGAAGAACAATCCAGAGGCTCGAGGGCGGGGCTGGTGCGGCTGGCCAGCACCGCAGGCTCCCCTACGCACTGTAACCGAGCAACTAGAGATACTAGCAAGCTTCAGCAAGCAAGAGGGCCAATGCGAAAAGAAGGGAAGGCGCTTTTGCGTCCAGATATGACCCTGAAGATTAGGCCTGTCTGTAGATCCAGTGCTGACAGTGTCTAACCTTCTTTGTGGAGTAGGTCGTTGCCGGTGACGGGCCGAAGGTTCAGCTCAGACGGGGCTTTGATCAGCAGTTCGGATGTTGTGCTGACGCCTTGCACGGTGGTGCAGGCTGTCCAGACGCGCAGCCGATAGATGCCGGGCTGCAGCTCGGCTCCCACGACGAGGGAGCCGGACGCGTCGCGGCTTCCAGACTGGCTGACGAGAATGGAGCGCTGGTCGAGGCTGCGGCCTTCCAGCCAGGCCTGCAGGAAGCACGTCGGAGCATTAGCGATACCCGAGAAATGCGCCGTCAGGTCGGTGCCGATCTGGTAGCGCCCCGCTTCCTTCGCCTGCAGCCAGCCCTGAATCTCGACGCCGACCGGGCCAGCGTAGCGCACCCCTCGCGTCTTGATATCGGTGAGCGCAATCGGGCCGCCCTCGTAGGTGAAGCCGCCCACGCTATCGGGAGGAATCTCCGACAAGCCGTTCGCGTCCTTCGGCGCCGCATGGGCGATTGCCAGCGCGCCGGGCTTGTAGGACTGCGCAGAAGCCGCAGGAGCCTGGCTTGGGCCTGAGGAAGGGGTTGCTGCCCCGGACGGCCCTTCCTGGCCCTGAGCGGCCATGGAGGGCTGCGGACGAGGCTGATTGAGGCGACGCAACACCTCGTCCAGCTTGCCCTCGATCCGGTCGAGCTGGCTTGGGGAGGGCGTGGCCGGCGTCGTGGGCGAAGGTGCCTGCGACTGCGCGAGCGCGGACAGGGGCAAAGCAAGCAAAGCGGCCGACAGGAGGAGAGTCGCGCGAATCATGGGTGCTTCTCGAGTTTGAAGGTGCCGAAGCGGTCGCTGCCTGGTGCAGGCGCGACCGTGACGTCGCCCAGAGGATGACCGGGCGCGATCTTCGGCACCTCGGCGGGTGACGTCGGGGGCTGGGTCTGGGCCGGAGGTGCTGCGCCCCGCATGGCGGGGCTCGGGATGGCCGGCAACCCGGCTGGGAGCGTGCTCAGCGGCGGCAACTGCCTCGCCTGGTGCGAAGCTCCTGGCCGGACCAGGAGGACGGCCAGGGTGACGCCTGCGCCGATCACGGCGCCCCGGAACACCCGGTCCTGCCGCCATGTATCGGGGACGGCCTCTGCCAGGCGCTGGAGGATGCTCCTCGCGGCGGCCAGGGTGGTCACGCCGCCGCTCCCACGGCTGCCGCGGCGTCGATATCCGCTGCCTCGACCGTCACCAGGTCGTCGGCGGTGCGGTTCGGCTTCCGCATCACCCGGCCGGCCTGCGCCTCGCGGGTGCGCTCCCACAGGGTGCGCATGTCGCGGCCGTTGCCGAAGGTCTCCGCCCGGGAGCGGAGCATGGCGTCGCAGGAGTCCATCAGCGCCTGCTCAGCCTCCGGCGCCAGATGGAACCCGGCGGCGATGACAAGGCCGCGGTAGATAGCCGCCAACTCGGGAGCGGCGTAGTCGGCGAAGTCGATGGTGCGGGTGAAACGCGAGCGCAGGCCGGGGTTGCTGTCCAGGAAACGGCGCATCTCTCCGGTGTAGCCGGCGGCGACGACGCAGAGCCGGCCGCGGTGGTCCTCCATCAGCTTGAGCAGGGTATCGATCGCCTCCCGCCCGAAGTCGTTGCCGCTGCCGCCCGGCGCGGTGCTGGCGAGGCTGTAGGCCTCGTCGACGAACAGCACGCCGTCCAGGGCGAGCTGGACGGTCTCGCGCACCTGAATGGCTGTGTGGCCGACATAGCCGGCGACCAGGGTGGACCGGTCCGCCTCCACCAGGTGGCCGCGCCTGAGATAGCCCAGCCCGTGCAGGATTTCGCCCATCAGCCGGGCGACCGTGGTCTTGCCAGTGCCGGGGTTGCCGAGGAACACGCAGTGCAGCGCAGGCGGCTCAGCCTTGTGTCCATAGCGAGCACGCTCCTTCTCGATCGCCAGCACGTCGATCAGCTTGTTGATTTCCGCCTTGACCGAGGCAAGCCCGACCATGCTGTCCAGCTCAGCCAGGGCATGATCCAGCGAGCGCGACTGGCGCGAGACGGGTGCCACCGCGGGGGCAGGGGAGTCGTCGTCCTTGTCCTGCCGACGAGGTGGCAGGGGAGGCGGCCGGCTGGCACCGGGCCTGCGCTGTCCCGGCCCGACCATGGCGGTCCGCCAAAGGCGCCAGCCAGCCACGGCTGTGCAGAGCAGGAACAGGGTGCCTGCAAAGTCGGTGAGCAGTGCCCATGCGATATAGACGGCCACCAGGACGCCGAGAACGCGGAGCAGGGACCACTGCATGGTCAATCCGCCGCGTCCTGGTCATCGCGATGGAAGCGATTGGCCCCGACCAAGCCTACCCATTCGGGGCGACGGAACCAGACGGCGCGGCCGCAACGCAGCGGCTTGCTCCCGCGCACCAGGATGAAGGCCTCATCGGTGCGGGTGTCCTGCGTCAGCTCGTCCGGCTTGATCAGCGCCCGCTTGATCTCGGAGCGGTTCTCCGAGCGGCCGGAGCTGGAGGAGGCGATGCCGGAACGGGCTTGGCTGCCTTCGGTGTCGCCCTGGCTGGTGGCGACGACGCCATACTCCCCGCACATGGCGGACAGCTCTTTTGCGGTGTCTGGGTCCTGGACGGCGGCGAACAGGCGCCAGGAGGTGCTGTCGTACCAGGCCTGCTTGCCCTCGCGGCCCCACTGCGCCACGAGCTGACCGAGCGACTGGTAGAGCAGCAGCAGGGTGATGCCGTACTTGCGGCCGGCGTCGCGGGCCTGCTCCAGGACCTGCATGTAGCCGAGCCGGGCCACCTCATCGAGCAGGAACAGCACGCGGCCCTGGACCCGGCCGTCCGCCTGGTAGGCGGCATTGAGCAGGGCACCGACCAGCACCCGGCCGACGGCCGGGGTGGTCTGCAGCACGGTGAGCGGGATCTGCAGGAAGGCCGTGGTCTTGCCGCGCACCAGGTCGCCGGTGCGCATGGCCGGCAGCGAGCCCTCGGCGCCGCCGGAGACCAGGTCGGCATAGGCGGCGGTGGACAGCCAGCGGGCATCTCGGTTGGCGTTGGCGTAGATGCCGGAGAAGGTCTCTGCCACTGCGCCCTTGAGGGTGCCGGCGAGATCGCGGGCCATGGCGGAGGCGGACTGGCCATGGATGGTGCCGAGCAGCTCGCGCATCTTGTCTTCAGGCGTGACGAGCTGGCGCTGCAGGGTGCGCAGGGTCTTGCGCTCTGGCGCGATGGTGGGGTCCCAGAGCATGTCGGCGAGCAGGCAGGCGACGAGGTCCTGGCCGCTGCCCTTGAAGAACTCGCCGCTGCTGGAGGTGCCCGGGCGGGTCTCGCCGGTGATCCAGCCGACGACGGCGGCGACGTGGCTTTCCGCAAGCGGGGAGGCGATGTCGATCCAGTCCAGTACGTTGACGCCGGATGTCCTGGCCGTGGAAGGATCAAGGAACACGACGTTGTGGCCGAGCGTCTTCTCGCGGTAGTCGACCACCATGGGGCCGATTTCCTGCGAGGGATCGAGCACGACGGCGGAGCCGGTCCAGGTGAGCAGGGTGGGGATGCCGACCGAGGTGGTCTTGAGGCCGCCGGAGCCTGCGAGGACGAGGGCGTGGGTGGGTCCGGTGCGGCAGGGGTCGACCAGCAGCGGGGCGGAGCCGCCGCGGCCCCAAGTTGCCTTGCTGGCGGGATCGAAGGCCATGCGGGCGCCGCGGTCCTCGTCGACCCGGTAAGCCTCGCCGACGACGATGCCGCCATGGGTCAAGTCCGGGCCGGGGAACAAGCTTCTGGGCATCGCGCATGGACAGCCAGGCGGCATGGCCGAAGTTGTCGGAGCGGGCGCGGAGCAGGAGCGGCGCCCCGCGGCTGCCAACGGGGAAGGGCCAGGCCAGCCCGGTAACCGCCGTGACCACCATCACCACGCCAAACAGGCCGGCGGCGATCATGGAGGCGTCGGCGTAATGGAGCACGTCGTTGAGGGCGTAACCCTGACCGAGCAGACCGGCCAGGCGCTGCACCTCGGGATACATGGTGAGCCCTGTGGCGATGGCCATGCCGGCGATACCGGCGATCCCCATCAACCGGCCGAACAGCCGGGCGCGGTATGCCATCACGGCGAGGAACGTCAGCAGGGCCGGACCGAGCAGGGCGGCCACGGGCCAGGCCCGCCAGAGCAGATACTGGTCCCAGCTCATTTGCTGGGGAGAAAGGTTGCCGATGTGGGCGGAGCCGAGCAGGACGGTGTCGCGGTAGAAGGTGTCGGCGAAGGACCAGGCGAACCAGAACAGCCAGAGCGGCCAGAGCTGGACGGCGATGCGCAGCGCGACCCGGAACAGGTCGTAGCCGGCGCGCTGGATCACTCCGCGGCCTCTGCCGCCTTTGAGGCTTTCGCACGCCCGGCCGTATCGCCGACGTGGTTGGCGGTGCCGCCGTGGGTCTTGGCGAGGGCAGTAGCCTCGTCGAAGCGGGCCAGGCCTTCCCAGTGCTGCATGACGCGGCTGTAGCGGAAGCCGGCCTTGCGCAGCGTCGTAGTCGCTTCCTTGTCCAGAGCCACTGCGAAGGTCAGCAGCACGGGCTCCTTGCCCTCGTCGCGGGCTGTGGCCTCGCGGGCGAAGGTGCGTCCGCCCAGGGCAGCCCACTTCTCGACCTGCGCCTTGTCGTCGGCACCATCGCGGAGGGAGAGCAGCGCGCCGTAGAGGGCGTTGCTGTCGAGATCGAGCAAGCCGACCTTGTCAGCCAAGGCGCCGGCCTCGACCAGGCGGCGAGTGCGCTGCTTGCGCCCGGCATCCTTGAGCTTGGCTTCGGTCTCGGCGAGCTTGGCTTTCTGCTGCTCGTGGGCGCGCATCCGATCTGCAAGCGAACGTGCCATGGTATCTCTCCAGTTGTCCTACAGCGATGCAGGATCACCAGTGGAACCGGAAGGTGCCAACTGACGCTATCCTGCAGGTGCTTTATTTTGTAATTGCTCACCCAGGGGTAGCGGCCGGCTTGCGGCCTAGCGCCTGGTTTACGGCGCCCAGCACGGCCGTGTTGCCGAGCTTTGCGGTGCTGACGACGGAGCGGAACGCGGCATAGGTGGCGGTGCCCCACTCGGAGCGGAACCCGTTTGTCACCTTGCGGAAGATCACGCTGGGGCGGAGCGCGCGCTCTGAGACGTTGTTGGTGGCGGGCACCTCACGGTCGGCCAGGAACACCGTCATGTGCTCGCGCTGACGGCCGATGCGGCGGCGCAGCCTCTCGCCCGCGCGGCCTTGCGGCACGGCGCAGGCCATGATGCGGTCGAGCCTGCGCTCCATGTCGGCCTTGTGGTGGGCAAGCGTGCCATCGCGCAGCCTGTCGCGTCGCTTTCCAATGGCCAGCGCCCGCAGCAGCCACAGCCTGAGCCGTGCGGCAAACACCGTGTCGCCGCAATCAACGGCGTATTGGGCGTCGCGCAGCAGGTGGGCGAGGCACATCTGCCACCGCTCGCCATGGCCGCGCTGGCTGCCGAGCGCGTCGGACACCCACACGCCGGGCCGCGTGTGCGCGAACACCTCCTGGGGCACCGCCTTGCCGCGGCTGGGACGGATCACGTGCAGCACGCCGTCCCTGGTGGCAAAGACCCACTCCCACCAGGTCTTGCCCGCCACCCGCACCGACGTCTCGTCGCTGCACACCACGCGGGCGTGGCGCACACGGGTGGCGATGGCACTGGCCGCCCCCTGCAGCGGGCCTTTGCTGCGGGCCAGGATGTTGCACAGCGCGCCCTCGCTGACCGACAGGCCGAACAACTCGGCCATGACTGCGCGCAGACGCTCAAGGCCGATGGCGTGGGCATAGTGGAGGTAGACCACCATCGCCTCGACACTGCGTCCAAAGGGCGAGCCTGGTTCCAGGCCCGCAGGCGCCGGGGCCATGGCGCGGGTGCCGCAGCAAAGACAGCGCCCGCCGAACAGGCGCACGCGGGTGACATGGGGCTGGACGGGCGGCAACTCGATGCGGTCGTAGACGCTCTGGGCCGTCTGTCCCTCGGCAGGAAAGCTGGCCTGGCAGGACGGGCAGGCATTGATGTGCACATCCACGACGCGGTCCGGGTTCTCGGTCAGGGCACGGGCAACCCCGGGACGGCCGCGGCGCTTGCGAAGCAGAGCCTGCACAGAGCAGTCAGGCTTGTGGCCCCTCGATGGCGGAACCGACGAGTTGTCCGGCGTCCTGGACGGCCGGGTCAGCTCGGCGATCCTGGCTTCAAGGTCTGCAATCCGGCTCAGCGCGTCGTCCAGCCGCGCCACCAGCGACAGGATCAGCGCATCCTTCTGCGCGTGGCCCATCGCGTCCAGCTCGTGCTGCGTGATCATCCAGCCAGAAAATCAGCCGCTCCACCCCGTGTAAAGCACCTGCTCAGCCCCACACCCGCTCGCTGCGCACCCAACCCAGGGTGAGCAGTTACTTTATTTTGGATTTGATAGCGCTATCTGAAGTAAGGTACCGCAGCAGCATTATGATCCGGACGGCTTCTCCAAAAATTTTTTGAGCTCGTAGAACACTTCATTTGTATCACAGGCTGCTGCGTCGAAATCTCGTGCCACAGCTTCAACGCCGGCGTCAGGCCATGTCGCAGGTGGCAGGCGACCCTGGTAGCTAAGTTGCTGGTGTCCACCATCTGCCGTGTAAGGATGAGCGTGGATTAGTCTGGTGCGATCATCAACGAGCTTTGTGAACCGTGCAGCGCAGGTCGCAAGCTTTTCTTTGAGGTCAGAAGGCAGGTCGACCCTCGCGTTCAGCGTCTCTCGAAAAGCTGCGGCTACCTGCCCGGAAGGCATGGGTCTCTGAGCTTGAGCATACTCTGAGAGATATCCGGGTGAGAGGGTCTCGACGGTGTAGATCACGCCCCATTCGAGATAGGCAAAGTTGTATACTGCTCGCCCCAGCAAGGCGGTGTAAGTCTCATCAGCAGGAACTCTGAACGGCTCGATCATTTGAGGGAGGCCTTGGTTGAGAATTTATGATTGAACTTGTCGGTAATAAAAATTGTTCGATGTCCACCGATGGTATTTTCAATGAGAGAGGCCAGGGCTATCGGGCACAGGATATTCAGGGGTATTATCAACAATCCAACAATCAGCATCTTTTCTTTCCTGGTAAGGGCCTACAAGAACCTCTCCATCTTCAACGACGTACCATCCCGCAGTTTCGACTCCTAAATCCCCAGTCTCAAGCCATTTAGACTCCATGATCCCTACTTTCACAGCCTTACTGGATGATAGCAGAAGAGCCTTCACGAACGTCAAGGCTGTAGAAACAGACCGTGACAGCGGGTTCTGTCCGAAGTGAGCGTTAGCGAGCGAAGTGGTGCAGACGCAATATGCGTTGCAAGGGCAACGCGGCTTGCGCAGGGCAGAAAGGGCAGCTAGAGTGCCCGGGTGGCCATCGCCTTTGCCCGTGCCCGCTACCTGTCCCGCACGTCCGGCGGCAACGCCGTGCGCTCGGCGGCCTACAACGCCCGCGACGCGATCACGGCCGAGCGCACCGGCGAGCTGTTCCACTTCCGGCACCGCGACGCACCCGTGCACCACGAGGTGCTGCTGCCCGAGGGTTCAGACGCCCGGCTCGGCAATTCCGCGACTCTGTGGAACGCAGCCGAGGCGGTAGAACGCCGCAAGGACGCGCAGGTCGCCCGCGAGATCGTGCTGGCGTTGCCGGCCGACCGGGTTCTCTCGACGGAGGACCGGATCGAGTTGGCCCGGTCGTTCGCCGCCGAGCACTTCGTGTCCAAGGGCCTCGCCGTGCAGCTCGACGTGCACGCGCCGCACAAGGAGCGCGGAGAAGGCGAGGGCGCCTGGGGCGAAGGCACCGGCGGCGACCACACCAACTGGCACGCGCACCTGCTGATCACCACGCGCCGCATCGAGGGAGACCAGCTTGCCGCCAGGAAGGCACGCGACCTGGATCCCGAGGTGCGCAAGGCCGGTTCCCGTAGCGTGGTGACAGATGCCGAGGCATGGGGCGAGACGTGGCGGGCGCACCAGGACCGCTACTTCCAGGAGCACGGCATCGAGCTGAGGGTGGACACGACCGCGGCGCATCCCGGCGAGCACATCGGCCCGGTACGGATGCGCAAGGTGGACAGCCCGGCCGTGGCACGCGCGGAGGCACTGCGCGCGACCAACGAGGCGGCAGCGCGGGACCCGGAGCAGGTGCTGGCGGCACTGACGCGGAACAACGCGACGTTCACCGAGCGGGAGCTGGACCGCTATCTGGCCAAGCACCTTGGAGCCGGGCCAGACGGGACGCCCGATGCGGTCCAGGTCCAGGACGTCTCTGCCGCGAAGGTGGCGGTAATGGGCCACAAGGATGTGCTGACGCTGCATGACCGGAAGACGGGCGAGGCAGCCGGACGCTTTACCACCGGCACGGTCCGCGAGCAGGAGCGTGCAGCGCTGGCGGACGGGGTAGCCGTGGCCGGGGCTGGGCACCATCGCGGAGTGGCCGCCCGGCACCAGGAGGCGGCGCTGGCGTCGCGCACGTTGCGGGATGACCAGCTTGCTGCGTTTGAGCACGCGGTCGCGGGTGGCGGGCTGAAGCTGGTCGAGGGCCGGGCCGGCACGGGGAAGAGCTACACGCTGGCGGCGGTGCGCGAGGCACACGAACGGGCCGGGCACCGCGTGGTCGGCTTGGCCCCGACCAACGCTGTGGCGCAGGACCTGAAGGCGGACGGGTTCACCGAGGCGGGGACGGTCCACTCTGCCCTGTTCGGGCTCAAGAACGGGCGCACGAGCTGGGACCGGCGCACCGTGGTGGTGGTGGACGAGGCGGCGATGCTGGACAGCCGGGTGACCGGCGAGCTGCTGACCGAGGCTAGGCGGGCCGGGGCCAAGGTGATCCTGGCCGGCGACGATCGCCAGCTCGCCAGCATCGAGCGTGGCGGGCTGTTTACCGAGCTGCGGCAGCGTCACGGGGCTGCCGAGATCACCGAGGTGACGCGGCAGCGGGTGGACTGGCAGCGGCAGGCGGCGCGCGACCTGGCGGAGGGCCGGTTCGACACCGCCGTGGACTCCTACGACCGGCACGGCGCGATCACCTGGACGGTCGACCAGGACGAGGCACGGGCAGCACTGGTGGCGCGGTGGAAGGTGGACACGCTGGCCGACCCGAAGGCGAGCCGGTTCGTGTTCGCCTACACCAACGCCGACGTGTCGCAGGTCAACGCGGAGCTGCGCCAAGTGCGCCGGGACCGTGGCGAGCTGGGCAGCCCGGACGTGCGGTTCGAGACGAAGCACGGGGCAGCGGACTTCGCGATCGGCGATCGGGTGCAGTTCACCGACACGGACAAGAAGCGGCACCTCTACAACGGCAACGCCGGGGTGATCACCGGCATCGACGCGCGCACGGGGCAGCTTACGGCGCAGCTGGACGCTGCGGCCGGCGTGCCGGGCCGCGAGGTCACCTGGGCTGCGGCGGAGTTCGAGGGGTTCCGGCACGGCTACGCGGGGACGATCTACAAGGGCCAGGGCAAGACGCTGGACCACACGTATCTGCTGCACACGCATCATTGGCGGGCGGCGGCGAGCTACGTGGCGCTGACCCGGCAACGGGAGAGCGCGCAGGTGTTCGTGGCGGAGGACACGGCGCGGGATGCCCGGCAGCTCGCGCGTCAGATGGGCCGCGGCGAGGTGCGTGCCGCCTCCGTCGCGTGGGCCACGGCGGACGAGCTGAGGCCGGAGCTGCGGCAGCGGGTTGGGACCGGGCAGGACGCGGCGGAGGCGGCGCAGACAGGCGCTGCACGCCCGATGTCGAGCACGACCGTCCAGGCTGGCAGCACCCAGGCGGGCGAGCGTGCCTCGCTGCGTGCCGGGCAGGATCAGGTTGCCGCTGCCACGTCGCCTATCACAAACCAGGGCTGGCTTATCCCCCCCTACGTCGACCCATCAGGACAGGGACGGGACAGCCTGGGGCGCAGTGCCAGCCCGGGCGAGGTCGCGGCCGTGGTGGCGGCCGACAAGGCGGTGCAGCGCGAGAGGGACGCCCGGTGGAGCTACCTGCAAGGGACCTACCGCGACCCACATGCAGCTCGAGCGGCACTGGATGAGCTGGTCAAGCGGCAGGGGTGGACGAGTGCCGCAGCCCGGGTCGCGCGCGAGCCCGAGCAGTTCGGCGAGTTGCGGGGTAAGGAGGGGTTCTTCGCGGGCGCAAAGGCCCGGGCGGAGCGGGAGACGGCGCAGCGCGTGGCCGGCGCCATCGGGCCGAGCCTTGAGCGGATTGGCGCGGCGGAGGCCTATGCGGAGCGGAACTATCGCGCTGGCGTAGAGGGGCAGCGCGCGGCAGATGGGACCGGCGTCCCACGCCTGTCCGTCGCGGCCGAGGCGGCAATCGGTGCTGTAGCCACCGCGAAGGACGACCAAACTCGGGGTGAGGCGTGGCGGGCCGTGCAGGGGGATAGGCAGATCGCGGGCGAGCTGCAGACTTTTGGGGCCGCTGTCGGGCAGCGGTTTGGCGAGGATGGTGTGCGAGCCATGCTGCGGGCTTGGGGCCGGTCAGGTGCAGTCACAGCGCCATCCGTGGCAACCGGGCAGCAACCGGATCTGGACCTTGTGGCCGGACTGATTGTGGCCGTTAAAGCAGGGGAGCGTGTCGGTGCGGCGGCGGCCCAACGAAAGGCGGAAAGCGAACGACAAGGGCAACGCCGAGGGCTGCGGATGTAGGCTGGTGGCGATTGAGCAGCTTGTGCTGTGCTCGAATTGTCGAGCTGCCAGGTGCTGCCCGCCCGCCAAAAAAGAGAATGAGACCGAGGACGGCCCGGCACCTCTGCACGACCGTTTAGGCAAGATCGATTGTTGTTACATGAATCATCGATTAAACTGCAATCATTGATGGCGAGGTGCAGATGGCTAGTATCACGATCCGCAACATCGAGGACACGCTCAAGTCGCGGCTACGCGTCCAAGCAGCCTTCCATGGCCGCTCGATGGAGGATGAGGCGCGTGACATCCTGCGATCCGCCCTCAATCGTGAGCCTGCCCGACCCGGTAACTTGGCCGCCTCGATTCGCGCCCGCTTCAGTCGGCTTGGCGGGGTCGAGTTGCCCGTCGTACCCCGCGAGCCAATGCGTGAGCCGCCGTCCTTCGGCCCGTGATTCTACTCGACACCAACATCCTCTCTGAATTGATGCGCCCTGCCCCGCAACCCGCTGTCGAGCAATGGCTCGCTGCCCAGCCCGACGCGAGCGTGTTCATCTGCGCAATCACCGAGGCTGAGCTACGCTATGGCGCCGCGCTGCTGCCCAGTGGCAGGCGCCGCACCGCACTGATGGCCGAGATCGAGGCGATGCTGGAGGAGGATTTCGGCGGGCGCATTCTGCCGTTTGACAGCTTGGCAGCGCAGGCGTTTGCCCTTCTTGCATCGGAGCGCCGGCAAGTGGGCAAACCGATTTCTCAGGCCGACGCTCAAATTGCCGCCGTCGCCCGTTCGCGGGGTGCCTCTTTGGCAACCCGCAACGTATCTGATTTTGAAGCCTGCGGGGTTGAGGTGATCAATCCCTGGCAAGTCGGATAACACCTACGATGAACGCTGTTGAGATCGAGCAGGCTATCTCCGCTCTTGCCGAGCAGCCATTTGACGCGACGGAATTCCCGTTCACGTTTCTACAGGCGTTTGGCAACAAGGAGACAACGATCAAGCGCCTGCGCAAGGGCGAGTCGAACAAGTCGGACCTCGGCGGCGTATTACAAACCACCAACATCCATCTCGCCGTGGCGCCACCAGGCGGGGTGACGGCAATACTCGCCGCGCTGAAGGTAAGCCCGGCGACGGTCAAAGCCCGCGTCAAGTTCGTGCTGGCGACCGATGGCGAGACGCTCGAGGCAGAGGAGTTGGCGAGCGGCGAGACAGTCGCGTGCGCCTATGCCGATTTTCCCGACCATTTCGGGTTCTTCCTGCCGCTGGCCGGCATCACGACTGTCAAGCAGGTGCGCGAGAGCTCGTTCGACATCCGCGCCACCAGCCGCCTGAACCGGCTCTATGTCGAGTTGCTAAAAGACAATCCGGACTGGGGGACGGCGGCACGCCGCCCCGACATGAACCACTTCATGGCCCGGCTGATTTTCTGCTTCTTCGCTGAGGACACCGACATCTTCAACGGCACCGGTCTGTTTACGGCGACAGTCGAGCAGATGAGCGCGCGGGATTCTTCCGATACGCAGTGGGTGATCGGCGAGCTGTTCCGGGCGATGAACACGCCGATCACAACCCGGGCACGGTCGGGTTTGCGCCCATGGGCGGACGCGTTCCCCTATGTAAATGGTGGCTTGTTCTCCGGCAGTGCGGAGGTGCCGAGATTTAGTCGGATCGCGCGCTCCTACCTGCTGCATATCGGCCATCTCGACTGGACCAAGATCAACCCAGACATCTTCGGCTCCATGATCCAGGCCGTGGCCGAGGACGAGGAGCGCGGCGCGCTCGGGATGCACTACACCAGCGTGCCGAACATCCTAAAGGTGCTGAACCCACTTTTTCTCGACGATCTGCGCACTAAGTTTGAGGAGGCCGGAGACAACGCCCGCAAGCTGCTGAACCTGCGCAGCCGTATGTCGCGCATCCGGGTCTTCGACCCAGCCTGCGGCTCCGGCAACTTCCTGGTGATCGCCTACAAGCAGATGAGGGCGCTAGAGGCGGAGATCAACACGCACCGTGGCGAGGCGGGGCGGCGGTCGGATATCCCGCTCACCAATTTCCGCGGCATCGAACTACGGAATTTTCCGGCGGAGATAGCCCGGCTAGCGCTGATCATCGCCGAATATCAGTGCGACGTGCTTTACCGCGGCCAGAAGGAAGCCTTGGCTGAGTTCCTGCCGTTAGATGCGCAGAACTGGATTACGTGCGGCAACGCGCTGCGTTTGGAGTGGCTCAGCATCTGTCCGCCAACTGGCACCGGCGTGAAGCACCACGGCGACGACCTGTTCCACACGCCGCTCGATCAGCCGCAGATCGACTTTGAAAACGAGGGAGGAGAAACCTATATTTGTGGAAATCCACCTTACAAAGGCAGCAAGTGGCAGACCGACGGGCAAAAGGCTGATCTTGCGAACGCCTGGATAGACTTTCCGCAGTTGGCCAAAACCACTGACTTCGTTTCTGGTTGGATCGCTCGTTATCTAGATTTCGCCAAAGTAGTTCCAGATGCGGTGGCTGCATTTGTGACTACAAACAGCGTATGCCAAGGTCAGCAAGCTTCGGACATTTGGCTGATAGCGGGTAAGTGTGATATCGAGATTCGCTTTGCTCACACTCCATTCAAATGGAGCAACCTTGCCAGCCATAACGCTGGTGTTACCGTGATAATACTTGGTCTTGGCCGCAAATCTGCTAAGCCTAAATGGCTATTTGGCGATTCTAGTGTCCGCGAGTGTAACGTCATCGGTCCATATCTAGTGCCCAACAGAACCGAGGTTGTGCAGAAAGCGAATGATCCGATCGGCCCGCAATCAACAATGCTCTTCGGCAACATGCCGCGTGACGGCGGCTATCTTTTTCTAAGCACGGATGAGGCCGATGAACTTATTCAGAGTCCACAGACGCGCCGGTATGTTAGACGATTTGTTGGATCCGAAGAGTTAATTAATGGAAAACAGAGATTCTGCCTCTGGATTGAAGATTACGACGCCGAGGCAGCAAAGAAAAATGCATTCATTAACGAAAGATTAGCATTTGTTACGAAGAATAGGTTGCAATCACCAGCGGATTCGACACGAGATTTTGCAGCGCGGCCACACAGATTTGTTCAGATCGGTGGCGTCGCTAAAGAGTATGCTATACTTGTAGCAGGTGTAAGTTCTGAAAACCGGGAGTATCTTCCGTGCGATTACGTGTCGTCTGAATACATAGCGTCCAACAAGTGTTTTGCACTCTATGACGCCCCACTCTGGAACATGGCACTAATCGCGTCCCGCCTCCACTGGGTTTGGATCGGCACGGTTTGCGTCCGCATGCGGACCGACTTCTCCTATTCAAACACCCTGGGCTGGAACACCTTTCCCGTCCCAACCCTCAGCGAGAAGAACAAATCCGACCTCAAACGCTGCGCGGACGACATCCTGCTTGCCCGCGAGGCCCACTTTCCCGCTACCATCGCCGACCTTTACAACCCGAGTAACATGCCTTCTAATCTGCGCAAAGCACACGAAAGTAATGACGAAGTACTAGAACGCATCTACATCGGCCGCTGCTTTCGCAACGATACCGAGCGGCTCGAAAAGCTGTTCGAGCTATATACCCAGGTGATGACGGCTCAGCCGCCCGCCCGCAAACCAAAGCTTAAGGCCCGCGCATGACTAGCGATACCAAGCGTGTTCCCTCAGTCTCCGTCCGCTACGCCGGGTCAGGCAACGCGGCCCGGGCCAACGCGTTCGGCATGCGGCCCATGCAAGAACTCGCTTACGAAAAACGCGGCGAACAATATTTGCTTATCAAGTCTCCGCCTGCTTCGGGCAAGAGCCGCGCTCTCATGTTTATCGCTTTGGACAAGCTCCGCAATCAGGGGCTCCACCAGGCCATCATCGTCGTGCCCGAACGGTCGATCGGCGCCAGCTTCCACGACGAGCCGCTCACCCGTTACGGCTTTTGGGCGGACTGGCATGTGGAACCGAAATGGAACCTGTGCGACGCGCCAGGCTCGGACAACGGCGGCAAGGTCAAATCCGTCGAGGCGTTCCTGCACAGCACCGATCAGGTGCTGGTCTGCACCCACGCGACGTTCCGCTTTGCGGTGGACAAGCTCGGCGTCGCGGCGTTCGACGGCCGGCTGATTGCGGTGGACGAGTTCCACCACGTCTCCGCTAACCCTGAAAACCGGCTTGGCGCCCAGCTCGGTCAGCTCATCACGCGGGACCGGGTGCATATCGTGGCGATGACCGGCTCCTACTTCCGCGGCGACGCCGAAGCCGTGCTCGCAGCGGAGGACGAAAACAAGTTCGTGCCGGTCAAATACACCTACTACGAGCAACTCAGCGGCTACGAGCACCTGAAGCAGCTCGACATCGGCTACTTCTTTTACGCCGGCTCCTATGCTGACGACATCCTGAAGGTGCTGGACCCGGCGGAAAAGACCATCATCCACATCCCCAGCGTCAACTCCCGCGAAAGCACCAAGCAGAAGGTCAAGGAGGTCGAGCACATCCTTGAAGCTCTCGGAAGCTGGGAGGGTGCCGACCCTGCAACAGGGTTTCAACTTGTGCGAACTCCGGCCGGCCGCATGCTGCGCATCGCCGACCTAGTCGAAGACGATCCGGCCAAACGCGACCGTGTTTCCGCTGCGCTGAAAGACCCAGCGCAGAAGAACAACCGCGACCACGTGGACATCATCATCGCCCTAGGCATGGCGAAGGAGGGCTTCGACTGGATTTGGTGCGAGCACGCACTGACGATCGGCTACCGCTCTAGCCTTACGGAAATCGTGCAGATCATCGGTCGGGCCACCCGCGACGCTCCGGGCAAGACGCGGGCGCGGTTCAGCAACCTAATTGCCGAACCAGATGCCTCCAACGAGGTAGTGACCGAAGCCGTCAACGACACGCTGAAGGCGATTGCGGCAAGCCTGCTGATGGAGCAGGTCCTTGCGCCCCGTTTCGAGTTCAAGCCGAAGAATCCGGGCAACGGGCCGACGCTCGGCTTCGATTATGGCCAAGGCGGCTACGACCCGGCACGCTGCAACGTCGGTTTCAGCGAGGAGCAAGGGCGGTTCGAGATCGAGATTAAGGGCCTCGTCACGCCGAAGAGCGAGGAGGCGCAGCGTATCTGCCAGCAAGATTTGACCGAGGTCATTGCGACGTTCGTTCAGGACAAAAGCACGGTCGAGCGGGGGTTGTTTGACCCCGAGCTGGTGCCTGAGCAGCTGACCCAGCTCCGTATGGGCAAGATCATCAAGGACAAATATCCCGACCTGGACGAGCAGGATCAGGAGGCCGTTCGCCAGCACGCTGTGGCGGCGCTCAACCTTACCCAGAAGGCCAAGGAGATCGCGGCTGGCGGTCCCCTGGAAAGTGAAAGCTCGAACACCTCCTTCGTCGATGGTGTGCGCAAGTTCGCGATGCAGGTGGGCGACCTAGATATTGATCTAATCGACCGCATCAATCCGTTTGGCGAGGCCTACGCCATCCTCGCTAAAGCCATGACGGAGGAGAGCCTGAGGCAGGTTGAAGCGGTGATCGCCGCCAAGCGCGTCAATTTGACTGTGGAGGAAGCCCGGGACCTCGCCAGGCGCGCCCTCAGGTTCAAGCAGGAGCGTGGCCGCTTGCCCTCGATCACGTCACCAGACGCGTGGGAGAAGCGTATGGCCGAAGGGGTGGCCTATCTCGCCCGCATGAAGACGGAAGCCGCCCGTGCCTGATTATACCGACGAGGATGATGCGCTTCTCGACGAGCTCGGCGTCGAGGTCGAAGCCAAAAGCGTCTCCAGCCGGACGCCACGCGAGGAGCGCATCATTGACGGCTTCGAAGGTATTCAGAAATTCGCCGAACAGCATGGGCGGGCGCCCATGCACGGAGAAGATCACGACATCTTCGAGCGGCTGTATGCAGTCCGCCTCGATCGTCTTCGCGAGCTAGATGAGTGCCGCCACTTACTCGAACCGCTCGATCACCAGGGGCTTTTGGCGCAGGAGTCGGCGGTGCCAAGCGGCGTCCTGGATGATCTTGATGACGACGCGCTTCTAGCCCAGCTCGGCGTCGACGCTGGGCCGGCGGGCATCACCGACCTGCGGCATGTCCGCTCCGCGGCCGAGAAGAAAACGGCTGACGAGGTCGCCAACCGGCAGAGCTGCGAGGATTTCGCCCACTTCAAGCCGCTGCTTGATCAAGCGCAGATCGAGCTCGCCAGCGGCCTGCGGCAGACGAGACGGTTCGAGCGGAAGTCGGAAATCGCATTGGGCCGGCTCTACATCCTCGGCGGCCAGAAAGCCTATGTCTCCTCGATGGAGGAACCGTTCACCAACGAGCACGGTAACATTGATGCTCGCCTTCGGGTGATCTTCGACAACGGAACCGAAAGCAATTTGCTGATGCGGTCCTTTCAGAAGGCACTGCAGCAGGATCCCGCTGGGCGACGGATCGTGGAGCCGTCAGCCGGCCCACTCTTTTCTGATCAGACGGAGGACGGGGACGAGGCAAGCGGGATCGTCTATGTGCTGCGGAGCAAGTCCCAGCACCCCACTGTGCAGATGCATCGCAACGTTTTGCACAAGATCGGCGTGACCAGCGGCGATGTCGCGCGCCGGATTGCCAATGCCCGTACGGACCCGACGTTCCTGATGGCTGATGTCGAGACTGTCGCGACGTACGAGCTGTTCAATGTAAACCGGACGAGGCTTGAGAACGTGATTCATCGCGTTTTCGGCAAAGCTCGCCTCAACATAGAAATAATGGACCGCTTCGGCCAACCAGTCATTCCGCGAGAATGGTTCCTGGTGCCAATCTTCGTCATCGACGAAGTAATTGAGAGAATTAAAGACGGAACGATCACCGGCTACGCCTACGATCCCAGCGCCGCTTCTTTGATTCGGTCGATCAATTAAGCCTGTCGTTCCGCTTCGCAGCTCACAAGTCTGGGCCATCATAATCTCGGGGTGGGGCCACGGTCGGCCAAGCCCGTGCGACCTCGGCGCAGGCATGCGCCATGTCTTTCCGCCTGCGTTCCTGCCCTTTTGGAGCGGGAAACACTCGTCCGCCCGCGACGTCAAGCACGATGCAAAGTCGGTGATCTGGAACACCGAGGTGGCAAAGGCTGGCTTCGGCGAGCATTAGGCAGAGGAGGGCAGAAACAGCCGCACGTTCCGGAGATGCGGTGTCATCGGACATGGCCTTCGACAAGAACATGGTCAGACCGCCCACTTGATTTGTTCCGTCGCGGGCTCGTCGATGCACCGTAGCCGAAATACTGACACTGACAGATACGCCGGCTATACGAACATGCGGCAAAGTGCCGCTCACGGTGCGATACTCGTAACGCGCCAAACCAAGTTCATTGCCGAGGCGAGCAAAGGCTGCGAGTACCTCTACTGATCGCCGGCAATCGTCTATTGTCCACGACGATGCGTCTAGGTCAGCCGCCCGCTCACGCAGTCGGATGATCGCCATATCAATGTGGTCTGCGCCACCGTTGCCGGCACATAACTGCCGAGCGACAGCAAGACGTGCATCCCGGTAAAGAGCGACCTGAGCTGTCTTTGGAAACTTTGCCTCCCGGACGATCGTCGTTCGCCGCGATGGCGTAGCCGACAGGTATTCGGCAAGCTGGTTTGCCGAAATCCTTGGGTCACGGTTCAGCCCATAAGCAGACGAAGCTTGCGGCTGATAAAGCATCGGATACCGGCTCACTCGAGATGACCGTTTACGATACGCTCCGTATTCCAAGTCGGGCAATAGCCCGACAGGTTTAAACAGCGGTTGGCTCCAGCCGAGACCAGCCAGCACTACTTCATAGATTGACGGCGGCGTCCCAGCATGAAGCGAGCACGTGGGCAAAATCGCCACTCCGTACCGCTGCCCTAATTTCCTTGCCAGTCACCGGCACGATAAGCGCCCGCTCCCGACTGCCCCGTAGAATCTCCTTCGTGACAGTGCTCGCAAACCCATTCCAAGAGATCAAGAAGCCCAGAGAACAGCGCTGGCTGCGGTTTTCAACCTTCTGCCGGAACAACACCAATTCATCTTTGCCGCACTTGCCGGACCAGTTTTTGCATTCAGCCAAGATCAAGGCTTCCTCCCGGTTAAATGGAGTTGCCGTGCTACCGTTACGAATGGAGATATCGATTTCCTCTGTTTCTGTACGCACGCGTCCGGTAACCGCGAACCCGGGCACGCTCTCAAACAGTCGGCTGCATAGCTCCTCTAAAATTCTGCCCTTCTCGTCGTTTGAGGTGGACGTGCCAACCCGATCGACCAATGCGTCTAGGCTATCCGAGCCCCATCCCGAAAGCCGGGCGGCAATCTCCGCAATGCGCGCACCGACCTCATCGGTCGCCTGTTGGGCAGCCTCTTCAATCTCAGCAGTAATCTTCTGAATGGTGTCGAAGGCTCGCCCGAGGTTATGGTCCGTTGTGCGAATGACGTATGTGAGGTGAACGTAAGCGCCATCGTCATCATGATGAGTGACTTCAACATCGCCGTGAGTCCGGTGTCTTGTCTCCACAGCCCGGCGGACGAGATCGAGATACTGCTCGAGGTTAAGCGGAGCGTACCAGTACTTTCTGGTCCAGGTGTGATCTGCCTCCCCGATAAGCGAGACGCCATCATCGTAGATGCGCCCGTCCCAGTCCAGGTGCAGGCACTTGTCCCTCATGATCCCAACCCGGATTGAGACCTCCTTGGGCAGATCATCCCGAGTTAGGTGGGACAGCACAGAAAGGGGGAGGTCAACAGGGTCTACCTCGCCTTGGGCACTCTGTAACCGATTCCGTGCGCGCTCAACGTCCGTCATGAAGAAGCCTGATTATTGGCGAGCAGCATAGCCGATCTTCTTTAGCTTTGACGATGTGGAAGCAGAGAGCGGCTGGCGCAAAACCGCCGGCTACCCCAGGTCGCCGACCTCGGCCATTTTACATTCCATCAAACGGTCGTTTGGGTTTGTAAAAAAGCACCAGGCAAGGCATCGTGGAGCATCACCTCCTGCTCGAACCGAGAAACCCATGATCCCTGATACATTTGCCCCAGCGCCTGCCCCAAGGATGTCCTACCCGTTTCTGCCTTGGCAAATTTTCAACTACACAGCCGAGCTGTACGGCGCACAACACCCGCAGCGGCCGGGCGTGATCCTTGAAGGATCTCGCGACGAGGTTCTTCGGTCGGGAGAGGCTTATCGGACCGGGTGGATCGACACCGTATGGGGTGACTTTCGGCAATGGTGGGCGACGGCCTCGGATGCTGAGAAGCGCCGGAAGGCAGAGGAGGCGCTCAAGCCCCGGGTGCCGGAGCCGCTCGACTTCTGGCGCATCCCCGACGCAGTATGGGAGCAGGTGCAAGCGCTTCGGCCTGCCGACGGAGACACACCGTTCATCGAGAAGCCACCCGCGTGACCGCGGCCCATTTCGTATCTTACTACCGCGTCAGCACTGACAAGCAGAACCGATCCGGACTTGGCCTTGAGGCGCAGCGCGCGGCCGTCGAAGCACACGTCGCCGGCGCCTGCGGCGCGGTCGCGGCCGAGTTCATCGAGGTGGAGAGCGGGCGCAAGCGCGACCGCCCCCAGCTCGCCGCGGCGCTTGCCGCCGCCCGCGTTCACCGTGCCGTCCTGGTGATCGCCAAGCTCGACCGCCTGGCTCGCAATGTCCACTTCGTGTCCGGGCTGATGGAGAGCGGCGTCGAGTTTGTCGCCGCTGACATGCCGACCGTGAACCGCCTGACCGTCCACATCCTCGCCGCGGTGGCGGAGGAGGAGGCACGCATGATCTCGGCGCGCACCAAGGCCGCGCTCGCCGCCGCCAAGGCGCGCGGCATCCGGCTTGGCAACCCTGGCCTGGTGGCCGGCTCGGCGGCGCAGGCCCGTGTCGCCAATGCCGTGAAGACTGAGCGTGCGCAGGCGCGTGCAGCCGAGGTGCTGCCCTTCATCGAGCAGGCGCACCAAGCTGGCGCCCTGACCTTGCAGCAGCTCGCCGACGCGCTGGCCGCGCGCGGCGTGTCGACCCCATCCGGCCGCGGCAGTCGCTGGCACCCAGTGCAGGTGGCCCGGATCGTAGGGTCAGCCCACTCTGGCTTCCGCTTCAGGAAAGCCGCGTGCAGCCCTGCGGCCGAAGCACCCTTGCCGGCTTTCTTGGAGACGACGGAAAACCTCGAAGAGTGAGTTTCCGGCCTTCACGGCAATCCGACCAGGTTTGCCGCGCAGAGGCATCAGCTTGCAGGTTGAGCCAGGGCCGGCCCATTCGTAGCGCGTAGATTTCTCCTGATTTCCGTTGTTGAAGCATGGCTAGGCGTAAAAACCTATAGTAAGTAGCGGCACGCAAAGGTATGTTGGCATTAATAGATCGACGACGGTATCATCGTAAGGAAACGTTAATGGCTTTCCACCTTGTCAATCCTGAGATTGGCTTTACTTCTGATGTCATTAGAGATCCAAGCAGGTTTGTAGGAAGATCTGCATTAATAAAGGACTGTATGTCCGCATTAAACTCAAATCTCAGTTTGTTAGCAATATACGGACGGAGAGGCGTTGGAAAATCCTCGCTCTTACGTCAAGTTCAACAGATGGCGACCGGCAATTACGACTTAGCGCAACGTGCCGGCTTATCACATCTTATTCCAAACAAGCCAAGAAAATATTACACAGTATACTATGCTTGCGATTCCATTATCGACGGTGCAGACGATCTTGTTGGCCGTCTATGCAACGATAGTGATCCTGAAGATGGCTTGCTTCGCCTTGTTCCAGATAAAGGAAAAAAGCTAACAGAGTTTACAAGGGGCTCAGAAGCAAGTTCAGGGCTTGACCTCAAGATTGCGAACTGGGGCTCCAAAGAGCAGTCCTCTGAAAAGTATGCTAGTAGCGTACCAAACGATATTATCCAAACATTTCGAAACTTCACGACCGCTGTTGTAGATGCCAATAACCGTTTATTTTCAAAACGCGATTCAGTGCTGATACTACTTGATGAATTTGATGTCATTAGACCTGTTGCGAAAGCCCTATCGTGACGCAAGGCCGGCGCGTGTGGGGGGCTTCCCTGACCACGGTCGCACCTGATTCATACGTCTCCTTCGCTGCGCAGGAGCTGACCAGATGACCCAGC
>JAABUP010003533.1_pt1 | contig 27509 bp, 40 predicted proteins | sample 5559201 | NCBI WGS metagenome assembly JAABUP01 (sample SAMN10711887, study PRJNA513373) | rock metagenome | isolation source: Antarctica rocks | place: Antarctica | reverse complement strand
ATTGGATGAAGCCTGTCAACAGCAAAATCACCAAAAAGACTGCATGCTACACATGAACATACCTGACTGAAGCAGATCTTGTCAAGTTGTGATTTGGCACGCCAAACAGGATTGTCAGCTGAGGCCTCTCATGCCGTTCTAGTTTTGCTGCAAGCTGTTGAATGATGTAGAGCGCCTGTTCATCCTCAGATTTATGTCTGTTCAAATGCCTTGGAGGAACATCACATTTTGAGCTTGCTCCGCTTTGTTGCTGAGGCCTGCTGCTGCCTAAGAGGTTGAGTTTGCCAGCACCTTCCTTGCCTGTAGACTCATCATCTTCCTCAACAAACCTCTTGGGGGCACACCGTCGCCGTTTAGCTCGGGGCTGGTCTGTGTCTTCCTCTGACATTGTACTTTGTCACTGCGAGGAGGTGAGTCAGTCTGCCAGACCTGCTTGCTGGCCTACAGCGTACAGCGCCGTTTGGCCTTGCAAATTTCGCTGGTACAACAAGCAATTGGACGTAAAGTGCGTATGAAGACAGTCGTGGCCGCAAACAGCACCTACCAGTCAAGATCAAGGGCAGAAAGTAATTTTACAAGGTCCAGCCCACCTGAAGCGATTCAAAAGGGATGATGTTGGCGTTGACTGCTTGCTGATGACTTAAATGTCCTTTGACATGATCGACAATGCTTGCTAGGCCTGTCAAACGCGGAGCACGCCCTGAAGCAGTTAGGTCAAGCTTGCTGCTTGACCTGATCGCAGCAACCTGCCCTGGGGTGCGTTTGCGGTCACGGACGTATTGAACGTCACCAGGGCGACAACAGTAGCAGGCAAAATGGCAAGAGAGAATTGTCTGCTCCGCCGAATTGTAGCTGTTGATCTTATGCAGTCTCTGCTGAAAACCAAAATTCGTGTTCGGGAAATGACCTGGGCCAGATTACCTGCAACGCATGCATTTGTCACCGCTGATGGCAGGCTTGAAATGTATAACTTCTCTGAGCCAGCATCCTCAATGCTGAGACCATGGTGTTGCTTTCCCTGTTGCATGAAACCTGGCGTCACGACACTTGTCCAAAACTGTGCAAACTTTGTTTTAAGCAGATGCTTGATTGAGAGCCATTGTGCAAACACACTAAACCTGTTGACAAATTTGGCTTTAAAGCCGGTCATGGCAACAATCATATGATGTGCAGCATGTTTCTGAATGGCATTTGTGCAGTTTTTGCATGCATGACTTGGGCACCGGTTATTACAGATTTTCGTCATCTGATTCAGCTCTGTTGCAGCATGTACTGACTCCTTCCAAGTAAGCTTGATGGCAGGCATGGTAGGGCATCAGTCAGTTTGTCACTACTGATTCTAGGCACGGCTAACAAATCTCCTTGCATAGCACTTCAGCCTTCAGCTACTGAACAAATTGTTGATTCTGTGGTTGTGTGCAACCTTCATTCTGATGCGCTTCTACACTGTTGCGCCTGTGTTCAACAGCCAAAAGAACTTCTTGCCAAATGTGTTCAGCCAGCATGCACCCCCAGCCCTTCTGGTTGTCTCTCCAAGCATCAGTGTTTATGGTGCCACCAGAGTTCGTGTCTGAGGCAGGGCTGGGTTCTGGTAGCCACACAGGCAGTGCAAGGCCTGCATGGGGCAGAAAGTGAGCCTCGTTGATGAACCCCTTCACCTGCAACAACACTGTCTGTGATCATTTCAAGCTGACTTTAGCAGCTCATTGCTATGACCCAGCTGCACATCTCGCTCAGGAGTTGCTGCTCTGGCTGGAGGACGCTATACAAACGGCATGCGTGCCAGCATGCATACGACCCTGTCCTGATAGTCACCATTGCCCTAGTAACTACTAATGCCAGTAGTTACCAGTCATTATAATGCACTGACGAGCCCTGCCCTACAATTCAGCCCTGGCTTGATAACGCAGCCTGGTTTTCCCCCACCACAAAACAGGCTAAACCAACCTCAATGTACAATGCACTTACCTGGCCAGCCTGCTGAGTCAGCACCACATCAACTCTGATCATAGACCGCATCACGTTTCCAGGGGGTCGAGAGCTGTTCCTTGCTTGTGTGATGATCTCAGCCCCGCTCCTGGCCATGTGCATAAGCAGCTCGTGCATGGTCTCATCCCTCCAAATGGGAAATGGAAAATGCTCCACCTTGTATTGTTCAACATGAGTGCTGTTGAAGTTCGTCTGCTGCAGTGGGCCTGAAAATCAATCAAAGCTGGTTGTGAAAGCTGTTGTGGCTTCAAGCTGAACTTCTGGGCGGACCTGATAATGGGAGGGTCTGTCAGCACCAGACTGTATGGACTTAACAACAGCTCCTCTGAGGCTGCCAGAGCAGCAAATTCTGGCTTCCTTGGGCCTGATGACGCATATGTCGCAGCATGATGTCGTGTGATGAGGCGTGTGCTTTGCCCCATGGGCCAGGGTTTACCATGCAGCACAGACCACTCACTGCAATGGCAGATTGCACAACGCAAGCTGTCACATGCATAGCATATCTAGACAAGAACACAGCTTGAAGGGGTGCACTGTCACAGAGCTCTTGTCTCAGGTCAAGCTGATTTGATCTGATCTTATTCTGATCTGATCTGATCTGATCCAATCTCATCTGATCTGATTTGATCAGATCTGATCTGATCTGATGCCTGCTCAGGCCTAGAGCTGACCTGTCACAGGTCCTAAGGGGGACCTGGAGAAGAAACCATATGGCAGAGTCTGGTTCCAGATGTAGCCCATCTTGTCATGAAAGCCTTGTGGCTGATCCTGCAGGGGTTCCTGCCCTAACAAGTTGAGCTCTCTGCCATACGTGAAAGCCATCAACACTGCAGCTGTGTCATTGGGCAAGCCTTTAGCATTGGTTCCGAGCATGTACACTCTGCATAGCGTAGACATCGGTGAGATAGCTGTGCCTTTGCTGCACGCTGCACGCTGTTCATTACTCTTGGGTTGCAGCTGACCATGTACTGTCTGTCCATGATACATGACAGCACAGTCAATCGAAGATGGGTTTGCCAGCATGAGATCCACATCTTGTCATGCACAGCCAGCCGACCACATCAAATGCAAATCAAGCAGATTGAGGCCCCTGTTGGTTGCATGCAATTGCTGCGCAGCAGACCTGTATTCGTTGTAGAGCATGTCTGGGATGTAAGGTTGTAGTAAATACTGTTACCCGCAGGACTGCCATATCATTTGACTGGCAGTGCTGACCAGCTGCAAATGCTCTGCATGATGAGCCTCATCCTCAGGAGTGCACTGCAGTGATCTGCGTGTGCAATGCCTTGTTTAGTAACACAGGCCTAGAGTGATTTTTTGAGACTTGAATGATGATAGCTATATGTTACGCTGTAACATGCCTGTCAACAAAACGCAGTGCACAGCAATAGACATCACAGGAAAGCATCAGCACAACTCAGCATGGCTCAGTGTGGCTCAGGACAGCCCAGCATGGCTCAGCGTGGCTCAGGTCACAAGACAATGCCACTATTTTTACACTAATTTACACTGATGACCAGCTGCATCGTGATCAGTGCTGTTGATGAAGCAGGCCAGCTCAAGAGCTTGACAGAGGAGGGCAACTATCATGCAGGGCAGCATGGCATGTATAAGTTGCAGCAGGCAGCAGGCTTCCAGCCAGAGTTGTGATGTGCGCTCACAGTACTAGAGCATGCTCTGCAGCATTTGTCACCCCCACAGAAATGGTGTCTGTAAACATCTTTGTCTCCACTTGACTTCACACTCTCACATGTGCCATGCAAGAGCATCTGGCTGCAGACCATATCTGCTATGAGACTCATTGTGCTGTTGCAGCCATGGTGGTAACAGTGGGCTACCACTGGATGCTGGACAGACAGCCGTATTGACATTCTGTGCATTGGTATGGTCCTGAGCAACTCCATTTAGGGTGAACTTCAAGATCTGTCTGCTACAGTTCGACCCATTGCGCTTCAGTAAGTAGCGACGCTCAGCCTTCTATCCTACTGAGCTCTCTGAAGGTCTCTGACATCTGAGTCCTGATCCAGCTGTTGTGCTGCTTCCAGGAGAGCTGCCACTGTTTGTTGAAGAGCTGCGGGCGTCACTGCTGCGCTCCTTTCAGACTCATAGCGAGCTTTGTGACACAAGACTTGAAGGGTGAGCGAGGACACAAGCACTGTGATTGGCACAGAGGGTATGGGTGGGAATGCTGTTTGGGCATGGCTGTGGTAGTGTACTTTCATTAGCTGATGGACAGCAACCTGCAGGCAAAGCAGGCAGTCTGAGGAGACACCCACATTGTTGTGAGTGTGTGCCTGCAGTACACCGCAACACAGACGACGATTTTGGGACTGAGTCACACGGATGCTCCATGCGCTTGAGTATGTGATGTAGTAGCACGAGACGGCACACTACACCTTGAACTCTTATTGTTGATTGTTGGTATATGCACGGAGTCAGACAATGTACACAGGGGTTCAAGGGCATGCTGCAAAGGCGTACAATCAGCCCTGTACCTTGTCATTACGCTGCCGCTCTGCATGTCAAGCAAACTGAAAGCCCCCGTGATCTCAAAGAACCTCTCCAGCAGCCCAAAAACAAAGGCTGCATCCCAGGCTGTATGATCACCATCCTTTTGTGCGACGTATTGACCTCTCCATTTGTCTTGCGTGCGTATGATGCTGAGAAAAGTTGGCAGAATGATGCCCATGTTGTTCATGTGCTTGATGACAACTTCTTCAGAGTAGACATTGGACTTACGTACTAGCTTCCCTGCTGCAACTGTTGCTTCGACAACTTACAGTCAGCAGTGCAGCTTTTGGACCTTTGCTTGTGTGATCTAGGCCACAGGCAGTATATGCAGTGAAGCAGGACATCCAGATTGGGCACAAGCATACCCTCAGACTGATGCGAAATTACACTAGAAATCGTTGGAGTCAACCTATCATCACTGCAGTAGCTCAGATCTGTATAGAGCATTGCTGCATAAGACACTAGTGAGCAACAGGGTCCACCATTGGTCAGGTTGTGGCATGGAGTGCTGCAATCAGAAAAGTCACAGGTCAAAGCAGTCTACGCTGCATGACCTGTGCTACGCTGCATGTCAATTGGTCCGGTTCTGGCACGGAATGCTGCAGAAAGTGTTGACAGCAGTGTATGCTGCTTGTCAGTTGGTCAGGTTGGGGTATGGAATGCTGCAATCAGAACAGTCACAGGTCAAAGCAGTCTATGCTGCTTGGCAACTGGCTTGCCTGCCAAAAGGTTTCTGGCTGTGGTGATGTGTATATCCTCCAGGGCAGGCCCATCAGGCAGCCTGCACCTCACCACTTCATTCCGTGCAGCTTTGCAAGCTGTCACACCCTTCTTTCACAGTTACTTGTCAGGTCTGGTATGCAATTGGGCGGTGCTGTAAGATCTGCCAAAACTATGATTATGGATGGTGATTGCTTGTTGATTTAAATGATGCAGGCATATATATATTTGCTTAACTGACTTTGTGTTCTGGACTTGACTGTCCATCAGATGTTGCAGGTCGCTGACAGACCTGAGGTCTGGCATCAGTGCAGATGCTGCTTTCATGCTGGCAACACAGCAATGGCCAATTCATCTGGACGTGCATGTGCATGGCTTACGTTGTCATCTGGTACAACACCAGCAAGTATTTTGGCAAGTATAGGAACTCTGCACCAGCATCGAGCTGCGCCTGAATCACACCAGATAAGCTCCTGCCTGATCCTCTGTCTTTGGTATGCACTGGCACCCACCACTGACTGGGCATCTGAAAAAGGACAAAAAGGATGCTTAGCAGAGGCTTCTCCACAGGCATTTTTGCCTTGTTCCAGCTACACCTGCCACATGTGCAAGTTACAATACAGTCAATTTGCTTGGTCTGGCCAGACCATGGTATACATTGGCAGTCCCAAGCTTGCTTGAGGACAATGGCCTCAGCAACTGCCCTGTGCTTGGAGCTTAGCCAGCAGCAGGGCTGACAACACTGATACCAACTGCCAGTACAGTTGCAGCGTTTGAGCATGCCGTCACGCACCATCAGGTCTTGACCAGGCGGCAGGCCGCAGTGGTGATCATGAGGCATAGTCAGCCTGTCTTTCAACGACATCATCCAGCTCACGACGCCTTGTCTTGAGCCTTCATCACAACGCACAAGCTCCTTAACGTCGTACTCGAGGGGGTAGAGCAATCGTGGCCGTTGTGCTTGGACGCGATTGCGGCTAAATGCCCCTCCATGTCCGCTTCTGGGAGTAAAGTTGCCGCCAAGCAGCCGAAGCAGCAGCAGCAAGCAGTCAGCGCAACAAGCACATCACACCTCATGACCATCCCGTTGAGGCATGTAAAATAAGCATATGCGCGGCTTGCCCCTTGCGGGCCAGGGGCACAAATGGTATGGCTGTCTATGCCGTTTAGGCGTCCTCACTGCCGTCTGGTCGGTATCCTATCCAAGATGTGTTGATCATAGAGCAGACTGGATAGCAAAATCTTGCGCTGAGATTTAGGCATGGACATTTGACTTAGTAGCAGCTGCTGATGCAAAATGGTGGTGAGCAATTTGAAATGTGGGGGCAGTAGGTAACGTCCTGTTCAGTGAATTTGACTTCACGCGGTTAACAAAGCGGTGACGGTGTCTTGATTACGGATGTGCCGCTAACCGCTGCAGTGTAAACAGGCCTGAATTATGTGTGTGTGTCATGCAAGCTGCAAAGAATGTATGATGTTACGATCGGAGCACAGGCAGCAGGCAAGTCTGGTTGCTGATCATGATCAACAGAACAAAGCAAGGGTGAACAACCCCCTTGAAAACAGTCTTTCTCAGCATGGATTGCAAGATTATTGCAGCATATGCTGCATACTATAATAGCAACAGCAGTTCTGCCATGCTGCAAGCCAAATGAGTGTACAAATCCTGCTGCACAGCAATTGCACACCTTTATAGGGCTTGCATGATGATCAGAATCTCCAGCTCAGGCATGCAATATGTCACTCTTGCTATTTGGAAATTCACACCATATTCACCATAGATGCACTCGTGCGGGTGCAGGTGCGGGTAGCTTGATTGGTCTGCTTTTATTGCAAGCTTGCGTGTGCAGTTGTCCAGACGAAAGCAACATGCACAGGTGGCCCAACTGCATGAGGAAGTTTTGTACTTAGAGGTAACTGTATACAGCCGCACAGCCACTCCCGCATTGATCACGCGTTTAAGCAGCATTGCAAAGCAAGGTTGGTACCACACTTTACTGGAGGTCAATAAAAAGCGTCTGCACACTCTGCTCGCGCGATTTTGACAATAGTGTGTACAATCGCGGTCAATCTGTGCACCTGCCGAAAAGGGGAACGATTCATCTGGTGAGCACAACCCACTTCAGCCCCCGGGCAGGTTGACGAGGTAAAGTGCACTGGGGAGCGATTTGGCTGTCTGCAATCGCTGACTGCTGCAAGAGTCACTGGCACTGATTACCTCCAAACAAGCGCAGCCTTGACGGACGAGACTGGATTGAAGTTGCGTCACGTTGCGCAACAACACGTGAGCTGCAGATGTTGCCCAATCGACAGAGCTTCCGGTGGAAGAGCTAGCTGCAGTAGCTGACAGGGTTACTTGAACGGCAGCTGAGCTGATGGCGGTGACCAACTCGACACTGGGGATATGAGACATATGCAAATTGTGACTACTATTCAACACGTGTGGTCCCTTCAAGATATCACGGCTTCCGTGCAGGCTTCAGACCGACTTCAAAGGCCCCATCCGCACGGCGGTTGTGCTCCGTCAACCACTTTCGCGGTTTTGTGCTGCTCCGTGAGGGCGCCTCCGTTGGTCCCTTCAAATTCCAGTCCCCAAAGGACACGTGATCCACGCCAGACGGCATCTGCCTCGCCTTCCAGTCAAACAACTCGTCTTGGTGTCCCTGCCCTGGCTCGCTGGCGCAAACGACTTGGAGCAGCGTCTTTTGCTCCAGCGTGCATGGCAGGCGTTGACAAGCTTCTCAAATTCAGAGCCTCGCCGGGCTAACTCAGCTCATCAAGCCTGGTCTTGTTCCCAGCTATGCACTTTTGCTGTTCAGCTGGAGGAGACGGGTCAAAAGTTCATTTACGGCTCTTAGGCTGTTCAGCCTTCGTCGCAGCTTGGCTGTGCTTGGCAATCATTTGGCTGAGATACGCCTGCCTTGGAGTTTCGCACGCTTTTCAAGTTCAGGCACTGCAAACATGTCCTGGTCAAACCAATCGGACACAGTTCCTCAACTCCACAGCGAGCGGCTACCAGTGTTATGGTCCCTCCCGTGAGCCATGCTGAGTTGCTTGCCATCGTCAGACGACCCTCTTCTGTTGTTAGCAGCTTTTCGAACCTTGCAAGGTAGCCTCGTACGGAACTGAGCTTTGCCGCCTTGACTGCAGAGCCAACAGAAGCAGTGATTGTCAGCATCTACGAGGGACTCCAGCCGCGGCAAGTCGCTGCACTTCGTAACAATAGAGCCGCTTATTCCGAGAGGCACGGATACAGGTATGTTGTGGACCGTTGCTAAGGGTTATGACGACTTCAGACTCTCTGCAGCTTTTGCAAAGGCCCGCAGCTAGTAGCGTCACTTGCTGCAGGTACTGTGAGTTCAATTCCAGACCTGACCCTACTCGTGGAGCTTCTTGGAATAAGATAGCAGCAAGTTTGCTGGTAGTGCACTGTAGTCAGTTTGTATTGGCGTTAGACTCAGGTAGGTTCATGCTCAAGCTGGTCCAGAGCAACATCATGTACAGATGATGCCAAGCTGACTGCAGCTCGTGTGCATCCTGCAGCTGCAAATAGTTACGTCTTTCATGACACAACACCAAAAGCTTGCCTGACTTGTGTTGGTTTGCTTGCAGATGCTGTGATTGTCAACTACAACCTTGGAATCAGAGACATCTTCCAGGAGCATGGCAGTGGCAAGGACATTTTGTTCAGCAAAGACTATGGTGGCAATTCAATCATCAATGCAGGTAATAGGTTCTTGTAGTATTGAATTGCAAATCTCCATGCAAAAGCGCATCATCTACTTTGTGATGTCTTCAGCACTTGCTGCCTGACCATATTGGGGCAAACACGATGCCCGCAGACAGCAGCTATGTGACAGGGAAAAAGCACCCAGTTTTAGCAACGCTGTCCAGCCCAGACGCACCTGCACAAGTTTCTTTACGTAGCCCCCTTTCATGCTGCAGGTAGCATGCTCATCAAAAGGTCAAAGTGGTCAGTCTGGTTCTTACAACATCTGTACAATGAGCACCGAGTCTGGCAGCAGGGAGGCCAGAAAGGTCAAGAGCAAGGGGCCATCAACCAGTTCGCTGAAGAGCACAGCTTCCATTTCAGCCAGCATACGGGCATTGTCCCTTATGAGGTCTTCAACAACCACAGGTGAGCAGCCACCAACCAGCTTTGCATCAGACAATACTGGCCATGTATCCTTCACAAGCAGTGCTCACTACGTCAGTCCAGCCGTCGCTTGCGCTGCATGCAGAGGCGTGTCAATGCTCTGATCCTCTTTATTTGGTTTTCGCAGGCTGCGGTATGAGCCTGGCACTTTTGTGGCACATTATGCCGGTTGGGGATCTAGCAGAGAGCGTTATGAACGCATAGCAGATGAACTTGATGATCCAAACGTAAGATTTCTCATTTAATGTGATACATTGTCACTGTCAAAGCATAGCTGTACTGCCAATTTAGGTGATCTCAAGTGCTGGGCAGGTCATGTCAATGCTGGAGTCTCTACTCCATTTTGTGCATCACACTGCAAGAGCTGAAAGTTCGACTGTGTACAGCACACATGTGTGACACACTGCAGCAGTGAGTGTCATGCACATCATGTAATTAGCTCTTTTGGTAGCTGGGGTGGTGAAGTAATCTGGTCTGCGTTTTCTATATCTGTCTGCCAGAGCTTTTCACAGATGAAAGACTTGAAATGAGCTGCATGCACGGCCCACTCATGCAGCTTGCTGTCCTGCAGGCTATTTGGTCAGAGTTTTCTCAGGACAGCGTAGCAGCCAATAATGCCACACGCCAGTTCTGCACAGAGGCGCTGACCATTCAGGCGCCTCATGAACGAATGACCGACAGGTGATGTCTCTACTGTGATGCATCGCAAGGTACTACTACTTGTTTGGGGCCATTGATGCAACCACGTTCTGCAGGAGATCATTTGCTCTGTTCAGCAGGCAGCCATCTGTGCTTACCATGCCAGAGTGTTTATGCCACCCTAAGCGCTATACATCCACTTGACTTTCATTTGCATTGCACGTCCCATAGCATCAGGTGTTCAGCCTGGAAGCTGACATGCCCACGTGTATGCCTGATGCAGGTTTATCAGAAGCCTCAGCACAGGCAAGGGTATTTTGTTGCTGCTTTCCAGACTTTGGGTTCCTTCCAGTCGCCTTGGCGGCATTCCACAATGGCCAATGACAGCTAGTCTGAGCAATGAGGACTTTGGAGATGCGCTTTGCCATCAGAGTTGGAACATGACAGTCTCGTATTAGTCCTTGTGTACAAACGTATATGTGGGTGAGTGGTTTTTTGGACAAACTTTCTGCTCAGAGCCCATCCTTGGCTCCCTTTTGATACACACGGAGCCACTCAGGCAGATTACAGTTCTGCTAATGTGCTGCAAGGCAACAGCCAGTTGTGTCTAGTCCTCAGTTAGCATCTTTCATCTTGTTCTGCTAGATTTTGTATTTGGTATTTCATGATCTGTGATGAATCCTACTGTGTATGAAGCACCACATAATCTTGAAGCCAGCATGATGTTTGTGTGTACAAAGGGACTTGAAATTAGTGTTCCTTTCACAGCCACCCTCCTATTCTTTGCTGCAATGCCACCGTGTGATTTATTGTATCAGCCCACTGTCTGTTCTGACCACGCTTTTTGGGCTTTGTCTCACAGTCAGCACTGCCTCAGTTCCCCTGAGTTGAACACTTTGTAACTAAGCTGCCTGGTATATGCATTATTAGATCGGCGATTGGGCCTGAAGGACCCAATTACCCAGAGGGCAGAAAGTACAAAAATATCAAGCAACCCTAGACGCAACTCAGGGTTGATGCACTTATGTGGAAGGCACTCTGCAAGAATTGATATCAGAATAGACAGGATCACCTGGTGCGCCAGTTGCGCGCTGTACCTCTTCGTTACACATTCGCTTTTCAAAATAGCTACAATAGGCTTGCTTGAGCAAGAAGACAGGGTCGGCTAACGTAAGTACACTTGCGATGCCTGCCCCTGCATGCCAGTCAAACAAGCAGACTCTGAGGTGCACACGGGTCCATACATGTCGCATGTCAGCTGTTTATCATGCATCAGTTCTCACGTCTGACGGTCATGCATGCTTGGCTTTTCGGCAACGGATCCTTGGCCTGCGGTCATGGTGTTGACCGGAAAGCGCAACAGCATCTGTCAGTCCTGCTTTGTCGGCCTTTGTTTGATTGAGTAAGGGATAGCGCATTCACAGTGCTTGTCAGACACATACACTGCATTGTCGTTGTCAGCCTCGGCTTGCTTGCTTCGTGCCCCAACCTAGCTTCTAGACTGTTCTGGCCATATCGCTTACGCTACTTTTGCAGGTCGCAAGGCTATCGAGCTCTTGAGAGCTCGTTCGAGCTTGTTTTACCTTATACAGTCTCACCACGGAGTCCATACACCAGGACCTTATCTTGCAGCACCCCAGCCATGTCTGGCACTATATACAACCCTATACGCGGTCCATACACCAAACAGGCCTTTGGCAAGTTTCTTCACAAGGGCGAGGACGCCTGGCTTCAGCAACCCAAGCTCTTGTGGAGATCCAAGTCAGACAGCAAAGGTGCAACAACAGTGTCCTTGCACTGCACTCAAAGCCTGCTATCTGTTTCGTCAACAGATTGAGAGGTCTCGCGGAACGCAGGTGTCAGCATTGGCTATGATGTCTTTGGGGTGTTTGATGGTCACGGCGGCAAGCAGGCTGCAAACTTTGCTGCAAAGCATATGCTACCAACCCTCCAAGAAGAGCTAGCTGACATACCCCTCAAATCAGACAAGGCAGTGCCCGAAGAGCTTGAAGCCTACAGCCAATTGTCTGATGAAGACAAGCTTGCTTGGCACACTCAGGATGCTTTGGTGCAGCAACTGCCAGCTGCTCTTGTGAATACCTTCCGAAGAGTCCAAGAGCAGTTCCACAAGAACACTCAGGTGTTGCTGATCATCTGTTCAAACATCAACTGCCTCGTCATATTGTTGCAACTCCGACTTGACCACTGACCAGCTGACACCATGTTCTCACTCAGAAGGCCATTGGCTTCATGACAATGTTTTTTTGTGCCTTTTCTGTTCCTCTTTGATGCTGCTTGCCTGAAGCTGCACTGCATGCTGGCTCACCTCCTGTGTCTCAGTGCTATGGTGTCATGCTCAATGTTGCCTTACGACGCAGGTTTCTGGTGCGACTGCTACTGTTGCTGTCATTGTGGGTTGGGACCTTGTGGTTGCGAGTGTTGGTGACTCTACAGCTTACCTGGACACTGGTGCTGAAGTTGTTCAGGTCAGTTTAGGCTTCCATATCTTGCTCTGCTTCTTTCTGTTAGTGCCCTGTTTGCTGCTCAATCCTCAGTCTGTCTGAATTGGACCATTATCAACTCGGGTCTGGTCTAGCTTCTGCACATGTCTGATTTTGAGAGCAGAGTGATTACATCAAAAAGATTCGCTAGCATGTGCCATGAGTCACAGGTCACTGACAACCAACAGGCGAACAACAGGCGTCATTCTTGTGCTGCTCAGCATGCACCCATCCGCTTGCTATTCTTCACAGGCTTCTTTGCAACTCTCTCCGTCACTCCCAGTACCGACTGCAGATGCTGAGCATTGCACTTATCATCAACCACTGACTGTCACAGTTGCATCTGGTGAGCTGCTCCTCGTGTAGCTAGTCAGCCAGAATCAGTGCACCTTTGCTTTGCCGTTGTTGCCAACAAGCCTTATGCTCTGCAGGTCAGCGACACGCACCGTCTTGATGATAACAAGGCTGAGAGGAAGCGATGTGAGGCTGCTGGCTCCGAGGTGTGTAAGAGCACAGTGGATGGCAAGCCTGTGGGGCCTGAAAGGGTCTGGCCGGGGGGTCTGGCCATGTCCAGAACCATTGGTGATCATATGGTGAGTCCTGCAGCAATGCTGTCATCGACGTCAACGAACCCCGCCAAATGTGTCACATACAACTTGCCACATAAGCAGCCTATTTATGTTCAAGTGCAATGTACCTCAGCCTGCCAACAGCCAATTGCTCTATGGTCTGCGCAGATCATGCTATTCAGCATGTCAGACACACTTAAGTTTTGGTGTCAGCACTGGCTTCACAAGGACTGCATCACGAAGTTGTTGCAATTGTCATGCAACTTGAGCCTGTCATGCCTTGGCAAGCGCCCTCAAGCTTCCAGCCTGTACTACAACTGTCTATCCTGCGTTTGCCAGCCATCAAGGCTGCGTTTGATGAGATGAGTATTACGCAGCTGTGCTGCTATGCTCAAATCGGCATGGGCAGCGTGACTCACCAAGACACTCAGGCAAGCCATGTAGAGTGCTGCAACCTGCATGGACAGGGTTCCTGACTGGGAACATGTGTTGGTCTGGCAGACTTGGCAGCCTGCCTTGCCTGACTTCTGGCTGCTGTGTCTGCTGTGCAGGCAGGAGAAGTGGTTTTGCCGGAGCCAGAAGTAAGGAGAGTGGCACTGCCCAGCAAGGGCGCAAGGCTCATCATTGCCTCAGATGGGCTCTGGGATGCCATGAACCCAAAGACCGCTGCTCATCATGTCAGAGGCATGCAGGCTGGCAAGGCTGCTGGAGAGCTGGTATGTACCTCATCCAGCCTCCCAGAACATGATGCATGTGCTGTGTTACTGTCAGATCTGCAGTAGAGCCAAGTGCTGTTGAGGCTCACTGTGAACGCCAAGCATTGTTGCTATGCGAAGACCTCATACGGAAGCGCACTCTGCTGAGCAAGATCTGCTCGACATAGCAATGAGCGTCTGTTACGCCGAACAGGGCATTGATGGTCCCGTCACAATCTTCACAAATCTGATTCCTGTGTGCAATGCTGCGGAATTCAGCAGCTTCACATCCTGTCTAAACACAATTGGTTCCATTCCCTGTGACAGTATATCACATGCTTGACCCCTGACCACGTGCCATCTGCACAGGTTCAAGCAGCTTTAAAATCCAAGGGTTTGCGTGATGACATCACTGTGTTAGTCATTGACGCCATGCCTGATGACTCATTTCGACTGCCACCGTTCCTGGCAAAGCAAAATGGTGGATATGCTGTCACTTTGGAAGGCATTGGGTCTGTCGACTGGCACAAGCCGCTGGATGAAGCTGCTGCAGCAGATGCTTGCGCCAGCAACACATGGTGAGCCTTTGTCCTGTGTTGCCAGTCTTTGGGCAGTGTTGCTGCAAGTTGGGAGTGTTTCATAGCTCAGTCATGAATGGCATCTGTGTACCCATGGCTTGCTGCAAAAGCTGCTGAGCTGCTGCATTGCTGGCCGAGATGGACAGAGCATCTGGTGTGTTGCAGCACATGCTCTTGCCATCTACTGTTGTTGTCCATGATGCAGTCCACACTTGTTTTCAACCCGTTTGTGACATTTCCTAGTCATGGGCAGCATCATGGTCATGACAAACTTGCAGCAAAATACACTTTGTGAGCTGAGACTGTAAGCTGAGACCATGACATTCTGATTGGCAGGCAGCGCCGCATTGCGGCTGTTCAGGCCCACTTTAAGCTGACCAACGCAGCAGACAGCGACCACAGCTCAGACACAGATGCTGCTGACCTTCAGTCGGCTTGCTCAGACTCAGCAGCAGACTCAGCAGCGTTTGAGACTCCCTACATGTCTCCCCAACCCCTGCTCGAGGAAGACTCATCTGAGTGGGAGACAGTTCCTGTCAAACCCAAGAGGGAAGCCCCAACTACCGCCTCAGCTTCCAGTCCTGACGGCTGGGCTGAAGCAGGATCGAGTCGAGGTGAAGCTGGCCAGTGGGAGATTCCCCATAAGCAGACCAAGCTGAGTCATCCGCCTGAGAGCTCATCTGAGACTCCCACTGCAATCAAAGCCATGCGCGATGGTGACACAGCCTCTGGCAATGACAGCGCTCCTGACAACAGACAGAAGCAATCAAACCGAGGCAAGGGCCGGGGTAGGGGTCAGAATAGGGGACGAGGCAGGGGCCGTAATGACAGCAACAGCAATGATGGCAGACGCCGCTATGACCACTCACAGCAGGGTCAGAGCAATAACAGGCAGGATACTGAAGCATATTCAGCAGCACAGCAGCAGCACAGCCCAAAAGGTGACGTGGCATCCAGTTGGGGCGCTGAAACAGTTTTCCCTTTGGCCCAATCCCCTCTCATGCCTTCTCCTCTGGACAGCTCCTCCTTGAACAGTGTACCCAAGGTCCTCACTGTGCCCAGGCAGCCTCACACCAGAAGCATGAGCAATGCTTCCTCCAGCAAACAGCATCAGCAGCGTGGCAGAGGCAATGGGGGTGATACCAACAGCAGGGGTAGCTACAGGAATGGTAGGGGCAGGCAGAATGGGCCAGCACAGTATGTACATCCTGGCCCAATGTATCATAAGCCAGAACAGCCTGCCAGCCAGAACCTTAGCTTCGGCAGCTTTGGGGCTGACGATTTTGGCAGCACCTTTTATGCAAGCAAGCCAAGCGCTGCTATAGCCAGTGCTATTTCTGATGGCAACAGTTCTGCTCAAGTGTATCAAGATGGAAGCGACAAGGTGCTGAAACAGCATTCCCAACGGGGGGGATTTCGTGGTAGGGGTAGAGGCAGGGGTAGGTCACAGGGGCGCAGCCATTCAGGCAATTTTGGTAGAAATAGGCAGGATGGCCATGCAGATGCACATGCCCCTGCCTCAGTAGCCTGAGCTGCATTTATGTATCTGCAAGACTGAAATTACTGGTTGTTTTGTACACCCTGCAGTCTCAGAGTGAACAATCTTGTACATTGTTCCAGCAGCGCTGTTGAAGCGTTCATGTATTTTGAAGAGGTGACCTCAAGGTCGAACTGTAATAAAGCTTCTGGTAAGTCCGCTGAGAAGTTTATGCTGCGTGAACAGAATCTCATGCAATAACTTGAATCGACTTGTGGCATAAACCTACTTCGGCTCGTTGTCCCAGTAGCAGTTGTAGTGTCGTTCAATGTGAATGAAGCCGTCATGTCAACTATGCAATGTTATCCAAAAGCGGCTTACATTGCATGTGATCGTTTCTTCAGGTAGTGCACAATCAAACATGTGCTGTAGATTGACAGGTCATCAAGCTGCAGCAGTTGTTCTTGAGTAAGATCCCCACGAAATGAGCTTCTACAGCAAGCAAAAACACTAGGTGAAACACTAGGCAGAACACTAGGTGAAACACAAGGCAAAGCAGCTGGATTTGGCAACAGCGATTTGCCGTGTCATACGAAGCCTATGCTATTGACGAATCCGTGAGCTGTGAATGAGCAGTGCGCAAGAGAGTAAATACACGAGTTGGAGCACCAGGCAGACATTCTATGATCAGCCCAAATTGCCACGTGCAATGACGTAGCTGCCTGCTACACAGGCTGCCCATGTGTTGCTGGAGCCTGTCAGAGCTGCTAGCACTCCTGTGAAGCCAGCATTGTAATCCACAGCCACCTCATTCTTCACATAGTCAGAACGCACATCAACATATGAGTCATCAACCCCGGGACCTGCATCATTTCAAAGCAAGCCAAGCTGTTAGTAGACCCGGCAGGCACAACACATTTATTTTGCCGTTCATGTGCATCTGATCGCATTGCTGTCAACGGCCTTCAACCCTGCAACACATTGCACTGCGCTACAACTGGCCATGTAACAATAACATGATGTATACAAAGTAGAGCTGCATGGCAAAACATATGTCACAGAGATTTCATGTCAAAATGCATAACTCTGCATGATCACTATGATGCTGCTGAACCAAGAGCATCACCTCCGACCATTGCGCCATACAAGACTTGAGGGTTAGGAGTGTCAGCGTTGAAGTTGTCAAAGGTACATGTGGCCGGCTCATCAGGGCATGAGGCTGCCCTGTGGTGGCACTGCACAGGGGGGGTCACCCCAAAGCCCACCACAAAGCTGTGCCCCACCCCATCTGACCCCAACACATACTTCATCTGGGACCGTGCCCAGCATTCATAGCGGTTGGAGTTCAGAGTGTCAGTTGCTGCAGCAGCAGAATACATGCTTGTCAAGACAACAACCAACACTGAGGAGCTGAGCTTTGCATTTGGGTTCTGCACAGTACTTTGGCAAGTTGAGTGGTGAACCATCATGATCAATGACAGATACCATTTGTTTTGGCAGCAGGCTGGCAACAACCCACAATAAGGAGCTTGAGAGTGACTCAACAAAATGCCTGCAACTGTCATGAGGACCCTTCACCTTCTAGCCCATCCAAGCAAATATCACACACACACACACACACACACACACACACACACACACACACACACACACACACAAAAACTATAGTCATGCCCCTGCAGCCTTACCAACACTGATGCCCTCGTGAATGCCCACTGCATACATGCAGAGCACACTTGATAGTTGCTAGATGATACAGTATGAAAGCAACTTGAGCATGAGCCACAGCAACTTACTGGCAATGTTTTGGGACCAGATCTCAGCAATGAGGGCAGCGTTCATGGTGTAGCGGAGGGTACCCCACTCGCTGACCCATGCCAGGCCTGCTGGGGTGTACTGGACTGGGCTGGTGCCGGTCAACCAAGCCTCCAGGAATCTGGACACCTGCAAGACAGGAGTGAAGTATGACAACATGCTGACCTGCCAGATCAGACAAAGAGCAGACAGGTTGGGCTGTGTTGATGAGCGTCAGCCAACTGACAAGAAGCAGGGCAAGGACCAGGACAAAACGAGGGTGAGTCTGAGCATGAGAAGAAGAAGAGGGGCATGCGTCAACGTGGTGGCAACTCTGTCACCCCTAGGCAGACAAGGGTCTGTCGCAAAGATGTGACGCATGCACTGCACAGAGAGCTTCACCTGGTGCAACAGTCCTGTGAAGGGCTCACAATGAGATGGACTAGATACAGTACAGTGCATATGCAGAACCGTATCAGGAAAAACGACAACAAAGCCTTTGCCTTTTGGCAATCATGAAGGGAGCCTTGTGAGGCGGCAGCCTGGACAGTGTCCAGACATGGCAATACACCCAGACAAGCAGTGAACTGATGATACATTCACTGAACATTTCAGCTGCCCATTAAAAAGAAAATGTGTGCGGTAGGGCAAACGAAAGATACCTACCGTAGAGTAGGTATTATGTGAAACACCTGTGTGAGGCTTCAGAAGTTATTGCTGTTCCATGTCGGTGCTCGATGAACTGAGCAGCTTGGAGATCAAAGGACAGACTTACGTGCATGGTTGACTGTCCTGCATGAGATGTACAAAGCACACATAGCATTAGGCTGTTAGTTGGTGACCTCTTCCACTGCTGAAATGAGTTGAGTAAGGTACCTCGGAAGCGTATGTGGCACTGCCTGTGAATTGGGCCAGCTTGACTTGAGTACCCCAGTAAGCACAGTCCCACACATAGGCAATGTAGCCCCCACCCCCTTCCTCATTGATGTTGCGCTGGTTGTACGCCTCAGCATCCTGTGCGTACAGGTGCATGTTAGTCTTGGCTTCCAATGTTACTTACCAACAACCTTGTGCCTCCATTGGACCAAGGAAGCAAACGCAATGCAGCAACACAGGCTGATTCATCACAAATGCAGTCATCTGCACTCACTGACAGGACGGCATCCCCTCACTGACAGGCTGACAGAGTGCATGACATGCATCAATCCATGGATGATGCAACACACACACACACACACACACACACCCACACGTACACACCCACACATGTACTGCAAAGAGCTATGCTGGCTTACGGTGAGGAACTGTTGCTCGCCAGTCCTCTGGTATAGCCAGGTGGCTGCCCAGGCAATGTCATCCAGGAAGTTGGAACTGGGGTACACGTACGCCTGGCTGATGCTGTCACTGTACTTGCCAGGGTAGGCTGTCGCAAATCTGCAGCCATCATACACACATGAAGGCAATGCACGGCAGACATGGACACATTCCATCCTGAGGAGGAGGAGGATTTTACATCTTCAGCCAACCAACTAGGTTGTACAGATGTGCCAGGGTTGTCAGTAACCTGCTATTGTGCTGTCAGACCTGCAGTTCTACTTAGCTCACTGACTTACAGCACCCGCCCACCCACCCACACACAGACAGAGCACACAAGTACAAGATTGCACCATGCTTATGTCCTTCTTGACACCCATGTACACAGTAAAGTGCCTAAACCCTAATCAATTAAACTTACAGCATGCATGACAGTCCTCTTGCCAGGATGTTAAATTCGCAGCGTGTGCTAGGTCTGTTTATCAGCCAAGCATCTAGCAAGACTTTATAGCTACATTGAACCAAAATCATGCAACTTGACACAAAAAGCTAACCTGGCACAGCTGACCAGGCTTGGGCATGCAAACACTGCAGCAAAGCAGCATGCGCCTTGATGCAGTGATGACAAAGCATCAACATGCTCAGCAGCCTTGTAGCCATGAGCGCGAAAGTGAGGCTTACAATGCATAGGCAAGCCTAACGCAGCTATGCAGTCACATCTGCTGGCATGAGGTTGAGGCTTACACGTACAGATCCCTGGCGTGCGCCTCCAGAGTGTTGGAGTAGTTAGCATCAATGTTTTCAAAAACAATGGCAATGGCAGCTAGGGCAGCTACAGTTTCTGCCAGCAGGTCAGATCCTGCAGCGCAAGCAACGGTGTCAGACTGGGGGTCAGACTGGACCTTTCACGATTTGAGGTATTGTACAGATTCTGATTGACTGGAAATCATGTGAGGATCACTCAGGACTGCGTGCACCCAGCAAGCTGCAGACTTACATGCAGCAATAGATGGTTTTGAGTGCACGGCGAAGCAGGCATGCGCTAACATTCTTTGTGCTGACCAAGTCGGAGTTACGTGCCGGGTTTGAATAGTGACTTGCTGACAGCACTGCAGACAGGATGATCAGCAACTCAAACATGTGTCAGCACACTTTTGCCTGTCTGGCACCAAGCAGAAGCAGCAGGTTGAACAGAGCGCATTCACAGCATCGTTGCACGACTTGCGTGACCACCTTGCCACATTCAACAGTACAGCAGACCTTGCAACAGCTGTGTAGAGTTCGGATTGTTCTTCTGTACAAGGTTTGCTGGAAGTACAATCAATACATTGTGCAGCAGCAGCAAAAACACGTTCACTGAGACAGCAGAAGTCAAGCCTGACTATGACCATCTTTAGTCACCAGTTGTGACCTTATGTCCTCATGGGCCATCCATTTCCATTGCCATTGTCAAGGGCGGCATACCCTGTGCCTCAGAGGCTATGATGCACAGAGCAGAGTGACCAGAGTGTGAGTGCAGAAGTCACCTGGAGCAGTAGGAGTGAGGTCAAAGCCTGGTCTGTCCTCAGTCATGTCCTCAGGCCGTCCCCAGGACGAGTGGTCATCTCCAACATTGCCAATCTGGCCTGTGAAGGCCAAGTCTGCATGGTGGTTCTGCACAAAGTAGTCGGCAATCCAGCGCAGACTGTCCAGAGCATACTCTGTCTGTCCAGCTGCAGTGTAGCCCTGCAGTTGCACCGCTGAATCAGCACAGGAGCGAAGGTATGGACTGCATGCAGGTGAGTGCATGCAGGAGTCTGATGATGGGGTGCTCTTCCTCTTTGTTTGGCTGTCATGTGGTGCTGTAACAACAGTCCTACAAGCAAGCCTGTTAGTGGAATGGCTGCATAGTACAAGCATGGCGTATGTGATGCAAGTCTGACTGCCATCATGACATACAGTAGCCCTTGTAATGCATATGCAGAGAACAGCTGTAGATTCTGTGCACGGCGAGGAATATGCCGGGCAACATTCCTGCTGCAAATTGTAGCACACGCACCACACAATTATTGAATGATGCATCTGTGCAAAGACTGTCACAGCAGGATAGGCTGCAGTTTTGTTTTTGCTACAATGCAGCGTTGAGCAGAAGCTTGACTTACGTCTGGGAACTCCAGCAAACCCCAAGCCAGCAGGGAAGCAGAGAATGCTGCTGGGAAGTTAAGCTTCAAACAGTCTGCAGCAACAGGCAAATATTTTTATTCAACAGTTTGTTTGAGGTCCTCTAGAGGTGTAGCAAAAATGGCAAGACAGTGATTGCTATCAGGACAACGTACCGCCTGCATCATACCAGCCACCAGTCATAGGGGTGCCATCTGGAGCAGCATCACTCAAAGCTGAGTCACCCCTGTACGGTATTCTGTTGGTTGCAGGCAGCGGTCCTGATCTTTGTGCCTCATAGAACAGCCAGGACATGCCCAAGACCTGGCCATAGTCAAGACCTGCGGCAATCACAATCGTCAAGGAAGGATGCAGCCAAAGCTGTCAATGTTAGGCTTGTGTATGGCTATCAATAAGCCAGAGGGTTGGAAGGGTTGATGGTTTTGAGCAGGTTGGGCTACAGGCTGTTGATGCAGGATGAGGCAGGCTTGTCCTTGAATACGAACGGCAGATGCATAATTGCTGCTTCGTTCAGTGAACACACGCAAGCTTGCAGTGAAAACTTGGCGATAGATAGCAGAGTGTCTAATCATACTTCACACGTGTCTCAAGTCAGGGTGCTCAGCTTGCTACGCGAAAATCTTGGCTGGCGTACCGTCAGCATTGGCAGACTCGGTGATGGCTGACTCGTTTGATGGCAGAACGAATGTCCCGTTGGCTTCTCTTTGCAACTGGTAGAAGGTGCCATTCAGGTCCTCGTAAAAGGTTCCGTTGAACTCGATGATACTGTTGTTGTTGATTTTGAGATAATAAGCTGGGTCTACCGGCTCATAGTAGAAGGTCTCGTTTTTCGCCAGATCAGTCAGATAGTCGAACAAGTCAGGCAGAGGCGAAGGAGAGGCTTCTGCAGCTGCAGCACTGCAAACCTGTAGGCTGCATGCAAACCCCAGTAGCGCTGTCAACCCAAGACGCGCCGCCCGCATGCTTGCTGACCGCTGCCAGCAGTTAGGCGAGAGCGGTCTTTGCTGCAGTCTGCGATGCAGGCAAGAGAATTGTGCGCTGCAGTCGTTTGGTCAATGCCGTGAACAGCAGATTCAAACTGAGACTGAAGCTGCGTAATGCTGTAATCGCGGGGGGGGGGGAGGAATCTGAACAGACTGTGCCTGAGCGGGTTGACTCTCGCCTTGGCAGGCGCAAGCAGCGCCTCCTGCAGTTCAGACTTGGGTCTCATGGTCTGCCTGTTGTTGTTGGCCGTTGTGCCCCAGCATTGCCGGTGGCCAGCATGTTGCAAGGGTTAATAGGGTATGATACAGATAGATGATTCATGAATTGTCCAGTTCTGTGGCCACTTAGGCAACAACATGCTGCTCTGTTTTCCATGGACACCAATAATATGAGGTCTTTCTTTGCGCAAGCAGGATGACACGCACTTTCTTTTGGACTGCCGAAAGATGACCTTTGTCCTCTTCAATACATGTGGTCACACTTGCTGGCTTGCTAAAGCATTGCAACACCTCTCTCGTTTTGCCACAAGGACCTTGTGCATTGACTATAACACTCTCTGGCATCAGCGCGGCTCATACAAGTGGCCTTGAGGTGCAAGCTTGCAGATGGAAGATACTATCCTATTAGGCAGTAGCATACCATGAGGCTGCACAGGAAGAGCCCTGCCGACGTGTCTGTCTGCTAGTCTGCCTGCCTGTCTGTCCATCTGTCTATCCACCACTAAGGTGATGTGGCCATATCTCTAGTCAGACTCTGTTAATTACTAACAGGTCAATCACTTGTCTGGCTTCAACAGTTTGCCTGGACACAAGCTCACAACCTGTCAAGCTGACAGCTTACTCAACATATTCATATGTTGGGGAAAAGTTGTGAGGCAAATGAAGCTCTGATGCATCAACCGTACTCAAACGTCAATGCTGCTCAGGGAGTCTCAGCCTGTAGTAAGCTTCTTTACATTCATGACCAAGCTATGAAACAAATGCAATGCTGCACTGCAAAGCATTTTCAGTAGCTCAAGAGCAGTGGCCGTCCTATGTAAACGCAAAGCATATCATTACAGGACTCTGGGACGCAGCAGCAAGGTTGAGAAGACTGTTGCAACAGAAATTAAGGCAAAAGCATGGCTGCCTGGCTTATTGGTGCTGAGATAGGCAGACAGACAGGCAAACAGATGGGCAGTTTACGACACAGTAGGCAGATGCTGCTAGCAGCAAGACACTCTCCTGCATTCCCTTCTTTCAAAAGTCTTCTTACAGTTCTGACAAAGAGCAGACAAATTCTCTGCATGGCCACCGCCTGCATGTTAGTGAGACCATGATGCTTGCAGCCACCTCAAGCTTCTCTTGATGCAACTGCCCAACATCTCCTTTGGTGTTCTTTGAAGCTGATGATCATTCTGTATGTAATCACCAACCATTACTGTCATGAAGCACAGGTGCTGCACTGCTGAAAAGGAAAGTGCTGGACTGACTTGACTTTGGGTGCTGTACATGGCTGCCGGTCTGCTGTAGTTGAAACACTGCTGCATTGCTGTCAAGACCCAGCTATCAGCTGTCCGCTGCAAGGAGCTGGGAAACAAGGGTGTCATCACTGTCAGGTGCTGCTAGCCTCTTCAGGACCTGCTGCTGCCAGTGCGCCATGTCCTCACCCAAGTCTTGACTCACAGCCGGCCTTGCAAAGGTGAACACTGTGCACAGCCTGTAAACCATACATGCTGCATCATGATAGACAACAAGCATGGTACATGCCTCATGATTGCAAAAATGTTGACAGGGTGATCAGGCACCAACATGGCTACCTCACATGCAGCCACCCCATCATGCACATGCACATGGCAGAAGCCAATGTCTGCTTGCATACCTTCTTGAACAGTGCAATTGAGATTGCTTCAGCATATGCATTTAGCAGGTCAAGAAACAAGCTGTAGCCGTGTGTCAATTGCACACAGGGAATTGAAGCAGCGATTTGGATGTTAGTCCGCATGCAGCAATGAATCAATGAGGACATTGCTGCTGACCAATACCAGGAATACACTCATGAGGTCACCAAACCATGCTACAACAGGAATTGCACTTGCATCACAGTAGCTCCACAGAAGCTTATTTGCTTTTCTTTAAATTAGACATAGAAAGGCATCTGGACACAGTCAAGTGTCATGGTATGCACATGCATGCTGACAGCTTGATCAAAGCAATCACATGCAATGCAGGTTGTTGTGTATAGCTACTGCATGAGTGCCTGTACAATTGACAGCCACAAGCTGTGGCCTACCTTCCATCAAAGGTGTGAGCATGTGACAAGATGGTGGCGTCATCTGGGGTGACTAAGCCGTATGTGCCCACCATCATGTGCTGCCGCTTCACCTTCAAAGGGCCATAAGCAGCTTTGATGGGACTCACACCTAATGATGATGCATTCACCTGCGTAGCATGAAAAGGCTTGTTGGCATGAGACTGCAAACGGCTGGTATGCATCTCACACATAGTGCTTAGACATGTTCAGTCTCAAGATGTGTGTTGCTCCCAGATGCATACGCTGTTGGTGCGATTCAAAGCAACGCCTGCAGCGTGAACATGCGTGGTAAGTTGCCATGTCAGGTGACAAGATTTGCATATCATCATGAATAATTTAGGCACAGCATTTGCTAAGTAATGCATAGAGGGCATGCAAATGCACTGTGTCAGCATGTATGACATTTTTACATGCTAAGGCTTGGATGAGCATGAGGATGACCTCTTGTGTGTCTCTGCACAATCTTGTCCTGATCTGTAATGCAGCGTTCAACCGCTTTGTACTCTAATTATATGTCATACAATCTTGCTGCATACTTTTACCAAGCTACACGCTGTGAATGCTGCCTACCGTGTAAGGAGGCGAGTAAAAGTCCTTCAGCACTCTGTGCCAAAACGCCAGCCCGCTCTTCTTGCTTTTCTCTTCCTTCAGTGCTTTGCTGCTCTTAGCCACCACAGCCCACACGCTCTCATCACCAGACAGCTGCTGGCACCACCATAGGTAGGACACAGCATTTACACACTCGTCAGCCTCCAATGGGGGACGCACCCCAACCTGCACAGCACAGGAACGCAGTCACAACTGGTATGCATAAAGTATGCTTGTGTGATCCCTCAAACAGTTGCCGCTGCCAAGGTGAGATGCAGCTTTCATGGAGTCATCAGCCTGTAAGGGTGGACTTACCCAAACTGCAAAAGACAAGAGGTCATCCCAAGACACAACTGCAGCACATAACTGCAGGTCAACAACGTATCTGCATTGTCAATCACAGCTGCTGACGCTGTCACAGGCAAGGTGCAGCATTTCTACACTCAGGCAGAGCAGTCTGACATCAAGACCCCACCAAGGATGCAAGCGTGTCTCATTTACATATCAAACAGGCTGAAGGATGATCTGCTGTGGTATATGTGAAGGTTGCTTTCATCAATACGGCCGTGGGACAGTGCAGTCCGACACAGACAGGATGGAATCTCAGATGGGATACAGGCTAAAAACTATCCCTCGTGGGTCCAGTAGCTGTCATGATTAGTCACGATTGATTGTTTGATTACTACCCAAGCTGATTGCCAAAGATGAACGGGCCAGTCTGTGTCAACCAGCTTAAGCAAAGTTTCTCATGCAACACTCCATGTGTTGCTGCACAGAATTGTCAGCATATGCACAGGTCACAGATGCTGTTGTGGGATTGTGAACATGCAGGCCAACTGCAAAGCCCACAATCAAGAGTTGCTTCACCGCTTGTCAAAGCATTGAGTGCTGGCAGATGAGTAGCTGCTGTACCTGGCTGCGCATATTGATGTGTGTCTGCATGAGCATGTTCTGAGGCAGGGGGTAGCTGCGAGCCTGAGCTCTTGCCATGGCAAGCATGCTGGCCACAGAAAAGGCTGCTCCAATTGTCACACCATGCTCCTTGCACCTGCGCAACACTGAACTTGCATCAACACATCTGGTGAGGTGCACTGACGGACACAAACAAGCTGATTGTGCGGACAACAGGGGTGAAGAACTCACAATGTCCATTGCTTGTGATGATGCAGATGTATGCTGTTTACAATGCCTTGGTAGGATCAGCAGTGCAGGTAATTGCTACGTAGGACCTGAGCTGTCTTGTGGTGTTGAGCAAGATGTGTTGTGGTCATGTGCTGCATGAACCAGCAACCTTCAGAGCTGCCATAGTGAGATTGTTCACAGTTGTGGATGTCTCAATGTGAGGCCTGACTGCGGGTGTGACATTGTCTGATAGGGACATCTGCTCAGCACTGCAAGTTGACATGTGGCAAAGAAAGATAGTTCCACACCTGGAAATGAGCGCCTGGGTCCAGTTGGCATCAAGTTCAGACCATACTGAAGCCATGTAAGGCTCAACAATCTCTTGCATTCTGTCTGGGGACAAAGGTGGCATGTAGGCAGCTGGGATTGCAGGCTTAGGCTGCTTGCTGATGTCCATAGGTAGCCAGGCTTCCATGTTGTTGAAAATGTTGTGCAGCTTGCGCTCTGGTTTGGGGGATATGCTTTTGTTCTGACAGGCTTGGCTGAGACTGACGAGCAGGGCATCACACAAATGTGAAAGCGACGTGGCATCACTTCCTGCAGTAACAAGCTGTCATTGCACCTGCACCTCATACATTGAGAAGTTTCCATGCTAATCCACTGAACCACAGTAAAATCGCAGACGAGACCATACTAGGATTCCTGCCACAAAATTGAGGTGCTGAGTCACCTGCGTGGTTGAGTGTCAGGAACAGCTGGTGCTGCTCGCCATCACTAGCGATGTCTACAGACATGACGCCCTCAGCCAGATCTTTGAAATCGTTTGCCAATTCTTGGAGTCGAGCCTGCCATTTTGGATACAGCCCAACTTTCGCTGACGAGATCAGAGCTGAGCTGGGAAGCTCAATGAGCGTGGCCACATTCTCCTGGTACTCAATGCCCATACGCAAAAACGGGTGGTGTGTCTGCAAAGCCTTCAGGGCGTGGGACAATGTTTCGCTGGTGACACCATGACCTTGAAGCTCGAGGTACGTGGAGATGTTGATCGTACAGCCAATTTGCTCCCACAATTGAAGGGGACGTTGAATGGTCGGCGCCATGCCCCTTGTCACTCAGGCTTTCCTGTCTTATAGAAGTGATAATAGTGTGCATGATAGTGCGTGATAGTGTCGCAGTTTCACTATTCGCTGTCGTTGGAAATGGAAGATCGACGGCCATGAACAAATCACATCGCGATCGCTCTGAAACCATACGGAAAGACTGCACCATAAATGGCTCATATATATATACAGTGGGGCCCCTAAGTCCTGATCAGGACATTTGCATTGCTGGAGATGGCACGGTGCATTGCCATTCAAGACCATGACAACCCAGTGACTCAGCATGGTCTTGCATCTTACGTGACCAAGTTTGAAAGCCA
>JAABUP010003532.1_pt1 | contig 27516 bp, 35 predicted proteins | sample 5559201 | NCBI WGS metagenome assembly JAABUP01 (sample SAMN10711887, study PRJNA513373) | rock metagenome | isolation source: Antarctica rocks | place: Antarctica | reverse complement strand
GTGAGCAACAGGTTGCTGCTATGTTCAGAGGCTGTCATGCCTTGGCTTGTGTGTGAGGATGGCAGCAGCCTCAGCCTCAGCCTCAGCCTCACCCTCACCCTCACCCTCACCCTCACCCTCACCCTCCCCCTCACCCTCACCCTCACCCTCACCCTCACCCTCACCCTCACCCACCCCCGCATCGTCATATTTAATACTCGTATTCTTGCTCTTACATGTTGCTCTTGAGCATGCAGCCCGGTGTGTTTGTCTCACACACCTGGTGACTCTCACCTTCTTTGTCTGCACTATTTGTCATCTTCAACGGCTGACAACTGACTGTGCATGGCGTGGTGGTGCTGTCGAACATGGTGCGAAGCTTCAGATTCATGTATGCAGACGCTGCTGACCCACGACAGCAGTCAGCTTCTTCTGTACTGACACACATCAACTCAAGGCTTATGTCGAATGAATGGGTATGTATTGATGCTGGATATATACTGCCAGCAAGGCAACATTGCCAAACCCAGAGACCATGGCCTTTTGTTTGTAGCTTCCCTCATGCAAGCAAAACCCACAGAGTCAAGGGTGTGCGTCATGGCTTGCCATGTACATCGCGTTACACCAGTGTGTAGCATTCAGATTGGTCTATACTTAGGATTTAGGCCCTGAGCCCTTTTGGCACTGTAGGGTCCCTGCTGAAAGAGACCATTGAAGACCTGGAGTGGACAGCAATCGGCAGCAACAACAGCACTGTAGAGGTGCATATGCAGCGCCAGCCTCGCAGATTGAGCTTCACAGCTCAAGCAGCTGGCAGCTTGCAGGTTTGCTCTTGATGCTGCAATCTTGAGGCAATCCTGCACATCCTGTGTTTTGTACATGTGCCTGTCTTGCTTCTGTGTAAAGCTGTGTTTCATGGTTTTTGCAGTTGGTAGTCATCAGGGCCACTGGCTGTTGCACAGATGGTCATCTGTCACAATGAGCGATGCATTTTGGCTCGCACTGACGCATGAATGGGATGCATGCTTGACTCGATTCCACTTTTCGATCAAGAGGCGGAACATCTACCCAGCTACCAGGCATGCCAAATGTTACACTTGATATCAAGCACCTTGTGCAATACTCGACAACAGTTGCGTGAGGCTGCAGTGCCCCGCCACCAGCGCAATATGAGCTGTCAAGTAGCTTGAACAGGTCAATTGCAGCAATGTTCTCAGACCAAACACGCTAATATGTGCTAGTAAGCAGCTTCTGTAGCTGTAGGATGGATGTAGTCCAGTGCAGCCCTGAGCCAAGTCGAAGCATTCCTCATGACCAGACTGGCTTTTCAGGCACATCTTTCTGCAAGCATAGACATTGTCACAACATTGTTGCTGCAGTGCAGATTGAGTTCCCAGTAGGTGATCTGGGAGGCTTCAGCTGTGCGGAAGCAGAAGTGCGCTTCAGCTACAAATACAAGAACCTACGCACAGCGCTGTCTAACATCCCCCAAAAGGATGCCACAGGAGTCAACAGCAAGGTGAGGCCTTGTGCACCATTCATCCTTTGGTTGATCCATTCTTCTTCTGTCCATCCGTGCCTTCATCCATCCATTCATTCATGCATCAATCCATCCGTCCATGCAACCCAGCCACACAGCCATCTATCCATCCATCCATTCATTCGGTCATATTCATTTGATCGTTTGTTCTGATGTGAAGGGTTGCTGGGGACAATGATGACCATTTGACAGGTAGACCGAAACCACAAAAAAACCTCATACAAAAGTTTTCAAAGGCTGCAAGTGGAGTGTAAACTTCGAACTGCAGCTTGAGAATCAGTGTGGATCTGAAGTAAAGCCAGCTACACAAAGTCAGCCGGGCTGCTTTGATTGCACCTACTGTTCATCTGTGCACCTATGGGGTCTTTCTTCATTGCATTTGCGGCAGCAGGGCATAAACCTGCAATCTCCAGATTAGCTCTCTTTGCTTTTGCTCAGCTGTGAGTCAATTGCAGTGTTATGCCTAAGTGCTGAAAGCACATCATAATCAGGCATCCTTATCTAACTTTGATAAACACCGGACCCAGCGCCTATATTGTCTGATGATTGTACTTGCTGAGGCAGTCAGTCAGTCAGTCCACGTCTCTGTGGCAACACAGGCATAGCTTAAGCACACAGTGTGCTTTCTGAACACTCGGCGTGCAGACTGAGCTTGCTTGACACAGGTCAGCATCGACGCACAAGGGCTGATGAAGATCACCCACATGGTCAATTTGCAGCACATCATGGACCAAGAGGGCTTCCTTGGTCAAGCTGCTTATACAGAGTCTCAGGTAAGACCTTCACCAGCCTGTTGTGCACACTGCCTTGAGGTTTCACGGGCCAGATTGCACTCAAGTGCTGCCTGTTCCCTGGATAGATTGGATCTCAGAGACAAGTTCCCAAGGATGCACTGATTTGCAGGGGTTGGTAAATTGCCTGGATCATAGAGAAATTGAGTTGGATGCAGTATGCTGCCTGTTGTAGCAAGGCCATGTCTTAGTGGTTTGTCAGAGGGAAAGCTTGAACTGCCCGACAGCTGTTCTGTTCTGCCACAGGTACAGCTGTGCTTGGAGCAAATCTCTGAGTCCTGATGACAAACTCATCACAGCCATATATGTCATGGCGGATGAGTGACGCTGTCATGTTGCATGCAGGTTGATATCAGCAGGACAGGCATAGTGTCCTTTATGATGGTGGCTGAAGAAGAAGGCGCAGATGGCAACGATGACTAGCAGCTGTAGAAGGGGTCAACTGTCATGGTCAGTGCTGGCGTTGAATATTGGCAGGTAACGTGCAAGGGCTGTCATGGTCCCTTTTGCTTGCGTGATGGAGCGTGCTTCATCCATCTCAGCACCCCATTACCACAGTGTCCTTGTCTCCTTGGCCTTCAAAGCATTCCCACATAATTCTGTGTGGACACAAAGCACACTGCCAGGCTGCAATGCTATTGTGTGTCTCATCGCAAGTTCCCATTGCCCTTGTGCACTTGTATTGCTAGCAAGCACTACATCAAGCATCACATTTTCAGGGATGTGTTGATTCTGCAAGGTCCATTTGCAACGGCAAAGACAGTTGTGTTTCATCAGGTGCTCTAGATCTAGAATATACTGTCTGCTCTCCCAGTTCAAGTCGTTCATCAGCGGGCGCAGTAGTTCTAGAAGCTACTGCCTGATCTTTCAATTCAGTCTGCGACAATGTAAGGTATCTCACGGCATGATGCTTGAGTACAGCAACTTCGCAAAAAACTGCAACAGGCTGCATTGACGCATTGCAGCCAGGACTGAACCCAGGAGCAAACAAATTGTACACTGTGACTCGCTTATCATCAAACACTTTTTACTACAGCAGCTACTGGTAATCCCTACTGAAACAAAGAGATCTGCAGGTGTGCTACCTATGTAGCCCATGTGCGACTGATTGAACCCTGTGCCCAGTAGAATCAAACACAATCTTTGGCATCCACTGGTCTGTAGTCCACCTTCATGTCATCCACTGCCGGGACACTGTAAGAAGCATCCGTTGAGACTACATGGGTTTGGCCATTCCATGCACCGTCGCATACATTGTTGCTCCAGATTGTACGGGTCTCTTGGCACAGTGCGCATGGCGCACACCTGCAAAAGGAATGCATATGAGTCAAGGCTTAATATTCACCTGACCAACAGTACTCAACACAGCTTACTGCCTTCACAGCAGGTCATAACAAAGTGAGCTATTGCAGTGATATCACACATGAATGTTTTTGTAGCTCTAGATGATGCCGTAACAAAAATATGGACTGACATGACCAGTCTGTCTGAGTTATCATGTGTAGCTGACATCATGCATGGCGTGCCATCAAAAATGGTGTTATTGTTCAGGACATGGATGTAGTCAACAAACGCAATGACAAATGGTGCCACCAAGGTGGACCCAGTCTTAGATGACTTACCAGCACCAAGCACAGAAGTCTCCCATGCAGCTTCCAGCAATGCCAAACTTCTCACGAATCTGCGTTCTGCGCCTTGCAGCATATACAATTCCAACAACTGCCAGCAGCACCATCAGAGAGTAGGTAGCACCCAAGGCTGCCATAGCTTGGTGACACTCTGCATGCATAACACCAACACATTGTCATACAGTGCTGTGGCAAGGAACACTGGATTACCTCCTGCCTCAGAAAGGCTGTGGACTGTTTTTTCAAAGTATTGTGACATGCAAGACTGATGTCTGTGCATCAGACCCTACCTGGGGTCGTGGGGGGTGGTGACATATGGTGGTGATCACCCATCTCTGTTTCGTTGAAAGAGCCAGGCAGGGGAACTGTGTGCAAAGTTTCAAAGCCTGTATGGTTGTGGTGACCATGATGACCGTGGTGTCCGTGTGGTGGAGGAGGGCACGCTGCATGAACTGCTTGCGAGCTCCACAGATACAAAGCTCTGCCGGTTAAGAACAGCAGGACATAGATCGCAGCTTGGCTCAAAGCTGACAGATTCAACGCCCGCTTCATGTTTTGCCTATAGCAACGGAGATGCCTCTGAGACAGAGTATGATTATACAAGAACGCCTTCTCGCAACGTCAAGCCGAAGATGTTTACATACCCGAAGGCAACGCAAGGTACCAAGTAACTGAAAAGGCATGACCCCCAGCCAGTAGAGTCGCAGCCGGCACAGCAGCTTATCAAAGATCCGTTCCATGTTTTAGGCGTATCGTCGAAAGCTACTGGGACGGCCAAGTCAGTTTTGCTTGCAGTGCCGTGAGGCAGCAAAGGGGCAGTCTCGTCCGTACCCATGTTGCCAGAACGCTTGACTGACAAGCTGTGGAACCGCAAGCTCAACAAGCCCAAAGTGATAGATTGAGCTGTCCCTCACCGTGCATCTGCAGCTGCACCTGGCTTCATGATGCACCTGGCTTCATGACTCTGAGCTAGTTACGGTTGGCTGCAGTGGAACTCTTACTAATGTTGAGGGATGACTTGGCACGCGCAGCAAGGGATCCCTGCAGTCAAGACAGCTGCAGACTCTGCAATGCCATGCCCCTAGGAGGCCTCATACTTCTCCAAAGCAAATGGCTCTCCTCAAAGATTTCAGCTCATGGGTTTCTCACAACCTGTATCTGTGACTATTCATCATATTCTGGCCGCTGCCTGTAATACTCAAGAAAAACAACGCGCTATGCAAAATAGTGATGTATATGGTGACCTGCAAGCAATAGAAGGCGTGGCAGATTGTTTGAATCATTTACAATTGTAGACGCCAACAATATTACGCTGAGCGTTGGTCAATTGCAGCCTATTCATGTGTCATGAACGTCTCTATATGGAGGAGGGCAATGCTGACCACCTGAGCATAGCTTGCACTTACAGTCAAGCTTCAACTTGGTGAACTATAGTTGCAGACCAGGCAAGCACTGCTCAACATGATTTAAAATGTGCCATGTCCTATCGTGTCTCAACAACTGTCATAGGTCAATGAGTCATTGTCGCTCGGATGATTGCTGTTTGTGTACAGAAATGAATACATGCAATGAACTAGTCAATCAGCAAGGTGCGCTGTAAAGCACTGGACCATGTTTGCCCAAACCTCGATCAAAGTTGGCTTTTTCATCACATGCATGCAAACGTCTCAGAGAATTACGATTCCACAGCATGGCTGTACACCAAAACCGGCCGTCGCTAATAGCCAGTCTGAACCGTTCTGCTTGAGCAACTGTAGCTGTGCTGCTTGTCATTGCCTTGACACCTGTAGGCACCTTAAACGCGTCGTTTGCTGGGGATCTCATTGCAGGGTAGATTGCTGAAAGCCTTACCGATACACTGCATAGTGGGTTTCAGATCTAGATTGTCCCCCAGGATCTGAGCAACGGCATTCGGAGTGAGTGCCATATCTCGCAGATCAAGCTGGAAACGAACTGCTTGCAGCCCTTAGCACAATTTCGTTGACGGGCAACGCGCCTCACAACATCTGAAAGAACGAATACAGCAGGAAAGCGCAGGACCGGTAAACAGAACGGCCACTTCTTGCTCAGCACCGCAATGTAAACACCTACTGCTGTGCGTGCTGTGGCATCTAGGGCTGCTAGGTTGGGGTTTTTTTGTTCGTTGATTTTGCTGATCAAAATTACCGTCGTAGGGTTTGCATGGGGTTTTATGTGGCACTGTCGTAGGGTTTGCATGTGGTAGTCTGAAGCACTTTTGGTGGCAGCAAACCATAGATGTTTGGAATGCCTTAGCTTCAGCTCCAACCTCTTGTTTACATAAACTTGTTCTCATTGATAATTTACAGGATGCGTTTCTTCATGGTGTTCACAATTTTTCATGGTCAGTCTTCGCAATGTTGGCTACCGTTTACCTACTCAAGTCCAAAACATTCCTGTCATAGATGTCAACACAGTCATGGCTGGACTCGAACATCAAGCCTCTCTTTCATGGAGCAACCTATCATCCAACCTACGCACAGCGCCCACCAGGAATGGCAAACTGTGCACATGGCATAATTGGTTTCGCCCCTTCCACGCCTCCAACCCATATTTTCTTTTACCTGTTTCTGGCAAGCGCATGAAGCAATTCCTACGTTTCAGACTCAGCTGTCATTCACCACCAATTGAGACAGGCAGACATCACAGACCACCTATTCCTAGGTCATCTAGACTTTGCCCACATTGTCCCCTATCTAGCGTTGACTCAGAGGATGAATATCATCTTGTCTTTGAGTGTCCAATTTTTCAGCCACTCAGACAAGTATCACACTTTTTTCAATTCCCGAACCTCTTCAATGCAATCGTTCTTTGCCCAGAAGGATCGTACGGTTGTCTACAAGTTTGTTTCAGACTGTTTAGACATGATAAACACTTAGTACTGATGTTTTGACCAGGTTATTGACAACCCTGGCACATCTGTACAACCTAGTTGGTTGGCTGAAGATGTAACATCCTCCTCCTCCTCCTCCTCTGGCGACTCTCCCATCTGCCATACGCACAATGAGGACGTGAGACATGGCACACGTATGTGGTAAAGCTGTTTGGGTCGTGTGACGCCAAATTAATATGCTCTGTTCTAGAGCGTAGCGCAACCGGATACCTTTTTTTAACGCATCTGAGTATTTGCAAGGTGATGTATAGTGGAGCCGCTTTCGTGTGCCTTGTCTAATCGCTGCCACTACTCTGGCAATGAAGGCCCAAGTACTACAAAGAAAGCTTTTCCACAGAAATGGATGAATCGTGGCAACTCCTAGACCAATGTATGTAGTAGTGGACCGGTGCTCGACTCACTTATCAGATACTTCGTAAAGCTAAGCAACAAGCTGCTGAATAGACATGACCATCACAAAAAATAGGTTACCCTCCCTGAATCAGTGCAAAAAGTAGTTTGACAATCCTAAATCAGTCAGGCAATAGTAAAAAGCCATAAGCGCATGTTATGTAAAGCGCATGTTCCACTGGCAACTACCAAAATAGCAGCCTAGTCAGCCCAATGCAAAATTGTCAACCTCAACGACATTAGCCTATACTGTCACAGCAAAGCTCACGCTACTCTTTGCTCTGTAACAGTCCCCTGAAAAACCCCCAGATCTGTGAGGAATGCCCAGACCTGCACCTTGCTTGCAGCGCCCTAATGTTTCAGTGAGCAAGCTGGTGCTGGTAGCTTTTGCTGCACACTTGCGTACAAAGATAAAAGCCCTCAGAAACCTAACAGTCAATGACAAGCGAGTAAGGGCAACCATTACACCTGTTCCTGTGGTGCGTATGTATGTTGTAATGTACTTTGGGGGCTTCACAAATGCATCTCTTTGGCATACTTTATATGCCTGTGGACCAGGCATCAGGTATGATTCAAGAAATTATGGAAGGCTCTACGCTGTGACAATACCTCCTGATGCTACAGTTGGTGGTGCACCCGACCACTTGGCCTCAAAGTTGTCGAAGACATAGTCTCCAACCTTCACACAGCATGCTTGGTTAGCTGGCTCAGGTGAGCAAGGAAGGCTAGCAATTTGTTGTGTAAACACAACATGAACAAACACGTCCAGTATATAGTATGGATGTATGCACAGGTTTGCAAATGGCCACATGAACATGGCAAAGGCTGCGCTCATGCGTGTCTGAAAAAGCTCACATTACTTGCATGTGTGGGAGAGGACACATTGCTTATGACACCTGCACAGGCAGTCCAACACAGATCAAACGAAGAACAGACAGGATATTGCTTACCTGATTGCCAACAATACGCCCATCAGTCACATCATGCAGGAAGTGGATACCAGCATACACCCTGCACATGTTGGCAGCGGACGTAATTACAAAATAACAGTCACATGCGATGAGGCAGCATACAGCTGCAATGAGCACCAGGCAACAGTCTTTCTTCCTGTCATTGCAGGGCAGCATCCAGATTGGCACCAAGGCTCTTACTCTCATACAGCAACAACATGCTTGCTGAACAACATGCAGGACATCATGCACATTCACGCTCAAGCGTACAGAACCGAAACTTAACTAACTTGGAGCACACAGCGATGGTTGCACAAAAAGACACATGCAACTTCATCTGACACATGCACCAAAATGATTGCGTAGCCATAACAATTTTCCAGGTGCGACAAAACTAAAAGTATTTTTTCTGTCTGACCTGGACATGCCAGTCTCCATGGCAGCAGAGGAAAAAGAAGTGTAGTTGCGGCTGGGCAGGGGGGTGGTGCCATTGGCTGGGTATACCCGCAGGGCAGGGTACTCTGACACCATGCTGAACGTCACGTTGTCTGTTTTAAACCAGCTGCAACACCATCAGAGTTCCTGGTGGCTTGGACAAAACAAAAGGGGTCGTGCAGTCTAAAGAGCCTATGGACGTGCCTTGACTTATTTGTGGGCCGTGACAATGAGCATCACGGACTGTTCAACATGCATGTCAGGGTAGTCATAGTTGACCTTGGTGTCAGCATCTGTTCACAACTGGTAGGTAGCAAATTGGTCAGCGGTGCACATCCACCAAGATGAACAACATGTGCTAAGGATCTATGAGTAATGACAGCGTCCAGCAGTGCAATGTGCAGCTTTGAGCCTGCCAGGCAAAGACCATGCCAGCATTCAACATCACAGTGACACAAGTCTTGTCTGCTGAGAACTGCACATAAATGCACACTCCTCTTTCTGCACAGTGTGAAGTCTCCACGATGGATCTGCAACGTTAGAATGTATGTGTCATACTGAATGCATGTGTCATACTTGCGCAACACTGCTTCAGCCACGCCACTGAGGACACCATGGCCACTGGGGTAGTCAGGTTCAGGAACTGTGGTCAGTAGGGGTTGCCAGCTGGGGTCTGCTGTCACCCCAGCACTAGAATTCCCTGAGCTGTATGTCAACACAACCAGGTTTGATCAGCATGAGCAAACTCTGTAGTCAGACATTTTTTTATTACGTCACTACGCAGCTGCCAGCTGTACTGCGCACAAAGGACAGCATGTACAGCCACAACAAAAAAAGTTGACTTGGACAAGTTTCATGATGACAAGAGAAAGATCAGAACAATCTCACGCATTATGCGGAAAGTGACTGCTCGACATGAATGTAGTAGCAGAAGCAGAACCAACTTGATGCCGTTGAGAATCACCTGTGTGATTCATACGGTAATGCATACACCAGCTGCATGATGCCTGCTTGCTGTAATGTGGTACGTACATCCGTATTGTATGAATGCCACATGTTGTCATGTGCACTACTGTCTTTGCCACAACCGCATCAGCACAGCCTAGAAGAGAGAAAGAGGACATGCTGACCTGATAAGCTGGTATGCAGCTGTGATGGGTCTCCAGAATAGGTTATCATATTTCATGGTGAAGTATGCAATCCTGCCATCAAATTGAGCAGTGTTGAAGATGGCAAAGAAGTGTGCAGTATCATACAGAGATGTGTTGGCTGGAAGGCTGGCTACAGCAACATTGTTGTAATGTGCAGTGATGCCTTCATTGCCTGCACATGCATGAATCAGTACATAAGCATTGTGATGGATAGCACATTGAAAACCCTCCGCTTCTATCAATGCAGCATAAAAGATGGCAAGATGTAGCTCGCCAAAGGCCTCTTCAGTCAAAGTACAAAGACAATTTATATACAGCTTTACATCAGGGGTGCTTAAGCATGCAGCTGACACAATTCAGGACCTGAATGCTGTTCAAGAGCCATGGTACTGTGGCATTGCTGGTTGAAGGGCTTTAGGGCTTATTGAACCCTGGTACCCAAAAACTGACCCTTAAGCTCAATCCATATGAGTCGGACCAACGGAGACGTGAAAGGCAAAAAGGTTGGAACCATGTCAAATGCATGAGATGAGGTCACAAATGTGGCATCATGGCGAGCTTTACCTGTGGATTCATCATACCAGAACTTTGCAGTATCGGTCTCATACGCTGTTCTATTGGTGCTGTTGATGGCGCCAAAGGCTAGAGTGAAGGCATAGTCAGCGTCAAACTCAGGTGATGGAATCATGGGTGGACGCATAGTTGTGGTGTTCAACTGCAAGAGGAAGGCACGACCTTTCGCACACAGCCACCAACTGCCTGGTGATGATCGTTGCACGTTGTGCAGGCATACTCAGCAACAGACTCAGGTGGTATACCTGTGGTACAAAAGATGTCTTCTGAAAAACCCCAAAAAATGGTTGAGATCCTAGCAAATCCCCACAGAACATTCATGGGTGGACGCAGTTTTTTCAAGTGTGTGGCTGCAGAAGGAAAGCAAGGCCGCATGCAGGCAGCTATCAGGGTACTGGGTATGGGTGCTGCCATGGCTGAAGTGAGCTAGACTGCAAGCTTGCCAGCTGGTTCCTGAACTTTCACTGCTGCATCTGCAAACATGCTGAGGATTGTGCATGTTTTATGCTCTTAGAGCTGCATATCACTACAACTGCAAGTGCAAGCTCTGACATGCGTTCAGATGTTGCCCAAAGCCACATCAATGGCAAAGTCAAGTCAATGAAAGCAGGACAAATACTGATGAAGCATCAGGCATGCTTTGTCACGCACTGTACCTGGATACTAAAAGGGTGTAATGATGACGCTGACCTGAGAAAGTGGGAATGGAATGACGTACGAGGTTGCGTTTGCCTTGTTCTGATTACGAGGGTAAGTCTGGTTAGGGGCGTACTGGTACTGCCCCTGTGGAGACCCAGACTGGGCAATAGGCACAATAACAAATCTCTGAGTTCCGTCGTTTGTCCTGCGACGAGTAGGCACCAAAATTGAATTTTGTAAAGCTGGTTTTGCCTTATCGAACGGCTCTGATGCTGCGCGTAATATGACAAAACTGAGCTCTGGGCCTTTGCTCTGAATGGCTCAACATAACGGGCGTTTGATGGAAGCTCTGACATGACTTTGAGTTTGACTGACAACCAGGACAAACGCTCACGCACAAGTGCACCTAAACCAGCTGATATCATCTCATGAAGAGGGCAAACTGGGCAGGCAAATAAGTCCGCTAATGTGACATTACATCCAGGTGTTGGCAACAGTGGCGACAATGATGACTTTGATGACAGATGGCTTCAACAGCAAAGCTGACCTGTTCTGCAGGAGAAGTGTTGCAGCATTTGTGGCAATGGTCTGGGCTGTTGTGGCATCAGCAGCTGAGGAGCTGCCAGAAGCACATCATAGTCCTTCAAGTTTGAGGGCAGAAGCTGAGCCATCACAAAGTGACCAGCATATCCTGCACAATTTCAATGCACCTTCAGCAGAACACTGTAGACACAGCTAAAGCATGAACTGCAAGCCAGAAAACAGTCAAAGTTAGATAGGTGTAAGAAGCCCATGTTGTGTGCTGACTGCAATGCAGTCATAAGAAATTGATGGTGCCAGCATCTGCACTGCGTTGTCTCACATGATGTTAGATGTCATGTCATGTCAGGCGGTCAATGGCAATGTAGCATTTTGTTGTACTGGCTTGTCATGGCAGTGTCTCTGTATGCTCTAGCTGCAGCTCAGCAGTGACATTGGACAGCAGGTCTCAATGCATTCGTTACAGGGATGAATCCTATGCAGATCAAGCAGCATTACAGCACAAGTAAACAGCATTTGATCTTGGGCCACATGCATTTGCCTGATAAAATTACTGACTGGCACTTCACATATGGATGCAAGATGGCTTTGGCGCAGCATAGATGTTGTGATGATATGTACCTGCAACTGCTGACATGCTGTAATTGGAGGTGGGGCCTCCTGCTGCTTGGAGCGCCCTCCACTGGGCCAGATGCACTAGCGACAGGAGGCGAGGAGGATCATATCCTGATGTCCTTCCTAGCTGCTGTGCTGCCTGTTGCAATTGCATTGTTTATAGCTTCTGCCAACATACACGCCGCGTGCTTTGTTTGCAGGAGCAGTCTTACAGGTGATTACTTCAAAATAAAAATTCTTGTTTGGTCACATACCAAATTCCAGTCGACTATGACATTCTTCAAGTTGCCGTATGGGTTCCGTCCCGGCGCAAACTCGGGCGCTGGTGCAACATTGGTTGGGTAGTACCCGGCGGCATCCTGCAGTGACCCATCGCCACTCAGCACACAGCGGAGAGCCCAGGACACTTAGAGTGCTTTAGTGAGCAAGAATAGAACCGTGGCTGCTGCACCCAATCCTTCGGATCCAGCTGTGGAATTGAGGTCATTGGTTTGAGCGGCTGCCGGTGCCAATGGCGTGCACAATACTGCCGCGGCAACTGAGGCATAGCAAACAACACGGCATGTGCACGTGAGTGGTTTCAACTTTCGGCTCTGCTCTCGCTGTTGATCACTCATAACGTATGCGGTCTGTGTTTTCAAGCTCTCTCTGAGCAATCGAATGATACAAAGTTCTCACGAAACAGCGCGCTTTTCAGAGAGCTGTTGACGAGGAACAGTTGTTGCAAGCTGTGTGACAAGTCGATCACACGAGCCGGAACTGCGATCGTAACGCACAAGCTGAAAGACTATGTATGCTCAGCGGTCCTCCTTATGCTGTCAAGCTATCGACATCGCTGCAGTCATCAACTGTGGACGTCGAGGTTGTTGCAGCAAAATGCTCACGTGCATGCAATCTGGATAAAGCCTGAGCTCATGAGGAGTCCAACTAGGTTGTACCGATGTGCCAGGGTTGTCAGTAACTTGGTCAGAAACATCAGTACTAAGTGTTTATCATGTCTGAACAGTCAGAAACAAGCTTGTAGACAGCTATACGATCCTTCTGGGCAAGGAAAGACCCCATCGGAGAGGTTTGGGGGTTGAGAAGGGTGTGATACTTGTCTTTGAGTGGCTGGAAAATTAGACAATATCATCCCCAACGCTAGATAGGGGACAATGTGGGATGATCGCTTTCAACTCGTTTCAAAGGTTGGTTTGCGCATGTGAAGGTGGGTTGTGTGTCATCCCCAATGCATTGGGTCATATGACCTGCTGCGAGGTCACCGCTTTAAACCATTTCAAACCGCTTCACACCCCTTCAACCCCTTCCTTCCGGAATTCCGCAGCCAAACAAACAGTGCGTTTCGCACTGCCGGCAAACCTATTGGCAGACTCGGTCTGGTGGAAGCGCTAAGCCACGACATCAATCAAACATGGCGGATGAATTAGATTGGCTCGAGTTGCTTGTTGCCTCAGAGCGGATCGAGAAATGGCTGAGCATCTTATGCCGGACCCAAAATAGCCTCTCTACCAGGTTTGTTGGACTCAAATACAACGTCATGCTTCTGGACGATCCGTCGCGGTTTGGACCATCCATATGCAGGAGGCAGGCAATGCAGCAGATGGCGGAAGCTGTTATGGAAAGGGAAGCATACGCTGAGGAGGTCAGACCGCCGATCACAACCTTGTTCAACGTCGGTGAGGTGATGCAACGATTGTGGCCTAGCTGATGCTCGGGTGAATTGCAGGCGAGACAAGCAGGCGCAGTGTCACGTCTGACAAAGGTGCTGGCCACAACAGGTGAGACTTCATACTGGTCACAGCACTTAGCAAGCTTTGCTTCACCTCTGCGCCTCTTCTCTGCTTGACACTGATAGCAATGCATGCAGATGATGAGGTCTTACTTGATGCAGCAGCTGATGTCATTTCAGCCTGTTGTGGTCTGCTTGCTTGTGGTGGCAAGGTACACAACCTTGCTGTGTATTGTTTAAATGACCGACAGTGCACACTGGTAAATAGACAGTTAACAGTGAAGCAGCCGCAGACTCACTGCCAATCAGTGTTGTGCCTGTTGTCTGCCTGCTGTCATCATTGACACAGCTATCACCTGTATATGCACGTTGCAGAGGACTTGGTTCTCAAGCAGGCCTTGGTCAAGTTCTGCACCCATCTGGAGCTTGCCAGTGCTTTCATGCACAAGGTAGTCAGAATTGGCAGCTTATCTTGCAGTAAATGCCATGTGTTTGTGAGTGCTGCCGCTGCATATTCACATGGATCTTCCTTGCCTGCACCGTTGTTCATGATGCTTTATGCTAAAACTATCCCGTTGACAGGCTCAGCTGTGACTGGGATATCAGCATAGTGCTGGCGCTTGGGCACTTAATCAGGGGTCTCAGACATTCCAGAACAGCAACTCTGAAGCACTTGCTATAGCCCCAAGCAAGCTCAAAGCCCTGCACCCTTGTAGGCTAGCTATTGACGTAGCCAGCAAATTGACGCAACATGCTGTCTGCGTTTCAGCAATCAATTGTTGCTGTGTGGTTTGTGCAGTCTTCAACAATCAATTATGGTGGTTTAGCAGTGAACATCAAAGAGGGCCCCCTGGGCGATGGGCTAGGAGCCAGGGTATGGGTGGTAGCACACACGCTATGCAGGTCACTTTTTGCTCCCACACAAAATGCCAGAGCTGCCTTTGATGCGCTACTTTTATGATGTATCGCAAGCTGATTAGGCAACACCTGCATGCATGGCAATGCCAACTCACTGTGCTCTTTAAGCTGCTTGTTATGTGTAACAATCATATTGTGATGCAGGTAATTGGTGTGTAACATGTCTTCAATGACTTGAGGTGTCCAGCAGCATTACCTCGTGCAGTTTTCAGCTCATTGAAGTATGCATCCACCAGTGGCAATGCTTGGTGATGCGCTAACATGTGCTTGACGTGACAGGGAGCTTATAGAGCATCCTGGCATTATTGCTGGCAAGAGTGTGCTGGAGATTGGCAGCGGGTGTGGGCTGTGTGGCATTGTTGCAGCTAAGCTAGGGGCAGCACAGGTACTGCTGATGCACAAGTCATTTTGTTGATGCACATGTCATTTTGCTGATGCACATGTCATTTTGCTGATGCACATGTCAATGAATGAATGAATCACTCAATCAAGTACTCGATCAATCAATCAATCAATCAATCAATCAATCCATTCATTCATCTGTCGATGCGTCCATCGATCCATCATTCCGTCACGCAATCAATCAATCAATCATTCATTCGTCCATCCATCCATCCATCCATCCGTCCGTCCGTCCGTCCGTCCATCCATCCATCCATCCATCCATCCATCCATCCATCCATCCATCCATCCATTCATTCTTTCATTCATTCAACCATTCAACCAATCCCCATTTCCTGTCTTTGGACCTCATCAGGTAAGTCAACAGACAAAAACCCGAATTTGAGCTTTTACGAGTACTGTCAAAACCTTGAAGTGAGACAACTCAGCTGTTCCAGACCACAGACAGGTCCACAGCTTGCACATGAAATCCACATGCACCTCAGAGCAAAGTGAAGAAATCTATGTGCAGCGCAGCTCTTAGAGACATCCTGCTTTGCTGACAGTGGGTACCTCACAGTCCTTCCGGTGCCCTCCAAGCTGATACATTTGGCCTTCCAAAGCACTCAGTCACACCTTGCATAGCTGGTTTTCTTGTTTTGATAATTTGCAGACCTCCCCGTTAGCAGTGCATTGAAGCAAGACACAATCAATGCTGCTGTTGTTCACTCTTCAGCATATTTGCATTTACCAGAAATCAGTCAGGCATCTTACCACTGACATCTTTGTAGGTTGTGTGCAAGAGCCAGATTATGCTCTGTACCTCTTTGTGTCTTTTTTGCAGGTTGTGCTAACAGACAATGAGGACAAAGTTCTGTTCAACCTTCGAGACTGTGTGGCCATTAACAGCGATGCTTCGTCACCACATGCTGCCATGGCATTACCAAGCAGCCCTACCAGGGCAGCTTCCCTCGGCCCTCACAACATGTCAGCTCCAGCAGAAGCCACCAGTGATGCATACGCAGCTGCTGCTGCAGCACTGTCTGGTCAATGTCAAGACAGAGTTGCTGCTGTGGTCCAGCACGGAGCTGCTGCGGATGACCGCAATGTGGCTGATGCTGATGAGCCTTGTGAAAGTCTGCTTGATCCTGAGGATGCTGATTCATGTGATGACTTGGATGGATTCTTCAAACATGCAGATCCACATTCTGTTGCAGCAAGAGACACCATATCTTGGGACCATGTAAGCTTGTTCTGACTCCCATCAATGCTGTCTATACTCATGTGTGTTTTACAAGATCCTTGCATGCACGTTGTGCTAAGCTAGGTGGTTTGAATGAGATCTTCACCTGGATGCTTGACAGCATCGACATGCTCGCAGCATTGACAACCGGATTGTGTGTGTTATAAGCTGCCATCTCCTTTACATGTTGTTGTTGGGCAACAAAGCTATGTATCTCATTCAAGGCTGACTCATGAGCATTTGTCTTTCTGTTGGACATGCTGAACTGGCTTGAATCCAGACCAGATGAGGGTCAATGCAGGGCAACATGCACGTGAGGTATTTGGACTGGGCTGAGGCAATTGCAATGGAAGGGGCTCAGACAGCACAGAACACAGACTCCAGCAATGCCGCTGCAGCAGCAAATCAAGCAGCAGCTGACAACGGCTGTCAACAACAGGCAAAGACAATAGCGCCACATGTCCAGTCTGATGAGACATTCGATGTCATCATCGGGACTGACATCATGTATGAGGTGAATGCGACCCCGTGTATCTTGAGTCTCATGACACATCCCACTCCAGAATATGGGAAGATTGGCTGGTATGCTGTCTCTAGCAGGAACGCTTGTCATGTGCCAAACAGCTGATTGCCTATTGCTGATGTTGCTGGGATTTGACGTGCAGGCACCTCATTCTTCTCTTGTAGCTGCTGTGCTGCGGCAAAGGTTGTCTCCAGATGGACAAGCTGTCATTTGCTGCGCCGTCAGAGATCAGGCAAGCTCGCGAGCCCATCCTGGAGCACAACGTTGTATTTTGTTTTCCTGGCTGGCTCATGCCAGTAACTGCTGACAGTTTGTCAACCTCTGTTGTAGGGTATGTTTGATCAGTTTGAGGTGGAGCTCAGAGACAGGCAAATGAACTTCAAAATAGTTCCCGTGCAGCCAAGAGTTGATGACCATGGAATTGCTGGCAAGCAGCATGATTATGAAGGAGGCTTCCTCCTGATTGTTGTACAGCATGAGTCATCATTAGCAGGCTGGCATGGAAGTCACCTTTGACACGCCGCTTTTTTTATCATCACAATTGCAGCAATAGGCGTATTTGCTGTCATGCATGTATATATCAAGGGTCAGTCTGCACTATCTGCAATCATGCTGCAGTCTTTACAGATTTGGCTATTACTTGCAGGTTTGCATATGTTCAGTCTTGCTGTACACCTTTTGATAACGCCTTCTTTGCACTGGTTCACAACAAACCTTGTCTGATTGACATCATGTCAGTATGGGACCTCAGTGTCTGTAAAGTCACTGCAAAACAATGCTCAGTTGGGAATCTATACTAGTACTTAGATTTCATCTATCAGGGCAGCATCATGTCATAGTAGGTGATGGGATATTCTCGATGCCCATCTGAGGACTGCTGCGCATGCCTGCCATGGCCTTGCTGCTACCAGTGCTACGCTGCTGCCTGACAATAGCATCTGAGCCTTGAACTGATGTGTGCTGAACATACATCTCACGAAACAGCCTCTCCTTCTCCATAAGGTGCTCTACCCTGCATGTCCGCCAATGCATCGACAACTGATCTGAGCTGAATCACATGCGCATATGCAACTCAGATGGTGTGCTACCAGTCATGGCAGATTCTCAACTTGCACAAGAGATCAAGGAAATGTACTGCCGCATTGCGTAGAATGCACTCACTGCACAAACTTTCTGTAACACACAAACACTTTACGCAGCTTACCTGGTGTCAAAAGGCGTCTCATGGCGCTTGAGCTGCTTGTTCTCCCTGAAAGCTGTGACAGGATTCTTCATGCCCACAATCTGAGGCGTCTGCATGCCCATGTAATCTCCTTCCAGCATGAATTCAGGAAGACCAAAGACAGAAGGGGTAGACAGCTCACTGTCTGAGGGAGTCTGCATTACAAACCACTTTTCATTACGCTAGCTAGCCTCAGTGCAATGACAGTGCCTTGTCCCAGCTGAGTAGATCACTCACCTGCTGGAGATTGGAAACCGGAGTACTGTTTGACAATGGGGTTCCTGCCGTATAAGATGCGGATACAGGTGAGGTAGATGCCGGCGATGGGCCATTGAGGGGAGTCCTGGCAATGATGTTTCTTGTGCGCAGCTCCAAAGGGGAAGATGAATCCTCAGGGTGTCCTGTGCCATCTGGAAGAAGTGATATGTTGCCAGGCTGCAATCCTGGCGTAGGAGGGGCGCCAGCATCAGCTTGTAGTGCCTGTCAAACGGCAGTAACATGAAAAACCGGATCACATTGTTTTGATCTTAGCTCAGTGTTCAAAGATGAGACAATGTAAGCTCTGCCAGGAATCTACAGTATGCAAGCACACTGGACACTGCTCAGCACAAACCTGAGCTGGGAAGGCACCAGGAAAGACAAAGCCGCTGTCATGATCCATGCTGAGCTGCTGAGGCAGGCTGTCATGCTGAGCCAGGGGAGGATCAAAAGTGCTGATCGACTTTGCTGATGGAGTCACAGGCGTGGGGGCTTCATCCTCGGTGTGTGTTTGAGTCACAGGCTGTAGATCACCATCGACCTCTGACTGTATACTATCTTCCTCAGTGCAGAGAGGCCGACTTTGCTCAGATCGAGGTGATCTTCGTCTGAAGCACCTCAGCAGGAACTCGAGAATCGCCATCACAAATGCCAGCACGTGTATTAAGAGATCAGCTGTTCGGCTGAGACTTGGCATCAACCTGCCTCGTCTAGTTCGCGGAAGCTAGGCTGAAGTCAACACATTTGCCTGATCAGGAAGCTTTGATGTAGAACAGCCTGGAGACGTTGCCGCAGGCGTCTGATCTGTTTCCTCAATGCTGCCTGGTGGACAAAGCAAATTTGAATGGCCAAAATGACTAACTGGGGTGCCCAATCCAACATGGGTGACCGGCAAAAGACTGAATGGCAGCGCAAGATTCCTGTATGCGATGGGACAGTTGCAAGTGACCTTGCTCAGCGAGTCCCGTCCAAGGCTTTCGTATGCTTGTCCGCGCTAAGCGCACAATGTAGCCTCCAACCCACAAGATAAGGCTTGTGGTCTTCGGAGTTCCCAGACAGGCTATTTCTGTACCGGTTTGTCACCTTCCCGGTTTGCGCAAACATGTCAGAGCCGGACAGCCCGCACACACCGGTTGGGGACAGCCCAGACTCACAAGACTCGTATATGGCTCGCAGCATGTCGACGACTCTTGTTACCAAGCATCGCAGAGCTGACAGATCAAAGAAACAAGAGAAGAGTAAACCAGGCAGTCGACTGGGCAAGCTTGACGAGTCCATGATGAAGCGTGTACACTCGGTAAGAAGTCGCAGAACATGGGCTCCTTGGTCGGCAAACATTTGCCCCGGCTTTCAGGAATTAGTCCGGAATTCGTAACGACCAGACCTAATATTGGCAGTGACTGCTGGCAGCTTGCGCCTGCGTTTGTGTTCCGGTCACCGCATGCACCGGACGGCTGCTGAAAACATGATTCGTTCCGATGCGCAGGCGCCAGGGCTGGCAGACCAGGATGTTGAGGCGTCATTGCCGAAGATCAAGATTGGCATCTGTGCTATGGACAAAAAGGCCAAGTCAAAACCAATGAAAGCGATACTGCAAAGGCTGCTAGCTTTTGGAGAGTTCGAAACTGAGCTGTTTGGCGATGACAATATTCTCAATAATCCCGTTAGCCAGTGGCCAAATTGTGACTGTCTGCTGTCCTGGCACTCTGAGGGGTTCCCTCTGAAGAAGGTGACTTGTGAAGCTATTGCTGTCATACCTGCCTTCAGATCTTGCACTTTACGTTTTTACTGAGCCTGGTATTGTCACAGGCTCAGCAATATGCAGCGCTGAGGAAGCCATACCTCATAAACGATATGCTCATGCAAGACATCTTGCTGGACCGCAGAAAGGTCTATCAGCAGCTTCAGGTCAGCAGCTAAACATTTGGAATTTGCTTGCTTGCTGACACTGCAGATTGTGTGTAGATTCAGCCACTGAAATTGATGCTGTATCTCCACAGAAAAGCGGCATACCTGTTCCTCTTCACATCATTGTGGACAGGGACTCCTTGTCTGGTGACCAGAAGGATCCTGAAGGGTTTGTAGAGACCGAGGACTACGTGGAACTCAATGGTATCTCCGATGTCCTGTCCAGGATGTCATGTCCAGTCATGCAGGCATTTACATGGATGCATAGCTGCGTCACTTGCACAGGAAACAATGCCAAGTGTGTCAGCACCTGTTGCTGCTGCTGATGCACCATGTGTAGAAGTTGTACGGCAGTATTGTCTCTGCTGGCGTAAACTGTCTGTAGTCCTGTACAGGCTATCCCTGATGAATCACATGGTTTTTTTCTTTCCGTCCAGAGCTGAATGTCGCAATGGCATGAGGTGTGCTATCAGCATATATATTATGTGTGCTGTGATGTTGATATGCACGTTTTGATGCCCTGACTGTAGGTGTGCAAGTCAAGAAGCCCTTTGTGGAAAAGCCAGTCAATGGTGAGGACCACAACATCCACATCTATTACCCTCACTCGATGGGCGGAGGAGTCAAGAAGTTGTATAGAAAGGTTGAGAATCGGTCAGGGGATTATGATCCGAATCATCCTGGTTCTACCAGGTGCACTTCTTAAGCAGCAGCATGCTGTGCTGACTGTCTCACTGCCCTCTGACACATCCTCTGCACAATGAACACTGCATTTGCATTGCAGCATGCAAAAAGATGCATATGATTCTTACCCTTGTCATTCTTACTGCCGCAAAGCTGCTTACTATTATTGACATCTAGCTAGGTCATGAACATTTCCCAGAAGTTCACACCTTACATTTCTTCTGTCACTCGACACGTTGAGACATTGGTGGAGACTTTAGTGCAGACTGTACATCAAGCCTACTGATACAGGGCCACTGATCAGTCTGTCCTCCACAATACAGGCGAGATGGCTCATACATCATAGAAGAGTTCTTGACAACAGGCGGTACAGATGTCAAAGTCTACACCGTGGGTCCACGCTATGCTCATGCTGAGGCAAGGAAGTCTCCCGTTGTGGATGGCAAGGTTACCAGATCAGCTGATGGCAAGGAAGTACGATTTCCTGTCCTGCTCAGTCCCCAGGTATGTGATCTGGGTCTGGTCTTTCTGTATCTGGACTTTCGGTACCTCAGCACCAGAGCTGCATGCAGTGCGTTCTGTTGAATCTGTTACCGCTGTAGTGAAAGCACAGACTCAGACTCACAGCACAATCCAGCTCAGAACTGTTGCCAAGGTCAAGTTGAAGCCCTTCAGGTAATGAATGATCTGGTGCCTGCATTCCTGAATATCAGGTGGGCATGATCATGCAGCACATTGGTGATTAGAACTTTGTGCTGAGGCTCAGTGTCGGCCGGTCCTGCAGGAGAAGGAGATTGCCCGCATGGTCTGCCTTGCATTTGGGCAGAAGGTGTGTGGGTTTGACTTGTTGAGGTCAGAGCGCGGCAAGTCATACGTTTGTGATGTCAACGGCTGGAGCTTTGTCAAGAACTCTGACAAGGTACACCATTCTTGCCATACGCGTCCCCTCACAGAATCAGCAGATCTGTTCTGTTGCAATTTTGTAGCAAGCCACATGTGCTGTGTTGACTGGTTGCCCCATGTCAGCTTGCGTGTTAGCAGGTACCGTCTGTCTGTTTGTCTGTCTGGTTGTCCGTGTCAATCCGTCTGGCTGTCCGTCTGTGTGTCTGTATGTTTGAAAGCTAGGCACTGACCAGCATTTTGTGTGGCTGCCCATCCAGTACTATGATGATGTAGCTGTGTGCTTGAGGGGTATCATCCTGGCTGCCTTGGCCCCTGCCTATGCTGCGCGCAACTCCCGACAGGTGCCCCCCTCCACCACTCACTCCCCAACCCGTTTCGCCCAGCATAGGCAGAGGCCAGGGCTGCGCTTTTCCGCCACACCCTGTCATCTGTGTGTGCTGTACTTCAGTGCTCAGTGCCTTGGTACAACACATTGACTTTCGCTTCTGTGTGTCTGTCTTGTGCTAGCTAGAAAGCAGCACGTGTTTCAGTGCAGCTATGTGTGCCACCTTATGATTTCTTTTTACATGGCGTATGTTTTGTGCAGCACAAACTTCTCATTGTGAGCTGTGACTCATCATAACATCATCATGTGGTGCCACATAAGTCCGCGAGTCTTACATCCACGGCTGCTGGCTACCTAATCAGCTCGTATTGATTGCCCCAGCACTTTGCAATCACAAAGTGTTGCAGACTTTTGTCCCCTCTGCAGTACTACGATGACACAGCTGGGATACTGCGAAATGTCATTCTGAGTGCCATTGCCCCCCACCGCATGTCAGCCAGCCCCATGCCTCAGGGAGCCTTCACCAGACAGGACAGCGCAGCAGGGCCTACAGTGCTACCCATGAGCAGCCCCCTGGACGAGCCTATGTTCTCTGCCTTTGATGATGATGTAGCAGACTCGTAAGCTCAAATCTCTCACTCAGATCAGAGCTGGCATGTCCCAAAGTGTGCGCGCATCTTCGTTTTGTGGCTGTGCTCACATCACAGGAAGCATGTCCTCACCTGCGCAAGCAGTCTTCATCACCCAAGTTTCACATTCAGCTACATGCTGCACATTGCATGTTGCAGATCAACATGACTGTTTTACATCTGTCTGAACAGTCTGTGCTGGCATGCTGACAAGGGTTGAGGGTTTTGTGGCTTGGCAGGTCAGAGGAGGGCCATGAGGAGCTGAGGTGCGTGCTGGCAGTGGTGCGCCATGGGGACCGCACACCCAAGCAGAAGATGAAGATGAAGATCACGCAGGTCTGCATCCCACGCACACACGACATGCTTTTGTGTCACCTGTCACACTTGAAGGCGGCAACGAAAGAAATTGATCAGAGGACACAAGGGTGCCAGCTTGTTGAAACGCCTGTGTGTCAGTGCAGGCGCCCATGTTGGATCTTCTTCACAGACACATAGATGGGAAAGGCAAGCAGGCAAAGCTGAAGAGCCCCAATGAGCTGCAGGTAATGCTATGATCCTTCTGTTTGGGTCTGTGTCTGCTCAAGCCTATTTTGCATGCAGACAGTGAGTTGGCTGCCCGGCTTATCAGTAGCAGCTGTGCCATCAACCGGCATGCATTCAGAGGTGCGGCTAGAACTAAGTATGAAGTATGGCGGGGGAAACTTTGGTGAAGTTGTGCTGGCCAGCACCTCTGTGCACCTACCCTGAATCCCTAAACAATGCAATACCTTGAGGCCCCACGCGATGCCGTACCCAGAGGCCAATGAGCAAATTCGACCAAGGCTTGGAAGCATTGCACAGCAGCCACTTGCAATGCTGCAGTTGCGCATGCTGGTCCTCCTTTAATTCTGGCTCAGTCAGCTTGGCATATACCTTGCATCTTCACAAGCCATGTCAAACGTCAAGTTACATAACTACGTTTTGCGCATGTTTTCTCGTCCTCTTACTACACATGAGGCAACATGCTCAAGCCGTAATACACCTGTGTTTAGGAATCGGTGCACCAAACAAGCAGCATCATTGTCCAAGGTACCCACCTGTAATGTGTGCAGGAGCTGTTGGATGCAACGCATCACATCTTGGGTGAACTGGAGAAAGAGCACAAGGCCCACAAGGCTCCCCAAGGACTTGATGCTCTCAAACCAGATGCAGACGCTGACGAGCTCCGAGAGAAGTTTAGAATAGTCAGGGTGAGCCTTGCAGGCAGATTCATGTATACAGGTGGCATTGCACGTCACTGTTGCTAAGGCAGATCCTGTGTTTGAGTATACACGTCCTGTACTTGTGACTCAAGCAGAGAGAGTGAGTCAAGAGATGATGACTGGGATCTGAGCTCATGAGACGGCAAGCAGGCGGGCCTGTCCAGATGTAGTATGCAACACCAACTTGAACGAGCCAGCATCAAAGCAGAACCAGCATACACAACTGCAGCATCTGCTGTGCAATGCTTTTAAGGTGTGGTTGAGTTTGCAGATGGGCCTCAAAGAAACAACAATAGCTTAAGCTACTTTGTCTGCTGTGCACCTGTGTTTACTGGGCAGCTTCATCCTACAGCAGAAAACTTGCGTCCCGGCTTTACTCGCCTGGCATCACGCTACGCTGCATGTCACAGCGAGGCTGACCTTACTGCTCCTCACCCCTGTGTAATCTCAATGTTCCTAACCCCAAGAACCTGCTCACTCTAGGAACAAAACGCCCCCCTGCAGCCAACCTGTAGCCTCTAGAACCGGCAGACTCGCTATTGGCACTAGGCATGCTTGCGACATAGTCCACACTGTCCCAGGGACACTGACAGTCAGCCTGCCTGCAGACAGTGCTGGAGCAAGGAGGCAGCTTCGCCGGCATCAACAGGAAGGTGCAGATCAAGCCCCTGAAATGGAGCCAGCCAGAGGAGGGCTCCAAGGAGGAGCCCCGGGTCACTGAGGCCCTTCTCATCCTCAAGCATGGGGGTGTGCTGACGCATGCTGGCCGCCAACAGGTCCGCGCCAGTGCAGATGCTTACTTGCCTTTAGGCTCCGGGCTGCTGCTGCAGAACGCTCCTGTCATGATTGCCAAAAGGCTTAAGTTTTTATTCTCTGCATATCTTTAGTTGCAAGCACAGTGACACATGTTGGTCTAACACACCCTGCCGCTGGTCGTTTTGCCAGCCTGCTTTTTGACAGTGCAAACAATGTGTATTGACTGGCCACTGTCAGGCTTACAGTGCTGACCGCCCCCAAGTACTTGCAAGAGCATTTGGTCTTGTACCGATACAGGCTGCTGGTCAAAAGGCATTTGTGCTGTGTTGTCCAGCTGCATTGCCTTCATGGCATTTGTGCCCAGTCTCTGTTTGCTGCTAGCAGTTCGACACAGAAACAGCTCACTTGCAAACCTAAAGTTCAGGCTTCCATTTATACTGACATGCAACTGCCAGGAAAGGCAGTGTGGTTTCTGCTTTTTTGGGTTGCACCACATGCACGAGTGGCGAGTTGTCTGAGCAAGAAGCAATCTGTCACCTTACCGAGTGCTGAGCTGTGAGGTCAAGTCACTGTAGTCCAACAGAACTGAGACGCTTTGGTGTCGAGAAACAAGGGGAATCCTTTTCTTGATTTGGCTTTCCTAACTTTGCGAGAAAAACTTTTAACAAACTATGTATATATATACATAGTTTCTTGTACTTTTTCAATGTTTCCTTTTTTGCAGAAGATGGAAATCCCAGCACCATGCTTTGATTGCCACTAAGCCTGAGTGCATTGTCACACTGCATGTGACATCCTGCAGGCCGAGGACTTGGGCAAGCTATTCAGGACGGTGATGTACCCACGCTATGGCCCGGCTGGCAATGGCTTCCTACGCCTTCACTCCACCTATCGCCATGACCTCAAGATCTACACCTCAGATGAAGGCCGCGTGCAGACCTCCGCTGCTGCTTTCACACAGGGCTTGCTTGACCTCGAAGGCACTTCTCTGACACCGATTCTTGTCAGGTAAGAGTTGCTCACTTTTGCTCCTGGACATGTCAGCCTGGTTCATCCTGTGATGCAGCTCTGCACAGGCATTAGCCAAGGTAACTCCGTAAAGTAAAATCACGCAATGGTAGTATGCGGGCGCGTCTGAGGATAGACTTACACTGTGAGCGGGGGCTTCACCTAAGGTAGTAGTGTTTCTGTATCCCAAACCCTAACCTAAGGTAGTAGTGTTTCTGTATCCCAAAGAGATATGCAACGCCGTGGGTGTGCATTTCAGACTGCAGCTTGCCACCGCTCTGGTTTATGGTGATGGGAACTGCTGATAAAAGCAGCATGTATCGCCAAGGCTTGTTTTGCTGTCAGGGGGTTCAAACCACAGCTCGCATGGCATTGATAATGTCACATCCCCTTCCAGCTCTGCATCTGCATTTGGTGTTAGACCTGCGGGCAGGACATGTTCAGTGAGTGCATGAACAAACGAACACCAAAATGCGCTTGATTTTCATTCCGACATAAAAACAATGAAAATACAAACAGCATGTCAGTATTCATGGACCTGAACGCAGTCTGGTGAAGAAGGATGCGGGCATGCTGGATGCCTTTGGCAAAGGCGCCAGTGAGGACATCCAGCTGGCCAAGAGTGAGCTGTACAGTCAGATGACCTGGGACAAGGACTCCAAGTCCTCTGCCTTTGCTGAGCCCCAAGTGACCACAACCCTTCCCTCGCCCCCCCCCACCCCCAAGCCCCGCAAGGCCTCCCTTGAAGAGACAAGTAAGCAGTCTCGACCTGGCATTGTAAGTAAGCCCAGCTGCTCGCTGGTCAAAACCGCAACACTGACTATGTGTGACTGCAGTTGCTGCATGGTTGCGTGTTGTTCTGCATGCTGACCTCTCTGGCTGTTCTGTACAATGGGATTATGAACTCATGCTCAGGCTGGGTGCTTGCCATGCAATGCTGTCTTGTGCAGCAGTATTGCATGACCTGCTCTGCAAGCCATCTTGAGGTTTTTGGCTGCGGTAAGATCCCTGTCTTGCTGCCAACTTGTTGCTGAACAGAGGCGTGGCTAGCAGGGCAGCAAGGACACATTGTGCCTCGTCTCTTCCAGCCTGTGTAATGCAAGCTGTTCTTATGCTGAGCAACCTTTTTTCCCAGACAACAAGATTGTGTCTGCACTTTTCTGCTCAGGTGTGATGTCTCCCCTGGCAAGTCCCCGGTCTGCCAAATCCCTGTCCTCAGTGGACCTCACTCACCAGTCAGCTTCCTCTCCCTCTGCCCAAAGCGCCCTCAAGAGCCCCCAAGGTACGCCCTATCACACCTCACCAATGTACAAACGCTGTTTACTAGCCCCCAAACGCTACTCTAGATTTACTTTGTGAAAGGGACGGTTTTTATAAAAACCAGTGACATTTCTGTACTTCCGAAGAGCTGTCACACCTAGCATCACTATCTTGCGGTCGTTCTGAACAGACCTGAGCAGCACCGGAGCCAGGCTAGCTGCACGCAACTGCCACAGACTACAGCTGCAAGCTGGGGTATGTAGCAAAGTTTGCATGTACAGGAATATCTAGGGCTTGCATTACCATAGTCAGTCAGCCTTACCAGTCAAAAATGTACAGACAGATGTGTGCATGGGCATGGCAATGTACAGCTACTGCTGTGACAT
>JAABUP010003531.1_pt1 | contig 27521 bp, 22 predicted proteins | sample 5559201 | NCBI WGS metagenome assembly JAABUP01 (sample SAMN10711887, study PRJNA513373) | rock metagenome | isolation source: Antarctica rocks | place: Antarctica | reverse complement strand
CAAGGGGGTGGAGAAATCGGTGATGGTATGATCTTGTGATGACTGGCGGGGGGGGTTATTTGCTGGAGTTATCAGTGTGTATCAGTTGGAATGACGCGATTTGATATCGGTCTACAGGGTGGTTGTCTGTCGTTGGCTGTGTCACTGAAGTGCATCGATCTCCCACGTCCTGCTGGTGGCGTCGTAGGCATAGGACGCATGGGCGTGTACAGACATGGTCCAATGATATGATACGATAAAAATTTCAATTAAAGAATACTTACACTATTTGACCAATCGCAATTCGAGCTTACTTTTTGATTACAGGCGCTGGGATGACTGACAGATGCATTGGTTAGTCAAGAGCCCCACGGAGGAGGAAAAGGGGCATTGGGCTCCGAACGACAAGCTCTGCCATGATGCCAAGGCTCTTGGCCTTTCACCCATCTAGCAATGTATGAGCTTCGATACCTCCAAACAACCCAACCTCCAGAACTTGCCCAGGATCTAGACTTCGCTCACGCTCCCAATAAGAACCCATGGAAGGACTCCTCTTGCGGAAGTCTCCCAAATGCCGAGCCAAGCAACATTTGGAAGTATGGAGGAGATGGGATATTGGGTGGATGAGAGGTTAGATCGCTTGGTGTTTGGGGTGGTGGCGGAGGGTTATGGGGATCTAGGGCTGGAGAGGGGAGTTGTGTGGTCGGTCGTGCAGGGTATTTTAGGACATTGATGGTGATACAGTTGATGACTTTTGTGTCGAGGGGTTGGAGGTTTGGGAAGTCGATAACTTATGCCTTAACTGGCTGTTTAGCTGGTAGACTGACGATTTGCTTAGTTGGAGGATTGGCAGCATTTTGTTTTGAACGATATTGTGACGGGGCAGCCTAGCGAATGTCGAGTTTACCGTGGATCGATTTCGTCAACGAAGCGAATGCGACGACAGACAAGTTTCCTGTTTGTCTATATGAAGATTTGGGGGGCATCGATAAGCGTTTTGGTAAGCAGCTTCATGCGACGCTATCTTGAGTTTCGGGCTGGTGCCATGCTAGAGCTATGGAGACCGGACATTCAATTGTCGTTCGGGGCAATAACAAGAGCTCTGCCTAGCAATTTAGCAATATGATCCGGAGAGATGTGGCAGATCTGAGAAGGAGATCCAACATGTAATGGGGGGCTCGGAAAAGGATGGTGCCGGAGACGACGTTTTGGAAAAAATGAATAATAATTAGGACTGTCCGATAGAAGTTTTGCGTGGTGACTTGGTTAATTTTCTGCGAGCGTGTCTGATCGAAGATGATGTTTCTCTGTCGGATGCTCCTTAGCTGTTAGAACGTATCAGATGGTTTTTTATAGCCACAATTTGCGGAGCGGATTGTTTTGACAACGAGTGGGTCGAAAACCTGAGATACACAAAGAAAGACATATTTTGGCATTTATAGTATTATCGTCTAACGCAGGGTCTTATTTAAACGGAGCTGGATGCTCTCGATATATTTGCGGGGGGTAATGCCCTGCATATGCGATAGATGTTGAATGCACTTCCTATAGCTGCACATGGGATTGCTGAGCGAGTCTTAGTCGCATGTGCTCGAGAGAAAGACAAACTATACTTTCCAATTGAAGAACCACATGGAAAGAAACATGAGAGGAGGAGATCAGCGATTTGGTCAAAAGCTGATGTGCCATAAGATGCCAGAAAGAAGGACTGCAGGATGACAGTTCAAGTCAAAGAACAAAACTCGGCAGCTGGGCAACACCTGATCTGCCCTGAGAATTTTAGAAAGGAAAGCGGAGGATAGATTGATTCAAATAACTTGCTTTGATAACGAAGACTTACGAAGCCCTTCCGCTTGGCCAGGGTGAATGTCATTTTCTCGACCCAACTGTCATCTACTGCATAATCCAAAATCGGTCTTGTCAACCTACTGTCGGTGGGTATTTTCCTGGCGGAGAGTTGATCTATTCTCGCCTAGGCAATTCTGATTTTCAATTGGGATATTGCTCGTAGGCATCCTTACAAGGTCTGCTGATGATTCAGTCTGGCGTCGTCATCCTCCTTCGACGAATGTTGCAGAGGAAGCAAGATTCGACTTACTAACATCGAGACGTATCTACGCAGTCACAAGGCTAAACCGAAGAGCGAGCCATAGACAATTTAAGGTCATAATTGAGTTGTCCCAGGAAGTCTGTTGTTGTAGCTTGCTTTCGCGTAGTCCGCCTTGATTCCCCCATACTTGATCACCTGAAGAAGGCTTTCGCAGGAGCCATCACAACAAACGCTGGCTAATGGGCTAGCTCCCTGCTCTGTCGGCTTCGGGTAATGCACACAAGAAGAAAGGACCAGGCAATAGGACGACCCAGATTCTGTCCAGATAGAGGTTTTGGGGTAGCCAAAAGACGGAAGTCTCACTCAGCGTGGCCCTTTTCGGACAAACGAACTCCCAACAGAATAGGTGAAGTTTGGTCCATCTCCAATTCTGAACAAACGGTGCCTCCATTGTAGATCTGTCTCGGACGTTGTAGTATGGTAAGGCGGATTTCCACTTTCAGGACCCCACCAGATAGTCATGTTCTTCCAACCAGCTCTTGTCTGAAGCTCTGTGGTATGCGTCTGCACACTTCTGCGATCTCCAGGACTTGTTCTTGCCCTCTCGATCATGGGCGTCAGAGCTGAGACCATATTCTCATCGTTCAGCCCAACTATGTGCACCGACTGCAGGCCTCGGATATTCCGTCCGATGAGCTCGCATATCGGACGTAGATCCTCAGTTCTAGCTGTCAACATACCCTCACCCAAAGTGATTGTCAGTCGTTTGAGATGAGGATAGTTGTCTTTGAGACTGAAATTTCTCTTAATAAGGTAGTCGAACCACCTTGGAAAGTTTGAATAAGAATGCTGCGGTTTCTGCTTCATATACTTGAGCCACCTCTCCTCGTCTCCGTTGTAATAACTTGGCAGAAGATTTGCGCTCATAGTCGTGCCAATTTCTTCGACCCATGCAGCATGTTTCGAACCGGTGTGCCATCGAAAGGAGTCCGATGTCGCCGGCTCGTAGAAGTAGAATGCGTTACCACGATGTAACAGTGGGCAGGCTTCTTGGTAGATGAGGCGACACGTTAGCAGGATTGAAGGAAACAGATCTTTTACACAATCTTCTGAATTTTTCCGGCGGAGAAAAGGAAGAGCGCGAGCAGAATGCTCTTCGAAAGAAATCTGCTTGGAGGTGGTAAGCAGAAGTGCGTAAATCATGTTACGGATTTCCGGAGAGAGGATGAAGAGCGGACTCGATGATACCGCCGCTTCAGCCGGTATCCGACGGGGCATAGCTTTGAAGATGATCAATTACCAAACACCAAACCGATGTTCTATAAATTCGATTTGTTTCGTACGCAAAGAGTTGGATTAGACGGTAACGAAAGTTGAGTAGGCAGCAGGAGAACCTACCTTGTGGTGGGGAATGACAGCTCGCTAACAAATCTCCTCGGAGTTTTCGTACTGTACTGTATGAGTATGTGCTGAACAAAGCATCTATTCTATTTCAGATCACTTTAAACTTGGAAACTGCTCTTCAAACTTACACCTTCAACTGCATCTAATCTATCCTAGGGCTCTAACATGCCCTCCATCTCCACCCAAAACCGTCCCCGCTCCACCGTTCCCTCAAACACCACCCCAACCCAGACCCAGACCACTTCTGCTCCCCACACTTCTTGTTCTCCCCCTACAGTCACACTTCAATTACGAGCGGAACCAGTAGAAAGTAGGCGGATACGATGGGCGGAGGATGTCGTTGATAATGAGGGTCTAGGGAGGAAGAAGTCGAAAGGTCTGTGGTTGAGTCGAAAGTCGTTCATCTAACAAGGTCACTGCTAATAGGGTAGTGCAGTATGCTGCATCTACCATGCGCCGCGTGCATTAGGGGAATCCTCATCCGAAGATAACTCTTCCTCCGACTCCGACTCTTCGGACTCGGGTGGAGACGGTGGCGGCGATAAATCTAAGGCGAGAATGGGAGGACAGGGCAAGGGGAAGGCACATACGTCTGGTGACGGAGAAGATGGGTGCTGTGATCACGAAGAGGGGCACGAGGGCAAAAGGAGGAAAGGGAAGAGGGGGAAGGCGAGAAATGCGTACGAGAGTGTGTCGAAAAGAGAAGGGTGAATAACCGTGACGGAGCAACCAAAGAATTAAGGCTGCATCGCTCGAACCGATGATGCGATTATATGTGGAAGATGTGGAGACCTGAATGGCATTGGCGAAATGAAGGATCAAGAATTGGGGTCCAGAAAGCCACCCAGCCATGGCTGCGTTTGCTGACCCCAATGTGGAGCCTTTCACCCTCATGAAATTGATGCCCTATCAGAGCAAACGGGGAGCGAGGTGAACGGAAAGCCTGTGGAGAAATTAAAAATCGCAGGTTTCGAATGACGAGAATCTTCAGCCCCAGCTGTGCTTTACACGACAACGCAGGACAAGGAATGAGACCAGAAACATCGCACAACGCTCCTATATGAATTATGAGGCACTTAAATATATGACGAAGATACTGAATCTCGTATGATCTGACCCTAGATTTGTCATTGACAATACTGCATGACGAGAGCTTCTCAAGCCAAGCCAAGAATCCCTTTGCCTTTCACGGACGAAGCCAGAATCATTCCATCAGCTCCTACCAGTCAGAGTCTCTTATTCCACTTTTCTCCCAGTGATCATGTATCTCAGCTTGCCCTCGACTTGAGATCCTGCTGTATTCGACTAAGGATCGCTCACTTGTGCCGATATTTCTATATCCCAAATGCTGAGGCAGCACCATGAGAACACCACTCCATCAGACATACCCTCTTTCGTTACCTCCCCTTTTTTCAAATTCTCTCCTGGGGACTTCCAGCATGTAATCTTCAAGCTAGATGATTTCCGTACTGCCAAGATTTTCTCCCACTGGTCCCGACTGACTAAGGTACTGCACAACTCATTCCAGAGCCTCTGATGAACCTTTCCTTAAGGCTATGAAACTCGCAAACCCAAAGCACCGTTTTTAACGTCAAAGGAAAGTCCCTTCACCCTTCCGCTCAATAAACAGACGCAAGCATCATCCCCGACCCCTTTCCACCAATCTCATCCCCCAAGAGCGCTCTCCCATCCCTCCCTTCCAAAACCCGAATACCCAACCCCCCTAACTCTTTCTTCTAACATACAGGATCTCCTAAAATCAGGAAAATTACATTCGCGGGTTCAATATAGCAGAGCTACCTCACCATCCTTACTTACCCTTCCTACCACTTCCGCAATAGAATCCCCCTACCTTGCACGAATGAAGCTCGTTCGCCGAAAATTCTTCCTTAAACCACTAGTGGTAAACCCTCTCTCCCCATCCCCTTCTACCCAAGATCCCATCCCCCAAAAGCTATCGACGACCATGATTCGTAAACCCATATCGAGTAGCATGATAGAAATAAATGAACCAACCAATCAAAACCCCTCGTTAATATCGGAGACTTGAACCAATCGATGTACATTGCCAACTTACAAAATTATAAGAATGAAACTTGAGATATCAGATGTGTTTATCCGAAACGTACCAAACAACGCAACGGTTGGTGACTTGGCAATGGCAAGCTGTCCTTGGGGTACTGGGATGTGTGGTTTTTTGCTTTCGACCATGTTTGCGGGTGACTGCCTTGAGGTACCTAGACTAAGCCGCAGTTTTCTCGCCGCTAACGCATACGTACCCTTTTGAGGCAGTTCACAGAGCTCAGATTGGTAGTTTCCATGCAGCAGATGCACGTGCACAGGGTTGGAACCTCCTCTGGAAAGGTATCAGGTGGACTTCATTCAAATTATCACACTGAACGAAGACATGCTCTATACAGTTGTCCCAAACTGCAAATCACAACAAAATCCAGAAGAACTCCCAATATGATGCAGAAAATGCATACACAACCATCCATAAATCAATCATCTAAGTGTGCTTCTTAGCACCAATAAGTGGCTTAGGCGCGAACCCGAGTCTCGGGCTCGCCCCACCGTCAAAGACAACAAATTGGCTCTTGAGGAAGATATCACCCCAAATGGAGAAACCGATGCCGGCATCAGATTGGATACCACCAAAGCAGGTAGTCCCAGAAGCGTCAATGGGAGCGTAGTTGATGTAATTACCTGGCACGACGGCCTTGTAGGCGCCGACGCCGAGGGTGATGCTGGGGAGAGCGGTGCTGCAGGCATAGGTGTAGCCACCTTGAGCGGAGTTGAGCGAGGCGCCTCGGACCTTGGCGTAGTAGGCCTTAACAACAGCGTCGGGGAGGTAGAGGAGGGTGGTTCCGGTGTCGGCGATGGCATCAATGCTGACGCTCTTGAACGCCGAGTTGCCGACTGCGTAGCCGTTGCCTGTAAATTCCCAGAAACCCTTGCTCGAGATGACGGGGACGTAGGTGATGGTGCCATTGTGTTTGGTGTTGTCGATTTTACCGAAGCCATAAGTGCCTGGCTGACCCTTCTTCAAGTCCGCAGTGAAGAGAGGAGAGGAGAGAGTGCTCTTAGCATTGGAGAAGAAGGTCTTTTGAGATTGAGGCTTGACGGTGTTAATACTATCGAAGGCGAGGCCAAGGAGACCGTCGTTGGCCTTGTCATTGACGAACTGAGCCGAAACAGTTTTGGCGAGCTCAATAGCTTGGCCGCTGACGGTTGTTTGGCCGACTTTGACAAGGTCCGTGTAGACGTTCCCGGAGGAGGAGGAGCCATCACCGTACGTGATAGACCAGGTGTAGCCGGGCTTGGCTTTGGCCGTTTTGGATTTGGAAGGGTCGTAGACGATGTGTCCAGCCTTTTGGGCAGCGGGTTGCTCGGTGGAGAAGACCCAACTATGTTGGATTAGTATTGAAGAAAATTGCTAGGTGCATGGCATGATTTAGGTGACTGTGTTGGTACTTACAGGTCCGATGAACCAGTATCAAAGTCCAAGTTCAGGGTCTGCCCACCAATGCTCACTGGAGTCAAGTACTGCGAGTCGTACTGGGTGGGAGTAGTGGTGACAGTGCCATCGTTGTTGGCGGCCGCCTTCTTGATCTCCTCTGGGATAGGCTTTCCAAACTTGGCGTAAACCTGAGCCATTTGCGCTGGCCCGGACAGAATAAATGGCTTTGCAACACTCTGCTCGACGGTGAAGGCCGCCTTAGCCTGCCTGGGCTCCAAGGGATACGGCACAGCAGCAACGAGAGTGCCGAATACCGCAGCCGCGCTGAGTTCCTGAATGAAACGCATGATGGAGTGATTTGCGTGTAACGAATGACTCTGGAATGCAAACAAGAGAATGTGCTTTGATGTCGCTCGAATTATCTGGAGATAGGCAGTAGGACCGTCTTTATAGATGATCCCTCAGCTACCTGCAGGCACCAGGTAGACCGTGATACAGGCATTTTGATAAAAGTAGCACGGAGATTGCGTTAAAATGAGAAGGTAACGACAACCACGTCAGTCGACCACGGAACAGGTCCCAGGGCCAAATGACCGGACCCGGATTGCTGTTTTCCCCCAAACGTTCTACTACATTACTGGTTGTAGACCAGAGCATGAACGCTGTACTTTCGCCTTCCTTAGTGTGACGGATCCTCGCCTGCTGAGACGGTGCTGGGGGTCAATGTGGGAGGTCAATCTGGTGGTGGCCATGCAGTGCCGTGCATGTGATGGTCGGGAAGGAAACGCCAATCATGTCATCGTGTAAGGCGACATTGGTCTGTTTACACCATGGGGAAGGTTGACTTGTTAGGAAGCTCGACTGAAGCGCGGACGCTTGTTCAACGACAGTTGACTAGCATGGTGCCTGCCGAGGGTGATGGCAGGCTCGGTATTGGTCTCTGTCGTAGGTTGATGCCATTGAGCCCCGACTTCGAGATGGCAGTGCAGACGCTGATTGGCGGTTTAATATCGAAGGTGTAGTGACTTGAAATTTGGGGTTTGTAGAGTTGGAGGGATCTGCTGATAAGGTCGGCATTCTGCTTGATGGGGGGGCCGAAGCATTTGGCTTGGCGAGAAGAGGGCGGCAAGCGGTCCGCTAAACCTCTGCCCTGAATACCTGAGTCGTTTTTAGGGCAAACAACCGCCTACGGGCAACTGGAGGAAGCAGCAAGTTTCCGAAGAAAGTGAATAGTGCTCGGGAGTATGCGTTCAGGGTCTCCAGCCCTCGGTATCTCACATAGGAGACGGTACAACGTCGTTCCAGACCTGTGAGATGCCATGGGGAGTGGAAGCAATACCCCCGTTGGGATTGGTACCCTACTTTTGGCCGTTCCGAATATCACGACAGGTTCGCCAACGACCTCCCCATCCAAGGTAGCGGGGCAACCGACGAGGTCTTGGCTTAATCAGGAGGTAAGATGGTGCATTCCCACCGTCCCCCGTCGCTTGCTTCCGGCGCCATTGCCAGCTCGCACGGGGGCCAGTCAGCCGGCCTCCCATCTTTTAAAGTAGCCTCTGAGCCTGTTAGGGAGAATGGTGCTTGTCCAATGATACGGATTCTCCACGAATCTGCGCCCTGCCGGTACCTGACATAGGAAAAGGGGGATAGTCAGGTATAGACAACTGTGTAAAAGGAGGTTGAATCAGCATCCCAAAAGAAAGCGTCCGTGTAGCCAATGAGCCCTCACAATCGCCTATTTTGGGGGCCAACTCCGTTCACATCAATCCGTCCTCGACAAATCTATCTAAGATAACGGGGGCTAAACCATCGGATCATTCTCATTTCGGTCTCCACACCCTAGAGAGCACCTTACAATCTGGTGACCCAGTAGTCTGTATTAACTATCGGAACCCTACCTATCTCAGTCGACGCTTGATGACAATCTTTTCCTCTTGATGATGTTAGAGGACCGAGGATGCAAGTAATACCCTAGTGATCACCCTCCAACGATTTTAAATATCTATCATACGCTAGAAGCATGTTAGCTGCTTCGCTCGCAGGTGTTGTACATACGCCTCCGATCGTGTAGCACAGTGTTGACAGACCGAGTACAAGAACAAGGGTCAACGCAAGGTCGCTATATTTCTGTGAATGGATATATGGCCGCTCGGTCTTACAATTACGTCCATTTACGGCGAAATGCGAGATCTCGCTCTCTCGGAAAGCTGTGTCTCAGGACAGATATGGATTAATTGCAAAGGAGAAGCTGTTCAAGGACAGGACACTGTGCTCTGCCTCAGTAGGCTACGGATGCAACACTGATCGGTAATGTGCGTTACGTTCTTCGTGACCTATTGGGACTAAGACATCGAAGTAATTTCAGCATTTTGGAGCGATTCAGTTTTGTTGCGTCCAGCGGCACAGAAGCTCGATCCGTCAAAGCTTATAAACAATAACCTCGAAGGTAGCGAACGATTGGTGCCAAGATAACAGCACAGTGTGTCGAGTCAAAAAAACCGTATAGCCTCTGAAAGTCCTGAAGGATCTCCAATGTAAGCAGAATCTTCAAGCATTGCGAAATTCCCAGGCCCGATTGAAGCCTCAAAAACCCGAGAGGAAACCCAGTGGGGATATTGAACCTCCACCGCCTAACTTGTAGGTTATAAGGAATCCTTGAGACTATCGAGAGTCTCCGCTCCGGATATCCATTGAAAAGCTCGAGGGAACAGCGTCCCTGGGCGATGGAAACCTATTCGCAATCCGCCAAACGCCCTTCCTCGGTGTCGTTCATCTTCTACTCCCTATGTGTCGACAAGCGTGATTCCAGACTTGCTGTCCAATCCCTCTCGATACTAACGCAAAGAAAAAACCACGACAGCAGATCACCTGAGTATACCCGAACTGCGTCACTGTCGCTGCAATTATCGTAACCCTGGCTATTGTCCATATATCGAGGAACCCCTCCTCCACCAAAGAAACCCTCGTCCCCCCATATATATAAACTCGCTCGACTAAGAAAACGCCAAGGAAGCACCGTAGAAGCAGCAGTAATATTTAAAAACGGTTGAAATAGAAATCTAACTGTATTATCAATACATTGTAAGGATATTAAGGATTCAATTGAGCTATAAAATATAAAGGTTATTATCAAAGTCTTGTTTGAAAATTTTACCCCAAAAATATAATATGAAATACAAATACCCACAGTCAAGATAATTACTCCTGCTGAATAAATTAGTCATGGTATTGCGAAAGGCTCGTACTTCAAACGTAGGTAGCTAAGGTAGCTCTGTCGTGTTCGCCGGCTCAAATTTTACTTTGGGAGAAAGCGCACCATGGCATGTTGAGTAGAGTATTTTGCAATGATCGATATATCCAAGAGATCTGGAGGAGATATTTTGGTTCTTTTCAATTATATCTGCATTACTAGGCCTAGAGTTCTTCTTATCAAATCCCATCTATTTACCATATCTATCGCACGCGCCTGCCCTCATGACGAATATAAGAAAAGACACAACCATTCAACGGTTAACTTGGCTCTTTCAGAAATATCCAGCAAAAGTGCCGCCGCTCAGATTACCGCCCTGTAAGAACGCCCGATTAGTAAATGTCAAATGTACCTCCCTGCGTTCGTCGTGCTTTCGTTGAATTCCTTCGGCCTGGTGACCATTCTTGCAATCCATCTACATGTCAATCATCTCGTTGAACCTCAACACCCCATTCCCCCTTAAAATTCCATCCACACCATCCGGCATGCGATACGCGCGCTGCGCAGCGGTGACATGGCTGTCCTCGGAGGTATCGGTGACGAGGACGAGGCCGGCGACTTTGATGGATTCGATGAGGGATGGGACCATTTTCTGCATTTCGGTCATCGAAGTATTAGCGAGATGGCGAGGTTTTTGGACGTTGAAGAGTTTATCAAGGGGCAATGAGAGGAGACTAGGGGGGGGCTTACAAGAAGGCGAGAGCTGCAGATGAGGCCCATGAAATTGTTGCTTTGGGCGATCCGCACAGCTTCCTTAACGGACATGGAAGAGTTTCCGTTGCTCTGAATTATGGTGCTAGGGGTGGAGGGATCGCGTTTGGTTCCTAGGTCGTTGCAGAGGAGGACGGGGTCTATATTAGCATTAGCAGGGTTGACAGAGGAGGATTGGGTGGACATGTAGAAAGCGAGAAGGAGAGTTGGTAAAAGGAGGGATAGAACTTACAGTTGGGTTGTTTCCAATTCAGAGCTGTACAAATATCTGCGTTATAAGAAGTAAACACAATCGACCTCATGAATTCGGGATCCTGCTCCCTTGTGATCCTTGCATGCTCAAAAACGTCATTAAGGATTGCATCGGCGAAGCTGTTGATGTTAAGGCTCGGACTCAAGCCAAGAGCTCTTTCTTGGGTCATTGTAGGATATAGCACTTGAACAGCGACGTGGATGTTGAGCGGTAGATTATTAAGGACATCATCAAAGGTGGCGAAAGAGTGAGCAAGCATCTCGTGAATACTCTTTATATCGTCAACAGTCTTCTGCGGCAGCAAAGCCAAATGTCCAGGTCCTCGACCTTGCGCGGCTCCGATCCTACGAAACTGCTCGTGGGTCATTCGACCTATAGGGATATCAATCCCGTGATGATTGATTGACCATCTTGGATAGAGGACTGGTACTCCATCGCTTGTCAATTGCACGAAGATCTGTACGTAATCTCCTGATAGACTCGATCCAGTGATGAAAGCATTTGGGTGTGAGTCTAATTGACTTGTGGCCTTCCAGTACGTAGCGAAATGCATGATTTCAAGCGGGATGCCATGGAACGGCTTGATGACTTGGAAATTGAAACTGATCTGACCAATGGCTCGTAGTCGTGGGTCAAAGAGCGGAAGGCAGCAATGTCCGGAGCTACTGGAGATGGCGCTGAAGATGTTGGAGAGGGCGACGCTTTTCGCTATTATTTTTGAGCCGAACGTGGGGTAAATGTCGAAGTCGATCGTAAAGGAGTCAAGGTTGTCGATTTGGAAAGAAATGATCTTGAAGTCTTCTTGGATAGGGATCATGATGTTGCGGGGAATCACGTCGGAGAGTTTGGATGATATGGTGAGGCGGGCGGCAGGATATTTACTGTCGTGGTAGAAAAGTATAGCCTCTGACCCAGCTTCTTCAAAACTTATTTGTATAAAGGCCTTTGTGTCCAGGAAATTATGGCCATATCTTCGAAGTGGGATGATTGGTGGCGGTAGAGATAAATCTGGAATACCATCTGCATCCACATTCACAGTAGTTGCTGTCGAGAGATCTTGGGGAGGAGCACTAGTAGCTTGTGCCGTGATTAGTTGGGGAATCGAGGGCTGTCGAGCAGTCGTTGAGCTTAAAAGCTTCATGCACTCGAGATGCCCTTCCCAAGTGGCATAATACATAGCAGATAAGCCCTTCTCATCCAAAATTTCCATATCCACGTTCCTGCTCAGCAATGTTTCCACACACTTTACACGGCCTTCGGCGGCGGCGTGAAAAAGTGGTGTCCACTGATACAAGTTATCTCGCTGATCCAAGTTCGCGCCGTATTGCTCCAACATGAGTAACACGTCCGCACTTCGCCCTGACCTCGCAACAAGATGTTGCGGGAACAATCCTTCTGCATCTGGTATTATCTTCGCGGACCTCTCCAGCAACAGCTCGGTAATGGCCACTGACCCATGCTGGCACGCCAAGTTGAGAGGAACGTGATCTGCATCACTTCCAGGATCGATGCGGGCGCCATAAATCAAGAGCTCTTTCACACATGCCAGCTGATGATGAATGATCCCATGTATAAGAGGAGTAAAGTTGTCATGGTCCATCTTGTTCACTGTGTCTGGAACTTGGCCGAGTAGTATCCCCACCATTCCGACATGACCATGCATACAAGCATAGTGGAGTGGCAATCTTCCATATACATCAACTCGAGATGCATCAACTTCACGGTTGAGGGCGAGTTCTAGTATAAACTCTCTCCCGGAGATTGCGGCTTCGTGAAGGCAGTTCCTCTCGTTTATGTCATCCTCAGCATGCACATCCACTAACTCACTACTCAGAAGGACGTTCAACGCCTCCTCTGACGCGTCATTGATGGCAGCCAAGAATGTCCGCGTAAACCGTCCCTTGGCATCGGGTGATCCTCTCAGTCGGGAGATCCAGTCCTGGAGAACGATCAGGTTTCCAGCATTAGCTGCTTGCAAGATCTGAGAGTCGGTATCATTTTCGTCCGTACCAATGGACTGACCGCTGACAGTGTGCTCAGCAGGTCTACTGGTCTCATACTGGATGTTTTCGCCTTCCGCCCAGGCCTCCAACTCGAGGCGGCCGGTTGTTGCCCGATCTGAAAGGTCACTGATAACTTCACGATTGAAACATGGCTGGACCTCAACGGCACGAGATAGATAAAGCTCCTTGGTCCGGGACTGTCATTGGAGTCAGCCGAAGCTGAGCGACGAATAGCTGGAACAACCGGACCTTCGAAGTTTTGTCCCACTGTTTGGTTGTCAGAACTGGTTACGTTCAATTTTAGAATGTATTTGACCCACTTTCTTTAAAATTTTGGAAAACGCAGTTGCGTTGATTTCGACAAATTGCTGAGCAGCGTTAACCCAGTCCAACCAATATTCCTCATTTTGACTCACCTGAAGCTTGTTGAGATCATTATTGAATTGCTGAAAGCCTTCTTCGAGGGTTATGAAGCTTGCTGAGATCTTTGAAGTTGTCAGACTTCTCGATTGCATCACCCTTTTCTTATCGAGTAGGGTCTTGAGGCGCAGTTTGAGCTATAGCAGGCGAGTTAAAGGCCGTCCGTATTGAAGGGGAGATGCTGACCTCGGCTTCCTTTTGCAGGTAGAAGGCATTGACCCTTTCGAGTTCCCGTTCCTGGTGCAAACTGTAAGTCTATCGGGCAGGCAACTTTCCTTAAGATCATCTTACCAGTCTAAAGAAGAACGTTGCTTTGTTCGCCTGCAGAGATGCTTGGGGGTCGAGAACCTCGACCGGGGGATTCGGGGCATTTTGGGCAAGCAGCGTTGGGGTTGCGCTCAGCTGTTTGATGAGCTGTCTATGTGTTAGTGACTAATCTAGAGCTCTATCGATGTATATAAAGACCTTCTTGAGAGCTTTGTAGTTGACAAAGCTTGCGGCATACTCTGGAATATCCAGTTGCCTCTTCTGAAGATGTTTCCCAAACTTCCTGCACGTGAGGGTATTAGACGCACTCGGACTCCTTAGAGAGCGCGAACGAGTAGTATGTCGCTCAAAGGCCTCTAGAAACAGAGCACATACATGATACTTTAGAGGCAGACGCCCTGACCGTTGTATGGCAGCTTGCAGTTCAGATACGAAGAGGAGATACGAAAGCAAAACGACAGAATGATTGCAGCAATCGAGCACTAGCATCCATTGTTGGACCCGCTACTACTGTACCATCGGATAGAACGCATCCTATGATTGCCAGGCACAATGACGTTGGGTCTATGGAAAGCAGCGTACAATTACTGAATAGGGAGATCAGGCGAGCTGCCGGCGGGTGGGATGAAGTATGAAGTACTCTCTAAGGGATCGAAAGATGTTTGGCTGCCTTCACAAGTGGTATTATTCAAATACAGTAGCAGAGTAGGTCTTTTTGAATACGATCGTGCGAGAGATGCGTGTCAGAGCCGGCTCACAGATTATCACTCGCAGGAGCGGGGAAAGCATCTTCCCCCAAGCCCATGGTCGAGAATGTGTTCTGGACAAGAACCGCCCGTGAAAGGAAGAACTGAGACGTCCCGTCGTGCCGCCAATAACAAAGTCCCATTGCGGCACGTTTGTATTGGCGAGACACATGTCACGCATTTTCATACATGCCTTATACTTCTAGTTTGATATCATACTGTACTTCCAACTGCCCAAGCTATCTACTTTATCTTACCATATCTTACCCACTTGAGGTACCCAAAGTACCTCAGCTAGCTTTTACATCGGCCATATCCCATACTTTAGTAGCGACCTACTCTTTTATGTGTATACCATAGGTACTTCGATATGCAAGAAGTTTGGATCAATCCTAGTGATTCCTGATGATAAATTGTAGAGGTTGTAGCTGATAGACTGTACTCCTTCCTATCTACAAGCAAACACCACATCCAGAAATACTATACCAACAATTCCCGGCCTTAGCACCACTGAATAGATCATTGCCTGGTCCCTTTGGAGCAAGATGAACGATGACTGCACACAAAATATGAAAAAGCTTTTACAAAGGTGTGTATAGGGTGAGGGTTCTTCTTCGCCACATATAATGTAGGGGATGGAATTTCAGATGTGGTACGGCCCTGACAAAAGAAAACTTACGCCCGAGTAGGTGATTATGTGGACAGATACAGGGCCTCAAATATTGGACTCTTGAATGGCCGTATACGCCAAAGGAATTGCAGTGCAGTAGAGCCGAACACCGTGCAAACAACATCGCGAATATCATTAGAAATTTTGAGCAATGCCAGCATTTCCTTGCTGGGGAAAAACGGAAGGGTTCTCGATCCTTGTGTTTCTCCGTGCCTGCACGTCCCGGATCACAGGCTGCCCACCACCGTAGCTCCCATCTCCGTAAGGGCCGTGTTGGGGCATTCCTTCATCGTAGTAACCTTCATTGAAATATTGCTGTCCCGGAGCACTTCCTGGGAGAGCACCCTCTCCAGAAGTGTCAGATCTATGGGCGCCAGAATAGGCTGAAGAAGCATTTGAAGGCCCTCTATTGATGTCTCGATCCTGCCTGTTGCCAGTTGCTGCGGGCGCTACCCCAAGAGCTCCGATCGTTTCTGAGTCAGCTGTGGTTGGTCGGCCATTCGGGCTGCCGACTAATGGATCTTCAGAATGCTCATCTGACGTCAACGCTGTTGGCGAGCTAGTATGATACCCCGGGTCGCTGCCGCTTCCAGACCGGGCGATACCGATTCCTCCATTGCCGTTTGAAAGAGTGGTGGATGACTTGGGCGCTGCCGGGGTTGTTCCCCACCCTCTATATCCAGCACCGTCTGTCTCCCTCATCTCCCCAGGTTCGTCCCCATTACTGCTCGCTACGCCAGCAGCAGGGAGGGTGGGGTCATTGTTAGGGTTGAACCCATATTCCTCTACCTCCCTCCTACGAAGTTCTTCAGCGTCCTTTCGCTGCTTTCGTTTCCGCCAAAAGAAAAGGCCCGCAAGTACAAGTAATGCAACGACAGCTATCGGAACAACAACGGCTACAGCAATCTTAGCACCTGGTGCCAATCCTCCAGAATTGGCCGCAGTTGCGCTGGAGGTTGGAAGGGAAGCAGGGCCTTGCGAAGTCGATGAAGATTTCGATTCTGAGGAGCTGCTGGAAGTCGATGCTGTTGGAAAGACTGCGGGGGTCTGCGTGGACGTAAGTACTACCGTTGTAGCTTGTGCCGGTGCAACGGTGGATCCATCGCTTGAAGCCGACTTAGTTGTAAGGGAGGTGCTTAAAATTACTGAGGGTGATTGTGAAGTCGGGGGTGCAGACGATGAGGACGATGGAAGGGGAGGTGATGAAGAAGATGGTGGCAACGTGGATGGCGATGGACTTGGTTGCGTTGAAGATATTGTTGTTTCAATAGTGGTTGATGGGGTATTGGTGGATGTGATAGGCGGACCAGCTGAAATTATGATAGATGTGGTCGTCGAGCTTGACACGAACGGCGGAGTCGCTGGTCGAGGTCAATAACCGTAAACTGTGAGCATATGTGCAAGTAACTTACTTGTAGCGTTGGACATATTGGGTAATTCAGCAGGGAGCCGAATCAACCATTGATGATGTTATTGCCCGGGTTTGTGGCCGTATGTATCTCGAAATTATCTTCGAGTTCCACTGATAAATGTGAAGTTGGGAAAAAAGGCAAGTGAATGCTCCCTTCAACAATGGTTGTGGTTGGAAAATTGGACGTATTGCGATGGCGCGAAGTTGTCTCAGGTCAAGGTGGTATTAGAATAACCATTAGTCGCTCCCCTTTCTGTTACTTCCAAACCCGAGCGAATGAAAATATTCAATCGCTGGCTACTCGGAGGAGTTTGATAGACAAGCACTGCCGATAGATCGAACACTCGTCGCGCCAATGTTCGAGGATGGGACTCTGACGGTATCGTTGAGGAGAGTTTTGTTAATTGATTCCAATTTTAGCTTTGGCGCCGGGCCAATGGTAAGAAGGGAGAAGTCTTTAGTCAGGAAATACGGGGTACTGTAACTATTTTAGGGATCGTGATATATTGCGAACCGAATTTACGAGAAATTGTACAGAGTGAGATTCGTGGGAAGCCGGAAGCCTTTTGAAGAGTTGAAGTCGGGAGAATTGATGATATAAATCATCGTGTACACGATAAAGAAATTGAATCATGTATCGCTGTGCTGATTGACGATGCAGGGCTTGACGAGGTTACGAGTCACTGTTTGGTCTGCTACAAGTGTGACTTCATTGCGTTCAAATTGACACTGATTATTCTGGTTATAAAATGGATCTGTACGGATGGGATTCACAAGCCTTATGACCTTGTTTCAAGCCAAGGTCACATTCTCGGCGGTGTGATCAGTACTCCGTACTGGGCGACTCTTGCGAAATCGGTACCGAAAGTGAAAGTCGAGGTTGGGGTCTTGAAAGTTGTCCCAGCATAGAGAGATCTCCTATATCCCGCGTGCTGATGTTGCTATCTGTGTTGAGAATTTCTATACTCTGGAGATGATTGAGTGGCAGGTAGACTGTCTTCGTTCTGTCCGTGACAAGCTCCCACACTTCTGCCAAGCTATACTGTTGGATGTTGGTGTGGCTTCTCGTCCTGAAAGAAGAATCAAACTGTGTGATGCAGCTCGCCATTCAAGCCGTCGTCTCCACAGGCTCCGTTATCGGCTGAGATGTGGTTATAGCTAAAGGCACATCCGGCCATGGCTTCTTTATGGCATCTGATAATTTCACTAAACATCCTTTAGGGCCGGCGATACTTCCTGTGATCTATATTAAAATGTAAACCTCATCGTGTAGCAAGTATCAGCGCGTACCATTGAGCACAACTATCCCCTTTTCAGTGTCCACTTTTAGCACCCTAACGTTCTGCGTGGTTACTTGCTGTCCCCCCATACGACCAGGCATTTTCTTTCCCGGCAGCACCCTAGAACCACCACCTTGAGACTGTCCGGCAGAACCCATTGATCGATGGGTCTTTGAAATACCATGAGATGCCGATTGGCCATGGAAACCATGTCTTTTCATCACACCGGCAAAACCCATCCCTCGGCAATTGGCCCTTGCGTCCACGAACTGCCCTTCTTGAAACCAGCCAGCTCCAATCATCTCTCCAATGCCTAGAAGGCCCCTTTCGTCCCGCACCGCGAACTCAACTAGATGTCTCTTTGGGCTTACTTGGTTTCCAGCATAGTGACCTAACAAAGGGCGAGTGACATTGCTCGGGTGCTTCCATCCACTCCCAATTTGTACAGCGTAGTAACCATTTCGTTTCCTCGTCTTATGCGCAACTACTTGGACCCGATCCATCTGCAAAACGGTACAAGGATACCTTCGTCCAGTATCTGCATCGTACATCGCCGTCATTCCCTTCTTGGTGGCGAGCGCTCCAGTACGTAGAGGAGTAGTAAAGGCTTTTCGTTCGAGAGCTGCTGCTGTGGTTGATTCCAGTACTGGAAGGTCTTGGCTGCGGTTGAAGCGGTTGGGTCGAGGCACAAAAAGAGACTTAATGCCACGCTTGGAGACATGACTAAGAGCGAACCGAGGCAACAGAAAAGAGGGAGGCAGCTGCAGGCAGCTTTGGCACGCCTTCGAAGCCATATTGAGGGCTGCAGTATGTCTGAAATCTATAATACGCAACGAACAGTAAGGTCTTCAAACTCGGTTAGTGCCCCATGTACGCTACCTTACGTAAAATAGATACGCTAGCACGGCTAGTTAGAAACATCCTCACAGCCCCTATTAGAATATTAGGAGCCTGCGGCCCTGCGGGCCTGCGGGGAGGCCCTCAACTCGCCTTACTGATAAAGATAAATTTTGACTGCCATTCTTTTCTCTTCACACTGTCAGACAATTGGTTTACGAGCTGGTTTTGCGAGCGTGATCGGATTGGTTTCAGGAGCAATTCATTGTTCTCAATCATCTTCCATCTGTATCACTGAACCGCGATAGGCCACTCCATCTATCAATTTCTCTCCCGAGTCTCAACGTACGTGACGGACATTATCTGGGTTATATCTGCTATAATATCGATAACTTACTTTTACGAAATCCTTCATCGCTGTATCCGTGAGCGGGAGCACTTTCGAGCGCCATCAATTTGTGTGGATGAGTCAGAAAATGTAAAGAACGCCTCGATCTGTACAGCACATCTCCAGGAGAACTACTGCTTCCAGCATATGAGTACCTAGGAAGCTGCCACAACGATCGTGTAAAGAGATCATAGACAGCGTCATGAGCACCGTTACCTGCGTGCTTTCTCCTTAACCTTCAGCAGCCACATTGCGGTATTGATAGCCCATCGTACACTGCACGGCTAAGGAGACATGCAAGTCCCACCCAGGAAAGTACACTGTGTCCCAGATCCTAGTGCCCCAAATCCCCTACGATGACCTTACCATTCTCCTCCAGAGTAAATGAATCAACTGTTATTGCAAATCCTTTGCTTCACCCCGCAGTGTCGTGTTCTCAAAAGGATCCGCCCTGTTCTCCTCTAGCAAATCTATCTTCCTCCCATCCTCTAGCTCCAAGCTCCACTCCTGCGTCTTGAACTGTATACACACCGTCAGCACACAACTCCCCCAAAGTACCCAATAACTGAAACTCACATATCCCATCCTCGTCCTCCTTACACTCCTAAATCTCATCACCCCGCTTCCCCCTGTCCCCTTGACCGCAAACCGCACATCCACCCTCCCATGCAACTGATTCATCTCCCCCCAAATCCAGGGAAACTTGTCTCGAAAATATATGTTCCCGCCCAATTCCCTCTTCCCAGCTTCACTTGTTCTCAGTGCATATAAAGTAGCGTTAACGATGCTGGAAGAGGCTTTTTGGTAGTTGAAAATTGCGAGTGAGGAGGCGACAATGATGGCGATGAAGATTGGTAGCGTCCGGAACCAGAGGCGGTATGATGAGGGGATAGCTGGAAGTTCGCGATCAGGGCGGCGGGTCATGAGGGGGCCTGAGTTGCGAGTAGGGGCGGCGATGAGTGACCGCCGCTGTGGAGGGAGAGGTCGCCCATGGGATAATTGCGTGAAGGAGGGAGAGGGAGGAGGGAGGGGTCGTCGGAGTAGGCAGCGTGAGAATTTAACATGGTTGGTGTTGGATGGAGTTCATGTTTGAGGTGCGAGGGAGATGCGGGTTTGCAGATCACTCCGTATTTTTATGGTGACGAGGGGCAGCATCCGCTTTGCAACAACTACCCCGTATGGCCACTGCACAATTACGAAAGACGTTCAGATATCCCTCAGAATACAGTGATGACGATGAGATACCGGCAGATCTCGACGAAGAAGGTGAATAACAGTTACGCATGGCAACGTGGACCCAACTGACAATTTCTACCTTTCAAAGAACAGGAGAAGCTCATTAAGAAGCTTAAAGCTGAAGTGGAAGAGCGCAATGAGCAATACAAGGTGCTATGGTTCGATCTATGTCAAGATATCTAGGACCTAGCTGAGCGTCTCCAGCGGATCTTCCTTGCGATTCCCCTCATCTCAGCTGTGACATATATGCCCGCCCTGATGACGTCCCCACTATGGCGAGCAAAACTCATCAGCCTGCTTAGTATGACATCGCTCTTGACCACGGCCTATATATTGATATTTCTCCCAAATCCAAAGCCTGAGCCTGCCGGCCGTAGACAGAACGCTTCGAAGATGACTCACGTGGAGCCAGAACCCGGTCCAATCCACCGATACCTAAGCTATATGAACGGCGGGCTGAGCTTGCTGATCACTATTAACGCCACCACTTTCAAAAGCAAGCCAGGTGTGCATGGGAACTTCTGGGTGCTGTGTATATTGCCCGCTCGTGAGTGCTGAAGTGCCTTTGGAATGCGGGTTGAGCCTAATGGACAGCTAGTCGTGTTCTCAATTATCTTAGTCGTGAGACACTTGGAGCACTCGGTGGACTTCGAGGAGTTGGAGAGATCTAAGTACGAGTACAAAGGGGCCTGACAGGCTCAGGGATCAAAGCCCATCAAAAAGCCGTGGATCATGCACTTCGATGCCATTCACGTCTGGTCCAGGGAGGCAGAGGTCCATGGTCTCGTTGAAGATTCTGAGGGTGACGTTGTAATGATAGAAGACATTCTTGCGAATTTGAGTGTCTGCAACATCATCCTTCTTGCTGAACCTATTTTGACTAAGAGAATACGTAAGTATGGTACCGATCAATACAAGCAACAAAGAACAAACTATTTTCTGTACAGCTTTGTCTGCGCCTGCCACCAACGGACTCGGAGCAAATTCTTCAAGATATGATGCTCCAAGCCATTATCTCTACCTGCGCTCTTCATAAATTGTATAGTGTTCTCAATCTTCCGAGCATTGAAATCCGTAGCCATTCCAGTGCGGAAAGCAACTTGAAGACAGCGCTTTAGAGTATGACGCGCAGGCGAGGAATATTGTACAGCATAAAGACCTTGGCGATATAAATTGCGGTATGATCGCAGTATTTCTTGACTGCCATGCGACATAAAGCCTAATGGTCCGAAAAAGTCAGTCGCAATGATAATATGGTTCTCAATTATCTCAAAAGCTGCAAACCCCGGCACTTCCCTAGCGTACCCGCTCTTCTCTTCATGGTTGAGTCTCCGTGAGGTCAACAACTTTGTGCCATGGCCTTTGAAAAAGACATGATAGCAAGCATGAGCCTTGCGCGACTGAATACTGCGATGCCTTGGCTATTACTATGAAAGCTAAAATTGACGACGTCTTCTCAATAATCATGAACTAATGTCGCAGATTATGAAAGACTAACCTTGACAGTCTCTCCGAGTCGCAGGTATCAAGAGCAGAAGCGCTTCTAGATCTTCTGTTAGAATGGCACGACTAACAAATCATCGCCTTCGCGCTGCATCTGCTAGACCTCCAGCTTCTGTGAAACACAAAGCTGCGCTTCAGCACGGGAAACCTTATAAAGTCGTTTTGGAACAGGTCAGGGAGAAGAAAAGGAAACTTGTAACTGTTGTATGTGATTTGAATCAATAACACTGTCCTATGGAACTAAACCAGGCGTTTCACCGCAGCTGTCTTTTCAAGCAAAGCCTCCTCCGGGATATACATTCATTCCGGCGGGAGACCCGCAACTCACCAACCGGTGTAAATCGCTTGCAAGGGAAGAGGGATTGAAGATATTTATGGTTTCTGTGAGTTTTAGTATGGATATCTGTTCATCGGAGTTGACCTGTGTTTAGACTAGTAAAAACTCAAAACAACGTATACTGTCCCAAGAGGTTCATCGCATAGGGTACCATTTTCCAAACCTCGTTGTTGAAAGAGCCTGTATGAGCCTTGGTGTATCGTTGACGCGGTCTGGTCATATTATACTGAACGAGTCAAATCCGTTTCATACACACTCGAAACACAACGCACTTACAACCAATACCAAGAAGATTCAACGTAATGACTCTCCTTCATCAGATGTTTCTCAAGCAACTTTGGATACGCAGGCTCGAGAAGCTATCAAAGACCTATTTCCTAAAATCCCGGATAAGGATGTGCACCAAATCATCTCTAGAGCTTTCCAAAAGGTAAGGTTTCTTAATACTGTTTTCTGCAAATACTGATTATTTCTAGGGCAAAGAACGTGTAGGTACCGCCGCAAAGCTTCCTTTAGTCCGCCGTGTGCAACTAGCCGTGGTAGCACACATCAGGCATATTTACACGAATTATGATAAACTGCTCAGGAAAGGAGATTACGTTCTTGCTCGGGCGCAAGTCGAACAGCCCACATTAGATAAGCTACTAACTTGGCGTCGGGATGATGACGATGATCCTAATGCTATGGAAGGCATCCTGCGGGAGGTCATTGTCATTCCTGACGATGACGAAGAAGACGAAAGTAATAACCATTATCCCGCAGGTGGCATACAATACGGTCGTGAAGATAGCGTTGAGGTTGTGACCGACCACGCAATCGCGGACGAGGTGCAGACTAGACCTGTAGATTACGGTATGATGGACATTCATGCTGACCCCAATCGGCCCTATAGCCCGGACATGGACACTGGTAAAACGTTCAGACACGTACGTAGAGAACAGCTTCCGTATCAGCAGCAGATCCTGCATGGTCAACAAAGAGTCGATCGTATTGAAGTCTATCGCCATCGCGTTTGGGAAGAAGCGTTGCATCGTCGACGGAAGGATCCAGAATCACTTTATTCGTTGGAGCACCGCCATGTTGCCCCTGAACCCGCAAGGTCTAACCAGAAAGTTTTGCTCCAGAACCACGATGAGCCTCGCTGTCAATGGCCTAAGGGCTCGGCACTTAAACCACGCCTCACTGAATACGTGGGAAAGGCACCACCCCGAGAGCAGCTGTCATATCCCGCATTACCCTTGGAAGGCAAGCCTGTAGGCATCGGATATATTACTGACTACAGACGAGAACCACCAGGCGAATTACTCGAAACCTCAAAACAGGTTAGTGAGAGCCATCCCCCTTATTATAGTAATTTATTGCTGTCCGAAGCGCAACGTCTATTTTACTGAGGAGCGGCAGGTATCTTGTTTGATACAGCAGCTACCTGATGCTACAAGGCAGAAAACGAGTGATTCCCTGAATGTCCCATATGGTAGTGAAGCCAATCAGCAACCTATTCTATACCCTGTCAATAAGGTCAAGCAAACAACGATGCCATATACAACAGTGAACCAAAGATTGGTAGGTGCTCAACCTCTTGAGCGAGGCCTTGGTGACAGTGTCCATGTTATTCCTTCTCCACATTCATCACGCCGTCATTTGGAGGGAATTCTCCCCTCTATTGAAGATGACTCGCCGAGAGTGCGAGACCAGCTTGGTGTCTCTGGAAGGCATATCGAGCACAGTTCGCTTTCTTTCCAGACACAAAATGCACTGGTAAGAGCGGCAGGAATTGCGCCTCAATCATTGCGTTTAACCAACGACTGGGATCAATTAGATACCAAAAGGCGGAAAGTCGAAGGATGTACATCCTATTCAAGAGGAGAACCCCCGCTGCTGGAGGCTGCCTATGAATCGCAGAAGACCGTTCTCATTCCTTTACGAAATAATCATAAAGAACACATGACCAGCTGGCAGCCTGCTCAACCTGGGTATGGCACTGGCCGAAGGCCCCTGAGAGAGGAAATGATGCTCTCTCATCGGATGGAAGCGATACATGACTCGGACCGGCAACGTCCATCTCAAATTACACATATTTCGAATCAAGGTACAAGCCAGAAAGGACATTTCGTAGATGCTGAAAAACCGAAGTATGCGTCCCGGGAGCATTTTCAAATCCAGCTATCACGCGCAGTTACTGGGGAGCAGGCCGATCTCATCTCTAAGCCCCTTCGTGCGCAGCCCGAGTTACATCACTCTTTTCCAATTTCTCACACACTTCACAAGCATGTTCCTACATCGTATGGGGCTGTTGACCCATATATCTCTTTACATCATGATGACGATTTCAATGCACGTGGTATGGAAGGAGCTACTATTGTAAGGACAAAACCGTCAAGGTTCAAAGAACCGGAAACAGTGACACAACCTCAACCTAGAGATCTCGTGGTTCGACCTGGCCATAATGAGAAGTCCATTGAAGAGTACAATAATAGTTCCAGGACAAGAAATGCAGGTTACGATGATCCGCAGTATGGCGATGGTAATCGTCATATTTCTACAAATCCTCGGATGGATCATTATGAGCAGTGGCAGCCAGATCATTATAACAACACCAGACCAAGTCTGCAGAATATGGAGCCCCAACGTGAGGCTTACAATCTATCGATCAGACCTACTGGTCAGCACCTACCCAAATATAATTATTCAGAAGTGCAGTACCCATTACTGGCAAGCTCAGACGAACGACATGTGGTACGATCTTTACTGAGGTCTCAGGAACCTCAACGGTACGACTTGCATAAGCCAATGATCCAGCTAGGCCTACATATCGGTATCCTTTCTAGTCAGAGCTGATACTTCAACCTTCTAGGAACCAGGATCCACAATGGCGAGAGCAACCCTCCCACAGCTATTACCAAAGTGCACGTCCTGCTCAAATGTTAGAGTCTACAAGTAGGAATGGCCGACTAGTTCTACCAGTGGATGAAGATCGCTATCCAGGATTTCGAGACCAGAGCGTACAGCGGGAGGTCGTCGTTATTGATTGAAATGTTTATATATGGTAAGCTGGCCTGGTTGAATTAGTGGGCAGGCATTAACATTCGGCAGTCCCTAATAAGATCATCGATCATCATGCCGTTCACTTACCGCGAGTATCGGTGCGAGGTCTTTCGATCCGGACCAAGTAACAGATGTATATGAGTGTGTATCAAGGCATTGCAGGGCGTTTGGAGACGCCCTGCGTTTATTGTCGAGGCCTTCGGATCGGCAGTTGTAGGATATCGGCCAAGTTGAGGCAAGAGGCTTCGTTGAAGTACCACATTAGCCACAACACGCACAGGCTTTGTACATAGACAGCAATGCTGGATGGAGGCTGGAGAATGGAGAATTAAGATGGGGTCGATACTTGCTATATGATCGGTGATTGGTCCGCTCTCTAGAAGCCTTGGGTACCTCGTCGGCACAATCTTGCTCGTAACTAAAACGGGCACTACCACCAGCCCGCCGTTTTCTTTCAATTGGTACCTTTGTTATAATGGTAGTATGGTACATACCTTGCCTTAAAAGTCGTGATCATAGAAAGTCATGACGAGGCAAGACTGGTATCTATCATACCTTACATCCTTTTTAATGGGTATGGAGGTGTGATCGCTTCTTTGTTAAGCTGCCCAATAATTACCTGCATATCGCCCGAGACACCTATTCTACCATCTGCTTTTAATCTCCGCCAAATATATACCCCCATCCTCAGATTCTCGTGCCAACGCTCCTTCACCCCACCTTATCGAGCCCCCTCGAAAGAGCAATCCTTGTCCACCCCCTCCATCGTCCTCTTCAGCAAGTTCCAAGTACTCTCGCGCCGACTTGTAGAATCCGCAGATTTCGCACCTGTGCGGAATATCTCAATAGTTCGGTATCCTGTGATGACCTTCATGGACTACCACTGGAAACCAGCTCTATCGCGACTGCGTTGAGGATCCGCCTCTTCCAGAGCATTAATTTGGCTCCGCACCAACCACGATGAACATGGCTAACGTTGAACGACGGCATAACGGCGGAGATGGACCTGCGAAGGATCCAGACAAGTCAACGGTCGTGCCAACAGTCCCAACCATACAGCAAAGAAAGCACTGGGCCAAGAATTATCGGACGGAGATAGCAGCAAGTGGAAGCAGTGTGCTCTCAACGTTCGTTGCTGTGGGTAGCGCTAGATTCCGGAAGACGAGAATCACAATGCTAATCACCGATGTTCAATATAGTACCCCTTGGACTCCGTCAAGACTCGTATGCAAGCGTATGTGAACTTCTCTCTCGTACCAAAGAATGTATGAGCTTAGACTGACCAACTATAGCTATCGCTTCCAGCACTTTACAGCCTGCGTCCAGCACACGTACAAAGCCGAAGGATTCAAGGGTTTCTGGCGAGGTGGGTAGCATTTTCTTTCAGTTCTCCGTGGAGGTTCCGGAAAGAGGAGGGCCACAGATCTTCAATTGGCTTGTCTACCCCATAGGAAGGTGAAGGAGTGGGAAGCGAAGAAGCGGCAAGGAAAGAAGCGCTATGACATTGGTCACTTTCATCGTTATTAGGTTCCTGGATGGACTTCTTTTCCACTACGCAAGGCTGACAACTATTTCTCCATCATAGGCGCCTTGGCCCCTCTTGCAAGTGTTACATTCGTCCGGACCGTGTCGTTCTCGATTTACCAGAAGGCCAAGTACAAGTACTCTGCTGCGATAGGGTCAGCAACCGGGAGAGATGAGCCTCTTGTGGTTGTCAATAGACCGGGTAGCATTCCGACGCTTGGGACTGTCGCATGTTTTGGTGCTGCAGGTGCTACTGCTGGGGCTATCATAACGGCCGTAGCATGTAGGCATCGCTACATCATATTCCGAAGCCAAAATTGCTAATCGTTGTACAGGCCCTTTTGAATTGACGAAACTTTCAGCACAAATTTCAGTTCTGATGGCTAAAAGTACTTCCAGCATGGATGACCCACTCCGGGGAAGCTATCAGAGAAAGGGCACATTTAGGACGGCAATGAGCATTGTTTCGAATCGGGGCGTCGGTGGTCTGTACTCAGGTTTTAGTTTGCATTTACGTGAGTATCAGATCCACTCCTGTTATGGAAGCTATATACTGATACCGCCGCTTTTCTAGTAAGGGACACGATTGGCACGGCCATATATTTCACAACTTATGAAAGCGTCAAACAGCTGCTCGTCAAATTTCAGGGCAGCTCTTCGCCCACTTCTCCTTCTTCTGTGGCTATGGCGGGCGGGCTTTGCGGTTTAGTTTCGTGGGCTTGCGTAAGTTCCAGGTCCAGAGAAACA
>JAABUP010003530.1_pt1 | contig 27529 bp, 45 predicted proteins | sample 5559201 | NCBI WGS metagenome assembly JAABUP01 (sample SAMN10711887, study PRJNA513373) | rock metagenome | isolation source: Antarctica rocks | place: Antarctica | reverse complement strand
TCGTTCCCGCCTTACCCCCCCCCCCCCCCCCCCCCCCACCGCTACCGGAATACACAGATCCACCACTGGGAAGGGGCGCGGCGAGTGCGATAGCAACAAGGGGAAGGATCACGAAGAGGGACTTGAACATCGTGTATATGGTGAAAAGTAGTTGTCGTAAGTGACAACAAAGGGCCGACCGCCAGGAAAGCGAAGTCAAGTGAAAGAGCGAAAGCGGACTTAGTGAGCGAATGCGAATGAGCGCAGGACCTGCTTGATTGCTCGGACGACGATCACAGCGGCGCGTACGCCCTCGGTCAGCTAGTGGGAAGAACATCTCCTGACGCATGCGGGGGAAGCGAGCTGGACTTGCGGCTGAAACACGAATCTATGGACACGCGTCGCCAATCATTTCAGAGGGAAATTCTTATCCTTCTGATCGATACCGACGATACACTCTTCTAACGGTGTGCCGCAGCTACCTTCAAGAACCTCTCGTCATCGGTGGTCATGCGGACAGCTTCGCCCTGTTCATAAAGGTCTGGTCGTCGCGTCAGTCGTAATGGACTCTCGGTTCTCGATCGGTATCGTCAACACCCTGAACCTGATCCGGCCAGAATACTAGATTGAGAGTCAATTTGGACAACAGCTTTCAGATGAGCCTTGGTTCGCGAGCATCTGTTGACCGAGATCCGTCTATAAGCCCTGCTCGGAGCTTCTAAGGGCCAACGACAAACAATCGGACCATCTTGTTGTGGAACGTCAGGACTTTCGACGCTCAGCCGTTTCGTGGTCGGATTCCGGTCCGCTTTCCTCTTGTTCGACGTCACCCTTCTAAGAGATCATGCATCGAATGACATGAGGCCGTATTGCCTCATATCCGGTGGGCGATGTGTCGCACGCGGAGGGTGCTTTGAGGGGTCATGCACTGACGTCAGTGGACGGATCCATGTGACTGGCCAGTCTGAATAGGCTTACGGAGCTTCTCGTCGATGCCGTGAAGTGATGCCGTATCAGAGGGTCAAATTGCCTTATTTCTTGAATTGCGAGCAATTGTTAGGACATCTGAAGCGATACCGTCATATCACCTGGAATCTACCGTCCTCTTTCAAGCCCGTGCTCTCTCACTTCGGCTGAAACACGTGCATGGATCGTTCCGAGGAGCTGTGCGTCGAAGTACGCTGCCGTGCTGACTACAATGTAGTCAGGAAGACAAGAAGTGCGTCCGGATCATGTAAACTGCTGATCAAAATTGCCACAGTGCCACAAGCCGGAAGCAAAAGATACTCGGAGAGCAAAACGCTGTGACGCTAACCGACAGTTGATTTCCATTTCGGGCTACCGTTTGAACTACCAAAACCAAATTTTTCAGATGGCAGAAGACGACTTCGAGGTCGCTCAGACCTACTCTGGCCCTTCTATCTCCCTCTCTGCCGAGGCAGAAGCTCAGTATGAGCGGATCACCCGGAATTTGGCGGAGATGACGAGTGGGGAGATCATTAGGAAGGTGTTGAGTGATGGGGAGGTGCTGAGGGGTTATTTCGGTGAGCTCGGACACTTCGTACAGCTTTGCAAACAGCTGCTTCAAGCTTCTACCTGCCGCTCACTGACCTGTGCATGCTGTCGCAGGAACCGCAATCACTGGCCGACGTGAGTAGATTTTTGCGCCAGAGGATCCGGAGCTGAGCATCACGGCAGCGCACATAGCCTACTGTGTACCGCTGCTCAAGATAGCAGACTTCTTGACTGCAGGCGTCAAGGTGAGTTGCGGTAGCTTGCCGGGTTCAAGCTTCAGCTTACAGTCCCAATCTGCTTGATAGGTCACGGTCCTCTTAGCTGGTGAATGACTGCATCTGCCCCAGCTGGCTTAGCTGACTTCTACTATAGATGTAAGCTGCGATTGCGTCAAGAATCAATGCTTCGTCTGACTGACCCGACGCTCAGCTCCACGGCTTTCTTGATGCCAACAAATCCACGCTGGAAACGCTGAAATGGCGGACAAAATACTACTCCTTCCTCCTCAAAGCCATTTTCATCACTCTCGGCGTTCCGATTGACAAGCTGAACTTCGTCACCGGCACTTCCTACCAGCTCACTCCAGAGTACACGCTTGACATGTACAAGTACGTCATTTTTACTATATCGCCTCAGAGCTGATCATGTCCGCCCTAGGTTCCATGCGTTGACGACCACGAAGGCTTGTGAACATGCTGGGGCGGACGTGGTCAAGCAGTCCGAGTCCCCGCTGCTATGCAATCTACTCTACCCGGGTCTACAGGCTCTGGATGAGCAGTATCTCGATGTCCATTTTCAATTCGGAGGAGTCGACCAGGTCAGCATTCTGCTACCTTGAGCGAGAAATGCTTACGAGGAAGATCAGCGCAAAATCTTCATGTACGCTGCACACTATCTTCCTCGCCTCGGATACGCCAAGCGCGCCCACCTGATGAATCCTATGGTCCCGGGTCTCTCCGGCGGCAAGATGTCATCCTCAGAACCGAAATCGAAGATCGATTTCCTGGATAAGCCTGCAGAGGTCAAGGCGAAGCTGAAGGCTGCGGTGTGTACGCCCGGGCAGGTCGAGGGTAACGGGGTCCTGGCGTTCCTCAAGTCGGTCTTGATACCGGTCCAGAGATCTTGGGACGAGCAGGCCAAGGCGCGAAAAGAGGAATCAGATCGACCAGGAGAAATGAGCTTTGTGAAGCCGGGAGCACCGGCGGGAACGGTCTTCAGTATCAGTCGATCGGAGAAGTTCGGGGGAGACATTCACTTTTCCAGCTACGAGGCGGTCGAGAAGGCGTACGCGAAGGAGGATCTGCATCCGAGTGACCTCAAGAAGGGTGTGACGGACGCCTTGAACGCGTTGCTGGCACCTATTCAGAAGATGTTCGACAAGGATCCCGAGTGGCAGGAGGCGGAGAAGTACGGATACCCTGATTCCTCAGTCAGCACAGCCGTCGCGTCGGCGAAGCAGGGCGCAGGAGTCAAGGCGGACGGCAAAGCTGTGAGTGATCTTCATCCCAAATAGCTTAGCTTCCGTTGAAGGGGCCGCGGAGAATTCAACGAAGGACGTCCGCAACAAGCCGCCAACGGAGGAGGAGCGAGCTGCTTTGCGTTCACAGAGGGAGCAAGAGAAGTTGGCAAAAGCGCAGGCGAAAAATGCGCCCGACAACCTGTCACCGGCTGAGCTACAAAAGCGAGATCAGGAGGCGGCGGCGATTGTGCCAAGCAGTAGTGGGACCAGCACTGTAGTGCGTCCCGCCTCATAATCAACACCATGGCATTTGTTGATTGTATCGATAGATAGCCCAAATTCGAATGCCCAAATTGAAGCTGCTAGCCAAGGGAAAGGTGCGGGACATCTACGCCTTGCCAGACGAGGGCGACGCCGATCAGCTACTCTTCGTCGCGACTGACCGGATAAGCGCTTTCGACGTCACCATGGATAACGTGAGGCTCCTTCATGAAGGATGGGAGGAGCTACTGACGTACAATGCAGGGCATTCCCCAGAAAGGCGTCACCCTAACTACCCTATCCCTATTTTGGTTTCACAAGCTCGCCCATGTCATTCCAAACCACGTCCTCACCCCTTCACTCGCTTCATCATCGTCTTCCTTACCCTCGTGCCTGACATCTGGCGGTATATCGTGGCAGGAATTCCCCCGTTTCCTCGGTGAATACCGAGATCAGCTGGAGGGACGGAGTATGATCGTGCGGAGATGCGACGTTGTGAAGATCGAGGCTATTGTTCGAGGTTATATCACCGGTGTGATATCTTCCAATGAGGACCTTGGCCTATCTCATGCATTTTACGCTTTGCAGGGTCAGCGTGGGCGGAGTACAAGAAAAGCCAGACGGTGCACGGGATCCAAATGCCAGCAGGACTGGTCGAGTCGCAGAAGCTGGAAAGGCCGATCTTCACGCCGTCTACAAAGGCTGAGCAGGGAGAGCACGACGAGAATATCCACCCGGACAAAGGTTAATCATCTCCAGGCTCCCCCATACTCGGTCGACACATCGGAGGAAATCGGGCTGACGGTTGTCTTCCTGCCCTTAGTGAAGGATATCTGTGGACCGGAAGTGGCAGCCGAGATTGAGCGAGTCTCGTTGCAACTATACAGTGAGTGGGCGGGCCTCTGCGACCGTAGAGTAAGAGCGATTCGCTCGGCTGAGCATTTTTTCTAGCTGAGGCAGCCGCGTACGCTCTCGATAGGGGCGTCATTTTAGCCGACACGAAGTTCGAGTTCGGTCTCCTTCCCTCTCCGAACGGCAAGAATCAACTCATCCTCATCGACGAGCTTCTCACGCCAGACTCCTCACGCTACTGGTCAGCCGCAGATTATGCTCCTGGGAGATCACAAGCTTCTTTCGACAAGCAGTACCTTCGAGACTGGTTGAACCAAGGTGGTCTGCGGAAAAAGGAGGGAGTGACGCTACCTGAGGAGGTGGTGAATCAGACGAGGAAGAAGTACGAGGAGGCACGGGATCTCCTGATGGGAACGGGGAGACCGAGAACAGGGGTGCATGGGAAGAAGGGGCTGAAAGGGGGGAATGAGCTGATGTTGCAGACGGACCAAGCGGCGGACGCCATTCGGTCTGTAGCGGGTGAGGCGTCATCAACAATACACGGCAAGAAGGGATTGCTGGCGGACGAGACCGGACTCCAGACGGATCAGGTGGCAGATGCGAATGAGGACGAGGCAAGGAAAGGATCTTCAACGGTGCATGGGAAGAGGGGTCTCGTGACGGATGAGACGGGACTCCAGACGGATCAGGTGGCGGATGCGATCAAGGAGTGAGGCGAGGAAGGCGCGATTGGATTAGATGTTATATGCTTTGTCCGAGCGAGATGGCCTTGGATCCGCAAAGCGATATAGATATGCTCGCCGCGTTATAGCTGGCTTGCGAAGAAACAGGTGCCTAATGACTGGGTCAATCAATCATGCGAAAGAGAGAGCAAGCGGGAAGCAAAGGAAAGCGTGATGGGGATATATATCAGATACGATGCCACATTGAGAGGGCAGCTGGTCCTATCTATGCAATTCGACCAAACTCCCCGCGTCACAGCTTGCTCGCGAGGAACCAAGTATCCACTGATTTCGGTCAGTCTATCCTGCGTAGCATCGAGAGGGAAGAGCCTACAATCATGATGCTCATTCCCGGATGAACAGCTCATATCCACCCTTGCCACCAACTCGAACCCATTGGCCTCCATCGCGCTCAGCACCGTGCACATCAATAATCTCGAGTTGTTGATCTCGACGCCATCGGTACTCTACCAAGGTGCACCCCTCAATTTCATCTGCCAGCACACCAGACTCCTTCTCTTTCGAATCTTGGATCCCTGGAGCCCAAGTCTATCACACATCACCACCATCATCAACCTCTCCATAGAGAGAACGACTTACTCGTACGGCGGCGATGAAATCCAGTGTGACGCTCTGACTCGGCGAATCAATCAACCGGATCTTATCCCCCACATCGAACGAGATCGAAAAATAATCTCTCTGTCCCGAGGGTTCAGGGCGGAATATGAGCGTATCTTTGTCCCATGCTTTCTTGGATAACCCGGTGGAGGTATACAGGTGCCATCCAGAGGCGGAGAGGGCGTGGAGGAAGTGGACGACGAGTCGGCGGGCGGCTACCGCTTCGAATCCTTGGACCGGGCCCTATGGCTCTTAGCTTCTCCGCTCAAACCTGTACCAAGAGCGGCGTGCCTGTACCAAAAGGGTGTGAAGGAGGAGGAGGACGAGGAGGGAACATACAAGGCGGCCCGGACAACATCCACTCATACCCACCCCCCTTGTAACGTCCCCGCGCCCGCATCCCACGACCAGACACGAGTGATGGCGAGGTTCACCGGGTTCATCACGTCTTCGGGGAAACCGACGAGTCAGATCCGGTCAGTGCGGGAAAGGAGGAGGCAGGCGAATATTGCAGGCGTGCTCTTGGGGGGGAGGGAGCGTAGGGAGGGTTCGCCGGCGGGGGTAGGGTGGGGGTTCGAGTGGGGGTTTGGCGGAGGATCCGTCAGTGTGGAAGGATTTCATGGCGAGAACGATGGATGGGGTCAAAACTGAATGCCAAGGGAATTGTGGGGAACAGTGTCGAAGAGTATCGGGGTATCGGATTGACCTGTGGCTCACGCGAATCGCTATGGGGCCCCGATATGGTCTCGTGGAAGAGGAATATGACGCAAGCAAAGGCAGCCGCTCAATTTCGGGTCGGCATTTCTGTCGCACGAACACGTCGAGAATCGAAAAATCATGTCCAACTCCAAGCCTAGTGAGTCTAAATCGGTCTCAGCTCACGATTCGAGATGACAAAAATTGCTCGCCTTGTCGATGTCGATGCACCGAGAGAGATGAAGCGATGCAGGCGAGGTGAGACGTGACAGGCTATGCTTCATGCATATATGATGTTCAACTCTGATGTACTCAACGGCATAGAGAGCATATATTATTGACAGGAGACAACAGGACAATCTCACTAACTCCTTGACGGAGGCAAAATCTAAGTAGACCGCTTCGATTGTAACTCGTATCCCTCATTGTCGGTAATCCTCTCTCAAAGCGCATAACCCCGACCTGACTCCTGACTCGGTCTCCTTGGATCTCTCGGCGGGCGGGTTGGCTCAGCACTCGAACTCGTACTTCTCGTTTCCGACAACGGCACAAACGATGAAGGCGCGTATCCAATATCCGCATCGGGGATCGGCGGGAAAGGTGCGTGGTGCACCACTGGACGGCTGACGGCGAAAGATCCCATCGTTGGGCTTTGGACCTGCGGTCGAATGACCTGGAAGCTCCGAACAGGGCTTTGTGGTGCAGCGGCTGTGGTCACGGGCGGTGTGCTCGATGCCGGTGGCGCAAGTGGTGTTGGAATAGGAGCAGGAGATGGCTGGGCAAGCCGTTTGACCCGGAATGAGCTGGGTGAAGTACTGCCTCCTCCGTACTCCGCAATGGGAGCTGCAGTCGGCACGCTGCTCTTCCGATTCACCACAAACGCTTTCTTCGCTGGTGAAGGTGTCGGTGCTTCGACCCCTGCAAAGAGCGCTCCACTTTGAGCCGCCAGTGCCGCCTTTCGCGCCTTATTCTCGTCCCTCGCTTGTTCCGCGATTGCATCCAGACTCTTCTTCCTCCCCAGTCCAATAGCCGACCTCCAGCCCTTCTTCGGCTCTTCAGGCGACATCGGGACTGGCTCGAACGGGATCGGTCCCCTCGAGGTCCTGCGACCTTTGCGCCGAGAAGGCCCAGGCTCATCGTCCGACTCCTCGCTTTCGACGAGCGCTTTTGAGAACCAGGCTGATGGTTTGCTGCTACGTTTGCCTTTCTTCGCTTTCGCCGAATGCGAGTACTTTGAGTCCGGGGAATCTGGGGATGCGCCTCGCTCATCTTTAAGCGTGTTGAGTGATCGGCGTTTGGGGATCGCAAGAGCCGGTGGACGAACTCCCTCGTTATTCAAGCGGAGGCCGGGAGCATTGACGAGCGACGTGTTGCTCGGCGAAGTGAGAGGGACACCATCGACCACCTCCACGAGAGCGGAAGACGACTGATGTCGAGCATGCTTGGGCGTGGTGGAGCGTTGACCGGCCTGTGACATCCGAGGAGAGGGTGCGGCGAGTGCTTGAGCCATATAGGCTCGATCCTTCACGGTGTACGGGTCTCGGTAATCGGCCTGACCGCCACGGACAACGGAAAAGCTGCGTTTCGGTGCATTGTCTGGCTCATTGGCTCCCGTCGGGGTAGATCCGGAAGGGACATATCCCCCAGGTGCTGCGTAGCCAGCAGCTGTCGCGGGCGGGTGCCAGGCGTCCATGATGTGTCCAGTGGACGGCTCGTCGGATCGTGATTCCCAGCTGTGACGCTCGGGAGGTGGGGGTCCAAGGGGTGGCTGGAGAACCGGGAAGTGATCTTCTTCCACGTTCTTCGGATATGTTGTAAGGAAGGGGGTCTGGCCCTCAGACATGGGCAAGCGAGCGACGCCTTGCGAGTGCCGATCAAGCATCATTTGTGTTGTCAATGACCCTGCGGCGGACACGTTCCGCTGAAGCTGTTTCGAGCCCCGCTTCCTCCTCCTTCGTGCCGCTGCCTTGCCGCCGCGTACCCCATTGAGGCAGTCTAAGTCCATTATGGCTGCAAAAAGACCTCCGTCAAGCGGATGAGTGGATTCGTCAAAGTGCACGCCGCCAACCAACCGGATGAGACCTTCGACAATCTTGGTGAACAGCATGAAGACAAAGAAGACGAAGGCGATGGCTTGGAGTAGCAGGATGGCGTAGGCGAGCCAATCTTTGGTGGAGTCGATCACGTCGAACTGATAATCAGCCAAAATCAAAGTTACGGACTCACTGCAGGGCTCAGGATCATGACCATCACCATCGACGCGACTCGAATGACTCCCAGAAGAGCGCCTGGAGCACCCATACTGGCGCCTTCGCCCCAAGGATACCAAAGTGCGGGGACGATGAGCATCGCTAGCTCTACGACCACCAGTATAACCGCCTGAGCAATTCCACTACTCTGCCCAGCGCCAACGACTATGCCGATTATCAAGCTCGCGACGATCGGTAAGACTCGGAACATCTGCTTCCCCTCGACATACACGTTGTACATCGGGCCAAGGGAGAGCAACGTCCTCGTCGCGTCGTACAACTTGCCGCTCGGTGTACGCGAGATCTTGAACATGATGCCGGCGGGTATGAGAAGGGAGATGAAAACGAATGCCAGGGAGGCGAAGACGCGGGAAACGATACTAGCTCGAGAGCCGAGGACTAGCTGGTAAATTGAGAAGGTGGTGATGGGAAGGTGGAACATGGCGATGAGCCGGAGTAGGTTGCCGTACAGCGCTGCAGCGTGGAAGGCGCCTGCTTCGCCTTTAGGTCGGAAGCGTAGCCAAGTCCGGCGCAGTCGAGATGGCGCAGACCCTCGATGAGGTTGATTCGCCTGAGTCGGAAGGAAAGGGCCTTTGAGATCAGACCCGTAGCTAGACGGTCGTAAAGCTTCCTTTCCTCCGAGACTGCTCCTGCTTGTGCGCGGACTGCTGCCGAGACTGTTTCGCTGGGGCCCGGTCCTAGTCTTAGGACGCTCGCTCGAGCTCATTTCGACCAGTGCGTGAATGCTCCACAGTAGCAGGCTGAGGACGGTGATACCAGCCGCAATCATCAGGAAAATCGCGAGACATGTTCCGAAAAGATCTTGTTCTCGAAGTCCGAGCGCGGTGGCCCATGATTGCATCCCGTTTGATGACGATCGAAGATCCAACAGCGGATTGAATGCGGCGGAGTCGAGATAGAGCGGATACAACGGGTCGGATAACATGCCAACGAAATTCGCTGGCGGATTGTAGCCAGTCGGATAAGCGTCGATGCGGTCTGACACAGCATTCGATCCTTGAATCAATGTCACGTCTGCGATCGTCAGTGGGATTGGACCAGTAAGATAACAGTGCTCACTTCCCACAAGATCAGCCCAGGAGCCTTGAGCGAGGATTGGATCTGGGAACGCCTATCAGTGAGGCACCACATCTGCAAAGCAAGTGCTTACAAGCAAACGCGGGCCAATCGACGGCGATCATGCCAAGGATAGTGCAGAATTGGACGTGATATATGATGTCCCGGAGGCCAGGAGTTACTGCGGAAGTCGAGTCAATGAGGTATCAGACCTGGATCAGGTGACTCACCGAACCGCAACAGTCCAGCGCTGACACTGAGTCTCTCCCCGCTAAGCCCGCTGACTATCATCGTTCCCCATTTCCGCATGATCGCCTCCTTATTCCCTACTCTCTCTGTCCTTGGTCCATGACCCTCCTTCTGCCCATACTCCGCTACTCCGCTACCGATGATCCAGCCAGCCGCGAATCGAGCACCCCATGTGGTCGCCCAGAAACCGATAGCCGTTGCCGCAGGCAGCCAAAGGAATAGGCGGTAGTACCACCCTGTGTTGCGATAAGGGGTGAAGTCGATATTCACGCAAGCGATGGTATTGGTGGCAAGAGCGGTATCAACGATGCGGACTTGAGTGCGGAGGGTGGTGAGAGCGTAAGAGCGGTAGAGGGGAATGGAGAGATTTAGGGCGAAATCTCCTGCCGGAAGGGGACAGTAAGTGGTATTGTCGGGATGGTAAGGTTCAGGTAATGTCGATGGGAACAGGGAGTTGCAAAGCCATGAAATTGATGAGAAGATATTGAAGCTGGCAGTGTCGGTGGTGGTGAAGAGCGTCGCTGCGTTACATTATTCAGTCGAATCGAGTATGATTGCTCCCGCTCACCCAGCTTATTCGTGCTGTTGTCGTATCCTAGTATCTCCTCCCCTGTGATCCCTATCAAATCTACCCGCAAGACTTCATGACCTCCGCCAACCAAGCCGAGCTTCGACGCTTCCGCACCGGTGACGAGGTTGGCATAGATATTTGTGACATCGAGCAAGCCTGCACCGGACGCCACAGGCGGGAATGATGAAAGGCATGACGAAAAGGTTGGTTGAAGGGGAGTCGATGTCACCTGTATGACGAGGAGGATCAGGGCGGCGGAGAAGAAAGAAAACATTCCTATAAAGCAGCGATGTAAGGTTGTCATCAGCAGAAGAATGGTGTACGTACTGTGACTAGCTCAACCTGGACTATGCGTCGCCCCTAGACAGATTATGTGAAAGCCTTCCTCCGAGACTCTTCGTTACAGTCAAAAGTCCGAACCCATGCTAGACGTTACTCTCCGATCAATACGATCAACCAATGAGAGTGAGCTGTTGATGATGGGATGACGGTATCATAACCGCGGAAGACAGGGAATCTTACAGATTTTGAGCGGCCCTATGCCACGCGATGAGGGGTTCACCTCGACTTCAGACAGCTTCACCACGTCAGCTCCATCTTCGACAGCTTCAATCTCGACAGCTTTGACCTCGCGAGCTTTTAGCCTCGCGAGCTCCCACCTCCATCCTCGTCACTTCCATCCTCGTCACCTCCATCCGCGTCACTCGCATCATGTCCTCCCGCAATCTCCCCATGCATCTCGACCCGGAGGAAGGCTTGCAAGCCTGGAGGACGACTTTGGACCCCTTCGCGGCTCGCACGAGCGACCCGTCCCGTACAGAAGCGGAGATTCGCGAGCAGCGTCAAGAGCAGCATCTAGCCGACCTAGCGCAAAAGGCTGTCTTCGAGCAAGATTGCGGGCTAGGGGTAGCGAGGGCTTGTATCCGCATTTACGCTCCTTCCAACTCTGTACGCGAGCACCAATCAAAGAAGTACAACCGGTGTTTCGATACGAGGTGTTTCGATACGAAGCGGCTGGATCATCTCGTCGAGCTTAGTCAAGTGACTTTGCTTGAGATTCTCGAAAAATCGCGTCGGGTGCAGACGAGCTTAGATGGTAGCTAGACTGTCACCTTCATGCGTGTCCAATCGCTGAATAGGTACATGCATAGTTTCCAAGTCGTGAGCCGCAGTCTATTGGTTCCGGTTGTCATCCGATAGACCATGGAATGCAACACCGGCAATCTGACAGTATACGGCTTTGAATCAGGTCGAAATGTAACCAGATGATCAAAAGAATTCGAAGCGAATTGGTCACTCCTGGGCACATCAGACCTCAGAGGAAGGAATCACGAGTGAGAATTGCTGTCTTAGCATTCTGTCCCGTTGGCTTCCTGGCCACCCCATACTTTCTCTCAACGCTGAGCTCTATAGCCGAGCAGCGGCTTCTTCTCATCGGGAGAATGGTGAGAGAGGTGCCAGACTCGGGAGATCGTCAGCTCCGCCAGTCCCGTTCGCATTTCCGCTTCGAGGAGAGAAGATGACCTCCTGCGTGCCGCTGTATGATTGTCGCTGATTTGTCGCTGATTTGTCAGAGCGATTAACGGACTCTGGCACGACGGCGTGGAGATATTGGGATGCCACAGGGAACGGGCGACGAAGATCGACACTATCTCCTCCACTCAATCACCACCCCGACGGTCTCGTTTCCCTCGTCCGCTTCCGCATCGAGCGCTCCTCGACTTTCGGTAGATGTCGGCGTCTGCGCGCTCCACGGCAAGCCTTGGACATGGCTCCCTACTGACCTCGGCTATGACGGCGTGTGGACTGCCTGTCGGTATATCTCTTACCTTGTTTGCTCACTATAGAGGCTCATCTTGTACGTGGACAGCAGCCCTTCTTTCAAGCTGCTAGTTTGGTCTGCGCCCAGGACGGTTGGCGTGTCCAAACAAGAATGCAGCGGTGATAGCCTGTGCTGATAACGTGGTGAGGATTTGAATGACCCATCGGGCAATGCGATATCAGGGCTGCTGATTGAAGTACCCATCCTGTCAGGGAAGTCTCCATAACATGGGGTTCTCAACACATGCTACTCTGGGCGTCTGTGGGCTGTCCTGGATCCGCATATCTGCAGAAATGGGATTCACCGTCGGCCGTGTCGCTTTCTTCGCCTTTGCCCATATCCAAGTGAGTCCTGTTGCATACGCGATTCAGCCAGCTGAAGTAGCTGTGGAGGCTCCTGAATGACCTCGCAGAGACTTGTCAGAGACTTGGCGTGGTATGACTGGCGTTCCATCTCCCAACCCCGCTGATTGTATTCAGTCTCGACCTGCTTCCGACCTGTCACCTTGACCCTCTTCCACCACGAACCACTGCATCCTTGTGTCCTATCCCATCACGTATCTTTACCACCTGGAACCCTTCCAAGTAGACGCTTGAACAGACAATCTGTCTCATCCGTAAGTGTATCACGGTATTAGACCAAATTGTACCTTTTGATCACTGCCCCTTAGGTGACTACGACATCGTCAACTTCGATTACGGCGGGCCAAGCGTGCCATACACGGGCGAAGCTCAGGACGAGGGGCTTCGTTCTGTCGGGGCTATCATGGGCGCGGTACCTGTTTCCAGCGCTAACACGGGAAACGCTGTTCGAAGACCATCGGCCGCTTGTTTGGTCGGACCCGTAAGCGAGGCCTCGCTGGTGGCTCGACTAAGGTTGGAGATGGCTTTGTGGGATGTGAGCTTTGTCGTACTGAAGCCAGAAATGGGTTGCTGACCCGTGCGTTTCGACAGGGTCATGTGGAGCGGAGTCGGGTGAGGTTGGGAATGATGGTTCGTCCTCCGCCCCACCCGCTACGTATGAATTGGGAGAAGAGACGAGTCCGCCTCGGCCACAAGGCGCAGGAAAATTCCTCGGACAGAAGATCGGATATTACGAGTTATAATCGCCCGCTGGAAACTCAGATGTGACCTTCACGAGCGATCCTCCATGGCAATCGATCTTCTCCGAGGCATCGACACACGAAACCCATCGGATGTTGACAACTGGTCTCCCTCAGTCATCATTCGAAGCGACCAGTGCGAATGGTCACAAGTGATTATTGCATCATGGGGGTCCGTTATGGCGTGTATCAAAGGGATAGTCATCGCGTGTATGGGAACAATCGTGATTGCGTGTATGGAAATCCTCTTATGGTACACCGCGTCATGCCACGACCTGACCCAGATCCGTCTTTCGCTTTGCCACTTCACTTTAACATCCCGTCGCAGAATGCCTCAAGCGTGATGCGCTAGTCAACGTGATCAGCAAATGTATGACGAGATCGTGAAGCTCACCGTGGCATCATCTGGCGGAGCTACCAGGCCGGTCAATAGCTGGTTCAGGACATGGGTTTTCTGTAGGCAAAGTCAGCGATGATCACCTGGAACGATATCCCGGGCGCACGAGCGCTATGTCCTGCTGACACAGCTTCAGCAACTCGTTCTCGCTCTGCTCAGCCCTCATGCTTCCGCCTCGTTGCATTGGCTTCGGGGGAGCAGCTCCTGCCCGTCCCCCAGACTCCCATGTGACTAGCTCTTCCTCGAATGTTTCGCTGCGACCCTGATAGACCGGACCAAGCACCTCGGTCCACGATGTGATATTGGCTGGAAGCGCGATGAGATTCAGCACATAAGCTGACGAGCGTGGGAAGGCGCCGCTATGGCCGATGGCGTCGCCCAGGGCCCGAGTCACCGGATGCTGTCCCTTCGAGGCGTGCTGGACTTCGCCTCTTGCTGGACTTCGCCTCTCGCGGGGCGCTCGTCGCCTGGCTGTCAGAAAGCCGACTTGTTATCCGTTAGCCAGGTAAAGCGTGCGCTCTCCTTGTGCCATTCGCTTCCCCCAATTCGGCCCATCCTCTGGCTGCCAGACATAAGTGAACCCACCACCTTGGGGAAGCCACACGCGGGTCGGTATATCTTCCCCGAAGCGGGGATCGTCCTTGGGAACCGAGCATCGGTGCTGCTGGTTAAGCGGAAGGCCGCTTGGCTCGAGCACGAGCGACGGAGACAGCTCTGCTGTCCGAATGCTACCCCTAGTCCAGGGGAAGCCACAATGACTAAGCTGAGTCACGCGGGGTGATACATAGGGCAGGACGGGAGTACGCGTGACGACTTCGGTGTTATTAGCGGTGCTGAATTGTGATTCTGGGTGCTGAGCGGGCGTCTTCGGTGACTGCAGGTGATTAATCTGGATCCCAAGAGTACGGCAAGTCACAACGTAGTCGGACCACTGGCCTGGCAGCGGCTTTGCCGCGTCTGTATCTTTGGCAGCAAGCATATTGACTTCGTCGAACAGCTTGAGCCCCATGATGATAGCGGGAGCATCCTTCGAATGAAGCACTGTACTTTCGTCAGAACGACTCCGTGCTCGGGACGATCAGGACATACAGAACAAGGCGGTCCTCTGCTCATCCTCCCTTGCGAGGAAGATACGTCTTACCAGATGGTCGCTGATCATTGACCGTATGGATAAGCCGTTGCGACCAAGATGGGCGCCGCACTCCGCGAACTCGGCTTGAAAGCAATGGGTGTCGATAAGCCGAGAAGCTCGTAACGCGCAACGACGCTGATGCAACGTCCCGCAGTGGCGGGCTTGCAGTCTTTGGGTGTTCGCGGAACGAGTCGCATCGGGATTCGATCCTGCGGTAACCAAGCGGGGAGGACAGGAATGCGAACGACTGCAGAGACCGTTTCGTGCTTGACGGCGTGCTGCCCCTTGTTGACTGTCTGTTTGCTGCTTGGTGAGCTCGGGCTCGCGGTGACGGCGGCGACCAGCGGATTGTTGACCATCGTGCGGCCCGTATACATAACGACCATCTTGCGGTCCTTTATACATACGTATCGCGGGGTTCGACGCGGTAGAAAGCTGAGCTTTGAAGAGAGGAAGAGCAGAGTTGAGCTCCGCGACAAGCTTCTCGGGGGTGCGAATGATTGTCATCTGTGTGCTGTTGCGGGTCTTGGTCCGGATCCGATCGGCGCTCCGGAGAGAGGCAATTGCTGCGACCAGAGGAACACCTTTCGCTGCGTGACTCCCGACTACGAGGGACAATGAAGCGAGAAGGGCTAAGAGGTTGAACGCTTCGGAGGCTGCGATCCTGATGATGCCGAAGCGGCAGGCGTGGGACAGGGAGCGGAGCAGACGTATCGAGCGAAGGACGAGGCGGACGATGGACCTGTATAACGAGTGATCGGAGAAGGCGACAAACAGCTGGAATGTAAGGGGAACTCACCTGCCCCATGCAAACAGCCACTCGGCGTCCCATGCGTCAAGTACCTCAACAGCGACTCGCTTCTCGACATGCTCCCTCGCAACGATGACGTCGATAAGAAGCAAGAGCAGATACATGATTGTTGCGGTGTCAAGCGTCTGGAGGAACTCATGAGTATGGAACCGAAGCTGGGCTGATCAGACTTACCGCATTGTGAGCGAAGAGTACGGTGACAAGCAGCGGGACTCACTGGCCATCCGGAAGCTGAGAAAGTGCGCTGGAAAGAGCGCCACGGTTGAAATGATGCGGAAGGGCTCTTGATGAAGGCGCCCTGAGCTGAAGTAGTCCGCAGCAGCGAGGTTGGTCTGCGTATCGATCCCAAGGAAATCGAGCATAGCGGGATCGATCGAGAGATCGCGTACGCAGGGGTACTCTTGCATGCTTATGCCAATACCTAAATATCAGGTGAGTGCGGGTCCTTAGAACGACAAACCGTACCTTCAGATCCTGAGCGGCTCCCCAGAAGTAGCAGCGCTCGGCCGCAGCCAGTACATATCGCATGATGCAGATCGCTTCGGCGCGTGTATAAACGGGCTTACTGCCTAGATACGATGAAGATCAGAGAACGAGGGTCGTCGAATGCATGGAATCTCACCGTCATTGAAAATGCTGCGGTTCACGCCGGAATCTGTGGTTGGGTCATTGAAGTCAGGCATGCCAGGTCACGGGGACTCACGGTTGCTGTGCCAATCTACCACCGGTTCATCCCGCCACAGCACCCTAGCATGGACAAGCATGCGGCCAAATCCGGATGTCACTTCAGCAGGACGGTGGAGTGAGCATATGGGACGTACTCTGCCAATGCTTGATGCTCGCGGCCACCTTGGTCACGCACTGTCACCTTCTCTGCGTCTAGAATATATCAGCTGCTGAATCGATGACGAGAATAAGGCTCACCGCAAGTCAACGTCTTGGCAGGATCCCAATTTTTCGCCTTGTTATTGATCACATGCTCTTCTCCACGTTGATGGAGTTCGAGCTTCCCTGCGGCTGCTCTAAGCTCTTCCACGTCAGATCCCATGCTGGACTCGAGCGGCATATCGGGATATGAGAACTTGGGTGAGAGTGAGGAAAGTGGAGAGAATGGAAGAAAGGATTGAATCAGTAACAGGACATTCGGCTGGGGCATGCCTCTGTTTCATAACAACGCAGAGCTTGGGCTTCCTGCCGGATTGTTTCTCAACGACGATCATTCTAAGACGACTACACATCGATGAGAGAAGCGCATTCAGATTCGGGATTTGGTTAAACGCGGTCGCCCCGAAACCCTGGATCATGCCTTGGCTAGAGGAAAGATGATAGCGAAGCGCGAGGACCCCTTTATAAGTGTCCTAAGGCGGAGTCCCGCCAAAGCGTCTAAGCACCATGCAGGGCTTCTTGGGCTAAGGGGGTGTATCACGTGGAGAGATTTCCCGCTGGAGAGTCTCAGCTTGATTCGCCGGGAACGAAGTTTGAACAGGAAATAAACGATGCCATCCGGAGCGTACAATAGACGGACTAGTATATCGGTTAGTACGTGGGATTCTGATCGGGGAAAGACCTTCCCGAGAGGGCGGTTCGATTCCGCCGTTCGTCTTTCCCTTTTTCTTTCGATTCCTTCTCTTGGAGGAGGAATCAAGAACGGAATATCACCGATTGAAAGGCGATACATTCAGTATATCACCTGCTCCGAGTTCCGGGGTCTGGATAGTCAGTCAACACGCAGAAGTACCGAACACATTTCGTGGCCTTTCCGTTACTTCGCATAAGTGATTTTATTGCGCGTTGGACTCGGAGGACAGGAAAATGCTCCGGGTCACGATCCGGCCTCGCCGGGAATTAATCGGGATTAATTCAACGATCAGGCGGGTGCGGTGGCGTTCCTATACTTGGTCACGTGTACGACACTCAGGGGCTACCCCCTATTTCACTCCCGCTGCGCCTTTTCGTCGACATTTTGTCGATCATTTGTGACCTTTGTAGGATTACCACCGTCGTACCATGAACAGTTTGCAACCCGAGCTCCGCTTTGTGCCGTCTGGTCGGCCGAATCTGATGTCTGTATCTGGCTAGAGGGTGAAGTGATTGATCGGAGAAAAGGTTGAGCACACAATGTCTCTTGATCCGCGTCTTGCGATTTGATTTTCACCGGCGCTCAAGCGCGGTTCCCATTTGAGGGTCCCTCAATCATGCCGAAATCGAGCTCCTCTGCCTCAATCTTCTCGATCTCCGACTCAGACTCAAGCACGTTCGTCCCGGAGAAGAAGAATGCCGGTCGCGGTAACAAGCGGAAACGCGTCTCGGTACTCAAGACCAAAATCAAGCGCGAAGCTGGGAAACAGCTAGGGAGCTTGGACATCGAGGATGCAGCGGAATACATCAGAAGGCCGCATGAGGCTGCCTATCATGGCATGGTGGACATCGTTGCGCTGCAAATCGAGCTTCTTGTATGGTTCGACGTTGTCAGGTTGGTCCATTGCGTCAATCTCGAACACGCGCAGGAAGCTCATGTAGACTAGGGAGAAGCGGGGGATGCCTTGGCGGAAGCGGTACAATCCGGATCTGACCATGGAGGAGAAAGGACAACGCGCTTACGAGGTATACTTATCATCCGGCCGAGGTAGGAACGCTGGCTGATGGGTTTCCGCAGATTTGGGGTTTGTAAAGCTCTGATCAATGAGCAACGGAGCTGATGAAATAGCTCAGTCAGCGAGGTTATGCTCCAGCAGACTCAGGTGGCGACGGTCATCGCGTACTGGCGGAGATGGATTGAGAAATGGCCGACAATAGCGGATCTCGCCAAAGCGGACATCGAGGTCCGTCGTGATCCAAGGGGTTGGAACATGGGTTAATGAAGTGGGCTTTCAGGAAGTGAACGCTGCATGGCGTGAGGCTTATTCTCAGCTGGTTGTCACTGGGCTGATGGGTATCTTCCAGGCGGTCTAGGATATTATCGACGAGCGAGGTCATTACTTGCAGGGGCGAAGACCGTCATGGCTGAGCCGAAGTACAAAGGTCCATTATGCTCCTCGTATACATAATTGCTCTGACAAGGGTAGCAGGACGATTACCGCACCAATCCGAAGTCCTGGAGAAGGAGATCGAAGGGGTGGGACGCTATACTGCGGGAGCAATATGCTCTATGGCATATGGTGTGCGAACACCTGTCGTAGGTCTTGGTCGTGAGCGACTCCCTAGCTTACACGCCTTCAGGTCGACGGGAACGTCCATCGCGTCCTCACACGAGTGCTAGCAGTGCATTCACCACAGACCGCTCCGCAAACGATAAAGATCCTATGGTCCGCTGCAGCCGAGCTCGTGCAATCACTGCCGAACGGCGAGGGGATAGCAGGAGACTGGAATCAGGTTGGTGGTGCCGTCCCGCAGCCGAGTCTGAGATGTGCTCATACACCCGGACTCTAGGCTTTGATGGAGTTCGGCAGCCAAATATGCAAGCCAGTGTCACCCGACTGCGAGACTTGTCCCGTTCGGAGAGGATGCAAGGCGTATGCGGAAGTAAACCCATCCTGTATGACCAAACTAAAATGCTGAGCCATCTTGCAGACGTCTCAGCTTCCTACCCCTCCTGCAGACTCCGCTTCCGCCTGTACACTGTGTGCACCGATAACTTCCGCTGCCAGAGCAGATCGGATACCCAGCGTTATGGTATTCCCTATGCGCAAGGACAAGAAGGTGTCGCGCGTCCAGGAGGAAGTGGTCTCTGTTGTCGAATGGCGAGGACCTGATGGTGCGCGAAACTGGCTTTTCGTCAAGCGGCCCGAGATTGGTATGTTTCGTTCATGTAAGGGGACCGGCTATGCTGACAGTAAACCTCAACAGGTTTGCTCGCTGGACTGTTTGAGCCATTGACAAAACCTATACCCCCTGCGTCAACCCCGACGGCACGCTTCGAGAACGGTCTTCAAGCCCTTTCAGAAATTTTAGGCGTCACTGTATCCGAGGTGTCCGATATGGTGACAGCCCGCCGCGACGTCGGCAGCATCCCTCACATCTTCTCGCATATCAACATGACATACCACGTCCTCCACTTGGTTCTCAAATCCTCGTCGTGCCCTCCGCTTCCCTCTATGGGTATCTGGCTCGACGACGCGGGCGTGGAGAGCGCCAACATCGGTACGGGAGTCAAAAAGGTCTGGGCAGAGGTCTACGGGGCTTGGGGCAGATTCGAGCCGGCCGACAAGCCAATGAAGCCAAGCAAGAAGGCCAAGAAGGAAGTGGTGCCGGAGGGAAAGGTTGTGAAGAATATCATGATGCCTGCGATGCCTGCTCGCGCCAAGAAGATGGAAGTATCTTGATTACATGGATCTTGAATATCGTTCCTCGTTAAGTCCTTCTTGGCGGCGCCTCATTCGCAACGACCCCTGAGTGCCGTGAGATGAGTTCCGTCGCTCGAATTTGCTCTGCCAAGCTTGGCGATACGACTACGCACGTGGCCACCGCACGCTCCTTTCATGAATGTGCTCTTAGCACGGATTGTCGACGTGCTGCCCAGAATGAACGCACCGCGTGCGCATCTCGCGATCGAATAGAGAAATCTCGTTCCCGGTCCTGCTGCTGCTGGACTTGATCGATAGTATCCCAGATGGCCGCTTCATATCAACTCGGACTTCTCTTCGGCTCGTCCGAATCGCTAGGTGCATGACTCTGGTCCCCGTCAACAGAATACCTTAAGCGTATGAACCAGCACTCGCGACCTTATCCGACCACCACCTTCGACATCCACGCTTGAATCTCTCGACTTGGCTGAGGTCAGCTTGGGGCTCATCATCTGTCCTGCAGAAGAATCCTCCGAAGGGGTCAGAGATCTCGTTCGGACATGGCCATTCTTCCCAGCTTCGGTGTGGTGGGGACAGGCTACGTGCCGATGACCACGAGGGGTGGACGTCCTCCAGCGAGTCTCCCTTTTCAGACAGGATCATCAGCTGACGACTGGTTCGCATAGTCACACCTCAAATCCATCATCTTCCGCTCTGTCCCGACCATCATCATCCTCGCCCTCGGTATCGTCATCGGTATCCATCACCCCGCCTACCTCTCCATCTACTTCCGCCGACCCGCCATCGCCCCATCCATCCTCCCTCGAGCTTTACCGCCCCCTCCAACCTCCTTCATACCACCCTCATCCACCCTTCCAGCCCCTACCGAACCCATCCCGAACATCGTACATTACGTGTACGGCCTTGCACCCGGAGAACAGCCTGACTTTCCGTATTTCGCGTACCTCGCTTTGCGGTCGGCGATGATGACGCTCAAACCGGAACGAGTCATGTTTCACTGTATCAATGAGCCAGAGGGCTATTGGTGGGACCGAGTGCGAGATTGGGAGGGGTGGCGGGATGAAAGTGGGGAACGGAAGGGGATGGTGGAGATTTGGAAGGCGAGGGATGTTCAGTCGATCGGTGGGCACCAGAGGCCGATCCATCTTGTATGTTGACTACCAGACTTTCCATCTGGCATCGCTGACTGATGGGATAGTATGCTCACAAGGCAGACATCATCCGTCTCGAGGTGTACGTGTTTCGTCTAAAACCTCGGATCCTTACTGACTCCTTTGCAAGTCTGCTCGAGCACGGCGGTATCTACCTCGATATCGATACCTTCATCCTCCGACCCTTCGCCGACCACTCGCTCCTGCTCTACGATACCGTTATGGGCATGGAAAGCCGCGGTCCTTCCTACCTCCGCAAGCCGATGTCCGACGACGAGATGGCACCGAAAGGACTGTGCAATGCCATCATCGTCGCGCGGAAGGGAGCGCTGTTCCTTGAGCGATGGCTTGAGAGCTACGAGGAGTTCCGGGAAAGCCGTTGGACCGAGCATTCAGTGGTGAGTCGTGCCCTGTTCGAAATGAGGTTGCTTGTGATGAAGTGACGCAGGAGATGCCCTGGACGTTGGCGAGACTCTACCCCACCCTCGTCACAGTCTTGTCGGAACGAGCATTTTTCTGGCCTTTGTGGACGGACGACCATATCCATGCGGTATACAAGACGACCGAGTACGACTTCGATAAGTCCGGTCAGCTTGCGTAAGCAGAATAAACCTCTCTCGAACTTATCGTTGACGGCTGGGAGATATCATGCATGGGAGTCGAAGGCTCGCTCGTACCTCACCGTGCTTGATCCGAGCACCATCAGAGATATAGACACCTCGTTCACCCGGATGGCACGAAAGTTTCGCGAGCCAGAGGAGGAGAGAAGATGGCTAGCTGCTGGGAAAGTCGACGGAGCTGGAAGCGGGACGGGGTTTGGCGAGGGGGATGAGGAGGGGGAGAAAGAGGAGACTGGGAGTCCATTGCGTTTCGTCAGGCGGTTACCAGATAGATAAACGGGGATCTTGGATATCATGGCTGTTATCACCATCTGCTGCTCCCGACACATGAGCTTCCCCGGGTATCGAGAAAATTCAACGGGCGCTCGGAGCAGAATTCTCCGATGTGCCACATACGTGACGCAATCGGAGATCCGAACCTTGACGTCATCGGTTGATCATCGTCATACGGCGCGATTTGTCGTACAATTCAAGGCCCCTCCCTACTCTGTAGTCGGAAAAGGGCGAGTATTAGGAGTGGAGTACGCCGTAGATTCGTCATAACACGGCTCTGCATCATCATCGCCCTTCCACCCTGGAAACCAGCTTATTTCAGCGAACGTCAATCGCTTTCTTCGCTTGTTTGAGGCCTTAGCTTCGCCTTGGACTCATATCGTCTCGATAGAATACAAGCGGCACACTCAGAGCTGGACAAGTGCACGCGGAAAAGGGAGGTTTGGGGATAAGGACAATAGGTGAGTGAGCGTCATCATTGAGAGGAAATGTACTGACCTGGACCGCTCGCTTCCTCAATCCTCACGCCTCAACTTCGCAATGCCGCAATTCACCTCAATCTCTCTGCCCCTCCGGCTGTCTCTGTCTACCTGTAACCAGTCCCGAAACGTTCTACCGACTCCGCTACCGAAGACAAGTCTCGCCATTCTGTTTCCGTCGTCTACCTATCGTCCTCTTGTATCTACCCTGGCAAAACATCCATCAGATCTCACCGACCCGATTCCATCACCGCGCTCGCCTTCCCTCGTCGTCCCACTGTCGAACGATTCGAATCACCGAAATACATCCCTTCCTTTCCCCTCCACGGCTCGGTCTACCAATACGAAATCGTCAGACGAGTCTATAAACCGATACAAATTAGACTATCAGGTCGCACTTGAAAGGCTGGAAAACGCGAATCTTCAGAGCCAGATGCTGTCGAGCTTCAAACGTGAGTCGCTCGATTCATACCGTGTTGTCGCCCTACGGCGTATTTGCTGTGGCCTTGCCGTCCTTTCGCCTCCCAGTCACCTGGAGTGACAAGCTTTGTGGCTTGACGTCATGGGGTGGCGTGTATACTCAGCTCAAAGGAGGGTCACGGGGCATCCTCCCTACCCTCCTTTCTTACCTGCTCTATGGCACCGCTTGGCAGAGTCTGGACCCACTGCCATCGCGCTTTTCGACGACATAGTCGCATTCAACTCATCTCAATGTCCCCGCTGTCTAAGGCACATAGACCAGCATGCTTTCCACCTTCCCGTTCCCCAACTTCCTTCCCTCTCCATCGCGGGGACTTTCTCCGATCTACACTCCACCTCTACAATCAAACTGTCGTGGCCAAAAGCTGACGTCGCCGTCGCCCTCTCGCTACTCACCTACACCAATACCCATACCATCTCGTCCTCGCTCTACTCGATGCCATTCACCTGATGTGTTCGAACTCTCTCGTCTGCCGGACACCAAATCTCTCTTCGACCAAATGCAAATCACTACAGAGATCCTCCGACACGGCAAGCACGGCCAGCAGACAACCCCTAATCAATCCTCCCCCTCGCAACAACCATCGAACGGCATTCGGAGTCCCAAGGCGCCAGCCACACAGGCTACTCAGCCTCAGTTGGCACAAGCTTACTACAATAACGACATGCCCTCACAAGGACTGGTAGCAGGCAATGGTATGTTCCGCTAGGTCTGCGATACGCGATGCTCACCGGTCCAGGCTATGCAGGGCAATTGCAAGCACCGAATGGTGCCAGCAAGGGCCCGATGGTCTCGCCAAATTATCGGGAAGAGGCCGAGAGGATAGTAGCGGAGGAGAAGGCACAGGGCGAGAAGATGCCGGTGTACGAGGTATGTTTGTGGCACGAATCACATTTAACGCTGACATACTTGTTAGGGCCTCGAGGAATACAAGTTGGTCGAGAAGATGGGTGATGGTGCATTCTCGAACGTTTACAAGGCAATCGAACGGAAGACCGGACGCAAGGTGGCTGTCAAGGTCGTCCGCAAATACGAGTTGAACTCGTCACAGGTGAGATTCTTTATTCATCTCTGCAATATACCCGCATCAAAAATAGTCTTTCCTGTATCTTCCTTCAAATCACACCTTCTGCTACCTCCCGTGCGCTGGCCACGTACGGGATCCAGGCAGCGGAGGTTTTGCTCTCATTTTGTCTCCTTCTATTCTACTCAGCTGGGTCCCCGCAAGCTTTTCCGGACAACGATGTGGCGATGGATGTCGGAAACAAACCGAACGATCGATCCTGACATGGCAATCCCACGTAGAATGGCAACAAGCATCTGAACGCCAACTTTAAGAAGAGGCCTAGGGTTACAGAGGTGAATCCGTCTCTCCTCTTATTCGCTTGTAGTCCTTTCACTTGCGGTCGCTGGCCCTTGAGCGTCGGGAGTATCCGCTGTTCCCATATTCCCCAGCCTTTTGTGTTGAGTGTTGTTTCCTTAAGACTGCACTCAGCGCGAAGAAATATCGTACATTCCACCTCTCCTCTCTTCCTTTTGCCTCGTAAGAGGCGTCCGTTCTCGAACCGAAGCTGACTGGTTGCCCTTCATATAGCGGGCCAACATCCTGAAAGAGGTGCAAATCATGCGAGGCATCGACCATCCCGGCGTCGTCAAGCTCATCGGCTTCTTCGAAAGTGAAGAGCACTACTTCTTGATCTTGGAGTGTAAGTCTGGCCTAGCTCCTTCGTCCTGCCTCGCTAATCGAAAGTAGTGATGGAGGGTGGAGAGTTGTTCCACCAAATCGTCAAACTCACCTATTTCTCTGAATCTCTCTCTCGACACGTCATCCTGCAAGTAGCTGAGGGCATCCGATACTTGCATGAGGAGCGAGGAGTCGTTCACCGAGACATCAAACCCGAAAACCTTCTTTTCGACCGGATCCCTGTTGTGCCTTCACGGACACCGGTCCACAGACCATACGATGAGGAAAAGGAGGATGAGGGAGAGTTCCGCCTAGGCATCGGAGGAGGCGGTATTGGCCGCGTCAAGATCGCCGATTTTGGCCTTTCGAAAATCGTCTGGGATGAGCAAACGATGACCCCCTGCGGAACCGTCGGCTATACAGCTCCCGAGATTGTGAAGGATGAGCGGTATAGCAAGAGTGTCGACATGTGGGCGCTTGGTTGTGTGCTCTATACTCTTCTCTGCGGTTTCCCTCGTAAGCGCTACATCCTCACTGCAAGACGTTGCTGATTCAATATCCTAGCATTCTACGATGAGAGCATCAACGTTCTAACCGAGAAGGTTGCTCGTGGTTACTACACCTTCTTGAGCCCTTGGTGGGATGACATTTCGCACACGGGTGAGCACGGTTCGCCTCACCATTGATCGTCCTGACGTGCTTTTAGCCAAAGACCTGATCACACATTTGCTATGTGTCGACCCATCGCAACGATACACTATCGATGAGTTCCTCGCACATCCTTGGATCAAGGAGGCACCCTCCGCCCCGAGCGCCAACGCTGCCCGCATGCCCGCAGCCTCATCGAATGCTCCACTGGATTCACCTCTGCTGGCCTCGATCCGCGCTGGAAATCGTGAGGGCAGATCACCTGGTGTTGGAGCACTCAAAGAGGCATTCGACGTCACGTATGCTGTCCACCGAATGGAGGAAGAGGGTGCTCGTCGCCGGGCTTACAATGGACCGGGCGGTGCTGGGACCCGTGGCTTCCTGCAGGGACTCAATGAGGAGGACGAGGGTGATGATGAGGCGGCTCAGGTGGAGGACGCGAGACGCAAGCATGGCGAGGCAGTCGCTCGGCAGATCCAGGAGCATCGAGGGCGTGCCGCAGCGAATGCTGCGGCTGGAGTAAAAGAACAGCCTGTCACTCATTACGTTGGGAGAGGAGGTGCGAATCGACGGGAAGCTGAGGCCGTTCTCTACGATGGACGAGCGGGTCAACGAGACCGAGGTCGAGGAGGACAAGGAAAGTCAGGAGCATCAGGAGGCGGATTCGATCTGGATCTCAACAATGCGACACTGCTCGGCAGACGGGGCAAGAAGACGGCTGCCAGTCCACTCTCACAGGTCCCAGCTACTGCCGGATCGCCGATGCAATAATTGACGCCGGAGTCGAGTGGGCCCGGTATTGTATCATTACTGCTACCCTCCTGCCCTCCTTTGTAATACTTCTTCACGCTCATCATCGCACTCCGGAAGCATCTTCTTCTCTACATACTCTTCTCTTCGCATATAGTCCAATGAACGACGATACGCTGCAAACGAGCTGCCTCAGATGCAATATCGCTGAAGATTGACCCCGCGGCGGCCGAGTGGACTGAGGGTGGAATGTATTGGAGACCGGTTATGAATCGAGCCGGTCATGTCGCTTCTTGAATTGAAATCTCCAACATTCCTACGTCCTCTCACAACCAAGATGAAGGCCTTTCAGATTTCGAAGCATGCTCATCCGAGTAAAGTCCCCGTGTACGTGAAGCCCTGACGCTGACACTCACCTGCATGCTGATTGGCGTATTTCATCAGCTCGAACGATGCTCCGATGCCCGTCCCGACAAAGGGCGAGGTCCTCGTGGACGTCTATGCAGCAGGGATGAACTTCCTAGAGTTGGTCCTGACTTCAATCCGCCTACCGCATTTGACGAAGGTGTACATAGTATCCTACAAGCCCAAGGACTCTACCAAAGTCAATCCCCATCGTCAGAGCCGGACAGCGATTGACCGTTCCTAGCCAAACCGCCCCTCCCATTCAACCTCGGCGCCGAGTTCGCAGGTATCATAAACGCCAACTCCCCCATCCCCAAAGGCTGCCCATTCAAGCCCGGAGGTACGGCTATCCACTCAATTGGCTGTCTCGACTGAAGTAGAAGCGACTTAGATCGCGTCTTTGGGTGGGGTCAGGGCACGTATGCGGAGCATGTGGCTATCAACGTGGGGATGGTGATTCCGATGCCGGATAATCTGTCTTTTGAGCAAGCCGCGACGGTCCCGCTGCATGTCCAATGCGTATGAGGGAGAGCGTGGGCTGATAAGGCAGGTCGTTCACGACGAGCTATCTGGGTTTGGTCCACCAGGGTCGGGCGAAGGCAGGTGCGTAGCAGCATGACAAATGCGCCGTGCGGTCTTGATGCCAAGGTTTTGTTTTTAGGTGAATGGGTGCTTGTCCACGCCGGAGCAGGTGGTGTCGGTCTCGCCGCATGTCAGATCGCCAAGAGTCAGTGCTTCTAGCACTTTGTCCGAGCGAGGGAGCTGAGTCATGAGTAGTGCTGGGGTGCAAAGTGATTGCGACCGCTTCTAGCGATGAGAAACGTCGGATCTGCAAAGAGAAGGGACGGGCCGACGAGGCTGTCGATTACACGAAAGAAGGATGGCAGAAGGAGGTGGTGCGGATCACGGGCGGTAAAGGGGTGGATGTGGTATATGACCCCGTTGGTGAGTGTTGTCCATTCCTCACGGGAGATCAAGCTGACAATGACGGTGGGATAGGTATGATCGTGCCCAGCCTGAGGTGCGTGGCCATCAGCGCGAGGTTACTGGTTGTCGGCTTTGCAGGGGGGACTATCGAGAAGGTCGGTCCAAAGGGCTCTCCCTCACGACATCGCGTTGTGGCTTACATTCATAACACCTCAGATACCAGCGAACCTGCTCCTCTTGAAGCAAGTCTTTGTCATCGCCGTTCTTTGGGGTGCCACAGCCAGTACGTGGCGGC
>JAABUP010003529.1_pt1 | contig 27551 bp, 26 predicted proteins | sample 5559201 | NCBI WGS metagenome assembly JAABUP01 (sample SAMN10711887, study PRJNA513373) | rock metagenome | isolation source: Antarctica rocks | place: Antarctica | reverse complement strand
GCAGGTCAGCGGGCGTGTCACGGCCTCCGTCAAGCCGCCAACACACCCAGCCCGAAACCGAAGGTCCTGCTCACACGCCAGCCGCGCAATCCGTCGAATGATGCATCAGATGCAATTCCGCTCATTTACAAGTGCGTCGCGTAGCTGTGCCGTAGGCAGTGGTTGTTCAGTTCGGCCGGCAGACCGCACGCCTGGCGGTACTCGGCGAACCGATCGTTGTAGCTGGTGCACCCGATCCGCCGGGACCGCTCCGACACCCACAACTCCGGTCCGGGTCGATACAACGATCGAACCTGCGCCAAGTACTGCTCCAGCACTGCCGACGCCCACGGCATCACTGACAGCACGGTGCGCCGCCTGGGTCCACTGCCCCGATGCCCCTTTCCCCACCGAACTTCGAGCAGACCAGCCTGCCCGAACTGTGGCTGCCGGCCGTTCGCGCGCACATCCGCCCGCTCGAGCATGCACACCTCGCGGCGGCGAAGCCCCCAGGCATACTGGGTCTTGAGCATCGCTGCGTCCCTCGCCGCAGCCACCGCGCCTTTGCGATGCAACTTCACTGCCCGCCTCACCCGGTCGTCGGCGTAGTCGAACAGCGACGCCAACTCGCCGCGGGTCAGCGCCCGGTTGCCCGGCTGGCGCGTGTCCTCCTGGGTATGCAGGATCGTGTTGAACTCGGTGCGTATCTGGGCCGGGACCGTACCGAAATAGTGTTCGCACACCGCCGCCCAGTCATAGGCCGGATCACGCAGGTAGCCCAGATACCGCCCGATCGTGTTCTGCAGATTCCGAATGTACTGCGCGGACCGACCGAGTTCGCTCAACAGGTGAACCGACCACTCCTCCAAGTCGCCCGCGGTCCACGACCACGGGTATTCGTTGCTGAACTCGATGAAGCGCCGGACGTAGCCGACCGACGCATCGATCCACTGCGGGGTGAGATTCCGCGCCTCCATCTGCATCGACCAGCACGTCAACGATGTCTGCAGGACCGTCTCCTCCGGATGCAGAACCGGAACACCGCTCTCCAGCAGTCGACGGACCTCCCGAACGGTGGCCACATCAACCGCGCCGGACAGGCCAGCCTCAGCGAGGCCCTGCCTCCCACCTTGCATGCGATGAATGATCCTGCATCACATGCAAGAATGCAAGGCAGGGAAGGTTTCCACCGCAAGGTGGCGAGCCAGTCGTATCTTGCATCTGATGCACGCCTACAGGTCATTCGCCAACCAGAGCGCGCTATTACCCAGGCAGCAACCCAACTCGACGACAGTCAGCACGCACGTGAGGGGGCAAAGCGCCAGCTAGAGGGGGTCGACGTCGGAGGGAGATCAAGCCACCACGGTGCTCAAAACTAGGAATTCCCGACACTTTTCGAACCACAAATTCGCCACGTCTCCGGCGTTGCCGGGATCTCCCCCGACCTCGAGCGCTATTTTGTGGTCCAGCTCGCCCACCGTGCCCGCCGGGATGCCGTAGGCGCGGGCGGATTGGGCTTTGATGGCGTTGGTGACCGCCACGGGTGGCCGCACGGTCGCGGTCCACCCGGCCTTGCAGATCGTCTCGTGAATCGTGCCCTGGGTAACGGCCGGGTTCGTCGCACCCGGGGAGCAACGCTCGTCGGGCATCGGCTGACCAGCCACGGAACCAAGGTGGCAGGTACCGGGTGGTGGCATCGGAAACGCCCCACCCCCGGCCGGTGAGATACCGGTGCTGCTCGGACCCGCAACGGCGACGGGTGACGTGGGCGGCGATGATGAAGTGATGCTGGGAAGCGGTGCCGGTGCTGTGGTGGGGGTGCCCGCAAGGTTCGTGCAGCTGGTGGCGGCGCTGGCGCAGCTGTCCGCGTTGACCGTGGACGACCTGGCGGGCGAGGGCGTGACGGGCTTCGATGCGGTTGAGCTGGGTGAGGATCCGGCGGCGGTAGGGCTCGTCATCGAGGTAGGCGAGCAGGTAGAGGGTCTTGGCGATCCGGCCGAGCTCGGCGATGGCACGCCCGGTGGGGGTGGGGCGGCCGACGCCTTGCAGGACGCGGAGGATCTCGCCCAGCTGCACGGCGAACCCGAGCACCGCCCTCGGCTTCCGCAACCTGGCCAACTACATCACCCGGCTGCTCGACACCAGCGGCTTCCGACCCCGACTGCACCCTCTTCTGCGATGAGCCGGTTAAGCGAGACGCGTGCCACGACTGGTTTTAGGAATCATTGCTGCACCGATGAGTCCGGCGGCGATGACTGCTCCCGCAGCGGTCAGGGTGAGCCACCCGGCGGGGATGGTCACCGGGGTTGACACCCCGATCAGGAAGACGCTGACTCCCAGGGCACCCCATGTTAGGCCGACTACTGCTCCTAGGAGAACGAGCACGATGGAGAGGCTGGCGGAGGTGAGGCGTTTCCACCTTGTGGACACACCGATCGCCCCGAGCATCCGGTATTCCCCTCGTAGGTCGGCCGCCCAGAGGCTGATCATTCCAGCCGAGATGACCAGCGTTGTTGTCAGAGCGCCGACCGTTATGATCAGTTGGAGTCGGGTCAGGGTGGATACGATTGATGGTCCCTGTTCGATCGCTACCTTCGCCTCGGCCCGTACGTCGACCGGCAACGACTGACTGATCCGTTGAGGGGCAAACTGCGCGGTGGAGCCTTTCAGGAGGTAGGTGTCTTGCCCTAGGGGAACGAAGTTGAGTGTTCGGGCTGCCGCGGGGCTGATCAGTACTTTGGGTGGGGTCGCGAAGTCTTTGTCGGTAGCACCGGCGGGGGTGACCGCGGGCAGGGACGACACGTTGGTGAGCGTGAAGGTGTGCTGTGACTGCGTCATCTTCGTCAAGGTGATGCGTGGGTCTGGCCCGGTGAGATCGAATCCGATCGTGCTAACCACGATGAGCGTTTCACCGCGGTTGTAGGCCGCGAGCTGGGTGGCGGTCAGGTCGCCAGCGATGACTTGCGCAGCGGCTCCGTCGGCGATCCCGACCGGTGGGTTGAAGGTGTGTGCGAGTGACGTGCTGTTACAGGAGCTGAAACCTTGTGCAGAGCCAGGCTTCTTGGGGTCTTGGTCCTTGATGCACGCTTGGTAGTCGGTGAGGGCTGCGACGGTGGCGGGGTGACCGTCCTGTATGGCAGCGGCTCGGTGGTAGCTCGTGGAGATGGTGCTGGCGCCGACGCTGTCGGCCAGCTGAGTGCCTTCGGCCGCGGTGAGGGGGCGGGGCGATACGAGCAACGCGGTGTCCTGGGGAAGGTTGGGCTGGTAGTCGGCCTCCTGTTTGGTGGAGATCGACGCCGCCGCGATCAGCACGATGCTGGCGACCGCAACCACGAGCCCCAGTGCTGTCAGGGTGAGTGCGCTTCGGCCGGGGAAGGCCAGAAGGGAGCGGGCGGTCGCCCGCAGGGGCAGGGGCAGGCGCAGCAGCGGCGTGGAGTTCAGCCTGCTCGCGGCCGCCGTCGCGAGCAGGATCGTCCCCGAGATCCCGGTGACGAACACGACGAAGGCGGCGAGCGCGGTAATGACTCCGGTCGCGGTGAGGGCGACGGCGACCGCGGCGACCGCCAGCGCCAGGCAGAGGGCGCCCGCTCCCCGTGTTTGGGCTGTTCTGCCGACCGAGAGTGGCGCGATGGACTTGAGCAAGGTAATGGGATCCTCCCGCACGGCGCGTCGCGCGGGTATGCGGGCGGCCAAGGCGGTGGCGAGCACCGTGGCGGCGATGACGATGGCCGTCGTCGAGGGCGCGGGGTCCCACGCACCCCAGTCTGCTGCTGCGCGCGCGGACAGCGGCCCGACGAGGAGGTATCCGCCGAGCTGGCCGGCGAGCAAGCCCAGTAGTGATCCGGCGCCGGCGAGGCACAGTGCGTGGGCCAGGAAGAATCGTGTCGTCACGGCGGTGGGTGCGCCCATCGCGGCGAGCAGTCCCATGTGGTGGCGTTCGGTACGGACCACGACCGCGGTCACCAGCAGGACCGTTTCCGCGAGCAGGCCCAGGGCGATGAGGATGGCAGTCGAGTCGGTCAGTGGTGGAGGGCTTGCCAGAGCTGATGCTTGGGTGCTGGGAACGTAAGCGAGGTGGGCGTTGGTTAGGTTGGCGTCGAGAGCGGTCAGGTTCGTTGCTGGTGGGACAGTGACGAACCAGCGGGGACTTCCCAGGGTGTGGGCCGCGGTCAGAGCTGCTTGTCCCTGGGCGGTGGTGGCCGCGGTGGGCGGCAGGGTGAAGAACTTGTGGTCGGTGTTGAGCCGGTCGGTCAGCAAGGCGCTCACTGTCCAGGTGTGGTTGGCGATCTGCACCGTCTGACCAGCGCTGGTGACGCCGATGAGGTGCGCTAGGGGCAGCGACAGCAGAACTGTGTCGGGGTGGTCGGCGGGGGCGCCGGCGTCAACGCGGTACACCCCGTCGGTGAGGGGGTTCGCCACGTCCATCACCCGGCCGTCGGCGGTGAGCGTCAGCCCACCCGCACCGGTGATCGTCAGCCCTAGGACGTCTTGGTCGTAGGTGAAGGAGCTGCCCGTCGGTAGAGGTGGGGCCAGCTCCGTGGGGGCCGGTGTGGGCGACGAGAATCCGGAGACAGTGACCACCCGCCCGGACGCCGTGCCAAACGACGCGGCGGTCGCTTCAGGCAGGGACACCGCCGCCGTTGCCGTGAGCCCCGCGACCGCGACCCCGACGCCGACGGGGATCGCGATCGTCACGCAGACGAGGGCGGATCGGAGGCCGTTTCGGGTGGCCAGGCGGAACCCCAGACGCCACGCCAGACGGTTCTGCGACGACCTCATGGGCCGTCCTCGAGGACGTGACCATCACGCATGTGCACCACTCGGTCCGCGGCGTCCATGACCTCCGGGTTGTGGGTGGCCACGACACACACGACACCGGTCTTCGCCAGCTGCTTGAGCAGGTCGATGACTCGTTGACCGTTCGCCGAGTCCAGAGCCCCGGTAGGTTCGTCCGCCAGGAGAAGCGGTCGGACGTCGACCATGGCCCGGGCGATCGCTACCCGCTGCTGCTCCCCACCCGAGATCTGGTCGGGAAACTTCCCGGCGTACTGCGCGGTACCGACCGCGTCTAAGGCCTCGACCGCCCGAGCCTTGGCCAGCCTGGTGCGCGTGCCGGCGAGCTCGAGGGGTAGACAGACGTTCTCGAGCACCGTCATTGTTCGAATAAGATTGTATTCTTGGAAGATGTAGGCTGCTGTCCGCGCCCTATGTGCTGTCCGTTGGGAAGGGGTCATCTCGGTGATGACCTGACCCGCCAAAACCACCGACCCGGAGGTGGGCGTTTCCAAGCCCCCGGCTATATTCAGAAGTGTGGTCTTGCCCGATCCGCTAGGTCCCGCGATGGCCGTCAAGGTACCTGCGTCGAAAGTCATTGTGACGTTGTTCAGGGCCAGGCGTCGAACCGTTCCGTCACCGAATTTCTTGCTCACGCCGTCGAGGCGGAGAACCGACGTTGCCGGTATATCCGCCTCGACGGGGACGTCAGAGGCAAAGAATGGCATCCACTGTTCAGCTTTCTTCAGACGGTCGTATCCGCTGTAGCCTGACCGAGCTGCCGAAGGGTGTCAGCGGATTTCCAAAATCGTGCCGCGTTCGTTGAACCAGCAGTAGCTACCGCTGGTCGACCCGGACCAGGCCCCGATCCAGTCGGTGTAGACGTCTGGAGCCGCGACGCAGTCACCACGGCCGCGGGCCTCACCACCGACGACGTCGCCGCAGGAGATGCCGACGCCATCGTTGTTGCTGCCGGTGGTGTAGGTGAAGCAGTCGGCGTACACCGTGGACGCCGCCGCGGGGGATGCTGTGAGGAGAAAGGGGATAGCCAGTGCTGTTGTTAGCGCGGCAGCCCTCTTGGCATTGTATCGATTGAACATGATGAGATTCCTGCGAGAGGTGGTGGAGCGGGTAAACACGTGGGTTGGCATCGAAAGTCCGGGCCGAGCCCGAACCAGCATGGTTGGTCACCGCTACGCTCGTCATTTCTCAGACGCCCACCACCTTCACAGATTCGGGGCGGCGCATCTCCGATATAGTAGGAGATAGTTTTCGCACCGAAACTTTTGTCAAAATATACCTCTGTTAAATCTGCGTCAAGGGGGTGACGGAAACGCCCGGTTTGCGGCGATGAGCGGTTCCGGTGGTGGTGGTGCTGGGTGTTAGGTGGTCGGGTTGCGTGCGGTGAGGATGCGGTCCCGTGTCCCGATGTGGTCGAGGGTCGCTCCGAGGTGGCTGAGGATGGTCGCGGTGGTGGACTGCGGGTCACGGTCGGCTCCGTGATCACCGTGGCGCCGCTTGCCCGTGCGTGCTCGACGACGGAACTGGCGCTGCGCACGTAGACCTGGAGCAGTGCTGGGGTGAACGCCCAGTGCGGTTTGGCGTCGCAGATCATGATCGTGGAGTTTCCAACTCTTGCTTCTGCGTGGATCAGCAGGTCATCGGCGTCGACGGTGTGCGCTGCCAAGGTCTCGCGAGCATCGAAAACGTGCTCGAGGAACTGAATGAACGCCACCGCGCCGCCGGACCCTCGGACGGCGACGAACGGGTTGATGCTTCCGTAGCCGGGCGGTAGCGCGGGGTCAGTCAGAACCGTCGCTTGGGAGTCAGCTGGATTGCCGCCGGTGGAGCTCTCTGCAGTGGTAGACATGTTTTATGTCTACCACTGAAGGGGCCGGTGCCACCAGATCGCCAGCGTTCAAATCTGGTGCGGGCTTTTTGTTGTCGCGCGTAGGGCGACTTGCTGAGCGCGAGTGGGCCGACTTCCTGGCTGAGTCGGCGGTGACTCAGGCCGAGTTCACGGTCCTCGCCGTACTGCATGATCTCGGCGCTGTGCGCCAGGGGGACCTCGCCCGGCACGCCGTCGTGGACCGTCGCAACGTCGTCGCCACTGTAGCGAAGCTGACCTCCCGCGGCCTGGTCGAGGGCACCGCCGACTCCGCCGACCGACGCAGCAAAGTACTGCGTCTGACGGACACGGGCACGCGCGAAACAGAGGACCTGGGCACCCGGATCGGCGCCAGCCGGCACCGGTTCTTCGCTGCCCTTGCCGGCGACGAGTACGAGACCCTGAACCGACTGCTCGCGAAGGTGTACGACGCTCACACCTCACATCGCTAGCGGGTATTGCAACGACCGATTGAGCCCGCCATCTGCTAGCGGGACGCGGTGACGGGGTTGGTGGTGAGCCTGAGCAGCTGCTGGATGCGCTGCCAGGCGTCCTCCGCGGCGACGGCCTGGTAGCTGTCGCGTCGGGGGTTGAGGAAGCCGTGCCCGGTGTCGGGGTACTCGACGAGCTCGTGGGTGATCTCGGCGTTGGTGAGGGCTTCGGTGAGCTGGCGGCGGTGCTCGGCAGGGATGAGTTGGTCGTGCTCGCCGATGAGGAGCAGGACGCGCCCGGTGATCCCGGGTGTCTTGGTGAGGGTCGGTTGGGGGCGGCTGAGCGGGATGTCGGTGGTGGGGATCCACCCGCCGTAGGCGATCACCACCGCGGGTAGGTCCAGCTCGGTCGCGGCGAGGTAGGCGACGTGCCCGCCGACGCTGAGCCCGACCATGCCGGCGACGGTGCTGCAACGGTTTTGGAGGTAGTCGAGGGTGGCCCGCAGGTCGGCGAGGACGCGGGGTCGGGTCAGCTGGTGGAGCAGCTCGAAGCCGCGGGCCCGGCCGTGGTCGTCCTCGGGCAGCTCGGTCATGGTCGCGTGGCGGTGGTACAGGTCGGGTGCGAGGGCGAGGTAGCCGAGGTCGGCGAGGTGCTCACACACGTCGCGGACGTGGGCGCTGACCCCGAACAGCTCCATGCCCACGACGACGCCGACCAGGGGTTCGGTGGTGTCGGGGCGGGCGAGGTAGCCGTGCATCGGTGTTCCGTCGGGTGGTGTGCCATCGGGTAGGGGGATCGCCACCGTCTCGGTGAGCACCCGCATGGCGTCGCTCATGCTGGTGTCCGGGTGGTGTGGGGGGCAGCGAAGGAGAAGCGGTCACCGGCCCACGCGCCGCGCGGTGCTGCCTGCTCGAGCCGCACGAGGTCCTCCGGTGTCAGCTCGATCCTGGTTGCGGCGACGTTCTCATCGGCTCGGGAGGCGCGGCGGGTGCCGGGAATGGGGACGACCTGCTCGTCCTGGGCGAGCAGCCAGGCCAGCGCGAGCTGTCCTGGTGTGACGCCGCGCCGGCTGGCCAGGTCACCGACGGCGTCGACGAGGGCCAGGTTGCGGGTCAGGTCGGCGCCGGCGAAGCGGGGGTCGCTGGCGCGGAAGTCGTCGGCGCCGAGCTCGCTGGGGAGGGTGCCGGTGAGCACGCCGCGCCCGAGCGGGCTGTAGGGCACCAGGCCGATCCCGAGCCGGCGGGCGGTGGGGATGACGTCGTCCTCGGGTTCGCGCCAGAACAGGGACCACTCCATCTGCAGGGCGGTGATCGGATGTACCGCGGCGGCCCGCTCGAGCTCGGCGGCGGTGGTCTCCGAGAGCCCGAGGTGGCGGACCTTGCCCTGCTCGACGAGCTCGGCCATCGCCCCGACGGTGTCGGCGACCGGCACCTGGGGGTCGACGCGGTGCAGGTAGAACAGATCAATCGTGTCCACCCCCAGCCGGGACAGCGAGGCGTCGCAGTAGCGGCCGACGTGCTCGGGTCGCCCGTCCACGCGCACCCCCTCGGGGGTGCGAACGATGCCAAACTTGGTGGCCAGCGCCACCTCCTGTCGGCGGCCGGTGATCGCCCGGCCGACGAGCTCCTCGTTATGGCCGCCGCCGTAGCTCATGGCCGTGTCGAGCAGGCTCACCCCCACGTCGAGGGCGTGGCGAATGGTGGCGATCGACTCGTCGTCGTCGGCAGGACCATAGCCCTGGGAGAAGCCCATGCAGCCCAGGCCCACCGCCGAGCAGGAGAAGGCGTCATCACCGAGGTGCCGTTGATCCATGCCAACCAGCGTCACCCTGCAATGACTCATAAGTCCAAGACCGTCTTGTGCTACAGGCCATCGCGGATGACGATGAATAGATGGAGCTGCGGCAGCTGGTGTACTTCGAGGCCGTGGTCCGGTGCGGCGGATTCACCCGGGCCGCCCAGTCGCTGCGCATCGCCCAGCCCGCGGTCTCCGCCCAGATCCAGCACCTGGAGGCCGAGCTCGGCACGCCGCTGCTGACCCGCACCACCCGCCGGGTCTCGCTCACCGCCGCCGGCGAGCTGTTCCTGCTCCGCGCCCGCCGAATTCTCAGCGAGCTCGACGCCGCCCGCGGCGACCTCGCCGAGCTGACCGCGGTGCTCCGCGGCCACGTGACCCTCGCCGCCACCCAAGTCCTCGGCTCGATCGACCTGCCAGCAGCCTTGGCTGCGTTCCACACCCGCTACCCCGGCGTGACCCTCAGCTTGCGCACCGGCCTGATCGCCGAGCTGCTCACCGCCCTCGACACCGGTGAGGTCGACCTGATCCTCGGGCCCATCCACGCCGACCTCGGCTCCCAGTACGCCTCCCAGGTGCTCGTCGACGAGCAGCTAGTCCTAATCACCCCACCCGGGCACCCGATCGCAGGTCACACGCAAGTAAGCCTCGCCCAGCTCCGAGACGACCCCTTTGTATGCCTGCCAACTGGCAGCGGACTACGCGCCATCCTCACCGCCGCCGCCGCCGCCGAGCACGTCGAACTCCGCGTCCAGTTCGAGACCGCCAGCCCGACGAGCATCCGCGAGCTCGTCGCAGCCGGCCTCGGCGTCGCACTCCTCGCCCGCTCCACAGCCCACGCTCCCGGCATGCCGATCGCCGTGAGCGAGCTGGCCAACCCACCCGCCCATCCACCCGTCGGGCTCATCCACCGACACGAACGAACGCTCACCCCCGCCGCCCAAGCCTGCCGACGCCACCTCACCGGCGCTCCGCCCGTCACCGGATAGGGATCGGTGACCGGAACGACTGTCGACGTGTCCGGATCATCTCCGATGGGTGTCGACAACTGTGATGGACAATGAGGAGCGTGGAGGATCATCGGTCGGGTGCAAGTCCTGAGCACCCTGACCTGCGCGACTACGTGAGCTGGCACGCGGCATACGACGATCCTGAGTCGAGCCTCTCTGTGCGGTTGCGACATGTCCAGCGAGCCATCGACGACTGGCTGGACCGGACACCCGGCCCGGTTCGCGTACTCAGCTCGTGCGCCGGCCAAGGCCACGACGTCCTCGGCGTGCTCGAGGAGCGCGGGCCGCAGGACCGTGCCCGAGTGACCGGCGCCCTCGTCGAGATCGACCCCACGAATGTCACCATCGCCCGGCGGCGCATCACGCACCTCGGCCTGGCAGTGACGGTCGTTGAGTCCGACGCGGGGACCACCGACGCGTATGCCGGTCTCGTACCCGCGAACCTCTTGCTCCTGAGCGGGATCATGGGCAACATCTCCGCGGCCGACATCGAGCGGCTCGTGTACGTATCGCGTCAGCTCTGCGCGCCGGGAGCGACGGTCATCTGGACTCGGGGGGCACAGGACCCCGACCTCGGACCCGACATCCGGCGATGGTTCGAGCAGGTGGGTTTCGAGGAACTGTCCTGCGAGGAGTGGATCGAAGGCACGGGCATGCGAGTCGGCGTGAACCGCCTCCTCGCACCACCCCAACCACTGCGACCCGGCGAGCTGATCTTCACCTTCTACCGCTGAGGACGACCGTAGGTTCGCGACCAACAGACGACCCGTAGCCTGGACGGCATACCGGTGCTTAAACTTTTGCCGCAGCGGTGGTCGCCGAACGTCAGCGGCGCGCCGTCGGACTTTTGGCGCGCCAACTCGGCCGGTGGCCATGCTCGTCTCGTATGACGCCCCTTCACCGGCCCGGCGCCGCTGCCACCCGTCGGCGACCGCTCCGGCTCGTTGAGTCGTCCATTCGACGAGTGTGCAACCGGACCGGGTTCCCCGTCCACAGCTCGCAGGGCGCACTCCAACGACGGACGCGCACGGCTCACCTTGGCAACGACACGAGCGGGCACCCAATGGCCCCGTACGACCATCGTCTTGCGGTGACGGCAATTGCTTGGGTGCTGCCGTTGAGCTGGCCGGTGGGGGCGAACGTGGGCAACGACGAGGTCGAACAAGTCCCCGTTAAGGCCGTGCGGGCGAACCCGCCGGTGCTCGTTGGTCAGCCTCCAGGACAGCGGTTGTCCCCCCCGCTGAGTTCCTGGCATACCCCGGGTGATCGGGGCGCCGGGGTCTCCGGTTGGGCCCGGACCCACTGCGCGGTGCCGACGGCCGACACCAGGAGACCTGCGGCGAGGCCGAGGCCGAACAGCACCACCGCTCGACGCCGCCGCCGCCGCGCTGCGCACCACAGCCCCAGCGCAGGGAAGGCCACAAGCGCGGCCCCCGCACCAGTCCACAACCGGGCCGAGAGCGCCTGTTCGGCGGCGGTGGGGAGCTCACCGAAGAAAGGTGCTCCGACGATCAATCCGCCGTAGGCCAGGACCGGTGGCACGCCGAGCCAGCCGATCACCGCCAGCACCATCACGACGTCCGGCCACACGGCGCGTAGGCGATTCTGTCGGTTACCGCGTCGGGCGCTGGGTGTTGGTGGCATGGCGTTCAGGCGAGCCCGCCGACGTAGACGCCGCTGTCGCGAAGGTCCTGGATCCCCGCGAGGCGGTTGCTGTCGCTGCCGCTGAGGTCGACACCGACAAGCGCGGGCATCGTCAGGAGTGGTCGGAGGTCGGTCAGCGGGTTGTCCCCGATCCACACTTGGGTGACCGTGGCACACCCGGCGATTGTGGCGGCGTCGGTGACCCGGTTGCTCGACACGTCAAGCGTGGTCAGGGCCGGGGACCCGCGTAGTGGGCTGGGGTCGCTGATCTGGTTCGCGGCAAGGGTGAGCCGGTCGAGCTGGGGGAGGCCGGCCAGCGGTGCGACGTCGGTGACCTGGTTGCGGTCCAGGTCGAGGTCTTGCAGCGAGGTGAGTCCGACCAGTGGGGTCAGGTCGGCGATCTGGTTGTCGCCCAGGCCCAGGTGTTGCAGGGCGATCAGCTCGCGCAGCGGGGTGAGGTCGGTGACGTGGTTCCCGGACAGGCCGAGGTCGGACAGTGCCGTCAGTCCAGCCAACGGGGTCAGGTCGCTGGCTGCGTTGATGGTCAGGGTGAGGGTGGTCAGCCGGGTCGCCTGATTCAGGGGGCGAAGGTCGTGCACCGCCTGGTCGGTCAGGTCGAGTCGGTAGAGGCCGGGTAAGTGTTCCAGACCGGCGAGGCCTTGGACCGGGTAGTCTGCGGGGAGCGCGCTGGAGCAGGCCAGGTCAGAGATGCCCGTCAGCTCACGTTCGGACACTGGCTCGCTGACCGGTGTTCCGAGGGCGGCGGCCACGCAGCCGGCCAGTGCCGGGTCGGGAAACATGTCGGCGAGGTCGAGGCGGGCCGCGACGTGGTCCCGACCCCACCACAGCGCCCCTGCGGCCAGGACCACCAGCACGGTCACCGTCGTCCACCGCGTCGTGACTCGAGAACCTGCCCGCCGGGTGCGCCGCGCCGCGGGTGAGGCAGTGGTGCTGAGCGTCCACCAGCGGGTGGTGACGACGATCAGGGCAATCGTGGCCCCAGCCATGGTCACGGCGGCAGCAACGGGGGCCGACTCGACGGTGCCCCCCTGGTAACGCAAGGACCTGAACGCCGAGGCGAACAGGGCGAGGGTGAGGGTGGTCCCGACGCCCACCCCGAGCACGGCTGCGACGCCGGCGAGCACCCGGTCACCGAGGCAGCACGCCAGCCCGGCCACCGCCAGGGCCAGCGCCACGGCCACCAGCCCCAGCGGCGCCAGAGTGGTGGCGGCGTTGGTGAGCACCTGAACGACCGAGAAGTCCAGCCGCACCAGCTGCAGCGCCTGCGTGGACACGGTGAGCACCACCCCGGTCACCGCAATCGCCAACCCCACCACCCCGCCGACCGCGCCCCAGACCCGCCCTCGGGTGCTGACGGCCAGCAGGGCTACCGCGAGCGGGCAAGCGCCGACAAGCACGATCAGGGCCTGGGTCGCGGCCGGGGCACCAGCCCGGCCCACGGCCATCACGGTCACGATCGAGACGGCGGTGAGCACCGCGCAGAAGGCGACGATGCTGCGGGAGACGGCCGCACCTGCAGGCGGGGTGGGGTCGGAGAACCTCATCGAGGGATCGAGTCAGCTGCTGTGCGCAGGAACCGTCCGGCCGCGGCGACGGCGGGTGCGGAGGACTCGCCGCCGACCACGAGGACCGCGAAGGCGAGGTCACCGTCGATGCCGACGAACCAGCCGTGGGAGTGCGTTCCGTCGCCGTACTGCGCAGTGCCGGTCTTGCCGCGCAGACCAGCGATGTCGTCGATGCTGGTAGCGGTACCGCCGGTGACGGTCTCGCGCATCATCTTCCGCACCGCCGCGGTGACCTCGGTGGGCACGGGCGGTGGGGTTTGGTCTGCGGCGCCCGGCTGCCCGAGCAGGAACGTCGGAGTGGGGACGCGTCCGGCGGCGACTGCGGCGGTGGCCATAGCCATCCCGAAGGGGCTGGCCACGACCGTGCCCTGACCGATGGCTGATTCCACTCGCTGCGCGGCCTCGTTGGCCACCGGGACCGACCCGGTGACCGTCGTCAGCCCCGGTGTTGTGTAGTCCACCCCGAGGCCCAGCTGCAGGCCGCTGCGTCGCAGAGCGTCCGCCGGCAACCCGACGGCGAGGCGGGCGAGGGTGGTGTTGCAGGATCGGGCGAACGCGGTGTGCAGGGGCACCGCCCCGAGGTCGAACATGCTCTCGTTCGGGATCTGGCGGCCCTGGATGTTTTCGGTGCCGGGGCAGGGCAGGACGGTGTCTGGGGTGGCGACACGCGCTTGCAACGCCGCGGTGGTGGTGATCATCTTGAAGGTCGAGCCGGGTGGGTAGAGACCGGTGAGCGCGATGGGGCCTTGCGCGTCCGCCTTGGGGTTCTGGGCCACGGCGAGCACCTGCCCGGTGGAGGGCTGGATGGCGACGAGGGCCGCCTCCCGGGGCAGGGTCGCCAGGGCCTGCTGCGCGGCGACCTGGATGCGGGTGTCCAGCGAGGTCCGAACCTCTGCTGAGGTGGTGGCGTCCCCTCCGGCCAGCCTGGCCCCCACGGCGCCATCGGGCTCGCGGATGCTGACCCGCCATCCCGCCGCCTTGTCGCGGGCGGCTTGCCACGCCTTCGTGAGCCCGCCGAGCGCGGCAGGCGATGTTGCCGGGTCGACGCTGAGCAACCGGCTCTGCTGGACCAGCTGCACACCGGGGACCGCCTGCAGGCGTGCCTGCACCCCGGCGGCGTCGCGCTCCCGGAGCGTGATGACCGTCGTCGTCTGACCGGCGGCGGCGGCGAGCTGTTGGCGTAGCGACTCAGCGGTGATGGACGGGTCGAACTGAGCCAGAACACCGGCCAGCTGCTCGACTGCGGCGGCGTCGTCCGCCTCAGGCGTGACGTTGACCAGGGTCACCGTCTGCGGCGCCATGATCGGCAGCCCCTGCCGGTCCAGCACTCCCGCCGAGTCGGCGCTGACGTCGGTCAACGCCAGGCTCTGCCCTTCCTGCAGGCGGGGATGCACCACGGTGGGGTCCCACACGATGCGCCACCCCTCGGCGTCGGAGCGCAGCTGCCCGGTCGCGCTGTAGGCCCAGGTACGGCCCGGCCCGAAGCTCCAGTCCGCGCGGTAGGAGAACCGTGCGCGCGTGGAGCTGGTCTCGCTGACGTACTCGACGGTGAACGCCGACGTCGACGGGTCCAGCTCACTGAGGACCAGCTTCAGGGTGCGGGCAGCGCCGGCCGGGTCGTCGGTGCCGGCCGCCGCCGCGGTGACGTCACCGTGAGACAACGCGGAAAGGTACCGGTTGACCGCAGCCGCCGGCTCAGACTTCTGGGCCCCCACGACCGAGCACCCGGCCAGCCCCAGGGCGAGCACGACCATCACCACACCCCACCCCCACCGTTGCCGTCTCACGGCGATACCCCTTCCTCGGCGACGAAACCACGCTGGACAGGACACCACGTCCTATACCGTGCAGTCCAATACGCTATGAAGTGCCGGTCGATATGGTTTGCATATCAACCCAGGAAGGAGGGGTCAGGGTGGACCTGGTGCGGCACCTGCGGTTCTTCGCGGCCGTCGCCGAGGAGGAACACTTCGGCCGGGCCGCAGGCGTGTTGGGCATGACCCAGCCTCCGTTGTCGCAGGGCGTGCAGCGGCTGGAGACCGAGCTGGGGGTGCGGCTGTTCGACCGCGGGGCACGGGGTGTGAACCTCACCCCGGCCGGCCGCGATCTTCTCCCCCACGCCTACCAGGTCCTGGAGGCCGCCCAGCAGCTGCGCGACGCCGCTGCTCTGCACGTCGGGGAGCAGGTGGCGGTGAGGCTGGGGGTAGTCGCGGCCGTGCCGGCCTCGATCAGCACCGCACTCGCGGCGGCGTGCGCAGCCGCTACCGGCGCAGGGCACGTCATCGTGACCACCATGCCGAACAGCACCCTCGTCGAGCACGTCGCCACCGGGCGCCTCGACGTGGCCGTTCTCCACCACCCAGCCGTGCTCGGTCCGCTCTCCGGCGGGGAAGTCTGTCGACTGGCGACCGCTGTCCTGGTGCCCCAGACCCATCCTGCCGCCCACCGCGGGCATGCGCCCCTGCGGGCGTTCACCGGGTTGCCGGTGGCCACGCCACCCCGGAACCACGAACCGGCCGCGCACGACCTGTTGGTCGACACCCTCACCGAGCACGGCCTGACCGGGGCCACCGTGAACGCCGACGACGAACGCGCCGCCCTGGCCCTCGTCGCGACCGGTCACGCCGTTGCCATCACCGCGGACCCCAGCCTGCAGGCGCCCGGCGTCAGCCGCTGCGAGGTGGACGCCAACCCCGTGCCGCTGCGGCTCAGGGCCGTCCACAGTCCCGCGAACCGCACCCCGGCGACAGCCCCACCGGTGCTGCAGGCCATAGCGCAGGTCCTCGCCGCCGCGGCCGCGCGATGAGCACGGTTGAGGCGCAGATCCGCGAGCGGTTCGCCCAGGCCGGGGTGCGGGGCTGGTTGCACGCCCAACCGATCACCTCCGCACGCGAGGTGGACGTAGACGCCGACACCGCGGTGGTGATGGCGTCGGTGTACAAGCTCGCGCTGCTCGTCGCCTTCTGCCGCAGCGTCGACACCGGCCTCGACCCCCGCGAGCCCGTGGTGCTGGACCCGCAGACCCGGACCACGGGGCCGACCGGTGTCGCAGCCCTGCTCGATCCCGTCACCATGTCGCTGCGCGACGTCGCGGCCATGATGATCGCCGTCTCCGACAACGCCGCCGCCGATGTGCTGCTCGACGTCGTCGGTCTGGAACAGGTCAATAAAACCCTGACCGACCTCGACCTGGCGCACACCCGCATCGTCGGCGGTACCGCCGACATCTACCGCACCCTGCGTCGTGAGACCCACACCGAGGATGACCTGTCCGCGCTGCGGGCACTGGCCGACAACGACCACCCCCCGACCACCAGTGCCTACGACCCCGCCCTGAGCAGTGCCACCACCCCCCGAGACATGACACGGCTGCTCACCGCCATCTGGACCGACACGGCCGCGTCCCCGCACCAGTGCACCTTCGCTCGAAGGGCCCTCGCCCACCAGATCTGGCCCCACCGACTGCGAGCCGGCTTCCCCTACAACAACGTGCTGGTGTCCGGGAAGACGGGAACCCTCGGGTCGCTGCGCCACGAAGTTGGGGTCGTACAGTTCGTCCACGACCCACCCATCGCGGTCGCGGTCTTCACCCAAGCCGCCCGCGCCGACCCGGTGCTGCCCCGCGCGGACGCAGTCATCGGCGAGACCGCCCGGCTCGCCGTCCAAGCCCTCCGTGGACCATGAGACCGCGCGACGGAGGATCTCCACCCGCGACGTGCAGCACGCGCTCGTCACGGCGCAGCCGCACAAGTTCGGGATCGCGGACTCCTCGGTGAACGGCCACTTCGGGCCGGCGACCCAGACCGGGCTGCGGGTACACCCGCGGTCCCAGGGCGGCACGGGCATCTTCGTCCAGCTGTACCCCGCGGCCTGCGTCGAGGGATTCGCCGACAAGCTCCAGCACCTCACGGAGCGGAGCTAGCGCCCCCGCGTATCCACGGGGTCGCGGTGTGGACCGCGTTGCTGGCGCTGCTCGGAGCCGGCTTCGTCCTTGTGATCGGCGTCTACCACCGCTTTGTGTGGGACATCGAGTACGTGTGCGAGCAGTAGAAGGGCCAGCGCCACGACCCCTCCACCTCCTCCGAAGACACCCTGTTCCCGCTCAGCCCACGATGCAACGCCGGATACGACCTAGTACCCGCATACGTCAACCCCGGCATCGTTGTCCTGGCGATCATCGCGACCGTCGTCGCCGTGTGCACGCCGTCGGCCCGCACCGACACCTCCGGCCACCGCCGTGGCTGAGATGTGGGTTGTTGTGCTCCCGGGCTGAGCGGCGGCGGCGCTGCTGTCCGTCCTCGGTCGACAGCATCTCCGGCGTCGATGCCATCGCCACGTCGTAGGCCGCGAAGTAACGAGCCTCAGCGCCGGCGCCGGGCCCACTCGACAGCCGCGTACTCCAAGGAAAGCGGGCACGACCAGACACGAGTACCCGCCCGCCGATATTCAATGCTGACCTCGGCACGATTCCTGCCGGACTTCCGCAGTTGGTAGGCAGATGCCGGTTTGATCGAGGGTATTGGTGTTAGGTCAACGGGTGGGCTGGCTGCCGGATGCGCCGTTTCGTGTAGGCACACGAGCCTGGGTGCGTCGCTCGACGTGGACTGCGTGTGTGTGGTGACGTTGCGCGGTGTACTTGCGGGAGAGCCAGCGAACGAACCGGGACGGTTCGGTGGTGCGCTATCTGCAGCTGGCGCACAACGAGCGGCACTCCGACTCCGGGAGCCCGGTCGCGAAGGTGATCCACAGCTTCGGTCGGGCCGAGCAGGTGGACCGGGCGGCGTTTGCCCGTGAGTTAGATCTCGCGGTTCCTCACCCCGGAGGAGGCCGTTGCCGCAGCTACCGGCATGGACGTGGAGGTGCTGGAGTCCCGCCGTATGGGTGGGGCGTGGACGTTGGACCGGGTGTGGGAGCGGCTCGGGATCGGCGCGGCGATCCGCACGGCTGCGACCGGCCGCCGCCTAGAGCGTGTCTGCTAATTGCGGACGCGGTGGTGAATGACGATGGCGGCCAGGGTGACGCCGCCGAGGTAGGTCAGGGCGTATTTGTCGTGGCGGGTGGCGATGCCGCGCCACTGCTTGAGCCGGTTGAAGCCGCGTTCGACGGTGTTGCGGTGGCAGGAGGTCTTGGCGTCGAAGGTTGGTGGGCACCCGCCGGCGGAGCCTTTGCTCTTGCGGTAGGTGCTCTGGTTGCTGCGTTCGGGGATGGTGTGCTTGATCTTGCGTTTGCGCAGTTCTTCGCGGGTGCTGTTGTGGGAGTAGCGGTCGCAATCCACGTTGGAGGGTTCGAAGGGATCGGTACGATGACGCATTTGCCATTGCTACGCCAGATCCCCACGCTCTTCTACTGGGGGACCATGGACGCTGAAGGGTACGAGATCCTCCACCAGCTCCGCAGCCGGGCCTAGAACTCACAAGTCTGCTCATGGACCGTGAGGCGTACGAGAAATACGAGGCCTACGGCACGTTCCACGACGCCCAGGGCAGCCCGCTGACCTGTCGGAAGCGCCGGAACCTAGACCACCTCACACCGGCCGAGTTCGAGACCTGCACCCAGATCACTGACCTTGAGTCCCCGCGCACACGGCGCATTGAGCAAGAGCGCATCCCGCTGGCAGCGGGGCTCATGGCGATCGAGGCTCGCCTCCGAATGACGAGTGCGACGACACGGATCGACGCGGCCAACCTTGCATGGGGCCGCCACCGGGTCATCGATCGCATCGTGGAGCGAGTTGTAGACCGATCGGAGAAAGGATCAGCGTTCCGGTCATAGGGCGACCTTCAAAGTGCCGCTCGCGAAGTGGTGCAGCCCTGGTTGGAGTCGGCGGATCTTGCACGATCCCGCCCCAAAACCGTCGATCGTACAAGGTCTCACGCTCATCGCTGCGCAACCTTGGGTGCATCTCGACAACTGTGCAGGCGTTCTATAAGCAGTACGAGGTCGTGCTGGGGAAGGGCTGGTGGCGTCAGTGAGGTACACATCAACTGCGCGGCGGGACGGACCGTGGTGGGTGTTGCAGCGACCAGCTACCGGCGGCCATCTCCCAGGTTCGGCGGCTTGACCAAGCCGCGGAGATTCACCGCGAGGCGATCGCGTTCGTGGCGGGAACCGTGGCCGCGGACGTCGAGGTCGATGTCATTGCCGACGTGGCCGGCGATCGTGACGGTGCGCCTGCAGCGAGTCGCGACGCTGCGCGCCGCGGCGGCCGCAGCAGAGCAGGAGGCCCGTTCGCTCTAGAGCGCTACGGCACGTGAGCTGCACGCCTCGGGGCTCACCGTGCGGGACGTCGGTGCCGTTCTCGGCGTCTCCTACCAACGCGCCCACCAGCTCGTCTCCTGACGGGTGGAAGGTCGCGCTCTGGGTTGATCGGATCAGGTGAGCACCTCGACCCGGCAACGTAGACCCGGCGCCGTCGACAACTGGGTGCCGCTGGTCACCAAGATGGCGTCGAGCAGCTCGGCACGCAGGACGGCATGGGTGCGATCGGGGACGTCCTTGATTTGCACGCTAGGCATGGCGCTAGAACGAAAGTTTCACGCCAGGCACTTAGTGAGCTTAGTATCGAACATAAGTTCGATACTAAGGAGTCGACATGGGGTGGGAGAACCCCCCGGTGTCCTGGTCGCAGCTGGAGCGGGTGCTCTCCGGCCGCGCACCGCACCCGCACCCCGGCGACGGAGGTGACAGCCCGGCCTGGTCACGCAAGCGCGGTGCCTACCAGCCACCCCCCACGCCTGCGGCCGCCGCGGACCCGGTGCCCTTCGCCGAGTTGCACGCCCACTCCAACTTCAGCTTCCTCGACGGGGCCAGCCAGCCCGAGGAGCTGGTCGAGGAGGCCGCCCGGCTGGGCCTGGAAGCGTTAGCGCTCACCGACCACGACGGCTTCTACGGGGTGGTCCGCTTCGCGGAGGCCGCCCGGGAGCTCAACGTGCGCACCGTGTTCGGTGCCGAGCTGAGCCTGGACCTGAGCCGCCCGCAGAACGGTGCCGCCGACCCCGAGGGCACCCACCTGCTGGTGCTGGCCCGTGGGCAGGAAGGCTACCGGCGGTTGTCCCGGGCCATCGCCGACGCGCAGCTGGCCGGCGGGGAGAAAGGTCGCCCGGTCTATGACCTGGACGCCCTCACTGCGGCCGGCGGCGGCCACTGGCAGGTGCTCACCGGGTGCCGCAAGGGCGCGGTGCGCCAATCGCTGGCGACGGGGGGTCCGGTGGCGGCCTCGGCGGCGCTGGGAGAGCTGGTCGAGCGGTTCGGCGCCGAGCGGGTCACCGTCGAGCTCACCCACCACGGTCTGCCCGACGACGACGAGCGCAACGACGACCTGGCCACCCTCGCCGCCGCCCACCGCCTGGAGGTGGTGGCGAGCACGGCCGCGCACTACGCCACCCCGTCCCGGCACCGTCTCGCCGCGGCGATGGCAGCGGTGCGGGCCCGGCGCAGCCTGGATGACGCTGCGGGCTGGTTGCCCCCGGCCGGTGGGGCGCACCTGCGTTCGGGTGCTGAGCTCGCCGCCCGGTTCACCCATCACCCCTCCGCCGTCCCGCATGCCGCCGCGCTGGGCCGCGAGCTGGCCTTCGACCTGCGCCTGGTGGCCCCGAACCTGCCACCGTTTCCGGTGGGCACCGGGCACACCGAGGACACCTGGCTGCGGCAGCTGACGATGGCCGGCGCCGCGCAGCGCTACGGACCGGCGGCAGCACACCCGGCCGCGTACGCGCAGCTGGAGAAGGAACTCGCGGTCATCACCCACCTCGGCTTCCCCGGGTACTTCCTGGTGGTGCACGACATCGTCGCCTTCTGTCGGGCCCAGGGCATCCTCTGCCAGGGCCGGGGCTCGGCCGCCAACTCCGCGGTCTGTTACGCCCTGGGCATCACCCCGGTGGACGCGGTGGCCAATGGGTTGCTGTTCGAGCGGTTCCTGTCCCCGGAACGCGACGGCCCGCCGGACATCGACGTCGACATCGAGTCCGACCGCCGCGAAGAGGCCATCCAGCACGTCTACACCAAGTACGGCCGCACCCAGGCCGCCCAGGTCGCCAACGTCATCACCTACCGGGGCCGTTCCGCGGTGCGTGACATGGCCAAAGCGCTGGGGTTCTCCCCAGGCCAACAGGACGCGTGGAGCAAGCAGATCGACCGCTGGGGACCGCTGCGCACCGCCGACCCCGCGGAACTGGCCGCCCAGGACCACGACATCCCCGTGCCCGTGCTGGCACTCGCCGCCCAGCTGGAGGATTTCCCCCGCCACTTGGGTATCCACTCCGGGGGGATGGTGATCTGCGACCGCCCGGTGGCCGACGTGGTGCCCGTGGAATGGGGGCGGATGCCCGGGCGCACCGTGCTGCAGTGGGACAAGGATGACTGCGCCGCAGTAGGTTTGGTGAAGTTCGACCTGCTCGGGCTGGGAATGCTCTCGGCGTTGCACTACGCGATCGACCTGGTGGCTGAGCACGAGGGTGTCACCGTCGACCTCGCGCGCCTGGACCTGTCCGAGCCGGCGGTGTACGAGATGCTGCAACGGGCGGACTCCGTCGGAGTGTTCCAGGTGGAATCCCGCGCGCAGATGGCCACCCTGCCCCGGCTGAAGCCCCGGGTGTTCTACGACCTGGTCGTCGAGGTGGCGCTGATCCGTCCCGGGCCCATTCAGGGTGGCTCGGTGCACCCGTTCATCCGCCGCCGCAACGGCCTGGAACCGGTGACCTACGAGCACCCGTCGATGGCGCGGGCCCTGCGCAAGACGTTGGGGGTGCCGCTGTTTCAGGAGCAGCTCATGCAGATCGCGGTGGACGTGGCCGGGTTCACCGGGGCTCAGGCCGACGAGCTGCGCAGGGCGATGGGCTCCAAGCGCTCCCCGGAGAAGATGCAGCGACTGCGGCAGCGCTTCTACGACGGCATGCGGGCGACGCACGGCATCACCGGGGACACCGCTGACCGGATCTTCGAGAAGCTGTACGCCTTCGCCAACTTCGGCTTCCCGGAAAGCCACTCGCTGAGCTTCGCCTCGTTGGTCTACTACTCAGCGTGGTTCAAGCTGCACTACCCGGCGGCGTTCTGCGCGGCGCTGCTACGCGCCCAACCGATGGGCTTCTACTCCCCGCAGTCGCTGGTGGCCGACGCCCGCCGCCACGGGGTCACCGTGCACGGGCCGGACGTGAGCCGCAGCGACGTGCTCGCCACCCTGCAGGACGCGGTACCCGGGTGTCCCGAACAGGCGGTGCGCCTCGGGCTGGCCGCGGTGCGCACGGTGGGCGCGGAGGTGGCCCAGCGCATCACCGCGGAACGGGCACAGCGCCCCTTCGCCGACCTGCCCGACCTGACCCGGCGGGTAGGGCTATCGGTGGCGCAGACGGAGGCCCTGGCCACGGCAGGGGCGCTGGGTTGCTTCGACCTGACACGGCGGGAGGCGCTGTGGGCGGCGGGGGCGGCCGCGACCGAGCGCAGCGACCGGTTGCCCGGTACCGGAGTGGGTACCGCCGCACCCGCGTTGCCCGGGATGAGCGAGGTGGAGCTGGCCGGGGCCGACGTGTGGGCCACCGGGGTCAGCCCCGACAGCTATCCCACCCAGTTCCTACGCCCGCAGCTCGCTGCCCTAGGGGTGATACCAGCCGCCGGGTTGCTCGCGGTCGGTGACGGGGACCGGGTGCTGGTCGGGGGAGCGGTCACCCACCGACAGCGCCCGGCCACCGCGGGCGGGGTGACCTTCCTCAACCTGGAGGACGAGACTGGCATGGTGAACGTGGTGTGCTCGCCAGGGCTGTGGGCCCGCTACCGCCGCCTGGTGCGCTCAGCGCCCGCGCTGCTGGTGCGCGGGGTGGTGCAGAACGCCGAGGGGGCGGTGACGGTGGTGGCCGATCACGTGCAGCGGATGGACCTGCGGGTGACATCGAGTTCCCGGGACTTCCGATGACACCGCCTGACAGCGACCGCAGCGGTGACGTCCGCACCGTCCATGTGGGACTCGATCTCGGTGACACCGTGCACGCCGACGAGGAGTGGACCGCGCTGGCCTACACCGACTGCTCGTTCGTCGATGCCGACCTCAGTGGGCTGCGTACCCACAACGTGGTGTTCACAGGCTGCGATTTCACCGGCACCGACCTACGCCGCTCGGTGCACGCGGCCAGCGCGTTCAGGTCCTGCACCTTCACTCGTACCAGTCTGTGGCACAGCGAGTTCCACCAATGCAGCCTGCTCGGTTCGGTGGTGCTGGACTGCCGCCTACGCCCGCTGGTGCTCGACGAGGTAGACCTCACCTTGGTGTCCCTGGGCGGCTGCGACCTGCGCGAGGTGGACCTGACCGGCTGCCGACTGCGGGAGACCAACCTGGTGAGCGCCGACCTCCGCAAGGCCGTGCTACGCGATGCGGATCTCTCGGGCGCGCGCACCGGTGCCCTCAGGTTGGACGGCGCAGACTTGCGGGGAGCCACAGTGGATAGTGGCTTATGGACATCTGCGTCATTGACAGGAGTCCACATTGAACCGTTACAAGCTCTCGCCTTCACCGCCGCGCACGGTCTGCAGGTGCATCTCACGGACGGGGCGTAGACCAGTGGCCGCGATCCGTTCTTCAGGGAGGTCCCCTGGAACGCGCCGTACTATGCCCGGGTTGGCTGCCGGGTCATGACAGAGGACCAGATGACCAGCGGTCTGCGCCGCATACGCGAGCACGAAGCGGCCCGGGGCCTGGATCGATGGGCGCGTGTGACCATGCGCCGACCCATCACCCGGCCCGTACCGCCTTCGGGCTGACTGATCGGTGCGGACCCGGTGTGACGCCCGAGAGCACAATCTGCGATCATCCGGCGCGGACGCCGGTCCGCATAGACCAACGCCGGCGAGCGCGGCGAAGCCGTGTCGCCACCGCGACTGCACCGTGCCGACCGGCTGACCGGTCTCTGCGAGACTGAGCCGGTGACGGCGACGCTCCTGGACGGCAAGGCCACCCGCGACGAGATTTTCGCCGATCTGCGCACTCGGGTGCAGGCACTGACCGCAGCGGGGCGCACCCCCGGGCTCGGCACCGTACTGGTGGGCGCGGACCCCGGGTCGCAGGCCTACGTGCGCGGCAAGCACAACGACTGTGCGAAGGTGGGAATCGCCTCGCTGCGCCGCGACCTGCCCGCCGACGCGAGCACAGCCCAGCTGCACCAGGCCATCGACGAGCTCAACGCCGACCCGGCATGCACCGGCTACATCGTGCAGCTGCCGCTGCCGGGCCACCTCGATGAGGTCGCGGCTCTGGAGCGCATCGACCCTGGCAAGGACGCCGACGGGCTGCATCCGGTGAACCTGGGCCGGCTGGTCCTGGGCGAGCCGGCGCCGCTGCCGTGCACCCCGCGCGGCATTGTGGCCCTGCTGCGCCGCTACGACGTAGCACTGGACGGCGCTCGGGTGGCGGTCGTGGGCCGCGGGGTCACCGTCGGACGTCCGCTGGGGCTGCTGCTCACCCGACGCACAGAGAACGCCACCGTCACCCTGTGCCACACAGGCACTCGTGATCTAGCCGCTGAGTTGCGCCGAGCCGACGTGGTGGTGGCCGCCGCCGGGGTACCGCACCTGGTGACCTCCGACATGGTCGCTCACAGCGCGGCCGTCCTAGACGTGGGTATCACCCGTACCGAGCAGGGCCTGGTGGGCGACGTGGCGCCGGAGGTGGCTCAGGTCGCCGGGTTCTACTCGCCGAACCCCGGCGGGGTGGGCCTGATGACCCGGGCGATGCTGCTGCTCAACGTGGTGGAACTAGCGGAGGGTGTGGGACCTCGGTGATGGCTCGCCCGACCAGGCTGGCGCGGTTCCGGTCGGTGCACGTCTGGTTCTTTCTGGTGCTCGTCGTGGTGGCCGTGGCTGTGGGGTTCGTCGCGGTGGGACGCTGGCGACGCGGCACCACGGTGCTCGGTGTGGGCCTATTGGGCGGGGCGGGACTGCGTGCCGTGCTGCCGGAGCGGCGGGCCGGCCTGCTGGCCGTGCGCAACCGCCCGACTGACGTGCTCACCTTCGGCGGTCTCGGGCTGGCAATGGTGCTGCTGGCCACTTCCATCGACTCCCTCGGCACCGACTAGCCGCGGCTGGCCAACTGCACGGTGTCGGCCAGGAGTTCGCCCACGGCCTGGGTCTGCACCAGGAACCCGTCATGACCGAAAGCCGATTGCACCACGCGCAAGCCGGTGCAGCCGGGGAGCCCCTCGGCGATCTCCGCCTGCAGCCGCAGCGGGTACAACCGGTCGGAGTCGATACCACCCACCACCACCGGGGTCGTTGCCCGCGTCAATGCGGCGCTGACCCCGCCGCGGCCTCGCCCGACGTCGTGGGTGTTCATTGCCCCCGTCAGCGTGGCGTAGCTGCCGGCGTCGAATCGGGCTACCAGCTTGTCCGCCTGATGGTCGAGGTAGCTCTGCACCGCGAATCGGCCACCGCGTGCCGGGTCCTCACCATATTGCGGCGCGTGACCAAACCGCTGGTCCAGTTCCAGCTCGGCCCGGTAGGTCAGGTGCGCGATGCGCCGAGCCAGGCCCAACCCGGTGCCCGGCGCACGGCCGGTACCGTAGTAGTCCCCGCCCTGCCAGTCCGGATCAGCGGTGATCGCCGCCACCTGAGCGGCCTGCATCCCGATCTGGTCGGCGGTCGCGCGGGCACCGGTGGCGAGCACTAGGGCCGCGCCCACCCGGTCGGGGTGACCCACTGCCCACTCCAGCGCGCGCATCCCCCCCATGGAACCGCCCACCGCCGCAGCGAACCGGTCGATGCCCAGCGCATCGGCCACCGACACCTCGACCCCGACCTGGTCGCGGATAGTGACCGCCGGAAAACGGGACCCCCACGCCCGCCCGTCCGGAGCTGTCGAACCCGGTCCGGTGGTGCCGCGGCATCCCCCCAATACGTTCGGTGCGATCACGCACCACGTGTCGGTATCCAGCGCCGCGCCCGGCCCGACCAAGCCCTGCCACCAGCCGGGTGAGGGGTGCCCGGGGCCAGATTCCCCGACGACGTGGGAGTCACCCGTTAGCGCATGCAGTACGAGGACGGCGTTGTCGCGCGCAACGTTGAGCTGTCCCCAGCTCTGCAGCGCGACCGTCACCTCCGGCAATACCGCCCCCCCAACGAGGCGATGCTCCCCAATCCGGACGTACTGCAGCGCGCCCGCACCGAGCAGGGGGGATGACGGTTCGTCGGTGATCCGTTGCGGGACCGGACCGTTCAGCAGGTGCGACATCGCATGGTGGGGGCTCCTCGAGGAGGGGCCCGCACTCGCGCGGGCCCGCGCTTGCCTGCCGGAACCGCTCCGGCCGGCCTGGTCATCACCCGGGGCACCCCACCGCGGAAACGAGGGTTGCCGGCCAGCGAGCCGGGGCTTGACGCTGGCACTCATGACCTGTCGGCCAGGATAGCGCGGGAGTTACCTGCCGCGCACCGGCCCCTGCGCGGCGCGGAAGTTACAGCAGGCCGAGCGCCTGCACGGCGTCGCGCTCCTCGGCGAGCTCCGCCACCGACGCGTCGATGCGACCGCGGGAGAACTCGTCGATCTCCAGACGCGGCACGATCTCGTACCTGCCACCTGAGCAGGTCACCGGGAAGGAGGAGATCAGCCCCTCGGGCACCCCGTAGGACCCGTCGGATGCCACCGCCATGGACACCCAGTCGCTGGTGGGCGTGCCGTGTACCCAGTCGTACACGTGGTCGATGGCCGCACTCGCCGCCGACGCCGCGGAGGAGGAGCCCCTGGCCTCGATGATCGCGGCGCCGCGCTTCTGCACGGTGGGGATGAAGTCATCCTGCAGCCAGGTTTGGTCACCCACGAGCTCTGCGGCGTTGCGTCCGCCGACGTTGGCGTGGAACAGGTCCGGGTACTGGGTGGCGGAGTGGTTGCCCCAGATGGTCATGCTGGTGATGTCGCTGACCGCCGCCCCGGTCTTGGCGGCCAACTGGGCGATCGCCCGGTTGTGGTCCAGGCGGGTCATCGCGGTGAACCGATCCCGGGGCACGTCCGGGGCGTTGTTCATCGCGATCAGCGCGTTGGTGTTGGCCGGGTTACCCACCACCAAGACCCGCACGTCGTCGGCAGCGTTGTCCGACAGGGCCTTTCCCTGCACCGTGAAGATCGCCCCGTTGGCGGCCAACAGGTCACCCCGCTCCATGCCCTTGGTGCGGGGACGGGAGCCGACCAGCAGGGCCACGTTCACCCCGTCGAAGGCGACGTTCGCGTCGTCGCTGATCTCGACGCCTGCCAGCAGCGGAAATGCGCAGTCGTCGAGCTCCATGGCCACCCCGGCTGCTGCGCCCAGGGCGGGAGTGATCTCCAGCAGCCGAAGCCGCACAGGAGTGTCCGGGCCGAGCAGGGCGCCGCTGGCGATCCGGAACAGCAGGCTGTACCCGATCTGGCCAGCCGCTCCCGTGACCGCGACCTTGACGGGGGTTGTGCTCATTGCTGCGCTCCTCAGGTGGTTCGGCGAC
>JAABUP010003528.1_pt1 | contig 27555 bp, 31 predicted proteins | sample 5559201 | NCBI WGS metagenome assembly JAABUP01 (sample SAMN10711887, study PRJNA513373) | rock metagenome | isolation source: Antarctica rocks | place: Antarctica | reverse complement strand
CGGCTGCGCCGAGGCAAAGCAAGTTGCTATACCCCTCGCTGACAGCTGAACTCTAAAGCTATTCCTTTCAAACTTGATCACGTAATTCCCAGTGATGAGCTGACTCACGATACCATGGCAGTTGGGGTCGCAACAAAATGCTGCAATGTACAGCAATGCACATGTTTGGATGCAGACTTTTGACTGCTGCTGTATATGACTATTGTACACGCAACATCTCTGAAACATCTCTGAAACATCTCAAAAAGAACCTCAGGTAGCAGGACTACTGGTCTGCGTCCTGACCTCAACTCAACAAACACTTAGCACAGCTTTAAGTTGGTGAGTCAGGGTTTCTGCCACATAAGGCACTGCAAAGCCATGCGGCTCTCACTGCAAAATGTGCAGACATCACTGCTGATCCAATGCCAGACATCTGTTTTGCAGTGAACGCAAATGACGAACACAATGTCTCAAAATTTCCAACATGTTCAAAAAGCCTGCAGTTTGTGCTTTGCTGCTGCACACAATACAAGGCCGTCACTTTGAGATCTCAGTTCTCAGGTCTTGCTGTCACTCTGCATTTTGCATCAGCTGCTGAAATACTGGTCATGGATATATTTGACCGTCCACAGCTGGGATGTCAAAAGGCACAACTGGCAGCCCAGCTGGTCCCGACCAGCACTACAGATCCACAGCTGCGTTTACAGGTACAGCTGACTGTCCACAGCTGTGGTGGCAGAAGGCTTTGGCCAAGCACAGCCAGTGGCCCAACTGGTCACAAAGGGCATTTGCCCTATGTTATGACACATGGGCCCCAGCTTGCTCTGAGAGCCCCGAAGCTCATAGTTCATCAAGAAACGCCCTGATGACTCATCCAGAGCACCAGAATAGGCCTGCAGCAGCAAGACAATGCATTAGCACGCCCACTGCGGTGCTGTAGGCAACATTAGGATACTTGGTAACAGATGAGTGACTTGATGCACTATGCTGCGCCTAGTGCCTACTTGTATGCATGTCATGCTGACACGACTCTTTAGAGCACATCAACACATGTTACTGTTGGTGCGCTGACTGCCAAAAAGGAGCTCACACAGGAAGCTACTCAGGACTCAAGGGAAGACACATGTTGGATGAAACACATAGATAAATTGCTGACACAAGAAAGCAATGCAGTAAAAGCATGCATTAAAATGTAGTGAGTGGAAGATTGGCCACATGTTTGATGGCGCACTGGCAGTGAGTGAGCTGCATGCTGAGTCAGCAACAGCAGTCACGCAAACCCACCAAGTCAAGCGTGCTTCTTATATCTGGTGACGGGCCAAAGTGCCAAGAAACACTGTCCAAGCAAAAATGCATACAGACAATCAAGTGTTCACACACCAAAAGAGCAAAAGTCATGTGTACTTGACAAAACGAGACTCACTTTGATGTTTTGCTCATGCTGAGCAATGGCACAAGCAATTTCAGCTAGACTGCCAGGCTTATCCACACACTCTACAGTCAGCCAATGGGATTTGCTCTTGATAGCCAAGGGCTCTGCCCTAACAGCCCTGCCCTGGTCCAACGGCTGGCGTAGGCTGTTGTCCAGGATCTCCATGGTCTCAAGATGGGGTGCAGGGGGGGTCTGCAGGGCAGCTTTGGGAGTGTGCAGCGCTGAGTGGTCTCGCAGGAACTTGAGCAGCTTGTGGCGAGCGCTGCGAGTGCGAGCCAGGTTCTCATCACTCCATGACTGCATAGCAAGGGACACTCGTCTGCAAACACTCAGAAAGGAAGCATAGACAAAACAGCACCGACACAACCAAATGGGAGCAATGACAATCAAGATCAGACACAGACAGACAGCAACACCCAGCTTTGCTGGTTGATGCCTGGATTACCAAAAAACCTGGTGCTGATCTGGCACTAGGTGAATCAGCACAGCACCTCCAATCGACCTGACGGTGTGTGTGTGTGACACACAGGGCCAGGGAAGGGTCTGCTGGCCTGATGCTCTGTAGAACTCTCTCACAACGTATCTTGCAGCAGATGTACTTGTGATGCTCATGCAGTAGATGCCAATTGAGGAAGGCATCCCAGAGGAGAAGTCAGCGACGCGATTGGTACAATTTGTGGCACACAAAGCTCCTGCGAATGCTAGAGCCATACATGAAGGGACCACCATAAGGAGGGGGAGGGGGAGGGAAAGGGGGAGGGAAGGGCAAAGGGGAAGGCAAGGTAGAGCAAAGAGCACACGGGAGGGGGAAGGCAAGGGGAAGGGGGGAGGGCAACCGTAATCTGCACACGGGACCACAACATTTCATAGCATACCTGATGGCGTGCCACTAGATTCCTGGTCAGAGGTCCATCGTACGTCAGGATATCCACGATCTCAGCATTGGCCAGCTGATGACTTGCCATTACATACTTGCCATTCACCTTTGCACCAATCATGTGATTTCCAATGTCTGTGTGCACATGGTACGCAAAGTCCAAGACCGTAGCACCCTGCACAGTGTGAGTCACTCAGAGGGCTCAGTCACACTGTCTCATGAACAGACAAGCATCCTTGAGATGACTGCACAGAATGAGTCCCTCAGAGGGCTATGTCACACTGTCTCATGGACAGACATGCATCCTTCAGATGACTGCTAGTATGTCACGTGCTGTTGCTGCGAGAGACCTGGGGCAGCTTGGGCAGGAGTCATGAAGTGTATGTGTGTGCACGCGACAGGGCCACACTTTCACAGCTCCACTACACGTGAGTACGATTGTTGGCGTCAGATCGGGCAAATTTTTGTCGATTTCCACCACTGTGCTAAGAACTGGCTCAAAGCTACCAAGGGCGGAGTGCATGCTATCACGCATGGATGCTGTCATCTGCACAGCCGCTATCAGCAAGCCCGGATTTGAAAGTAAGAACAAACAATACAGCGATGTAGCACCACCAATATGTGCACATGCATGCATGCCTGACAGCAATAGAAGACACAAAAGAAGTAAAGCCACCTTCGGCAATCTCATGACTTCCCCAAAAGGTGTGAACACAAACACGCCCTTGCCAAACAGCTCATCCGTGACGCAGTCAACAAACTCGCGAGCATCCAGGCTGCCTAGAAAGTCTTGCTGCCACTCACGGATTGAGTTGAGCCAGTTGACTCGGCGAGTCATGACCTGTGAGTCCAGCTTCCTGCCTCCAAATCTGGTGTTCTGTACAGCAAACACAAAAGGCATGCTTAGAAACCAAGGCAGTGTTGTTCGGTGCTGTGGTCACCCCTGCTGTTACTGTGAACAAATCTACTGTTGCTGTGATAATCCCTACTTATGCTTTCATAAATACTGCTTCTGCTGCAATAAATGCAACTTCCTTGACACCTTGGATGTCACCTGTCTGGCTCACTGACCCTGCCCATATTGATTATGCACAGTTGTATGCTGTTGCGATCAAAGTTGATGCATGGTTGGTTGTGCAGCAAGATTGGACCTATGGAACAAACCTGACAATAGCCAAACCATAGAAGGAACTGACAGCAACTGATGCATGCAGCCTCGTCCTTGCTGTCGCCAGGGTTTGCCACTTGTGGCTACGGGTTTGCCATTTGTGGCCAAGGGTTTGCCACTTGTGGCTAAGTTTATGACGCTGGTCATGTATGAGTCAAGAAGATAATTGTGCCAGAGCACAGCGAACGAGACCACATTTCCTGAGAGACCTCTGCATAGTTTCTTGTCCTGGTCTGAACACGTTACTGCACTTGCTCCTGCTTTTACAGCATTAGTTTGAAATCTTGTTCCTCTACTCATTTCATAATTACCAAGCCTTCCCTTTGGGTGACAACAAATTGCTCTGCAGTACCCCCATGCTGTCCAGGGCGTCTGCAGCAGTGCACAACCAGAAACTATACATGTTACTTCCAGTATTTGGTGTTCTTTATTAAGATCATCATCGTCTTTACTTCTATTCTTATATTATTGTCATCATCATTATTATTATTATTATTATTAATATTATTAGTATTATTATTATTATGACTAAGGATGCTGACCTGCTGCAGTGGCAGAGGAGTATCAACAGGAGGGACAGACTTCCCATTGGCTTTGCCCTGCCACCGAATGGGGCCCAGCTGCAGGCCACCAATCCCACTCATCCTCAGCATCTGCTCAGACAGACCCATCAAACCTCTGCAATCAAGCTCCATGAATGAACGATTTTGATGGACACTGAGTATGACTTGCATGCAGAAACACTGACTTTCTGTGGCTGATACACAACTAAAGAATTTGCTGCACAAAGCATTGATCCTCTGACCCATCAAACCTGTGCGACACAGCCCCATGACTGAGCCCGTTTACTTCTCAACTGGACAGTGAATGTCATGTGGGTGCAGAGCCAATTGTCCTGGGCATGCGGCCCTAAAGCTTTGTTGCTGGTTCACTCTGCAGGTCCCGCCGGCACAGATGTATCACATAGACCTTGCATATGCCTGATAAGCGACGCCGGCTTCATTGTCACATGTGACGCTGCATTGCTGACATCAGCATGGTACATGACAAAAATAGAGTACAAGCAATGTTCTGCTGAATCCTAACACAACATGAATGAGCCTTGAGTGCTGCAGCTGCTATTGCATTAACACTTTGACCCCTAAAGCATCATGAATGTGCTGTGAGCGCAGGAAGCTGCTACTGCATTTACATTGTGGACCTCAAAACATCACGAATGTGTGCCATGAGTGCCACAGCTAACACAGTAACATTCAGAATCCTAAGGTATCACCTGTTGCTGTCTGACGGCCTGGGGGCTTGTCTGGTGCCATTGGCCGAATTCCCGTTGCCATAGCTGCTTGCCCCATTGCCCTGCATGGCTGCCCCAAGCTCACTGAACTGCCCTGCGCCATCCCCAGTGAAGGAGGGGGCCTGCATCATTGGGGACCCCAGGCGGGGGTCCACGTTGGCATCACAGCCCACCTTGTTTGCTGCCACCCAGTTCTCCCCTGCAGGGCAGGCATACCCAATGTACTATTGCTGTATTGTCTCATGAGCTATATGAAGTAAAACATGATATTGATAGGAAGGACAGGGCATGGCGGCAAATCTTGCCGCTGTCTTCTGCAAACTGTCGCTGCATGACGGATGTTTGTGCAAAGCAAAGCATCTGCTGCAGAGTCACCTGCCGCTGGTCAGTTTCTAAGATGTTTCAATTCACTCAGTATTATAGTATTGGTTTTCCAAGCTGACGTACACACCTTGTGCTTATACTGTACAAGCGAACCTTGCGCAGCGTGGACAGAACAAGACGCTGATGCCGACGCAGGGAGGTAGACACTGGTGCAGATTCTGCTGCCTTGTCTACCAGCAATGTAGACACACACAGGTACGTACCTGGCCCTAGGGGAAGACACAGATCCTACTCGAGGGATGAGTGAATGCAAACACATGCAGGGTGGTAACAACGATGCAGTCGTCACATCCTTAGGACTTTTCTCGTCGGGCACTTGCTTGCAATGTGCCCTTCCCAACCATACCGCGTACAAATTTTACGTGCCTTGCAGGCAGCAAGCTCTTCCTGGAGAGATTCACATCCCACGCTTGGGACTGCCAATGTTTGCAGCACAAGAGCCTTGTCCAGCAGAGATGCTGGTGATGTCTAGTGCTGGGGACGATGGCAATCCCAAGCGTGGGATGGGGATCTCCAAGGACGAGATTGCTGCCCGCAAGGCACAACAAGTGTGTGTGTGTGTGTGTGTGTGTGTGGTGTGGCCAGGAAGGGCACATTGCAAGCAAGGGCCCGGATGAGACAAGTCCTGTCCCTTCTCTAACTCTTCTTGGCAAAAGATGGCGTGAATCTGGACAAACTCCACGTCGCGGCCCACAGCTGCCATAAAACAAGTCAGCAACAAATTTTGTGCATTTGTTGGCAGTCCATCAAGGTCAACAAACCCTGTGGCTGCACAAAGAGTTGCAAGTGACTACAGCAAGTATGCTCTCTGGGGAGTGTACGCGCTGCTCTTGAGTATACAGAAACGTTATTTGTTGTTTTGGCAATGTCTGTTGCATATATCAACACCTGAACTCAAAATTGAGGAAGTCCTACAGCCTGGCTTCTCCAACAGCCAAAATCTGAACCCAGAATCAGTTGCATACAGTTCTGAACTAAGGAGATGGTATAGATGTACCTGCAATGCCATACTCTGCCAAGCGGTGCATTTCCCCAGTGCGGATGTGCAGCTCCAGTGGGAAGAGAGGATTCCACTTGGAGGTGGTCCCAAGAGGCAGCACGGTAGTGTGCAAACTCTGCAGCAAGTAAAGAAAATGCTGCAGGGAGTAATGACAATGCTGCAACTGTCTGTAATGATCGGACCATATTGGACTGCAATCAGAGATTGCCTACAGGGATGCCAGCTCCAGCCACATGCTCAATCAATCAATCAACCAATTTACATCTCTGTCTTTAACACTGATCAGGGGACTCATCAAATTCCCATTCGTGCGAATGGAAGATGCTGCTCAGCATGCACAACGTCATGCTACATGCAAACTAAGTACCCAAACAGATTTGAAAGAACCGAGGGCGAGCCATTGGTGCTGGAGATGAGCACATATGCCTTTGCAAGTAGACACACCATGCAGCGAGACGCATCAGAACAGCACCAGGCATGCATGAGCTGTCTGCAAGTTGTTTACTGTACCCTTGCTGTCTCCTGTATGCATGCTGTCTGCCATATGCACGCTGTCTATCATATATATCTGTTCTGCAGAACGTGTGCTGTCTACTGCATGCATGCTGTCTACCATATGCGTTTTGTCAACCGTATGCATGCTGTCTACTGTCTGCATGCTGTCTATCATATGCATGATGTCTACCAGATATGTCTGGTCTCATGTATGTATGCTGTCTACTGTATGCACGCTGTTTACCATATATGTCTGGTCTACAATGTGGATGCTGAATATTGCTCACGTGCTGTCTACCATATGCGTGCTGTCTACCATGCATACATGCTGTCTACTTTATACATGATGCCTACCATGCATACATGCTGTCTACCATACGCGTGCTGTCTACCATGCATACATGCTATCTACTTTATACATGATGCCTACCACGCATGCATGCTGTCTACCATATGCGTGCTGTCCACCATGCATGTCTAGTTTATGCATGATGCCTACAGTATGTATGCAGGTTCAGCACAGCCAGCAGGAAAGCCCACCTGATAGCCATTCGTCTTGGGAGTGGCTATGTAGTCTTTGATGGATCCGGGTATGGGTGCCCACTTGGTATGTACCAAGCCCATGATATGGTAGCACAGCTGCGAGCCAGTCCCATACAGTGTGGTGTCCTGATCCTTGTGCAGATGAATGATGACTTGCAGCTGAGCCACATCGTGCACCTCTTCAATGTCCTTCTTGTTCACAGTCCCAATTTTGTCCACCAGTTTCCTGCAGCATAGCACGTCTCTTGAGCAATGCTGGCAGGAGGTGCAGCAAAAGACAGCAATGGAAGTATGTGGGGCATAGTCCAAATATAGACGTGCATGATGATACATCACAAAGGGAAGGGGGGGGGGAGGATGGAGGGGGGGGAGGAGGGGGAAAGAAGCAAGCGTACGTAGTCATATCTGCATCTCCACGCAAGCAAAACATTTACCATGCTACATGCATATGAGCTCTGTGACTTGGTTTCTGCAGCCAAGACAGGTTGCCAAATGGCTGTTTGCTCAGACACATATCACATGGCTTCTGCACAGCTGCTGTCACAGCTCACACACTGGTTTGATCAATTGCGTTGATGCCGCAGCCATGTCCACATTGCATCAGTGGCGGCATCAGTAAGCAGCTGACTCGACACGCATAATGCACACCGGCCCCAGGAATCCGAGCAATACTCTCACCTATACACCGAGTAAGCGGCCTTTTGATGACTGTCAATGCTGATGCGCTGCACTCTGGTGGCAAGATACTGGTCCTCCTTCAGAACCTGCTCCAGGCTTTGACACGCCTGCAAGTGGGTACAGGTTCAGGACCACAGGCAGCTTCAGGAGGTGTAATAGTCATAAGGCAACCACTATAGAGGCATAGGTGTACTTTGCGTGTTGACAACAAAAACAACTGCCTTTTGATGAGCAAGTACAGTGACCTGTGCAACCATATGCGGGGTCTTCTGATATTGGAAAAAACCTCTGATGTAAAGGTCCTTTCCAAACAGATCTTGTCTGAACTTGATTTACCCAAATGACAGCAGCCTTGCCTTCCATGCAATGTCAGGCTGCATGCTGTAAACTGAGTCACGATGTGAATTGACTGGGAGGTGATTGTAACGCTCAACAAAAAGCGTCTGCCTGAATTTGTGCCTCAGGCAACCTTTTTGCTTCCAAACCACCATACAAAAGCAGCCAGACAGCTGCTGATGCCATACATCCAAATATGAAGGAGAGCATTCCACCTATTACAGCAATGCAGGACAATGATGCTCAGAAAGCACAACAAAATGAGTGAGTGAGTAAGTGAGTAAGTGAGTGCAAGGAAAGTGCAATGACAAAGCAACTTTGGTAAGAGTGACTCACAGCTTGCACAACATCATGCTGTGTCTCTGAGAGTACACGGATCCTCTTGACCATCTGGCCGTGAGCCTCAGGATTGCTGAACTTGAAGGACAACTCCTCCAGCTCTTCCTTGATTGAGTACAGCCCAAGAAGGCGTGCCAGAGGAGCAAAGATCTGCACAAGCAATGTCTGTCTGATGAGCAATGCGCAACTTGTTACACAGATGCGCAATGATACATTTGTGCACCCAATGACTGCTGACAGAGTTGCTGTACTTGAGCGCAACTTCTGCAGCTTGTCATTGTTTGAGTGCAGCTGAGAAGTGCTGGGCCAAAGGAGCATATGCCTGTGAAAATGTTGTCGATGTTTGCAACAGCATCATCGCAGCTTCAGAATGGGCGCAGCAGTGTCACCGCAACCTTCATGACTGCTGACATGTGCTCTGAAATCAGAATTGCAGATTCATGCTTCAGCTCTTGCTGAATGGACAATAGCTTAAGCAGCTTGAACTGGAGCAAGAGCTGGGAACAATTGGTTTCATATCACATAAAGCTTTTCAGCCGTCAGTACAGCCACGCTGAAACTTCTGCTATGTTGCTTTCACACTTCCTGACCACACTACAGGTCAGGAGCAGGAGCCAAAGTTTGCATATGAGCAACAGCATGTCAGACTGCATGCAGCCCAGCAAAACACCCATGTCTGCGCAAGCAGATGCTGCAGGCAGCACTTGCTGTGTCCTGTCTGCCTGTGCATCTGAATGTCTGATGCAAAGAACCTGCAAAGCCCACCTGCAACGTCTCAGCAGCAATCTTCTTTTGCTTCTCAGGCTTCATGCTGCCCAGCGTGCGCATGTTATGCAGCCGGTCCGCCAGCTTCACCACAATGATCCGTACTTCTTCAGTCATGGCCAGAAACAGCTGCCTGAGGTCTTCTGCCTTCACATCTGCCCCAGGGGTCATGCCTGAGATCTTGCCGATCTTGCTGAAGCGAGTTTCGCCCTCCACAATCCGTCGCACAGCTGAGCCGAACCAATTGCCAATCTCCTCGAAAGAGACGTCATTGGTGTCTTCTACTGTGTCATGCAGCAGACCTGCAGGGTGTGCGAGGTCACTTTCAGAGGCTGTATGCAACTTTGTCTTGTCTTGACTTGTCATGTTATGGGTGATCCCTGATCCTCACAGGCAGATGACAGCAGTGTATGGTGTACACCATCAGGCGCAGCATAGCTGAGGCCATAAGGCAATCTGGTGCACTACCTCAGACGGTGTTTGCAAGCACAGTCAGAGGGAGTAACTCAGCGACAGGCATGCCCACAGGCAGTGAAAGTGCCATGAGAGTTGGGGGCCTCAGGGGGGTACAATAGACCGTAGGGTAAGATGTGCATCCTTGGTATTTATTATATAAGCTCCCATGTCATTATATGCTGTGTATTGACAGATTTGCTTTGATGCTTCTTGCACTCACACCTTCAGTATTACGCGGCTGTCATGGCGCAGCTGTGTAATACGCTTGCTTGCTGTGTGCTTGTGTGTGCAGGCAGTGACAGGGGCTGAGTCCCTGCTAGTGCCTGCACAATGTGGTGCTTGCTTGCATGATGCTGAGTTTGACTTGCATGCATACGTGATGCAGATATAAGTAATGACATACACAAACATAGCCAAACTCAACAGGCTGACCTGCTGTGTCAGAGTGGCCTCGAGGACATAATGCATGATGAATGCTCCTGGACTAGACTGCATGTTGGCAGGCGGAGATGATTGTATACACACCAGCAATGAGGGACTCATGGTCCATCTGAAGCTCTGCCAGAATCCTGGTCACCTCCACAGGGTGTGTGATGAAGGGCTCCCCACTCTTCCTCTTCTGCTGGATGTGGGCATCATAGCCAAGAGACAGAGCTTCTCTCACTTTGGTGCGATGATCTTCTGACAGGTATGTCAGCAGAGGCTCAAGGCGCTGTTCCCACAGGTACTGCTCATTGATCTCTTGGTAGGGAATCTCCTGATAGAACTGCAGCAATAGAAAGGCACATTGGTTTGCTAAAAAGAGTGCGTGTGATGGCCGAGAAGTGTTCTGACAAACATGCAGCGGTCTTGACAGCGCCAGCACAAGCATGTTGATGTACTATATGCACGTCCTTGTGACCGGGCAAATGCTCAAGCTGAGGATAGCGCGTGCATGCTTGACGCACTGCTGCTGCTGGCACAGATGTTACAGGACATGCTTGTTTGTGCCAGGTGCAAGCATGGTACTGCTACTGTTTACAAAGCCTGGTGTCGTAGGTATCAATGGCTGCCCGACAATGAAAAGGCTATCACAAGCGTACATGTGCATCATTTCCTGTTTGTAGTGCGTGCACAGGCAGCGAGTGATAATGTACATTCCAGGCTGTGCAGGATGACTCAGGCAAGACCGCCTGTGCACACGAAGCAAATTCAGTGTTGAGAAGATCAGTGTTAGACTTACTGTGTAGTCAATTGCCTCAAGAGAACTGGCATTGACAACGGAGCTGTTCCTCTTGCGCTTGCCCTGCACAACATGTGATTGAGAGACAGAATTCTGCCAACAACTGAAGCCAAGCTACCGATGCAAGATGCCAAGCTCGTCACCTGGTTTTTTGCGCGCCGGCCCGAGACTTCAGGCAGCAGATGTCTGTACGAACCATCTTCTAGAGACAGAAAGGCTGCTTCGAAGACTGCCTGCTGACGCTGTGCGGCAAGAGTACCTCTCGACCTTTGACCCTTGCAGGCTGTAGCCGCTGTCCACGGCTGTCGTGATCCTGAAAACCGGGCATTTGAGCTATCTGCAGCACAAACATGGCTGAACGTAGAACATGATAATGCTGGCAAGACAGTGTAACACCCAAAGGTGAGATATGCAAAATCGCATACAAAGGCACACCTGTGAACCCACCCGGAAGGGTGCTTGCGCTGGAGTGACTTGAGATACGGTCTGACAAGTAATGGGAGAGCCCACCAGCCATAATCTTCAACCCTACGGAAGAAGCATACCGAGACAGCAAGCTGTGCTAAGAAAAGCAGTTATTGAGTGTTCACGCGACGATCTTCGGACACTATGGTCAAGGACGACACGTGCAGCACTGAGACAAAAGCAGCCTGTATATTGCAAGCCAGCGATGGAACTTAACGCCGGTAGCGGTCACTGCGCAACAGACAGCAAGCCGACCACGAGATGCACGCCAATTCTGCTTCTATTCGTCATTTCTTCACCTGATCAACGATAATACGATTTCCGTGATTTCGACCCCCTCTGTAGCTTCAGCTATATGAATGCATTTGTAAAAACGTCACACAGGCACACATCCGTACATGCAATGCTTAGTGATACAGCAAGTGAGGGTTCGTTCCAGCTTGAGAGGCCAGCTACATCTACAGGCTTTTCAGTGCAGAGGTGGTTTGTGCACAACCTTAAGCTGTGATGTTGCGAATCCCCAGCAGTTTTGTTGAGTACTAACACTGCAAGACACGTTGCACTCATGAGAATAGCTCACAACGCCATATCAGTTGAGCACGCCAGACGGACACAGGCAGATTCATGAGGATAGCCATTGTGAGCATTCCAAGGACGCGTCGGTACGGCTTTGATGTCGAAACAGACAGAAATTCAGGAAGCAGATGCAGTTGTAGATGCAGTTTGGACTCGCATCTCAATCAGCTGTGCCATGAGAGGATCCAGCCCTATGGGCTCTGCCACAATGCACTTCACACCAGGATGCTGCTCCTGTGCAGCTGCAACTAGCGCAGGTATGTCTTCCTGTATATGTCTGCCTCGTGAAAGGAAATATGGAGCAACAACAATGGTGGTAGCTCCTGCTGATGCACATTTGCGCACAGCATCGGCTATTGTAGGTTCTGCAATCTCCATATGCGCACCTTCCACCATTTGCCTTCCTGAGGTTTGCCTGATAGCAACAAAAGAGCCTGTGTCATGTTCAACATCAGCAGTGCTTTGCACATCTACATTTGCTGATCTCCAGTACATGCAGCAGCACACAAAAAGCTCACCTGTACAGGTTGACAAACTCCTCCAACATACGGTTTGATGCCTCCCTCCTAGAACCATGATCCACAACAACTACGGCTGTTGATTCTGCTGAGCTTAAGATCTCTTCTGCCTGCTGTGCATGAATGTGGCTTGAAGCCAGCGAGCTTATTGATCTGCAAAAACAGCAGGGGTTGTGAGGTCAAAGACTGAGACAAAGGTTTCCAACGTCTGCTTACCTGCATGATAGATCAGGTTTTCGGCAGGCTGATCGGGAACAGTATTCAATTCTGAAAGCGGAGCTGTGCTTGCAGGCGCAAGACCTGATGCCCGGAAGTCTTTGTGCGGTACTGTAAGCTACAACGTGCATGCCAGCAGGGGAGTATTCGACAACACAACCGTCACCACAGGTGCATCAACGACGAGTGATCTCGGACACTGTTTCTTCTCGTCAGCTTGCGGCATGCGAAACGTTTAATGCCGCAAGAAGCTTGTTCAGGGGTAGTTGCTACCTGTATACATGCAAATTGCACCACAGCATTTACGACTTGCATCACGAGAGCAAATTAAGGACGCTGGGCAAAACGTCTGCCAGTGCTTCGTACACCGCAAGAAATCTGAGCACGCGCTCTTCATATCGTGCCCCTACACGGCAACCTCTTGTGGCAAGATCGTACTGTCGGCTGCAGCTGCAAAGCGCGTGACAAAGACAGTTCGTGCGATACTGCTGGCTTATCGCTTGGCAGCGTAGCTGCAGTTGCTCAGTGAAACATTGACGATCTGTTATTGTCGCCTCCGACCGTAGCTGCTGCCCCCAGTAGCCGTTGCTGCTGTTCTTGACCTAGCTGCAGCGGGCCCAGATTGTTCCAAGCTCAAACAGCAGCGGGCAAAGCGCAAATCAGAGGCGACTACGCCTGCTGAACTCAGCTACCAGGCCGCTTGTCGCAAATGTCCTTGTGACAGTCCTCAAAGCCACAGTAGGTAGACGACCTCACAGATCTGCTTGAACCCACTTGTAAGGACAGCTGTCAGCCAAATAACTGCAGTGCTCTGGATCAATGTGTGATTTTCATCCAGGTATGCAATCTAGGGGGTTCACCAAATGGCTATCTGACCAAATAAAAAGAGACCGGGCCCAGTCTAGTAAGTTTCATATATACCCTTCGCAGCACTTCCACTGCTGCCTCAGTTTGTGAAGTCACAGTCTCAACGCATGCAGCATGCTTGATCACGCAGACTCACCATGTGTAGTCAAGTGATGAATTCTGCGTTTGAGCACATCAAACACCCTGGCCTTCATGACATGTGCACATCAATTAGTGTACAGTTGTTGCACCATCACCTGCACTTGGTGCCCTCATTCTCAAAAGCAATGTCCTGTGTTTTTGCTTGTGTCAGTGGCCAAAAGATGCACCCCTTGTGATGCAAGCATTCTCCAGCATGGCTTGTGGCACAGCTGTCACGCTATTCATTGTTTGCCAGATGCAAGAAGTGCGTTCGGTATTGCTGCCAGGGCCTGTAACCTGAGTGTCACAACAAGCAAATGCTACCAGTCTTAGACACATGCACATTCACAGGGGCCAGAAAAGGGCGTGGGGGTTCAAGGAGTCATGCCGTGAGACTGTGCGGCATCTTGGCAGTGGTGTTGGTAGGAGCATATTTGAGCGTCAAGATCATGGGTGTTCTCATGGGCGGATCATCCAGCATGACGCCATCCACAGCGGCTGGGTGAGTGCACAGAGTTGGCAGGGCATTCATCCTTATGTCAAACTGTATCAGATACTGCCAAAACATTTCACGAGCAGGTGCATGTTTGTTATTACGACAATGTAAGCAGAGCAGGGTTGTTGCACCTCACTGGAAATCAGGCACAAAGCATGTGACATGTGTGTACGTATTTAGTCCAAACATGGTTGACTCAAGGGTCTCAATGGAATGCTGCAATCTGCTCAGAGGTGTATTGACCATTGTCAAAGTCATGACACCATTGGCTGTCTGTACGTGCCGGACCCCAGGCAAAGACACGTATTTGCAATGAAGTGCATGTCTGTCTACCTTTGTATGCATGTCTTGTATTAGGTTGTGGTTGACAATCCAGGCTCTGCAATGTGTTGCAGAGAGTCTGCTGTCTCCGGCGAGCAAGGCAAGGGGGTGGGGTCGAGTCTCCGTTCAAATAAGATGTTACTGACAGGCGCTGACAGCAACCAGCCTGGTAGTAAAGGGGAGTTTCTCAAGACTGCAGTCACAAGTAAGCCAAAGTCACACTGTACATGTGTGCGTCACTTGTTAGTGACGCAGGCATACCCAGAGCTTAGCGCAGTAGAGTCGGTCATGTCACATTGGCTCAAATCGGATCACGTGCCAGACGGCTTTTCTGTCCTCAGAGTTCGTTGCTTGTGCAGTGATAGTCGTGCTGCATTGGTCTTGCTGCATTAGTCATGCGTGACTTAGGCAGCATGACCGATGAGCTGAGAATGGCGCTGTACAGCAACAGCAGCATGAAGCCTGAGTATCAGTTCCATGGCCAGCCTGACTCATCATGACTAAAAACTTACGCAGTCTGGGCGATGGTGTCTATTCACTTGTCCCACAGTGTCAGTCTGGAGCTCATGTGTGTTGCTGTGACGCTGTGACAAACACACTTGAACCCTGACCTTGACAAAACATTCACACTTGTCCCAAACAACTGCCTTGTTTGTTGATCCTCGTGAAGTGGTATGCTGCTTGCTCGCTACATTCAGCGGCTGTAAGGTACCAGCGGCATTGGAACCACTTCTGCAGACGGACAGACTGATAGACAGACAGACAAGCAGGCAGGCAAGCAGGCAGGCAGGCAGGCAGGCAGGCAGGCAGACAGACAGACAGACAGATAGATAGATAGACAGACCTGACTTATGCTGAAAGCAATAGCGGAGTACAGACAAGTCAACACTCTTGTGTTGCACTGTCCCACTCAGCTTTTGACATCATTTCTGTATTGCAGGTCCCGCCAAGAGGCCAGGGCCTGCTTTGCATGGCTTGTGGGAGCCTAACAGTGCTAACTTGACGCAAGCAGCCGGCAATCCTGTCATAACAGGTGCGCAGCACAATGCTTCATGTCCTGTGCGCTCGCTCTGGGCTGTGCGTGGAACAGGCGGCAATAAGCAGCCTGCACCGCCCATTCCTGCATTTGAATTCAATTTTAATTTAAACTTTACTGTCAAAAGGGAAGACTTATGTTCTGTGGGTGCCAAAATCCTTCAAGGGGATTGCAGCTGCTCTGGTCGGCAAGCTGTCCAGTCTGCTGCTGCCCTGCCCTGCCCTGCCCTGCCCTGCCTCAATGTGTCCTGCTTTGAGTCTGCCCTTCATGGGAGAAAGGAAATAATCATGAAATTTAGGCCTTGCATTATCTGCTTTGCATTTCTGCATGCTCTTCATCTACACTTTGTTGCAGGCACCACTGCTAAGCCTCAGCAGGCACAGCAGGGTTCAAACGCCCAGCCGAACCGCTCAGGCGCATTGACAGACGCCTTGAAGTCCAAGGATGCTAAAACAATCGAGCAAGCCCTTGCAGACTCGCTGACAGACGGCAACAGCCACTCTTCTTCTTCAGGGCAGCTCAGCGGCGCAATCAGTAACAGGACGTCTTCAGCTTCTTTGGGCACTGTTCAGCAAGCCTTCTCCAATGCAACAGAGGCTGTAGGCCAGATGTTGCCAGGCGTTCGCTCTGCTGGCATGCTTGGAGGCAAAGCCAACAAGACACAAGCAGATGCTGGGGCAGGTGGGTTGTGTCGTGTGTCAACCAGCAGAGCACTCTTGAAATGGTGTTAACAATGTGACACTTGGAATCAGATCTGCACAGAACGTGTTCTTGTATTCTTGTGCCCACCATCCTGATGTGTCATCAGATCACGTCGACTACAAAGTGCCTGAGTACAATCGAGTTTGAGCATGGCTGCTAAGGGTTCCTGTGTCCCCCCCCCCGTTTTGGGCCGGTCTGATCATTGAGTGGCGCAACAAGTGTATATGCTGCCCAAGTATCTTGCATTCACGCTGCCTCTGTTGTAAATTGCTGCTGCTGGTGTGCATGTTTGTGTGCTGCTGGCTTCATGCATCCGTGTGCTTGCTGTTGTTTGCTTGTTTGCATGGCCTGCTGCTACTTATAATGCTGTGCTGTGCTGTGCTGTGCTGTGCTGTGCTGTGCTGTGCTGTGCTGTGCTGTGCTGATCTTCATTGATGTGCTCTGCAGCTTCTCAGCAGCTGGCGCAGGAGAAGAAGGGCTGGAGCAGCTTGCTGGATGATGGGGTGTCCACTGCCCAAAACAAGACAACCCTACCACAAGGGGTTGCTGATGCATCGCGAGAAGGCCTTGCTCAATCCCAAGCAGTGGCTGATGCATCCCAAGGCGCTCTTACTCAGTCACAAACAATGCCTGACGCGTCTCAGAACGCACATACCCAATCCCGGGGAGGCGATGCCATGTCCCAGGAGCAGCTCAGGGATCAGTTCAAGGGCTTGGGATCCCTCAGGGACGAGTATTCCTCACAGCAAAGCTCTGATGTGATCCAGCCTGAGACCAACCAGCAAGCTCTGACTCAGCAAGGAATCACTCAACAGGTCCTGACTCAGCAGGGATCTGATCAGACAGAGCAGGGGATCACTCTGTCCCAGGCAGGCACTTCGGGCTTGGCCAACCGGCTGGATATGCCTTACTCTGGGAATGACTTAGCCCAAGAAGATCTCGGTCTGTCCAGCGCAGATGCATCTGAGGGCACCCTTGCGTCAACCACCACACAGACGCATTCATCCCAGACCGAGGCCAGGCAATCCCAAACAGGCTCAACGCAGTCCCTAGGGACGCAAATTTGGGAGCTCGAGTCCTCTGAAAGTTTGATGGCACAGGGCCTGCCTGAGGACTGGTATTGGGTAACTTATCTGCAGATGAATCAAGACGTGGCGTCAGCTGTGGGCCGAGATGCAGCCTCTGCCAAGATGCATTATCAAAAGTGGGGCAAAGAAGAGGGCAGACCCTATAAGGTACATGGGCCAACACCCTTCATCATCTATGCATTGCATCAGATTACGTAAGAGGGTCAGATCTTGTAAGGTACCAGGGCAACACCATTCATCATGTATGCATTATGTTACGGGGCTGACCCTGAAGGTACATGCGCAACAATGTTCATCATCTTGGCACCACAGAAGAGGTCAGGTCTTACAAGGTACATGGGCAGTAACATTGTTGCAGTAGCTGCAGTAGCATCACCTGACTTTCCTACCAATGTTTGCTACGTACCTTCTAGGCAAGTCAAAACCCTAGTGCAGCATGTGTACATGCATGATTTGCAATCATGCGAAACAACAGCAGCAGGCTTACACAACAGGATGTATGGCATCAAGTTGTCATATATGCTTTGCATGCCAGACATGACATCTGCTTTGCTCTTCATTGCTTGTGGCTGATTCCCTGCACAACTCATGTGTCAGAAGCAAAAAGTTGAGATCTTGCATGGATTCTGCATGGATTTGGTAGAACAGCTCTGATGAGCTGTGTTGTCTGCACTCTCTCCTGTGTGCTACCTCTGACGACATGCATCAGCTTTCATCAGTATTGCTTTGGACTAGTGGGCAATGAGTGTCAATGCTAAGGCTTGCGTGATTCACTCTGTGCTTTGACTTGTATTACCATTATGTTGCCGTAGTGGTTACACGGTGATCTGGGATGCCTGCAGGTGTCTATGCTCGCTGATTGGAGATCCAGGCAGGAATCCTTGCAAGGTACAGCACTCATCGATAAGTTCTGCCTTGCTCTGGTTTCGCTTTGTTTTGTGCATACAGACGGGGGAAAATGTTGCTCGGCGCTTGTTACCATCAAAGCAACTCCTGTTCATCCTGACATCATTGCTGGACAATGCTCAGCCAATGCAGTGCCTGCCCATTGCAATGGACACGTGCTGACTGCATGTGAGAAAGACTGCAAACGTTGTTGTACTGGCTGTGCTATTTGGTCGTCAATCCAGCAGAGTCCTTCCTCAGTGCTAAACTTGCAGTGATCATGACTCCATCTGCAGATAGCCTGAAGCATATCTTGCAGAAGCTAGCAGTCACAACACTGTGCATACTGCACACTGCAATCATCACACATTGCCACCATGTTGAATGAGTGCATTTTACTCCTCATCTGTCACTAAGCAATCAGGTGCCAAGAACACCACAACTTATGCTGGCACTTGCGACAAGGCGCCTGTTCTTGGTTGCAGAGCTAGCAAAAGCAAGACAGGAGGCAGACACTGCTGCTTCATCTTCTAGCAAAGCTATGGAGGCAACATCAGATGACATGCCAGTGCTCCCAGCCAGCAAAACTGCTGCTGATGATTCAACATTTGGCAACCTGGCAGCTCAGAGTCTTAGTCAGAGCGACCCTGACGTACACTCTGCTGCTGCCAATATCATGTAGCCAGCTTGATTAGTCAGCCACTCTGGAACACATTCATGTGTATATAGCTTATGTTAATCAGCAGGGGAGCGGTTTGAGTCACGCAGGTGTCTTACTGGCAGTCAAGGATGTGAGTCACTTGAGTCCATTTGAATGGTTTTGCCTGGTGGTGGTGCAGCAGAAACTAGACTGAACAAACTTTTAAAGCAGTTGTGTAGAGTAGTGGTGATCTATAACAACAAAACAAGGCAATACTTGTACCTGCCTGAGTGCATGAGTTGATTGGTCCATTGAAGAAAGTATTCCCGGCGCTAAATTTGTCTGTTCAGGTACTCAGTCCACTTGTGATAACACAGCATATTGTCAAGGCTTTGGATATGACAAGAGAACTGATTTCTATAGTCATCGTAATCCTCGTGAATGCTGTTTGTAAACGGTGCACATCAATTAATTTAAACGTATTCGAAGTGGGCTCAGCTGCGAAAGAGCTGCAGACACCACATGCTTCACTTGCCTCTGCACTTGTGATGTGAATATGTTGTTCGTATAAAACCTCTGACAACTGTGCTCATGTGATGAGCACCATGCATGTCTTGCAAAGGAAGGCCGTGCACTAGACAGCAATTTGAGCTTTCATACAGTTGATTCCCCGAGATCAAGCGACATGCGGTGAACTGGCATTTGCGGATTTGATGCTTCCCAAAGTTTGCCTGATGCGTTTTGGAGTTCTGCTCTGGCTTTCTTGCAGCTGACAGGCTGGAGTCAACAATTTCAATTAATGAACCACTGTCCTTAGCATGGTGGAACAGTTTGATCAGTACAATGGTATATTCTGAGCAGAAGATGTAGAGCTCGAAGCAGGAGCCTGTCTAGCCAAAATGTCCATGCTATATTATCAACACAACTTATGCGCGTACTGATCATAACAATATCAATGTTTACGCTTCTTGGCTCATGGTGAGCTAGGTACGCCTACTGTTAATCTCTTGGGTCATGATCACGTCTGGTCTATGTCACCTCAAGAGATCCAATGCATCTAGAATTCAGAGCACAGTTCAAGCTGCTTGCAAGTAGTATTCATTTTGTACACGTCAAGATGGGACTTTCAAATTCAAACTGGCCACTCAAGCTAGTGTGCTGTCTGCTGCCGTTTCAGGCTGAGCATTGCTCTCTGGTTCATCTGGGAGATACACCCTTCTCCATGCAAGGTCAGCTGGCTTGTCCCAAGTGGAAATGTGATTTGCTTGATCATAGTAGTATGGCCTGTTGTGCTCTTCACTCCATGTCTCAACCCACGCATACTTGCCAGCCTGCAGCATGAGTACATGGCAAACCTGATTTACAGGATTTGCTGTGGTGCTTGCCACGTGCTGCTCTGCAGGAAAGTTGAATGGCAGACCAGGCATCCACGTATAGCATGCTTGGCCTAAGTATCATGCAAGTCACTAAGCAAAAGCTGTCAGCGTCAGACAAGGCACATTTGCTGTGCGCACTGCCAACAGCAGCAGACATTGCACCTCACAGAAGAGGCATCTATGGAATGTTGCACCGCTTTGCCACACACTCAAGAAGTTTGCTGGTCAAACAATCAAGAAGGTTACGTTAGGATCCTCCTCTAGGCGCTGTCCAGCGTCATCAAGCCAAAAGCAGTTGCCCTCCTCATCATGCAGGGGTACATCTGGATAGAACGATAAAGCTTCACGTATGCCACAGGCATATACAAGCAGCTGCAAAAGATGCAGTGCAGTCACATACCTCCAGGATCCTCGTACTGCGTATCTCCTGTGACTTCATTCCAGAAGTAATGCCTGCACAGCACATTGGCATGGCGAGCAAGCAAATACCAGCGATTAGCGGCTGGCAGAGTTCCACGGCTGACGAGCTGCATGCGCTACTTGGGTCTTACTTTGGGAGCTGCGAGAGTGACTCTGCCTGCTGGCTGGCGACAAAGACTGTGTTGCAGAACCAGCAAACCAGCAGCGCACAGGTCAGTGAGGGAGTCATAAGCACAGGGGACAAAAGAAAGCAAACATGTTTGACAGAGGTCTGTGCTTGACAGCCGTTGATCGCAGAGCAAACGATTGCGACGGATGTGTTACGCAAATGCGGCTGGTGTGAAGAGACAGATATTGCTCAAGTAGATCGGTCACAGGTCGCGCCTATGCATATACGTCCGAGATGTCGCTTTCATCACATGCTAATTTGCGATGAGCGCTCCGAAGCCATGTGCTAGCGAAACCACGTGCTTGCTCACATGACAATGGAATGCAGCCAGACATGCAGCGCATGTGTTGTTACAGCATCAACGGACGGTGCATGAACTCCAAAACGATCGCCATAGACCGCAGGTGAAGCCATCCTCATTGTGTGTTTGCTCATCGGACTGTAAACATGAGTTGCGATGGAGTTGACGACCGAGGCTGCGACGCTTGGGAGACGTGGGACTATTGCGGGCTGGATGTCAACCGATTAAAATTGCGTGCAGTCCATTACGCGCATAAAGCAGGCGCGAGCGCAGAAACAACAGGCGCGTTTCATGTCCCTGCGCATGCATGCAGCACGGCGTGAGTACAGCGAGCTCACTCAAGCAATTACAGCTGCTGGCCAGACTGCACAACTGACACCAACTGGCTTTGCTTGCCAGAAAGATATTGCTTTTCGCAGATCATAAAACGCTGCGCTGCCCACTGATGACTTTGGTCTGCAGAAGCTCTCAGGGCCATGCTAGACAGCAAAATGGGCCGTAAGATTGCATCTTTGAGTCAGCAGCAGCTGTTCACCGAGCTGATCAATGATGCCTACAAACCCAAAATGCACAAGATCTACTTCTCCTTCTTAAGGGGCGCCAAGGTCGACTTTGCCCTCAATGTGCGCAAAAGCCCCTTTGGGCTCAAGAGGATTGAACAGGAGGTCAGTCACTAAGCCTGACGATAGTATGCGTGCATGCATGCAGTTGGTGCATGTCACAATTACTGATGTGCACCATGCAACACCATGATATTTTCTTGTAAGTTTTGCCAGGGCATAATATGCATTGTTCACAGCCAAATATGAGGCCACAACTACATTGGATCATCTGCATGATGCCACACTCCGTGCACCCATGTTTGAACCCTGCCTTTTTCACTGTACAACAAAAAGATACTGGCACAATATGAAGCCCAGATTGTCCCCTGTCCCCTCCTGCCATGCATTCATCACCTACTGGTCTGATGCTTATGTGCTAGATGCTGACTTTTTGTTGTGTCTCACAGGATCCAGACTTGTACAAGCAAATGAATTGGTCTATGGCAGACGTTGCCAGAATTCAGCCATTGAATGACAGCATCGAAGAGGTCCTGAAGACATTCTACAGCTTTGACACTCCAAAGGTGAGCCTTGATTGCTAAGCAGGTCCTATATAGGTTCACGTGCATTGAGGGTATACACATTTGCACACACTCACAAATACGTAATGTCCCTAATATCTTTGCAACCTAGACTAGGACAGTCATCTCACTCTAATGTCCAAAACCTTGTCCTACATGGAGACCATCCCAAGCTGATGAAGTATGGTGCCCCACACCTAATGTAACATGACTCACACACTGAGTGTGGATGCGACTAGCACTGCTACTATGATACATACCACTTTGTGATCTTAGTCTCAGCCTGTACACAACCAAGAAAAGAGGACATGCTGACTGGAATCATCATTCATTATAGACAAAAAGAAAAGAAAAAGAAAAAAGGGGGAAAAATTGATAGACTATAACCCTTCAAAGCCGCCAGCGCAACAGGGCCTTCAAAACACCCCGACCTTTATCTCATATTAGGGCATCACACCTCATCATGTTAGGGCATCACACCTCATGTTAGGGCATCACACTCATCATGTTAGGGCATCACACCTCATATTAGGGCATCACACCTCATCATGCATGCACCCCCAGGATCTAACATGCCTAGCTGCTATGAAACCGTACGGCACCAGATTGTGACAGTGACACCCAGAGTAACAGCGTAACAATCTCAACGTGCAAATCACATACAGATCATGAGACAGCGAGCAGATGAGCATGGAGTAGCCGAGGTGAAATGGATGGATATGGACAATGCTGATGGAAGCCACATTGGCATCGCATCAGGTACCTCCTGCTACTTTGCCTTTCAATTGTAATCATCATTATAGAGGGCTGCATATCATCATGTGACAAAAATACTGTCAATTTTCCAGCATTGAGTGTCATCAACATGATATTCTAGTTGCTTGTGGTGACACATAGACTGCACACCTTTAAGCATGTGTTGTGTTCTTGTGCTGACTGCACAGTCTTGCTGTTGTGTTGAATCAGGTACAAAGAAATTGGCGTGCTATGCGCGCTTTGTCTACTATCGTTCATCACTGCACCAGTGCCTGAGTTGTTTTCTTTGAATTCCTTCAATTCTGTCTTGTCTTGCAGCAGGAGCACCCCTGCATGTGATGAAAATTGCAGTGTACCTGATAATCTCTAGAGCTAGTAATGCTGAGTAACATATTTAAGTTTTTACACCTGATGTACACGCCATGTGCACATCTGCTGAAGCTGACCATGCTGAACATGCTTTGCAGCCCATAGTAAAGGCACTTGGCGCGGGGCGTCCTGAGCCACCCGTACACATATACATGTACAGCACATATGCATGTGTATAGCACATATGTATATATGCATATACATAGTATCAGTAATAACATGGGTACTATGTATGCATACATATGAGCACCAGCACTCTGCTGCTGTAGCAAAGCAAATGCAGCAAAGCTGCTAGCAGCCTTATCGCATTTCACTCAATAGACATCACACTTGATAGACTCATAGACAGTGTTCAAGTGACAGGCAGTGACAGCTGCATTTGTCATGTTCGCTGCATCAGCAATGCCATGTGCGCTGAATCAGCAATGCCATGTGCGTTGAGTCAGCAATGCCATGTGCATGGTGCAGGTACAGCAGAAGCAGCCAGCAATGCCGAGACAACGATGACACAGCTGGTGCAGGAGTACACAATACGAGCGCAGGTACGAGCGCTGTGCAAGAAGAGAGGAATCAGGATTGACCGCACCGAGCATGTGGCCAACAGCCTTGGACACCTGGCGACGGTCGTGGATCAGCTCAACAGCCTGGATCATCCACTCAAGGTACCTGCGATCTGTTGTCATCCACTGATCTGTTGCATGGCAGGTGTGAGTAACAAGCAAGGTGAACGGCTAGGTTTTGACAGGGCATCTGACAGTACATTGGCAACCCATGTGAGGGGCTTGCTCCGGGGCAATTTGAGGTGTTTGCCCTGCCAAATGCCTTAAAGTACTGCAGACATGCCAAATTTGGAGGGCTGCCCTTTGGCCCTGCAAGGCTATAGGGCGTCTGCCTGCGCAGGTTTGAGGTGGTCAGTTGAAGGCTGCATTTGGGTACTAATTTAAGGCATGCATCTGCTGCAATTTGTCTGGGCTGTTCCTGAGTTGCCCATGCTGCCATCTGCAGCTCAGTTTGCTTGATGATTGCAGAATGTGCTGTCGCTTATCTAGGGTTGCTATTGTGTGCCCATCAACCAATTGTTTTTTGTTTGGTTTAGGATCTCGGGTTGTGCAGTTGCTGTCCACTAGTTCTGGTTTGTCACATCAAATCGCTTTTGGTGCTAGGCAGCATCACATATCATGCGCTGCATTCTGGTCCACCAGCAACAGGGTGTGGCTACATAACAGTGCAGACACATGCAGACTCTGTGTCTTGCCACACTGCTCCTGAGTCATTTCATGTCACCCACCTCCTGAGTCAGCTCACCCTCCTCCTGAATCATGACGACCCCCTCCTGAGTCATGTCACCCCCCTCCTGAGTCATGTCAACCCCCTCCTGAATCATGTCACCCTACCGAGTCACTTCACTCTCTTGAGTCATGTGACCCTCCTTTTGAGTCATTTCACCTTTGTCCTCAGTCGTGCTGCACTCATCCTGAGTCATGTTGCCTTCCTGAGTCATGTCACCCTCCTCTTGAGTCATGTTACCCTCCTCTTGAGTCATGTCGCCTTCCTGAATGAGGTGCTATGCATGCAGACTGCTTTCATTGCTGGTGTACCCTCGCCAGGTCAACAGCCTACCTTCTTCTGCGACATCTGAAGCATGCAGCGCAACCTAGACAGACATGCCTTCTGACGCAGCAATGAGGCTACTTTGCCAACTGGCATGACCTGGGTTTGTGCAGGCTGCCCTGTTTGCAAATGCTGCTCACGCTGAGCCTATCTACCTCTTTAGACCTCATCATATGCATGTGAGGTACTAATGACAAATATGATGTGTTATACACCTGTGCTTTCAAGCCAGGATGTCTGACGAGTCACAACTGGCTCCACACCCCAGAATGTAAGGTATCAAATGAAATGAATGTGTTCTACATTAGTGTGAATGCCTGGTGAGTAAGAAGTGTGACCATGCAGATTGCCCTGTTTGCTGGGCGACGTTCCTCAGACCGAGCCTACCTTCTTCTTCAAACCTGGTTCTGTGCGCATCACCTGAAGAATTACATCGGGTCATCCTCCATCTTTGCGTTCAGTCATCTCAGCAGAGCCTTGGAAGAAGAAGGTGTACACAAACCTGCAGACCGCATTGAAGAAATGGGTGGGTGATGACACAAACTTAGTCAATTTTGTGAAAATCGAGTCATGCTTTGGGACACCTCGTCAATCTGCCATGCTGTACTTTGCCCTGCCCTGCCCTGCCCTGCCCTGCCCTGCCCTGCCCTGCCCGTGTTCCCCCTGAAGGGAACAGCATGTTTGTCAGCTGCATACTTCTGCATACAGGCCTCTCACTACCGCCTCTACATAGCATGACCTCATGTTGCAAAGCTGAGATGTAGGTGTGCACGCATGCAGGTAGGCTTATTGGGACTCATGCTCACGAGGTGATGAGCATCATGCAGCACCTCATGAGTAATTATGATGACGAAGCAGGCGGCGAAGATGGACCTGTACAGGTGACTATGTTCTGGTAGACATCTGCCAGTACAGGTGACTACGTTCTAGTAGACATCGGTGTTCTAGTAGACATCTGTGTTCTAGTAGACGTCTGTGTTCTTGCAGACATCTGTGTTCTAGCAGACATCTGTATACTAGTAGACATCTGTGTTCCAGTTGACATCTGTGTACAAGACGTCTGTGTTTTAGTACATAGCTTTGTTCCACTAGATATCTGTGCTCTAGAACACTCTTCCTGTGGTCCCGGCAGAATTTAGCCAGCCACAATCATGATTAAGCAGCCACAGCATAATAACAATAATAATTAATGCGCTTTCCAGCTCATGATGAGCTAGGTACGTGGAGCAGGACTAGTCTCTCCAGAGCGGCCTGTCTTGTGCATCCTTGTAAGGCCTACCAATATGACAGTTTTGACAGTCATGGCATGCTATAAGTCATGCCCCAATGCAGCAATATACCACTGTTCAATTGAGCATTGGCTAACATGGTTGTTTGGATTCAGATCTGTGGCTTGCTGGCACATCTGCTATTTCTGAGGGCAAATGGGGGCACGGAGTATGCAACAGCCCTCTCAGACACCTTTGGTAGCCACAGCTTTGTTGCAGCAGCAATGGTTACACAGGTGCCTGATGAGTTCATTCAAGACATTCAGGAGCTGTATCCCAATGACAGGCAAATACAGAAAGGTGTGATGCTGTGTCACAGCTGCTGTGCATTGTTTTGGATGCGTCTTCCGTACATTGCTTTCGGATGCCAGTGCATGCATAGGCGAGCAGCATTCTCTCAAAAATGCAGTTGCATGACGGCTACCAGATTCCCCCCCCCCCTTCCTTTTTTGGGGCTGTAACCATGCTGTTCTGAGAAGCTTTTTTGGTGCTGAAAGTACAATCATGATTTCTGCAAAGACTGTATCTTTCACAAGATTTTTGGTGTCAGTGTTCCCTGCAAAGCCTGTGTGTCTGCGGAGACTCTTGAGTTAGTTTTGAGTGTTATTTGGGCTTGTGCTATATCTGGCATGTGCTGAGGGCTGTCCAGGCAAAGCCCTGCCCTGTCACTGCATGAGTGACAAGAGAGCAGCGATGGCTGATCTGCATGTGAATGGCAAGTTTAGATCCGAAGAGCACAAGCAAGTCTGACTCAGGCACCTCTACGCATGAGTAATGATAGCCAATTTGCCTATGCTGTTTTGGCCAAGCAACCTGCCCCACCACCTGACTGCGGCTTGTGCAGGCGCAATGATGTTTGACGTGTTCAAGACCTGGAGGTTAGACAGTGGTGACTACTGCAAGGTTGCAGAGATGGTGGTTTCAGCATGGGAGGACAGGTGTCAGCAGCTGGAGAGGCAAGGCGGAGGGGCTGAGGGCCTTCCCAGGCAGCGCCCTGCCCTCATGCACTCCAATCTCAAGGATGTACAGCATGTGCAAGAAGTTGCCAAGTAAGTGCTGACTGAGGCAAAAGGCAAGATACAAAAGGCAAGATACATGACATACAGGAACCATGCCAAGTATGAGACGCAGAATCTGCTCAAAGGCCGGCAAAGCATTCACATAGCTCTATATATACAGCCTTATCTATATAAAACAACTCCTGCTCTGCACTCAAGATAAGCAATGCTGGTCACAAGCATTCACCTTTGTCTGGTAGGACCCC
>JAABUP010003526.1_pt1 | contig 27561 bp, 21 predicted proteins | sample 5559201 | NCBI WGS metagenome assembly JAABUP01 (sample SAMN10711887, study PRJNA513373) | rock metagenome | isolation source: Antarctica rocks | place: Antarctica | reverse complement strand
CAGCTTGTCCGACACATCCTGGATGACCCCTCGGCCGAACTGCGCCGGTTTGCCGGTGATGCTCAGATCGGTGCTGACATCCACCGCGGTGCCGGAGCCGTCTGCTGCCAGCTGCGCCGAAATGGTGGCCGACGCGGTTCCGTTGCCGCGCTTGTCCTTGCCGTTGGCCACGATCACCACCTTGCGGGCAGCGTAGTCGCGCTCCCGGTAACTGCCGGAACCGTTGTACTGCAACGATATGGGTCCAAGCTTCACTTTCACCGATCCGGTGAAGTCGTCCCCGTCGACGCTCTGGACGGTCGCGCCGGGCAGGCAGCCGCCAATCAGGTCCAGGTCGTTGAACGCGTCCCAGGTCTCGGTCATCGAGGCCGGCACCGTGAAGTGGTGGTGCAGATCCATCAGGATCCGCCCGCGGCCGCCACGACCGCCCGCCTGGCCAGCACCCGCGCCAGGTGACGGCGGTAGTTGGCGTCGCCGTTCAGGTCCGTCGGTGGGCTCGTTCCGTCGGCCACCGACGTCACAGCGGCGGCCACCGCGTCGTCCGTCGCCTGACAGCCGACCAGCGCTTGTTCCACCGCCGCGGCCCGTATCGGCGTGGAGCCCATGTTGGTGAGCGCGACAGCCGCCTCCGCAATCGAAGTACCGGCAGCGTTCTCGGAGCGGTCCATCCTGACGGTCGCGGCCACCGCCACGATCGACCATTGCTGCGACACCCGGGTGAACTTCTCGTACCTCGCGCCCCACCCGGCATGGCTGGGAACGCGGATCTCAGTGAGGATCTCGTCCTCGCCGACCGCGGTGGTGAAGATGCCCTGGAAGAACTCGGCGGCCGGTACCGTGCGGGTTCCGGCGGCCCCGGCGATCACCATCTCGGCATCCAGTGCCAGTGCCGGAGCCAGCAGATCGCCCGCCGGGTCGGCGTGCACCAACGCTCCGCCGAAGGTACCGCGATGCCGGACCTGAGGATCGGCAACGGTCTTCGCCGCCTCGTGCAACAGCAGCAGGTGCTCGCGCACCAGCGCGTCGGTCTCCAGTTCGTGGTGGGTGGTCATCGCGCCGATGACGACCGTGTCACCGTCCAGCCGAACTCCCCGCAGGGTGTCGATCCTGCCGAGGTCCAGCACCATCTCGGGGGCCGCCAGCCGCAGCCGCAGGACCGGCAACAGCGACTGTCCGCCGGCCAGCAGCTTCGTCTCGGTGTCGCCGGCCTCGCCGAGCAGCCGGATCACCTCGTCCACCGATGTCGGTGCCTGATAGTCGAAGGCCGAGGGGATCATGTCCGGTCAACTCCGTCCTGGTCGGCGCTGCCGGCGACATCGGCAGTGCCCGCATCATCGGAAGTGCCCGCATCGTCGGCAGTGCCCGCATCATCGGAAGTGCCCGCATCGTCGGCGGTGCCGGCGCCGGCGCTCGCGCCGGCAACACCACCGGCCGCCATCGCCGATGTCTCGGTCCCGCCGGGGTCATTTCCGCCGAGCCCTGTGCCCTTCTCCGCTGCCGCACTGGAGCCGGTAGGACTGACTCCCTTGCCCTGCAACGCCTTCCACACCGCGTACGGCGACAGCGGCATCGGCAGGTCCGTCACCCCGAGATGTCGCACGGCATCCAGCGCGCCGTTGACGATCGCCGGGGTGGAGGCGATGGTGCCAGCCTCTCCGACACCCTTGGCGCCCAACTCGTTGCTGGTCGCAGGGGTCGAGCGGATGCTGGTGTCGTAATGCGGCAGGTCCGCGGCGCTGGGCACCAGGTAGTCGACGAACGATCCGGAGACCAAGGTGCCATGGTCGTCGTAGACGGCATCTTCGAACATCGCCTGAGCGATGCCCTGGGTAAGCCCGCCGTGCACCTGGCCCTCGACGATCATCGGATTCACCACGGTGCCGATGTCGTCCACTGCAACGTACTTGCGGAGCTTCACCATGCCGGTCTCGGTGTCCACCTCGACCGCTGCCAGATGGGTGCCGTGTGGGAACGAGAAGTTCACCGGATCGAATGTGGCGTCCGCGTCCAGCGATGCTTCCATCCCGTCCGGCAGGTTGTGCGCGGCGAAGGCCGCCAGCGCCAGGTCACCGATGCCGATGGAGGTATCGGTGCCCTTCACGGTGAACTTTCCGGAAACGAACTCCAGATCGTCGGACGAGGCTTCGAGCAGGTGCGAGGCAAGGGGTTTCGCCTTGTCGATCACCTTCTGTGCTGCGTTCAGCACGGCCTGGCCGCCCACCACCAGCGACCTGGACCCGTAGGTGTCCATTCCCTTGTGCGCGATCTGGGTGTCTCCGTGCAACACCTCGATGTCCTCGAACGGCACACCCAGCTTGTCGGCCACGATCTGGCTCCACGCCGTCTCGTGCCCCTGGCCGTGCGGGGAGGACCCGGTCACCACCTCGACCTTGCCCGTCGGCAGCATCCGGATCGACGCATGCTCCCAGCCGCCGGCCCCATAGGCCAGCGAGCCGAGGATCCTGGACGGCGCCAGCCCGCACATCTCGGTGAAGGTGGAGATGCCGATCCCGAGCTGTATCTTGTCCCCGGATTCCCTGCGGCGCAGCTGCTCTGCCCGCAGATCGTCGTACCCGAACAGGTCCTTGGCCTTGGCGGTTGCCGCCTCGTAGTTACCGGAGTCGTACTGCAGTCCGCTGACCGTGGTGAACGGGAACTCGTCGACGGTGATCCAGTTCCGCCTGCGCAATTCGAGCGGCTCGATCGAGAGCTCGGCAGCCAGTTCGTCGACGATCCGTTCGATGCCGAACGTCGCTTCCGGCCGACCTGCTCCCCGATACGCGTCGGTCCACGTCTTGTTGGTGAACACCGTGGTCAGGTCGAAGCGGTAGGCCGGGACCTTGTAGATGGCGTTGAACATGAACGCGCCCAGCGCCGGCACCCCGCCACCGAGCAGCGCCAGGTATGCCCCCATGTCCGCCAGCAGCTCCACCGTGAAGCCGGTGATCTTGCCGTCCCTGGTGGCTGACATGGTGAGTTTCTGGATCTGGTCGCGGCCGTGGTGGGAGGCGACCATCGACTCCGAGCGCGTCTCGGTGTACTTCACCGGCCTGCCCAGCCGCTGTCCGGCCAGGACGGTGATCACCTCCTCGGGGTTGACCTGCAGCTTGCCGCCGAACCCGCCGCCGACGTCGGGGCTGATGATCCGCAGCTTCGACTCCGATATGCCAAGGGTGAGCGCGAGCATCACCCGCAGCACATGCGGGATCTGGGTGGATGCGTACAACACCAGTTGCTCGCCGGTCGGGTCGCAGACCCATGACCTGGGCTCCATGAACGCTGGTATCAAACGGTTCTGCCGGAAGGTCCGCTCGATGACGATGTGCCCGGTCGGATCGTCCCTGGCGGCCTGGATCGCAGCCCGCGCATCCTCGCCGGTGCCTGCCTCGGCCGAGTCGAATACGAAATGGGCGGACACGTTGGTGGCCAGATCGCTGTGTATCACCGAGGAGTCGGCGGCGGCCTGCTGGAGATCGAGTACCTGCTCCAGTTCCTGGTAGTCGACGTCGACCAGCTCGGCCGCGTCCCTGGCGGCCTGCGGGGTCCTGGCCACGACGGCTCCGACGATCTCGCCGGCGAAGTTCACCGTGTCGACCGCTATCGACGGATGCTTGGGCGCCTTCTGGTCCGGGACGATCGGCCAGGCGTTGGGCAAACTGCCTTGGACGTCTGCGATATCAGCTCCGGTGAGCACCGCGACCACACCGTCGGCGATCTGGGCCGCCTCGGTGTCGATCCGGGTGATGGTGGCATGCGCGAACGGCGAACGGACCATCGCGATGTGCAGCATGCCCGGCAGCGCGATGGCGTCGGTGAACCGGGTGCGGCCGGTGATCAGCCGCTGATCCTCCTTGCGGGGCCTGGCACTGCCGACCTCTGCACCCCGGGTCCCGGGCGCCGGACGCTCCTCGACGGCGGTCATTCCGACACCCCTTGCGCTGCCTGCTGTACGGCTTTGACAATGTTCTGATACCCGGTGCAGCGGCACAGGTTGCCTTCGATGCCGAGCCGGATCTCGTCCTCAGTGGGGTGGGGGTTCTCGGCCAGCAGGCTGACCGACTGCATGATCATTCCCGGTGTGCAGTAGCCGCACTGCAGGGCGTGGCAGTCGTGGAACGCCTGCTGCATCGGATGCAGCCGGCCGTTCTGCGCCAGGCCCTCGATGGTGGTCACCTCGTGCCCGTCCGCCTGTACCGCCAGCACGGAGCAGGACTTCACGCTCACCCCGTCCAGGTGCACCGTGCAGGCGCCGCAGTTGGAGGTGTCGCATCCGACCACGGTGCCCGTCTTCCCCAGCGCCTGCCGCAGATGGTGCACCAGCAACGTTCGAGGTTCGACCTCGTCGGTGTAGCTGGTGCCGTCGACCTTGATCCTCACCTGGGCCATCGTTGGCCGCCTTCCGTCGTCGTTGCCGGGGGGCGATCAGCGATGGCCCGGGTTCAACCGCCCGCACAGCACCGCATGTGATCTATTCGACAACGTACGCCGGGTGGTCGCTGCCCGGAATGTCGCGGCGGGATTGTTAGACAGCTGCCGGGGCGGCGGCGTCGGCGATGAACTCGCCGTTCTCGCCGAGGCGGCCGGTGGCCGCTTCCTCCCAGCCACCGCGACCATCCGGCACGCCGATGGTGACGGTGCCGTCGGGATCGATCTGGGTGACCTGATCGGTGCGTCCGTCGCCGTCGACATCGGAGTAGCCGACGACGGTGCCGTTCTCCAGCGTGGTGACGACGGTGTCCGCGGTGCCGTCACCGTCGAAGTCGGCGGTCGGCGCGCCCAGCTGATACGACTGCCCGTTCGCGTCCGTGTAGGTGATGGTCGCCCCGTCGGCCGCTGCGGACTCTCCGGCCGGTTCCGCGACCGCGACGCCGGCCGCATCCACCGGCTGGTCGGCGGCTCCGCTCCCAGCCGTCGTAGCGACATCCGGCATGACGGCGCCGCCGACGGCGTTGTCAGTAACATCCGCGCCGTCGGTGCCCGTGGTGGCACCGGCGGATCCGGAACCTGCGTCCTCCACGAACTCGCCGTGCGCATCCAGATGCCCGGACGCCGCGACCTCCCAGCCGCCCTTGCCGTCCGCGACGGAGATGGTCACCCGGTTGTCGGTGCCGATCTGGGTGATCTGATCCGCCTCGCCATCTGCATTGCGGTCGGTGTAACCGGTGGTGGATCCGTCGGTATTGCGGACGATCGCAGTGTCCGCAGTGCCGTCCCCGTCCATGTCGGCGGTCGGCGGTCCCACTTCGACCGCCCGGCCCTGGTCGTCGACGACGGTGATCGACCCGGGCGCCGCGTCGCCGGAGGCGTCACCCTGGGTGTCGCCGGCGGCACCAGCTGGTTCGGCACCGGTGCCCTGACCGGCCGAACCGGATCCGTCGCTGCCGGGAGTGTCGCTGCCGGATCCGTCGCTGCCGGGAGTGTGGCTTCCCGGACTGTCGCTGCCCGGACTGTGGCTGCCCGAATTGTCGCTGCCCGAGCCGCCCAGCCCGGCATCGGCGCCGGACGGCCCATGTTCGACCTGGTGACCCTGGGCGTCGTAGCCGGTGACCGAATCGGCATTGCCGTCGTGGTCGGAATCGGTCACCACCACCGTGTACTCGTCCTGGCCGACGATCACCGAGTCGGCCACCCCGTCGTGGTCGGAGTCGTAGGTCGCAGCGCCGAGATCCTCGCCGTGCGCGCTGATGCTCGTGCCCGGCTCGACGCCCTCGGATCCGTCGCCATACTCCATGGTGATCTCCTCCACCGCCCCCGATGGGGCTCTTGGCTCCTGCCGGTCTGACGTCGGCCTCGCCGCTCCGGTTCCCGCGCCCGGTTCGGTGTCATCTGTGGGTGCAATTCAGTCGGTGCTCATCAGTGGGTGCTCATCAGTCGGTCATCAGTGGGTGCTCAGGTCGTCGAACTCCTGCCGACGCCGAGCACCGCCGACAGGTTAGTCGGAACGACCGCCCCGCCGACCGTGCTCGCCGCCGCCGACGCTTCCCCGGCTCGGGCCACCCGGACCGCGCGGGCGACCACCGCCGGTACCTCCCGGCGCAGGGACGGATGAGCGGCCCTGGTGATCAGCGGTGCGACGGTCGGCGCTCCGGTGTGCTGCTTGCGGAGCGCGGCGAGCAGCCGGGTGAGCGACTGCCGGGAGAGGGGTGAGGGTGAGCCGCCGGCTCCCGGCCGGCCGGAATCGGGGAACTCAGCTGTCATCGGTTACTCCCGATCCACCGGCCGACCAGCCCACGTCCTCCCAGGACGGTGCGCGCACCCACTGACCGGAGGCGTCGATGGTGTACTCGCCGCTCCTGGTGCCGTCCGGGTTGACGGTCCAGGCCCGGTCCGCGACGCCGTCACCGTTGGCATCCTGGTAGTACTGGGTGCTGCCGCCGACTCCCGGCACCGCAACTGTATCCGCCACCCCGTCCCCGTCGCTGTCGATCGTGGCAGGTCCGGCCGCGACGTGCCGGCCGTTGACCGGCACGGTCACTTGCTCCCCGCCCGTCATCCCGCTGGGCAGCTCGGCGCCGGAAGCCTTCCCGGTCTGGTCCACTACCAGGGCGCCGGAAGCGTCGACGTGCCCGTGCTGGGTCTGGGCCCACTGGCCGTGGGCATCCTGCGCCATCCACTGCGCGTGACCGGTGTCCGGGTCGATGTCGATCAGCTGGTCGGCCGCGCCGTCGGCGTCGGTGTCCGAGACGATCAGCACATGCCCGTCCTGGGTGCGCACTGCCACCGACTCCGGGACGCCGTCACCGTCCAGGTCCTGGTTCGGTCGGCCGAGGTCCACCGCGTCCACACCGGGGGCGCGCAGCTCGATGTCCGGCGCTCCGGCATGCTGGCCGGGCGGCCGATGGCTCGGCGGAGTCGTCGGTTCGGAAGGTTCGGCGTGCTGCCCGGCCTGGGCAACATGCTCGGTGGGGACGAAATCCCCGTCGCCGGCGATGCGCCCCTGCACCGCCACCTCCCATCCGCCGCCGCTCACGAGCGAGATGCTGGCGCTGTGATCGGCGTTCACGGTCAACAACTGATCTGCCCGACCGTCGCCGTCGGTGTCGGAGTACTGGAGGATCACGCCGGCCCGCTCGACCACCGCCGTTTCCGGGGCTCCATCGCCGTTCATGTCGTACTGCGGGGCTCCGGCGTCGATGTATCTGCCGTGGTCAAGGACGGCGATATGGTCGTCCGGGACGGCGCCGTGACCGGCTCCGGCCGGCTGCGCCCGATCCCCGGCGTCGGTCGAGACCACCTCCCAGTTCCCGTCCTCATCGCTCCGGCTGACCGTCACGTGTCCATCGGCGGCCACCACCGTGAGCCGGTCGGCAAGTCCGTCGCCGTCGAGGTCGCTGGCATGGGTGACCGAGCCGTCCGCGCTGCGCACCACGACGGTGTCCAGCACTCCGTCGCCGTCGCTGTCGGCGGTAGCCGGGCCGGTGAACTCGGTGCCCGCCGCGCCGGGGACGGTGACCTGCGCAGGCTCGGCGGCTGACGGCTCGGCGGCTGACGGCTCAGTGGCTGACGGCTCGGTGGCTGACGGCGGCATCGGGGAGGCCGGATCGTCGGCCGGATCGGTGCCGGGTTCGGACAGGGTGATCCCGCCGAACGGATCGATGGAGCCGGTGCTGGTCAGCTGCCAGTTGCCGTTCTCGGCGTCCGGGCCGCCGAGGGTCCACGCCGTGACCTGGCCACCCAGGTCGACCCGGACGATCTGGTCCACCCTGCCGTCGCCGTCCAGGTCGGAGTACACCTCGGCGCCGCGGGCGGTGTAGGACACCACGGAGTCCGGCGTCTCACCGGTGGATGCCAGTGTCGGTTCCCCGATGTCGATCATCGAGCCGCCGGGGTCGGTGAGCCGCAGTCCGCCCGGCAGCGCCGTCGCTGCGTCGCCGACGGCGTTGCCGAACTCGGGCGGCATCGGGTCGGCGAATCCGTTGACTCCGACCTGCTCGGCGGCTGCGTCCAGGGTGGGCAGCGCAGCCTCGAACGATGCATGGTGGTCCGGCGCGTGGTCGGCGTACGGCTCGTGCTGCTCGATCATCCGTCCCCCTGTCGGTGGCCCGGGGCGGCCGCTGCTCTGCTGAGGTCCATCATCGCTGTTCGCGGGCCAACCCGGTTCCCGGGTCGGACGCTGTGGGGCGAGTCGACGCCGGTGGAGATGGAGGTGCTCCGGTTTCGACGCGACCGCCGCACCGGTGGTTCCTGCACCGGACGGTTCGGCCCGGCCGCCGGTTGCTGACCGTCGCCGATCGGTGACTGTCGTCGATACGCCGGGTCGATCAGCCGGATTCCAGCTGCCCGCCGACCAGTTCGCGGGGATCGGCGTCGATCCAGCGGGCCAGCACCGAGCGGGACAGCAGTTCGTCGACCACCATGTACACCGCGCCGGTCACCCCGGACATCTCACCCAGCGCCGAAGTGGTGATCTCCAGCGACCGGGTGGCCAGCGGCAGCGAGCGCCCGAGCACGGTCCGGCGGACGTTGGCCAGGTAGACGTCATTGTTCGCCGTCACCTGGCCACCGATCAGGATCAGCGACGGGTTGAACAGATTGACGATGCGCGCCACCGATTCGCCGACGAGGTGCGCCGAGTAGGACAGCAGCCCGATGCTCAGCTGATCACCGCTGCGGGCGGCCCGGATCACGTCCGACGGTCGCAACTCGCCGTTGGCGGCCAGCACGGCGGCGAGCCGCTCGCTGCGTCCTTCGCGGGCAGCTGAGGTGGCGTCCCGGGCGATGGCGATGCCGCCGGCCAGCGCCTCCAGACATCCGACGTTGCCGCAGCGGCACACGACCGTCGAGTCGGTGACGGCATTGATGTGCCCGATGTCGCCGGCGCAGCCCTGGGCACCGCGGTGCAGCAGGCCGCGGGACACCAGGCCGGCGCCGATCCCCGATCCGACCTTGACGAAGACCACGTCCTGCTGCCCTACGGCCCGTCCCTTCCGGATCTCGCCGAGCACCATGACGTTGACGTCGTTGTCCACCCACACCGGGACCCCGCGGGTGGTGGCGAAGTGCCGGCGGATGTCGTGGCCGTCCCAGCCCGGCATGATCGGCGGCGCGACGGGCCGGCCGGTGGCGAACTCGACCGGACCGGGAAGGCTGATGCCGATACCCCACAGGCCGGTGCTGTTGCCGGCGAGCAGTTCGTCGAACAGCTGGTCGACCTTGGCCAGAGTCGGTTCCGGACCGTCGGTGAGGTCGGCGAATACCAGGCGCTGCTGCTGGATGTTGCCCAGCAGGTCGGCCAGCGCCACCCTGATCGTGGTCGCCCCGAGGACGGCCACCAGGATCCGTCCGGCGTCCGCGACGAACGACAGCCGGCGAGCGGCTCGACCTCCGGTGGAGGCCCCCGGCGCCCCCTCGGAGAGCAACCCGGACTCCAGCAGGCGGTCGACCCGGTCGGCGACGGTGTTACGGCCGAGGCCCGACGCCTGCGCCAGTTCTGTGCGGGTGCTGGCGGAACCCGCGCGAACCAGATCGAGGACGGTCACCAGACCGTCGAGCTGATCGGGAAACCTGACTGTGCTCGAGCCGGACATCGTCCCGCCGCCTTTCTTGCCGGGGCTCCGGTGAGGGGCGCGCTTGGCGCGCGCGGCACCGGGCAGACCCGGTCGATCCCTATTCGTTACCTGCGAACAGTTGACTTCAGCATCCGACGTGCATAAGTTACTCCTTGAGCAGCTGGACGACGGTAACGCATCACCCCCGGCACCGGCCGATTCCCGCCCGTCCTCCCACCCAGGCGTTCCCCACCCCGGCCATCCCCACCCCGGCCATCCCCACCCCGGCCATCCCCAGCCCGGCCATCCCCACCCCGGCCATCCCCAGCCCGGCAGTCCGCACCCCGGCCATCCCCCGCCCTTCGCACGGCGACCCACCGCAGCCTCGACCGAGTGGCACGCACCGAACGCCGGCAGAGTTCCCCTCTGCGGAGTCCCCCTTCAACGCGGAAGGTCCGATGAACACCGCTCCCGCGAGGCAGGCCCCCGCCGCGGCCACCGGCCGTCGCAGGGTCGTGATCATCGGCGCCGGCATGGTCGCCGAGATCCACCGCCGCGCCGCGATGCTGGCCGGAGCGGACGTCATCGGGGTGATGGCTTCGACCCATCAGCGTTCGGCGCAGGTCGCCTCGGAATGGAAAGTGGCAGAGGCCTTCCGCGCAGTGCAGGACGTACTCGCCTCCGACGCCGAGGTGGTCCACATCTGCACGCCCAACGCCACCCATGCCTCGTTGTCGGAGGCGCTGATCGGGGCCGGCAAACATGTCATCTGCGAGAAGCCACTCGGGATCTCGCTCACCGAGGCTCAGCGGATGACCGAGCTGGCCGCCGCCGCCGGAGTGGTGGCGACCGTCCCGTTCGTCTATCGCTACCACCCGCTGGCCCACGAGATCCGCGCTCGTCGGCGGTCCGGAGAGTTCGGGGTCTGGCATCTGCTGCACGGTTCCTATCTGCAGGACTGGATGTCGTCGCCGCATACCTCTTCCTGGCGAGTGGATCCGGCTGCCGGTGGCCCGTCCCGGGCGTTCGCCGACATCGGCTCACACTGGTGCGACCTGGTGGAGTGGGTGTCCGGCGAACGGATCATGCAGGTCAGCGCCGGCACCATGATCGCCTTCGGCGAGCGGCCGGCCGGCGGCGGCCGGTCCTTCGGCGACACCGCATCCAGCGGGTCAACAACGGTGCCGGTGACCACCGAGGATGCCGCGGTGGTCAGTTTCCGGACGGCCAACGGAGTGCTCGGAACCGTCACGGTGTCCCAGGTCTCCGCCGGCCGCAAGAACCGGCTGTGGTTCGAATTGGACGGCTCGCGGGGCAGCGTCACGTTCGACCAGGAGAACCCGGAGTCCATCTGGCTGGGTACCCGATCCGGGCATACCGTGCTGGCCCGTGACGCGCAGCACGGCTCACGTGAGCAGCGCGCCCGCGATCGGTTGCCGGCCGGTCACAACCGCGGATACGCGCAGTGTTTCGAGGACTTCGTCGCGGACACCTACCTGGCCGTCGACGGCGGGAACCCCGAGAGCCTGCCGCGGTTCGCCGACGGGCTCAGGAGTGCCCGCATCGTCGATGCGGTACTCCGCTCGGCCAACAGCGGTGAGTGGACATCGCTGGACACCGCGTCCGCCGGCTCGGCGCCGGGGTCCGGATCCGAGGAACGGGAGGGAACCGGATGACCGAGGAACAGGCAGAACCGTCAGCGGCGGTGCTCCGGCTGGAGGGCATCGTCAAGACCTTCCCCGGCGTCCGGGCACTGGACGGGGTGGAGCTGGAGGTCAGGGCGGGTGAGGTCCACTGCCTGCTCGGCCAGAACGGCGCGGGCAAGTCGACATTGATCAAGGTGCTCGCGGGCGTGCACCGGCCGGATTCCGGGCGGATGGTCTGGCGCGGCGAGGACGTCTCCTTCGGCAGCCCGCAGGCCGCGACGAGGGCCGGGATCGCCACCATCTACCAGGAACTGGACCTGGTCGACGACCTCACCGTGGCCGAGAACGTGTTCCTGGGTCATGAGCAGTCGGTGGGCGGCTTCGTCCAGCGGGGCCGGATGCGCCGGGATGCCAAGGCCGTCCTCGACCGGCTCGGGCACGGCGACATCCCGGTGTCCAGGCTGGTCGGCCGGCTTCCGGCAGCGGCCAAGCAGATCGTCAGCATGGCCAGGGCGCTCTCGCACGAGGCGCTGCTGATCGTGATGGACGAGCCGAGCGCGGTGCTCGCCCACGACGAGGTCGGCAACCTGTTCCGGGTGGTCCGGGAACTGACCGCCAAGGGCATCGCCGTCATCTACATCTCGCACCGCCTGGAAGAGATCCGGGAGATCGGCGACCGGGTCACCGTGCTCAAGGACGGCCGCACATCGGCGGTCAACCTGCCGGCCCGCACCACCAGCACCAGCGACCTGGTCACCCGGATGACCGGACGCAAGATCGAGTACGTCTTCCCCCAGCGCACCGTGCGGGACCTGGCCCCCGGCGGCCCGGCGCTGCTGCAGGTGGACGGGCTGACCCGGCACGGGGAGTTCGCCGACGTCTCGCTGTCGGTCAGGGCCGGGGAGATCGTCGGCATCGCCGGGCTGGTCGGCTCCGGACGGTCGGAGTTGCTGGAAACCATCTACGGCGGCCGCCGCCCGGACGCCGGTCAGGTACGGCTCGACGGTCGGCCGTTGCCGCCCGGGCGGGTGCCGAGCGCGGTCAGAGCCGGACTCGGGCTGGCTCCCGAGGAACGCAAGAGTCAGGCCCTGGTCCTGGAGGACCGGATCTACCGGAACGTCACATTGGCCACCTTCTCCCGCTACGCGGCCGCGGGATTCACCCGGGCCGCCCGGGAACTGAGGTCGGCAGCGACCGTCGCCGACACCCTGGCGCTGCAGCCGCGAGGTGTCGCCCGGCCGGTCAAGACCCTGTCCGGCGGCAACCAGCAAAAGGTCGTGCTGGCCCGCTGGCTGCTGAACCCGGCCGACGAACCCGCCGCGGGATCGGGCGAATCAGCTGCGTCGCAGGGTCGTCGGCCGCGGCCGCCCCGCGGTACCCGGTTGCTGCTGCTCGACGAACCGACCCGGGGAGTGGACGTGGGGGCACGGGCAGACCTCTACCGGGTGATCCGGCGGCTCGCCGACGACGGCCTCGGTGTCCTCATGGTGTCGAGCGAGGTACCGGAAGTTCTCGGACTGTCGGATCGGGTGCTGGTGATGCGCGAAGGGCGGGTGCTGCGAGAGGCGGCCGCCGAAGAGATCGATGAGGAAACCGTTCTCGACCTCGTGATGGCGGGGTCACTGCTGGAGGTGAGTGAGCCGTGACCGAGTCCCCTGACGCCGTGGCGGAGCCGGCCAGGCCCGCTCCGCAGCCGGCCAGGCCCGCCGCGCAGCCGGTCGGAACCGACGGCCGGCCGCCGGGAACGTCTGTCGGGCGCTGGTTCCGGGACGACGCCAGCGAACCGGTACGGCGCAACCTTGGCCTGATCGCGGTGCTGCTCGTGCTCTACGCGATCGGAGCCTGGAGCCGTCCCGACATCTTCCTGCACGCTGACCGGCTGTGGACGAACGAGCTGACCGTCCTCACCCTCGCCTCCAGCGTCGGCGTGGTGACCATCGGGATGACGTTCGTCATCATCAGCGGCGGCATCGACCTGTCGGTCGGCGCTCTGCTGGCACTGGCCAGTGTCTGGTCGACCACGGTCGCGACCCAGAGTTACGGAGCCGGGGTGATGGTGCTCTCCGCGCTGGTCGTCGGCGCGGTCGCCGGCACGGCCAACGGCGTGCTGATCGCCTACGGCCGGCTGGCCCCGTTCATCGCCACGCTGGCGATGATGGTCGCCGCCCGGGGGTTGGCCCAGCAGATCTCGAACAAGACGACCCAAGTGGTCACGGTCGGTGGGATCACCGATCTGGCTCAGAACAAGCTGCTGGGCATCCCCTGGCTGATCCTTATCTTCGCCGCGGTGGCGGCCATCGGCTGGGTGCTGCTCAACCGGACCACCTTCGGCCGGCGCACTGCGGCGATAGGCGGCAACACCGAGGCGGCCAGGCTGGCCGGTATCAGCGTCCGCCGAACCCAGGTGCTGATCTACCTGCTGTCCGGAGTGTGCTGCGGCATCGCGGCCTTGATGGTGACCGCACAGGCGAACGCCGGCTCGTCCGATCACGGCAACCTCTACGAATTGCAGGCCATCGCCGCCGCCATCATCGGGGGCACCGCACTGGCCGGCGGCCGGGGGACGATCGTCGGCTCTGTTCTCGGCGTCCTGGTCTTCACCCAGATCACCAATCTGTTCATCGTCAACAACCTGGCGGTGGAGTACCAGCTCATCGCCCAAGGCGTGATCATCGTCGCCGCTGTCCTGATCCAGCAGTTCCGAGTGGGTGCCCTGCGACGTCGGCCCGGCTGAGAACGTCCTGCACCACCCATCAACCTGCACCGCCCATCAACCTGCACCGCCACATCAACCTGCACCGCCACATCAACCCAGGAGGACCTGTGAACGACCAGTCGCACGACCAGCCCGACTTCATCCGTCGACGCCTGCTGGTGGGCGGCGGCGCCGCCGCGGCCGCAGCCGTCCTCGCCGGCTGCACCTCCAACACTCCGGCAGCGCCGGCCACCACCCCTGCCGCCAGTGGCGCCGCCGGCAGTGCCGGCAGTGCCGGCAGCTCCGCTGACGCCAACGCGGGCGCCGGCAAGAACGTCACCATCGTGTTCTCCGGGCCGGTCGCCGACCACGGTTTCCTGGCGGCCGTCAACTCGTTCGCCAAGAAGCAGGCCACGCTCTACTCCGATGTCACCTTCAAGGTGCTGGAGGCCGCGGCCGACGCCCCGGCCCAGATCGCCGCGGTGCAGACGGCCATCGCCGACAAGCCAGACGCGTTGATCATCTTCCCGCAGGACGGCGACCAGCTGACCGGCGTCGGCAAGGCAGCAACGGCCGCCGGGATCCCGGTGATCAACCTCGACCGCAAGTTCAACGACCAGAGCGCGTACCGGCTGTTCCTGGCCGGTGACAACTACAAGGTGGGCTTCAACGCCGGCCAGTACATCGGCCAGAAGCTCAAGGGCAAGACCGACGCGGTGATCGGCGAGATCACCGGCATCTCCACCCTGGACCTGGTGCACGAGCGCTCGAAGGGCTTCGCCGATGCGCTGGCCATCTACGGTCTGAAGGTCGCCCGGCAGGTGAACGCCCAGTTCACCGTCCAGTCCGGCCAGCAGGCGATGGCGAACCTGCTCGCCGCGGCGCCGAAGCTGGATGCGGTGTTCAACCAGGACGACGACCAGAACGTCGGCGCCGAGGCCGCGGCCGCGCAGGCCGGGCGCAAGGAGTTCTTCATTGTCGGGACCTCCTGCTCCAACATCATGCTGAACCACATCCGCAAGGGCGACGCCCGCATCGAGGCCGACATCACCTTCACCCCGGCGATCTCGGCGACTGCCGTGTCGCTGGCCCGGCTCATCGCGCAGGGCCGGCTGCTGTCCGACCTCGCCGGGCTGCCGATCCCGAGCAACATGCTGATCGATTCGGCGCTGGTGACCAAGGACAACATCGACCAGTACACGAAGCTGGGTTGGGACTGATCGGCCCCGGCAGTGGGAGGACGAGCGCGATGACCCGACCCGTCACCCTGTTCACCGGGCAGTGGGCGGATCTGCCGTTCGAGGAGGTCGCCCGGCTGGCGGCGGAATGGGGCTACGACGGTCTGGAGATCGCCTGCTCCGGTGATCACTTCGACGCCGCCCGCGGCGCGGTGGACGACGAGTACATCGCGTCACGGCGGCAGATCCTGGACCGGTTCGGGCTGCAGGTCTTCGCCATCTCGGCGCACCTGCAGGGTCAGGCGGTATGCGACGACCCGATCGACGCTCGGCACCGGGGCATCCTGTCCAGCCGGGTGTGGGGCGACGGGGAACCGGAGGGGGTACGCCGACGCGCCGCCGATGCGGTCAAGGATGCGGCCAGAGCCGCTGCCCGGCTTGGCGTCTCGACCGTCGTGGGCTTCACCGGTTCGTCGATCTGGAAGTACGTGGCGATGTTCCCGCCGGCCTCCGCCGAGATGATCGACGCCGGCTACACCGACTTCGCCGACCGGTGGAATCCGATCCTGGACGTCTTCGACGAGGTCGGCGTGCGCTTCGCCCACGAGGTGCACCCCTCCGAGATCGCCTACGACCACTACACCACCGAGCGCGCGCTGGAGGCGATCGGGCACCGCCCGGCGTTCGGCCTCAACTGGGACCCCTCCCACATGGTGTGGCAGAACATCGATCCGGCCCAGTTCATCTGGGATTTTCGGGACCGGATTTACCACGTGGACTGCAAGGACACCAAGCTGCGTCCCCGCGACGGGCGGCGCGGGGTGCTCGGATCGCACCTGCCATGGGCCGACCCTCGCCGCGGCTGGGACTTCGTCTCGACCGGCCGGGGCGACGTCGATTGGGAGTCATGCTTCCGGATGCTCACCGTCATCGGCTACCAGGGCCCGATCTCCATCGAATGGGAGGACGCCGGCATGGACCGCCTGCACGGCGCACGAGAGGCGGTCGGATACATCCGGTCCCAGATGTTCGAGCCCCCGGCGACGGCCTTCGACGCCGCCTTCTCCCACCAGGGCTGACGGCCGGATCCTGGCGTGAGTCCCTGGTCAGTTGCCGGGGCCACGATCGAAGGAAACCGGCGGGGGTTTGCCCGGTGGACGCCATCGGGTGCGTTCCATCAGCTCATCGTCCTGCTCCGGCGGTTGGTCTGCCCGCGGTGGCGGTGACGGGCTCTGCGCGGCAGCCGGGTGCCGGTCCGGACCGCGCTGCACGATGGCGCCCAGCGCTCCGCCGGTGGGGATCAGCGGCACGGTCCTGGCCTGCCGTCCGGGGACCGAGGTGATCAGCGGTCGGGCGTCGAATGTCGGCGGTGGCGGGCCCGGTTGCGGTGAGCCCGGTTGCGGTGAGCCCGGTTGCGCCGAGCTCTGCTGCGGCGAGCTCGGCTGCGGCGGGCTCGGTGGTGATGGGTGCTCGCTCACCGGTTCCTCGACCGGCGGTCGGGTCAACTCCGGATCCGCCTGCTCCAGCGGTGGTATCCGCTCCAGCGGCGGCAGTGGATGGACCGAGTGGGCGATCTGATGCGGCGCCGTGATCTCCGGATCGCCGGCGGGATCCTCCGGTGCGGCGTGCCGTGGCCGGCCGGCTGGGGCTGACGGTGGCGACGCCAGTGGGGCTGACGGTGGTGGGGCTGACGGTGGTGGGGCCGACGGTGCTGGAGCAGGCGGTCGTGGGACTGGCGGTGCTGGGGCCGGCGGTGCTGGGGCCGACGGTGGATCCGGCAGGCCAGGTGGCACCGCGATGGTCCGGGCGGCGAGAGCGCCGGCCGCGGCCGATCCCGGCAGCATCACCGAGCCGGCCGGCCGGGTGTTGCGGATCCGGTCCAGCAGCGCCTCCCCCGAGTTCACCAGCGAGACACCCGATGCCCGCCGCTCGTCCAGAGTTCGCAGCCGGCCGGCCCGCTCGGTGGCGTCCAGCCTGAGTGCCCCGTCGACCTCTTTGATCTCCGCCTCGAGCATCGCGACCTGCTTGGCCAGCGCGTCGTCCAGGGCAAGGGTCAGCTGGGCTTCTGCCTCTATGAACTGCTCGGCGATGTTCTGATCGATCTGCGCCTTCGCCTCGCCCAGCACCTCGATGAGCCAGGACTTGAGGTGTTGCCGATCCTGCACCCGGCGCCGGGAGCGCACCATGAAGACCGCCGCCGCACCGCCCAACGCGATGGACACCGGCAACAGCACTACACCGAACGCCGTCGCGGCCAGCGGTGCCGCCGCCATCCGGACCAGACTGGCCAGGGTCAAGCCGATGCCACCGCCGGCGAGCGACATGATGGTGTCGTCGGCGCTCTTCGCGCGCTCGTGGCCGCGGGTGACCAGCGGCGCGTACGGCCGGGTGGCCAGCGACGCTGCGAGCATCGCGCGTTCTTCGGTGGTGAACAGCTCGGCCAGCACAGCCTGCACGATCCGGCCCATCGCATCCAGCAGCCGGCCGTGCGCTCTGGCCGTCATCGCCTGGGCGTAGGCGTCGATGTGGAACGGCAGCTGCTTGAGCTGCTCGGCGTCCGCAGCGTCGATGGCGCCCCGGAACAGTTGCGATGCCTCCCGCACCTCGCGGGCGGTCTCATGGGTCAGGTCCACCCTGGCCCGCTGGATCTCGGCCCGCAGCATCACCTGCCAGGACCGGCCGCCGCTCTTGCGCTGCCCGAGCAGTTCTTCTCTGCGGTTCTTGAGCACGTCGGCCCGCGCAGCGCCGGTGGTCAGCGCCCTGCGCTGGTTCTCCAGTGCCACCAGCTTGCCGGTCAGCACCGTCACCGCGGCCCGGATCACGTTGGCATCTGCCAGCAGGGACGCTCTGGCCGCCACGTCCTGGGACAGGACCCGGCGCAGGTCGACGATGCCGGACTGAGAACGGATCGCCTTGCCGATCCCTGGATCGACCTGGCTGTCGGCGGCGGTGGCCAGGGTGCTGGACACCGGATGGAACGGAGCATCGGTGAACCGCGGTAGGTAGCGGGCCAGCAGCTGCTGGTCGGCCTGCACAATTTCCCGCCAGCCGCGGAAGACGTCGGTCTTGGCGACGGCGAAGTGCACCGAATCGACTCGATCGGCGACCCGCTCCAGGAACTCCAACTCGCCGCGGGTGAACGGGGCGGACGCGTCCACCACGAACAGCAGGGCAGTCGCGCCGGCGGCCGCCTCCGCGGCCAGGTCGGCATGCCCGGCAACCAGCCCCCCGACGCCCGGGGTGTCGACCACGGTGACCGTCTGCAGCAGCGGGGCGGGCACGGTCAGCTGGATCCAGCGCGGCGGCGGCAGGTCGTGGTCGGGCTCGGAGTTCATCGTCGCCCAGACCGGCAGTTCGGTCATCGGGAAGGTGATGTCGGCCATCCCGCCACCGAAGTGCGCGACGGCGGTGGGCGATGTCCCGTGGGTGAACTGCAGATAGGTGCAGGTGGCAAGGCCCGCGTCGACCGGCGACAGCCCGGCAACGCCGAGCAGCGCGTTCACCAGCGACGACTTGCCGCGATTCGTCTCGCCGATGACCACCACCCGCGGCACTCCGGCCGGCCCTGTGCGCCTGGCCAGCAGGGCGGCGGTTTCCGCATCGGTACTGCGCACCCAGCCGACCGACTGCTCGCGCCACTGCCGGATCGCCTGGGGCAACGCCAGTTGCGGCCGGGTCGGCTGGGGCAATGCCAGTTGCGGCCGGGTCGGCTGCGGACGCGGCCCGCCACCGGCTGCTCCGGCGGCGAGCGGGTCGGTCATCCTGACTCCCAGCGCAGGTGGTCGGGTTCGAACGCTACGGGTCGAACGCTACCGGGGTGCGCCTCCGGCATGCGCACGCCGGCCGTCAACCGATCGCCCGCTGGCCGGAGCGGAGCGCGGAGTGCCGGCGACGGCCAGTACCAGCAGCGTCCCGGCGATGATCTCGACCTCGTCCACTCGGACAGACGGTGTGGCCGCGGGCAGCGCCAGCGCCACCACCCGGGTATACAGACCCCATAGCACCATCGATCCGGTCGCGGTCCAGACCACGGCGAGCGGGCCGAACAGCGATCGTCCGGCGCGGAGCCGGCGGCGCTGTACCGCGGTGGCCCAGATGCCAAGCAGCGCGGCCAGCGCGGTGACGGCAGCAGACACCCGGTCCGGCATCGGCCGGACGCCGGCGGCACCAGGCCATGGCGGGTGGCCGAAGGTGGCGATGCCCCCGTCCAGCACCGCGACCGCCGTGCAGAGAAGGATCGCGGCCGCATCGACCGTGCGGCGCAGCGGGCCCGTCCTGACATCGAGCGGCCGGCGCAACGCCCTGACATCCCCGGAGGGTGCTCGTTCCGCGGCCAAGAGTCCGGGCCATCGAGCGCGCAGGTAGCGAACGAACAACCAGCTCAGCAACAGGGCCTGCAGCGCAAATCCGGTGTACACCACGGCGAAGACCCAGGGCCGCAACCCCGGTACGCCGACTGCCGCGCTTGCCGCGGGTAACACCAGAGCCAGCAGCGCGGCCACCGATGCGCCCACTCCGACGGTGACCAGCAGACCGGTCGCGACCCACATCGGGCCGAGCACCAACCAGGCCGGGAGCCGCAGACCCCACTGCCAGCCCAATGCTGCGGCGACGACGACTACGGCCAGGTCCAGTAGCAGCGTCACCGCGTTCACGACGACGAAGGTCGGGGCCGCCAGCACCTCGGGGTCGACGGCGCCGATGTAGTGGGAGGTCAGCCAGGCGATCTTCAACAGCAGATACGGAACGGTCGCCGCCATGGCCGCGACAGCCAACGGACGTCTTTCCCGGACCCTCAGCAACCGACACCGGGGGCGGGACGGGAGCTACTGCTCATCAAGAGAGCCTGACGACGGGCGATCACCATTACTACACCACCAGAGTAAGTAGCTACTTGGAACCTGCACGCGAGTGCAGTGTGACATCGCCTCGCACCACGGCGACCGCCCCGGCGATCTGGTCGGACGAATCCGGCGAACTCGGCGGCGGATCTGAACCGGGCTGACCGAGTCGGCCTGAGTGACCCGGGCCGGGACGGCCAGCCGATGCGCGGTCTGGCGAACACTTTCGGCGGATAACAGCAACTCAGTCGGTGGTATCCACTGAATCTGTTCGCGATAGCCCCGGGGCAGAGGAACGAACCGCAGAACCCGCCCGGCAGCTGCCTGGACACCGACACTGGTGCGGTCGAACCGGCGCACCGGTCAGTTCGACCACCGTCAGTCGCCCGCAATCCGGTAACGGTGTTCCGGCCGCCCGGTGGCCCCGTAGGAGAGCTCCAGGTCGATCAGCTCGCGCCGCTGCAACTCGGACAGGTAGCGCTGCGCTGTCGGCCGGCTCAGGCCGAGTGCCTCTGCCACTGCCGCCGCACCAATCGGGTGGGCTGCGGCCCGCACGGTCTGCAGGATCTTCTCCATGGTGGGCGGCAGGCGCAGCCGGCCGGAGGGGTCGACCACACGCGGGCGCAACAGATTGAACAGCGTGTCGACGGTGGCCTGGTCGGCGGGAGCGCCGGCACCGACGGCCAGTTGCTCACGCCATGCCCGGTAGCCGAGCAGCTGTTCCCGGAGCTGCGGGAATCCGAACGGTTTCACCAAGTAGTAGACCGCGCCCAGGCCCATGGCGGCCCGCACCGTTGTCACGTCCCTGGCCGCGGTGATGAAGATGGTGTCCGGCGGCTGGCCGTCGGTGGCCAGCGAACGGAGCAGGGAAAGGCCGTCCTCGTCCGGCAGGTAGACGTCCAGGATCAGAAGGTCCGGCTGCTCCGCCTCGACCGCCGCTCTGGCCTCGGCCGCGGTATGCGCCTGCCCGACGCAGATGAATCCCTCCACCCGTTCCACGCTGGCGGCGTGGATGCGGGCGACCTGGAAGTCGTCGTCCACCACCAGGGTGCGGATCATCGCAGCACCCCCGCCATCGGAAGGGCGATCTGGAACCGGGGCGCCGGTCCTGCCGTCACCGTGATGCTGCCGCCGTTTCGATGCACCAGCCGGCGCACAAGGGCCAGGCCGATGCCGCGGCGCCGGTCCCCCTCGACCGCCTTGGTGGAGAACCCGTCCGCGAAGATGTGATCCAGGTGCCGCTCCGGGACTCCGGGACCGGTGTCGGACACCTCGATCGTCAACCCGTTCTCGTCGCGGATCGACACGGTGACTGTCTTGGGCGCCGGTTGATCGGACACGGCGTCCATGGCGTTGTCGATGAGGTTGCCCAGAACCGTCATCACGGTCTCCACCAGCGACCCGGACGGCAGCTCGAGGTGGGACTGCGGTGTGACGCTCACGGTGATGCCCCGCTCGGCGGCGACGGTCTGTTTGGCCACCAGCAGGGCCGCGATCACCGGTGGGGAGATCCGGGCGCGCAGATCCTCGGCGGATCCGGTGTGGCCGGCGGCGACGGTGTCCAGGTACTGCCGGGCCTCGCCCACTTCGTGCAGTTCCAGCAACCCTCCGATGACGTGCAGCCGGTTGGCGAACTCGTGTTCCTGGGCGCGCAACGCGTTCGCCAGGCCGGTGACGGAGTCGAGCTCCCTGCTGAGTCCCTCCATCTCGGTCCGATCCCTGAGGGTGACGATGCTGCCGGCAGGACGGCCGGCGATGACGACCTCGCGGCGGTTCACCGCCAGCACGGAATCTTCGGTGACGATCAACTGATCCTGGCCGGTGATGGCGCCGGTGAGGACATCACGCAGCCGGCCGGGCGGGAGCGTGTCGGCCAGCGGCGCCCCGATCGCCTGCCGCCGCAGTCCCAGCAACCTGCGGGCTTCGTCGTTCAGCAGGGTCACCCGCCCCTTGGCGTCGAAGCCGAGCACCCCCTCGCGGATGCCGTGCAGCATCGCCTCGCGTTCCTGCAGCAGCGAGCTGATCTCACCGAGTTCCAACCCGAACGTCTTGCGTTTCATCGCTCTGGCCAGAAGCAGGGCGACGGTCACCCCCACCGCCAGGGCCATCAGCAGGTACAGGGCGATCTCGGCCACCTGCGCCCGTAACTGGGACGCCACCGTGGTTTCCAGGATGCCCACCGACACCTGCCCGATGATCTGGTTCGACGACGACCGGATCGGCGCCTTGCCGTTCGCCGACCGGCCGAGGCTTCCGTTGTCGATGCCGACATGAGTCAGCCCGTCGAGCACGGCGACCGGTTCCTCCAGCCGGCGACCGATGAGCGCCGGCGTCGGGTGGGTGTACCGGATGCCGGACCTGTCGGTGATCACCACATATGCGGCGCCGGTGTCCTGCTGCAGGCGGGCCGCCAGGGGAAGCAGCGACCGGGTCGGATCGCCGGTCTGGACCGCGGTCCTGACCTCCGGTATGTCGGCGACGCCGGCGGCGATCGCCCTGGCGCGTTCTTCGTACTGCTGGTCGAGCGCCGCACTCACCTGCCGCACCACCAGCGCGCCGCCGAGGGCGGCCGTGCTCACCAGTATCCCCACCACCGACCACAACAACCAGGACGCGTAGGACCGCATGGCCAACCCAACCTCCGGTCGGTGCGCGTGTCGACTCCGCGCTGCTCTGCCGGCCGCATCGCCGAGGTCCGGCCGTCGGTTCCGCGAGAATATCGCCGATCAGCAGAACGCACAAATGTCGCTCATTCCCACGAAATACCCTGGAATCGGGGGAAACGCCGACTATTGCGTATATCGGCGAGTTCAGCGCAGAACACTTCCGCATTCCCGCAGAGCGCGGCATGCTCCACGATAACCGGCGGCTAAGGAGCATCAGCGGTGACAAAGGCGACATCGGTATCCGTACAGAGCGGCGCCCCGGCAATAGAGCTGACGAATGTCACGAAGCGGTTTCGTACCCAGGGCGGCGGAACGTTCACCGCCCTGCGTGATGTCGATCTGACCATTCAGCCCGGTGAGTTCTGCGCGGTGGTGGGTCCGACGGGGTGCGGTAAGTCGACCACACTCACCCTGGTGTCGGGGCTGGAACGACCTTCGGCCGGCACCGTGGTGGTGGACGGCCGGCCGGTTTCCGGGATCACCCCGGGGGTCGGGTTCATGTTCCAGCAGGATGCGGTATTCCCGTGGAAGAGCGTGCTGGACAATGTCGCCGCCGGACCGCGGTTCCGCGGTCAGTCACGAGCAAAGGCCAACGTCCTGGCCCGGGACTGGCTCCGACGCGTGGGCCTTGCCGGATTCGAGGACCGCTATCCACACCAGCTCTCGGGCGGGATGCGCAAGCGGGTCGCGTTGGCCCAGAGCCTGATCACCGAGCCACGCGTGCTGCTGATGGACGAACCGTTCTCCGCCCTGGACGTGCAGACGCGTTCCATCATGTCGGACGAACTGCTCAGCCTGTGGGATCAGTCCCATCCGGCCGTCATCTTCGTGACCCACGACCTGGAGGAGGCCATTGCGCTGGCGGACAAGGTGGTGGTGCTGACGGCCGGCCCAGGCACGATCAAGTCGATCTTCCCGGTCGACCTCCCGCGTCCGCGGCGGGTGCAGGAGATCCGGTTCCACCCGGAGTTCGTCGCCATCTACGAAAACGTCTGGGAGGCACTGCGTTCCGAAGTGCAGACCGCCTACGCCCGCACCACATCCGAGGTGGCGTCGTGACATCAGCCGACCGCCGGTCCGAAGTCACCTCGGCCGGGTCCGAGATGCTCGGCGGTGAGGGAGTTTTCGTCACCACCGGCGCCCGCAAGTCCGAGCGGGGCGACCAGCCGCCGGCAGGTGCCTCGGCCCGCACCATCCGCTGGCGGCGACGGGTGCTGATGAACCTCGCACGGCTGGCCATCGTCGCCGTTCTGCTGGGCACCTGGCAATGGGGCGTCGACGCCGGACACATCGATCCGTTCTTCTGGGGGAAGCCCAGCGAGGTCTGGACCACACTGAAAACCTGGACGACGGTCGGCACCGATCACGGATCCCTCGGCGAGCAGATATCGGTCACCCTGCAGGAGGCGGTCTACGGATTCGTGATCGGTGTCCTCTTGGGGGTCGTCTTGGGTATCGGTCTGGGCAGCAGCAGATTCTTGGCCGATCTGACAGCGCCGTTCATCAAAGTGGGCAATTCCATCCCCCGCATCGTTCTGGGCTCCATCTTCACCGTGGCATTCGGATTCGGAATCGAATCGAAGGTCGTACTGGCAGCGGTACTGGTCTTCTTCGGTGTCTTCTTCAACGCTTTCCAGGGCACCAGGGAAGTCGACCGGAATCTGATGTCCAACGCCCGCATCCTGGGGGCGTCCCGGCTGCAGGTGACCCGCCAGGTGGTGCTGCCGTCGGCGTTCACCTGGATCCTGGCAAGCCTGCACGTCAGCTTCGGGTTCGCGCTGATCGGCGCCATCGTCGGGGAGATCCTCGGAGCCGACAAGGGCCTGGGGCTGCTCATCCGCAGCTCGCAGAACAACTTCGACATGAATGGCGTGCTGGCCGGGATGGTGGTGGTCGCCATCATCGCCCTGCTCGCCGAACTGATGATCACCCTGCTCGAGAAGCGGATCCTGCGCTGGCGGCCGCCGTCCAGCTCTGCCGACATGACCGCCGCCTGAACGAACTCGACCGATCCGTATTCGACCGATCCGTATTCGACACCCTCACCCACCCTCGGAAGGACACCACCATGTATCGGACACGACGCACGAACCTGGCAGTGCTGGCAGCGGCCGGCACGCTGATCGTTGCGGGTTGCGCCAACAACGCGACCGGAGGCGGCGGCTCCCAGGCGCCGGCGGCGCCGGCGGGCTCTGCCGTTGCCGGATCGGGCTCTGCCGTCGCCGGTTCGGGACCGGCCGCCGGTTCGGGACCGGCCGCCGGTTCGAGCGGGCCCGCGCTGAGCGCCAGCCCTGACCTGACGATCATGGTCGGCGGCATGTCCAAGCAGATCTACCTGCCGTACATGCTGGCCAAACAGCTCGGCTACTACGACAAGGCGGGCGTCAACGTCCGGCTGATCGACGAACCGGCGGGCGGCGACGCCACCACCAACATGCTGGCCGGCCAGGTGCAGGGAGTGGGCGGTTTCTACGACCACACCATCGTCCTGCAGGGCAAGGGCAAGGCCGCCGAATCGGTGGTGTCCATGTTGCAGAACCCCGGCGAGGTGGAACTGTGCCGTACCGACCTCAAAGACCAGGTCAAGTCCGCGGCAGACTTCAAGGGCCGCGCACTGGGTATCACCGACACCGGATCGTCCACCGACTTCCTCACCCAGTACATCACCACCAAAGCCGGTGTCGATCCGGCCACCACCACCCGGCGCGGGGTCGGGGCAGGCCAGACCTTCCTGGCGGCGATGAAGCAGAAGGCCATCGACTGCGGGATGACGACCGAACCGACTGTCTCGCAGGCGGTGTCGACCGGCGCGGCATACATCCTGCTGGACATGCGGACCTCCGATGGCGCCAAGAAGGTGCTGGGAGGCGAGTACCCGGCCACCTCGCTGTACATGCCCACCGAGTACGTCAACTCCCACAAACCGGTGGTGCAGAAGCTGGTCAACGCCTATGTGGCGACGCTCAAGTGGATCCAGGCTCACAGCGGGGCGCAGATCGCCGACGTGATGCCGGCGTCGTACTACGCCGGCGTCGGTAAGGACGCGTACGCGAAGGCGCTGGACAGCGAGAAGGGCATCTTCAACCCGACCGGCCTGATGCCGCCGTCCGGACCGGCGACCGACCTGGCCGTGCTGTCGGCATTCAATCCCGCGGTGAAGGGTAAGTCGATCGACCTGAGCAAGACGTTCACCGACGAGTTCGTCAAGGCCGCCACTGCACTGGGCTGATCGGCACCGCGGCTGATCGGCACCCGGCTGATCGGCACCGCGGCTGATCGGCACCCGGCTGATCGGCACCGCCGCTGATCGGCACCGCCGCTGATCGGCACCGCCGGCTGATCGGCACCTTGCTCAGCCGTGGGACGGCGGTTCGGTGCCGGCTGCCCGGCCACCCTCGGCCCAGGACAGGGCGTACTTCCCGTCGTCGGCGGCGACGCCGGCCTCACCGAGTTCCAGGGGCCGGAAGGTGTCCACCATGACTGCGAGCTCGTCGAAGTACTCCACCCCGATGGAGGCCTCGGTGGCACCTGGCTGCGGGCCGTGGGGGTGACCACCCGGGTGCACGGAGATCGACCCGCGTCCGATCCCGGAGCCCTTGCGCGCCTCGTAGTCGCCGGCGACGTAGAACATGATCTCGTCGCTGTCGACGTTCGAGTGGTAGTAGGGCACCGGGATCGACAACGGGTGATAGTCCACCTTGCGGGGGACGAAGTTGCAGATGACGAAGTTGGTGCCCTCGAACACCTGGTGCACCGGCGGCGGCTGATGGACGCGTCCGGTGATCGGCTCGAAGTCGCTGACGTTGAACGCGTACGGGTACAGGCAGCCGTCCCATCCGATCACGTCCAGCGGGTGGAAGGGCAGGGTGTGGATGGTCCCGACCAGACCACCGGGGCCGTTGCCGCGATGCTTGATGTAGACGTCGGTCCGGGCGCCCGGATCCTCGCCGATGTCCTCGGCGGACAACGGCCCGCTCGCCGGGCGCAGGTCGCGCTCGCAGTACGGCGAGTGTTCCAGCAGCTGGCCGAAGCGGGACAAGTACCGCTTTGGCGGTGTGATGTGGGAGTTGCCCTCGATGCAGTACACCCGCAACGGTTCGTCGGCGGCGACGGGGATCCAACGGTGGGTCGTCGATCTGGGCATGATGACGTAGTCGCCGGCGGCGACCTCGATCGCGCCGAACACCGATTCGACACGCGCCGCTCCGCGCTCCACGAACAGGCATTCGTCCCCGATGCCGTTGCGGTACCACGGGGAGACCGTGTCGGCCAGTACGTAGCTGATCCGCACATCGCCATTGCCGAGAACGAGCCGGCGCCCAGTGACGACGTCCAGTCCAGTTGCGTCCTGATCGAACAGACTGTGCAGTTTCAGGTGCATCGGCCGCAGCGGATGGTTGGGGGTGGTGGCGGTGTCGCCCAACTCCCAGATCCTGGAGTCCACGATGGTGGACGGGAGGTTGCGGTGGTACAGCAGAGACGAGTCGGAGAAGAAGCCCTCCTCCCCCATCAGCTCCTCGGATGCCAACCGGCCGTCCGGGAGCCGATGCTGGGTATGCCGCTTGTGCGGGATGGAACCGGCCGTCTGATAGTGCGCCATTGCTCAGACCCTCTTCCTGGCTGAACGCCTCTGGTCACGTCCGATGATCGATCTCAGTTGTATCGACTTCGGCGGCCCGTCGACCACCGTCATCCCGATAGACGACCACGACCGGCTCGCGGATCACCGTCCCGCGGTCCGCGAAGCCCGCCACCTCCGTCTCGGCGACCGTTCCCACCCTGGCCCCGTCGTAGGTCGCCTCAATCCCGCCCACTTCGTGAACGTTCGGGTCGTACAGCTCTCCGTCCGGGCGCAGCACCTGCACCCCGACCGCGGCCAGACCCTCGGTGAGTCGCTCCCAGACGCCGGGGCTACGGGCCCGGTCCCAGGCATAGATCAGCAGCTCGATCAGCTGGCGGCGTTCGGATTCCGGATCGCGGACATCGGCTACCGGCTGTTCGTCGCCCGCTGCCGCAGCGGCCGGGCCGGATCCGGTGTTGCCAATCG
>JAABUP010003525.1_pt1 | contig 27562 bp, 20 predicted proteins | sample 5559201 | NCBI WGS metagenome assembly JAABUP01 (sample SAMN10711887, study PRJNA513373) | rock metagenome | isolation source: Antarctica rocks | place: Antarctica | reverse complement strand
GTCGACTACCCCGGCGGCCCGACCGTCACCCTGCTCGGCTCGCAGGTCAACGACGTCGCTTTGACCGAGCTGATCGGCGGCCACGACGCCACCATCGTCATCGACCGCAAGAACGACTCGGCCAAGGTCATCCCCCAGACCTCGACCGGCCGGATCAAGGAGACGATCACCCTCCAAGGCGACGGCGCCATGAACGAGCGAGTCCACTTCGCCAACCTGTTCGCCGCGATCCGCGACGGCGCCGCGCTGAACTGCCCGGTCGAGCTGGGATATCAAGTGAACGTGGCGATCGCCATGGGCGTGATGGCCTACCGTCAGAAGACCGTGATCGCCTGGGACCCCAAGGCCGAGAAGGCCGGGCCGGCCGCGGCTTGTTGCGAAGCCGGCGAGGATTGAGCCGGGTCAAGGACCCGCCGGATCGTGACGCCCGGCCCCGGGGAATAGGGACCTTCCCCGACCGGGCGACTCAGGGTCCGCCGACGGTCAACGTGTAGACCTTGCTCTTGGCTCCGGGGACGGTCAGCCGGCCTTGCAAGATTTCGACTCGCCCCTCGTGCTTGACCCGGACCTTCCAGCGGGTCGGGGCGGCGACGCCGCCGTTGCCTCCGTAGTAGAGGACGAACCACCGATACTCGCCGGGCGGGCCTGGCCCGAGGTCCTTCGAGCCGTCCGCGGCCTGCTTGAGCCAGTAGATGTTCTCGGGGCCAAACCCCTCGACGTTGTCGACGTCGAGCTCGCCGCCGAACTTGCCCCGGGGGTCGTTCCAGAAGATTTCCTTGCCGCCGGGCTCGATCACGTGGAGGTCGATGTCGGCCTTGGAATCCCAGAGGAGGGTGAACTGGGGGTCGCCCACCTTAACGGCCACGCCCCGGACCTCTTCGCCGCCGTTGCCGAACTTGGCCAGGCCGAAGCCATCGCCCAGCCCGGCGCCGGGATTCCCGGTGTTCCCCTGGAAGCCGGCCAGTGGGGCGGGGGCGATGTCGGTCGGCTTGAGCCGGGAGAACGTCGTCTCGGCCGAGGGGGCCGTCGGCTCCGCGTCGGGCATCGCGACCGGCGTGTCGAGCCCGCCGAGGTTCGTCATCCCCTCGTCGACGCCGTGCTCCGAGCCGGCCAGCCGGGTGTCGAAGGTCCGGACCTGGCTGGGCTTGCCGCCGAAATACCAGAGGCCCAGGATCAGGAGCAGGATCGAATGGGCCAGGATCGACCAGGCCCACCCGTGCAACTCCCAGGGGGACCGGGACGGCTCCTCGGTTGCGTCGTCGCCCGGGGCGACGGACACCCCGGGCAGGGCGGGCCGGGCGACCGGGATGGCCTTGGAGCGTTTCGGGGCGGGCTTCGGAGTCGGGTCGGACATCGCGATCCCTCCGGGGGGGACGGTCGGCACCTGACACCATCGGCCTTAATCCTAGGCAATCAGCATACCACGGCCCTCCTGGCCATCGGAAGGGTGAAGCGTTGCGGCCGGAGGCGGGGCGGGTTACAAACGAGGTTTTCCTCCCTGTCCCCATTCTGAAATCGGAAATCGCCGATCTGCGATCCGGGGCCGGCCGCCGTCGGGGACATCGATGGATTCTCACGAATTGCAGCGTCTGTTCGAGTCGGTCCGGCGCGGCGAGGTCTCCTCGGCCGAAGCATCGAAGCGGGTCGGGACGGCCCCGCTGGAGGAGACCGGGGGGTTCGCCACGGTGGACCTCCACCGGGCGATCCGGTGCGGCTCGCCCGAAGTGGTCTTTGGCCAGGGTAAGACGGTCGAGCAGATCGTGGCGATCCTCCGGAGCCTCATCGGCCACGGGCAGGGCGGTCTGGTCACCCGGGTGGTCGCCGAGGTTGGGGCCGAGCTGTCCCGAGCCTTCCCCGACGGGGAATACAACGCCCTGGGCCGGACCTTCCGGATCCGGAAGGGCGAGCCGGCGGAGAAGCTCGGCAAGGTGGTGGTCGTGACCGCCGGGACCAGCGACCTCCCGGTGGCCGAGGAGGCCCGGGTCTCCGCCGAGGCGTGGGACTGCGAGGTCTCGCTGGTGGCCGACGTGGGCGTGGCGGGGATCCACCGGCTGTTCAACCGCCTGGGCGACCTCCAGGGGGCCGACGCCCTCGTGGTGGTCGCCGGGATGGAGGGGGCGCTGCCCAGCGTGGTGGGCGGGCTGGTTGACTGCCCGATCATCGCGGTTCCCACCAGCATCGGCTACGGGGCGAATTTCGGCGGGCTGGCGGCCCTGCTTGGTATGCTCAATAGCTGTTCGTCGAACGTGGTGGTCGTCAACATTGATGGCGGCTTCAACGGCGGCCACGTCGCCGGCCTGATCGCCCGGAGGGCCGGGCAGGCCCGCTCGGGCCGGGGCGACGACGAGGCCCGGGGCAAGAACGAAGGCGCGAAGGGTATCTCCCATCATGGCGATTGAGCGGATCGAGAAGCTTCCCCGACTCCCCGAGCGGCCCAGGGACGCCCACAAGGGGACCTTCGGCACCGTCCTGGCCTTCGCCGGAGGGCGCGGGACCGCCGGGGCCGCGGCGCTCGTGGGGGGCTCGGCGCTCCGGTCGGGGGCCGGGCTGGTCCGGGTCCTCTGCCCCGAAGAGGTCCAGCCCACCGTCGCCAGCTTCGAGCCAAGCTACATGACCTATCCGGTCGCCGCCGATCCCGACGGCCTGGCCGCTCTGGAGCCCTCGCGGAAGATTCTGGAGCGGTTCCTGCCCTCGGCCAGCGTCCTGGCGATGGGGCCCGGGATGGGCCAGTCGTCCGACCTCCGTGAACTGGTCCGCTGGGTCGTCCGGTCGGTCGAGATCCCCACGGTCCTCGACGCCGACGCCCTGAACAACCTGGCCGGGCAGACCGATGTCCTGGCCAAGCTGACGAGGCCGGTGGTCCTGACGCCCCACCCCGGCGAGTTCGCCCGCCTGACCGGCCGGACCACCGAGGAGATCCAGGCCGACCGTGAGACCCACGCCCTGGCCCTGGCCCAGACCCCCCACCTCGTCGTCGTCCTCAAGGGGGCCGAGACGATCGTGACCGACGGCAGGCGGATCTACGTCAATACGACCGGGAACCCAGGGATGGCCACGGGAGGCTCCGGCGACGCGCTGACCGGGGTGATCGCCGCCCTGATCGCGCAAGAGATGGACCCCTTCGACGCCGCCTGCCTGGGCGTCTACGCCCACGGCCTGGCTGGCGACATCGCCCGCGACGGCAACGGCGAGGTCGGGATGATCGCCGGGGACATCGTCGACTCGCTGGCCGACGCTTTCCACCACCTGGCCACCTGACCCCTCACGCTTGGGCTGTCCCGGAGCCCGGCGCTTCGCGTATACTGGAGCGTCTTGCGCCGGGGGAGAGGACGTCACCGGGTTAAACAGGAGGTCGGGGTGCCATCACGCGAGAATACGCCGTCAACGTCATGGACGTACCGGATGGAAGTTTCCCCGAGCGGCCAGCCATCGTCGACACCGGCCAGCCCCAACGGCGACCCGGTCGCCCTGTTGCAGATGCTGGCCGGACTCCAGTCGCAGACCCTGGAAATCCAGCGGCTGATCCTCCAGAACCAGCAGCAGCAACTTGAACTCGCCCGCGAGGCTGCCCAGATCATCCGGGAGCAGAGGGCCCGGCAGATCGCCGAGCTGGAACGCTGGCAGGCCGGGCATGACCCGGTCATCGACCAGTGCCGGGTCTCGCTCGGCCAGCTCGAACAGGTCCATTCCGCCCTGATGGGCGAACTGGTCAACCACGTCGCCGAGCATCACGAGAATCTGGTTGACGGCGACTTCGCCCTGACCGACTTCGTCGATAAGTTCGGTCCCCGACTGGCCCACCTGAACACCATGCTCGCCGTGCTCCGGCCCCTGGCCGCCGCCTCGCGGAAGCCGGAAGCCTGATCTCCAGGCCCCGATCGCTGGTCCCGGATTTCCATCTTTCAGAGCGCCCCGATACAGGGCCGAAAACGGAAATCCGGGACGACTCGCGTTTCCGCTCAGACCTTATGGGCGATCGACGGGTCCTTGGCGATGGCCCCAGCCTTCGCGGTCTCTTGCGCGATCTCTGCGGAATGGACCTTGTGCGCCATCCGACCCACGAGCCCCCCGATGACGAGCAGCGCAATGCCCGTGAGCAGCAAGCCGAGGCAGACGAATTTGACGCCGTTGCTCGAAGTCCCGCTGTTCTGCTGGTAAAGGAACCAGATCCCGCTCCAGACCGACAGCAGGGCACCCAGGGTAATGTAGACCAGGGCGGTGGAGCCGCCCGACGACGGCTTGTTCTGGATGGGCGGCATCGCATCGACTCCGAGAGATTCTGCGGTGTCCGGCGACAGAGACCCCGGACGGCCGATGCGCCGGGCCACCTCCGCCTTCGGGAACCCAGTTCCGTCCCGACGACCGAGGGCCGCCGGGACGCGATTGAGATTCTGATCCGTGATGCCGAAGAGGCAATTCAGATGCCGAGAATCTCGGGCGAGCCGTGATCTCACCCACGGCCCGCCCGCCGCCCGGCCGACCCTTGAGCCGGAGGAGCGGCTTCGGGTCCTGGGATGCGAGCCATTCGGCCTCGGTCATCGCTCGGACCCGCTCAGGTGGTGTAATCGGCGTTGAGTCGGATGTACTCGGCGGTCAGGTCGCAGGTCCAGAACCGGACGGCGGCCGGGCCGTGGTTGAGGACCAGGCGGATCCGGGTCTCGCGGTTGGCCCGAAGCTCGGCGGAGACCGCGGCGTCGTCGAAAGGCAGGGGGGCGCCCTCGCGATAGAGCGGCGTGCCGTTGAGCCAGAGCGAGAGGTCGGCTTCCTCGAAGGCGACGCCGGCGTAGCCTGCCGCCGAGACGATCCGGCCCCAGTTCGGGTCGGCCCCGTGGATGGCGGTCTTCACCAGCGGGCTGTCGGCGACGGCCCTGGCGATTGCCCGGGCGTCTTCGGGAGTGCTCGCCCCCTCGACGTCGATGGTGATGAGGTGGGTCGCCCCCTCGCCGTCGTCGGGAATCATCCGGGCCAGGATGATGCAGGCTTCGGCGACCAGACCGGAGAGGGCCCCGAAGTCCTCGGCCCCCGAGGCCCCGTTGGCCAGGGCGAGCACCGAGTCGTTGGTGCTCATGTGCCCCTCGACCGAGATGCAGTTGAACGAATCCTCGACGGCGTATTTGAGGATCCCGTGGAGGGCCTCGGGGCTGACCTTGGCGTCGGTCAGGAGGAAGCCGAGCATCGTGGCCATGTTCGGGCCGATCATCGCCGCGCCCTTGGCCAGCCCGAGCAGGGTGACCGTCCGGCCGCCGACGTCTTTCCGGAGCGAGACGACCTTGGGGCGGGTGTCGGTGGTCAGGATCGCATGCGAGGCGTCGCGGAAGCCGGCCTCGACGCGGCTCATGGGGAGCTGGTGGCCGATCACGCCGGTGGAGGCGACCAGGACCTGATCGGTCCGGCACCCGAGGACCGCCGCGGCGCCGGCGGCGGTCGCCCGGGCGTTGTCCAGCCCCTGCCGGCCGGTCGCGGCGTTGGCGTTCCCGGCGTTGATGATGATTCCCCGGATCGAGGCCGAAGGGAGGAGCGAGCGGTCCCAGTGGACCGGGGCGGCGGCCACCCGGTTGGTCGTGAACGTCCCGGCGGCCGAGCAGTCGCGGTCCGACACCAGCGCGGCCATGTCCAGCCCGCCCGAGGGCTTGATCCCCGCCCGGACTCCGGAGGCCCGAAATCCCTGGGGCAAAGCCAGATCGGTCGATTCGCTCATCGATAGGTATCCTGATGGAGTGCCGCCGTTCCACCGCGATCCGGTCGCTTATTGCGCGGTGTATCCGCCGTCGACCAGGATCGTGGCCCCGGTGACGAAGCTGGAGGCTTCGGAGGCGAGGAAGACGGCGACGGGTCCGAGCTCGACCGGGTCGGCCCACCGCCCTTGGGGGACCTTGGCCTGCATGGCCTCGCGGGCGACGGGGTCGTCGAGCAGGGGGCGGTTGATCTCGGTGGCGAACGGGCCGGGGCAGAGGGCGTTGACGTTGATCCCCTCCTTGGCCCATTCCAGGGCGAGGGTCCGGGTCATCAGGGTGAGCCCCCCCTTGCTCGAACAATAGGGGGTCCGGTCGGCGAGGCCCACCTCGCCCAGGGTGCTCGATACGTTGATCACCCGGCCCCACTTCTGCCGGCGCATCGGCTCGGCCGCGGCCCGGCAGCACAGCCAGGGGCCCTTGAGGTTGGTGGCGATCACCCGGTCGAACTCGTCCTCTTCGAGCTGCTGGATCGGGCGACGGATGTTGATCCCCGCGTTGTTGACCAGGATGTCGAGCCGGCCGAAGGCGTCGAGGGTCCGCGCGACCATCGCCTGGACGTCGCCGGCCCGGCTCACGTCGGCGCCGATCCCCAGCGTCTTCGAGCCGTCGATTGCGGCGACCTGGCGGGCGACGGCCTCGGCGGCCGGGCCGTCCCGGCCGGTCAGCGCGACCGACGCCCCGGCCGAGGCCAGCGCCTCGGCCATCGCCCTGCCCAGTCCCTTGGTCCCGCCGGTCACCAGCGCCACCTTGCCATCGAGTCGGAATCGATCCAGAACTCCCATCACGTGACCCCCTTCGCCGTCAATCTCGGGACCTCGCCGACGCCGGGGCCAGATTACCCCAGGAGCGGGCCGTCCTCCAGAGTCGCGCGGGACCTTGGGCGAGCATTTGTCGGCTCCGGCAGGAGCAAAGCCCAGGAACCATGATCCGCGAGTCTCTCCGGATCCCGTCGACTCGGAGGATCATCGGGATTCGTCCGGTCACGGTGAGCCGAACGATTCGTTGGGATTTCGGGTGCTCTGTGTAGGGGTCGCGAACTATGGGTAAACCTTGCGTTTTGGCGATGCTGGAACCTTGGGTGTTTTGGGGAAACACCCTGATGGAACCGAGTCGACCCGTCCGAAGGTATTCACTGAGTTTGGCGGGCCCGGACCGCGAGCGGAGCTTGCGACCGGAACCGCGTGGAAGATGTCGGTCGGGAGTGTTGTCGTGGAGCGTCTGACGATGCGTAATCTTCTGTCGGTCATGCTCATGTCCCTCGTCGCGGGGATCTGGGCGGCCGCGCACCCGGCGGAGGCGGCCAGTTACGCTGGCGTTGCCTCGAATCGATGCTGCCCCGTGCCCCAGGATTGTGGCGGGCACACGGAATATGTCCTCCAGCGCCAGACGGTGCTGAGGCAGGTCTGCGAGACCATCTACGAGTCGAAGCCGGTCACCTGCGAGAGGGAGATCTCGGAGACCGTCCTTCGCCCGAAGACCATCACCACGATGAAGACCGTGGCGGAGCGGCACGTCCGCGACGTGCCTTACACGGTCCAGCGCCCCGCCTACCGGACGGTGATGCGCGAGCAGCAGTATACCGTCCAGCGATCGGTCCCCCGGACGATCTACAAGGACGTGACCTACACGGTGGCGCGTCCGGTCCGCGAGACGCACCTGGAGACGAAGTACTACACCGTCTCCCACGCGGTCCGCGAGACCTCATTCAAGTCGCACGTCTACACGGTCTCCCGGCCGGTCCGGGAGACGAGCTACAAGGACATCACCTACACCGTCTGCCGCCCGGTGCAGGAGACGGTCATGAAGACCGTGCCTTATACGGTTTGCCGGCCGGTGTATGAGACGGGCTACAAGAACGTTTGCTATACCGTCTGCCGTCCGATCCAGAAGACCTGCTACCGCTCGGTGCCCTTCACGGTGAGCGTCCCGGTCCAGTCGACCGTGATGCAGGCCCAGTCGTATACCGAGATGGTCCCGGTCCGGCAGTGTGCGTACAAGCAGGTCGCCTACACGGTGAGCCGGCCGGTCCGAGATACCGTGATGAAGGAGTGCCGCTATACCGTCCAGACTCCGGTCCGGCGGGTGGTGATGAAGACGGTCTCCTACAACGTCTGCAAGCCGGTCCGGGAGACGGTCCTCCGCGAGTGCCGCTACACGGTCTGCAAGCCGGTCCATGAGACCTGCTACAAGACGGTCTCCGAGACCTCCTACCGGACCGTCACCGAGACGTCGAGCAAGGAAGTCTGCGAGACGGTTTGCGTCCCCCGGACGGTCTGCAAGCCGGTTTCTCGCCAGGTGACCGAGTGCCAGACCCGCCAGGTCTATGTGCCGGGCAAGACCATCTGCAAGGACGGCTGCGTCTACCAGTGCCCGGGGAACTACGTCACCGAATCGATCCCCTGCACCCGGACGGTCGTCGAGAACGTGACCGAGACGGTTTACGAGCGTCAGGCCGTCCGGAAGTCGGTGCCTATCACGATCTGCAAGAAGGTGCCGTACACGGTCACCAGGCAGATCCCGGTCACGACCTGCCGGATGGTCCCCGAGGAAGTCGTCAAGCAGGTTCCGGTCACGACCTGCCGGATGGTCTCCGAGACCTTGACCCGGGAAGTCCCTCAGACGATCTGCGAGACGGTTTCCTCGGAGGTCGTCAAGCAGGTTCCGGTCACGACCTGCCGGATGGTGGCCGAGACGTGCTACAAGTCGGTCCCCTATACCGTCTGCACGATGCAGCCCCGGACTTGCTCCCGTCGGGTGCCGGTCTCGGTGACCCGGATGTGCCCCAAGACCGAGTATCGCCAGGAATCCTACCCGGTCACGGTCATGGCCAAGGAGACCGCCTTCAAGCAGGTTCCCTTCACCCACTGCCGGATGGTCAAGGAAACCGCCGTCAAGCAGGTCCCGGTGACGGTCCGCCGGATGATCCGAGAGACCGCGGTCAAGCGGGTTCCTTACACGATCTGCCGGACGGTCTCCGAGCAGGTCGTCAAGCAGGTCCCGGTCACGACCTGTCGATTGGTCTCCGAGACCCGGACTTGCCAGGTCCCGGTTTCGACCTGTCGGATCGTGAATGAGACCTGCGTCAAGAAGGTCTGTCAGACTGTCTGCGAGACCGTCTCCGAGACTCGGACCCGCTGCGTTCCCGAGACGATCTGCGAGATGCAGACGCTCCAGTGCGTCAAGCAGGTTTGCGAGACGGTCTGCCGCCAGGTCCCTTGCACGACGACCGTCTGCGAGCCCGTGACGGTGACACGCAAGGTGACCGAGTGCAAGATGATCTGCACACCCCGGACCGTGACCCGGCAGGTCCCGGTCGAGGTCTGCGTCCAGGTCCCCGTGGTCGCCCACTGCCCGGCTCCGGGCCTCGCGTCGTCGCCAAGCGTTCTGGCCACCTCGCAGTGCCCGGTCCCGATGACGATGGATGTCACCGACCGCCGCCACCCGACGCTCGGGCGCCTCTTCCGCTGATCTTGATCGCGGACCGGCCCAGGGAGGGGCCGGGGTCCAGGCCCGCCAAACCGGAGCGGACGCCCCCCGAGAGGATCGGGGGGCGTCCGCTTTTTTCTGGTTCACCGAACTCGGGAGTTCGCCGTACGCTTCAGGCTCAGTCCATCTCGCCCCGGGCGATCAGGCGGTCAAGCGCCGGTCGGAGCCGGGCGAAGGCCCGGGCGCGGTGGCTGAGCTGATGCTTGGCCAGGGAGCTTAGCTCGCCGAAGGTCTTGTGGTATTCGGCGATCAGGAACAAAGGGTCGTATCCGAAGCCGCCGGGGCCCCGGGCCTCGCGGATGATCCGGCCCCGACAGGCGCCTTCGGCTTCCAGGCGGATCGTGCCGGAGGGGTCGGCCAGCGCCAGGGAGCAGAGGAAGGCCGCGCCTCGGCGGTCGTCGGGCAGGCCCTCCAGGGCCCCGAGGAGCTTCCGGTTGTTGGCCTCGTCGTCCGACGGCTCGCCAGCGTACCGGGCGGAGAAGACCCCGGGGGCACCTTCGAGGGCGTCGACGGCCAGGCCGGAGTCGTCAGCCAGGACCCAGAGCCCCAGCGCCCGGGCGGTCTCGCCCGCTTTCTTCCGGGCGTTCCCGGCGAAGGTCTCGGCGTCCTCGGACACTTCGGGGAAGTCGGGATGGTCATCGAGCGACCGGATGACCAGCCGGGCCAGCCGGGGGTTGGGCTCCCAAGGCGGGGCGACGAGCTGGGCCAGTTCCTTGCCTTTCTTGCGGTTCCTGGTCCCGAGAACGAGCAGGATCTTGGGAAGCTCGGTCATGGGTGCATCGTCCTCGGGATCTCGGATCGGGAGGGGACCGAACCCCTCGGGTCACCTCCGGGCCGTGGCCGCCGGGCTTTGCACAAGTTGGGGCTTGATCGTGGCCAGGTCCAGCAATTCGGTGGCCGGGACGATCAGGGTATCGCTGACCTTGCGGTTGTTGAGGTCGCTGGCGATCTCGATCAGGCGGTCGTGGAGTTTCTGGGCGGCCGGGTCGTTGGTCGAGTTGAACGAGCCGATGGTCACCCGGCTGGAGAACCGGTCGTGGTAAACGTACGGCTGGAAGCCGGTCTTGAGGATCTCCTTGTCCTTGGAGAGGGCCTCGGCGAGCCGCTCGGCGTCGTCGGCGGCGGTGGCCAGGGGACTCTTCATGGCGGCCATGAGGCCCTTGAACCGGGGGTCGTTGTCGGGGTCGAAGGTCGACCGGCCATTGAAGGCGGCGATCTGGAGGGTGTAGCGGCCCTGGCAGAAGCGGATGTTGTGCGGGCCGTCGTTGATCTTGCCGATCATCACGTCGGGCTGGCGGGGGAAGAGGTCTTCGGCGGGGACGAGCGGGTTGGTGGTCCGGGTGGCCCGGCTGAGGCCCTTGCCCTGCCGCCAGGGGAGCATCTGGGGCTGGCCATCGAGGCAGACCGGGTGGATCTTCTTGACCTTGTGGAGCAGGTCGGTGGCGTCCTTGACGGTCTTCTCGTCGCCGACCATGACGGCGGCCTCGTCGAGCGTCCGGATCAGCTCGGGGAGCCCGACGTCGTCGCGCTGGGCAAATGTCGGAGCCTGGGGCGGGACGCCCCGGATGTTGCTCCGGCCCGGGAACTTCTTGGGCAGCAGGATATAGGCCGGGAGGTGGTACTTCTCGCGCAGCTCCATGGTCAGGGCCAGCGCCTGGCGGGCGGCGTCGGGGCCCCGGAAGACGTGGGCCAGAACCATGAAAGGCCCGTTCTGCTTGGTCATCATGAAGGGCTCGATCGGCCCCTGCGGGAGCGGCCCGACGGCCTTCATGTCCTCGGGCGCCAGCGGCGCCGGGATCTCGGTGTTGTTGGGCAGGACCTGGCGGTCCTTCGGGGCGGGGGCCGCCTTGCCGGGGCCGACGGCATTCGAGCCGGAGGTCGAGGTGCTGGCCCGGGACACGTTGGGGTCGGCCGGCGTCGAGGCCGTCGCGGCCGGTTTCCGGCCGAACAGCGATCGCGGGACTTGGGCCGAGGCGCTGGAGACGAGCAGGCTGGCGGCGACGGCCGCCACGATCGGCGTCCTCATGGGCGATTCCCCATCCTTGGGTCCGCGTGATTGTCGGGATCTTTCGGTCGCGATGCAGGCTCGGCGGGTCCGGTCATCGGCGACGTGCGGCCCGGACATTAACAAATCCGGGGAGATCCGCCCAGACCGATTCGAGGCCGGCCCGGCTTACCGGACGCAGCGGCCCTCGGCCTCGCGGCGGGCCTGGAGGTCGCGATAGAACCTAGATCTCCCTCCGGTTGCTCGCCAGGCCCGCGTGCGCCTCGCGGACCAGGTTGAACATTCGCCGGGCGGGCAAATTGAGCGGGATCTCTGCCGGGCGCGGGGGGCGGGACCAGATGATAGGATGGATCCGGCCGACCGGGGCCGGGCATCGTCCCATCGATCATCGCCCCATCATCGCCCGACTCCACGCGGCCCGAGGACCCTCTTCATGCGGCGACTCTCGGCCTGGTTCGGGCTGGCCTGCGGGCTGGCTCTCCTCCTTTATGTGTACCGCCCGGTCCTGTTCCTCGGCGAGCAGTTCGGGTTCCGCGACTCGGCCCACTACTATTATCCGCTCTACGAGCGGGTCCAGGACGAGTGGAACGCCGGCCGATGGCCGCTCTGGGACGCCGACGAGAACGCGGGGATGCCGCTGCTGGGCAATCCGACGGCGGCGGTCCTCTACCCGGGCAAGCTGATCTACGCGGGATTGCCCTACCCCTGGGCGGCCCGGCTCTACGCGGTGGGGCACTCGGCGCTCGCGTTCGCGGGGATGCTGGCCCTGATCCGGTCCTGGGGCGTGAGCCGGGCGGGGTCGGCCATCGCCGGGCTCTCTTATGCTTTCGGGGCGCCGATCCTGTTCCAGTACTGTAACATCATCTTCCTGGTCGGGGCGGCCTGGACCCCCTGGGGGTTCCTGGCGGTCGATCGCTGGCTCCGGCTCGGAAAACCGGGGGCGGTGGCCGGCCTGGCGGTGGTCCTGGCGATGCAGGTTCTCGGGGGCGAGCCGGAGTCGGCCTACCTGATCGGCCTTTGCGCGGGCGCTTACGCGATCGCCCTGACGCGGCGGGAGGGACGGGGGCCGTCGCGGATCGGCCCATGGGGGTGGGCGGCGATCGGGGTCCTGACGGTCGCGGCGTGGGTGGCGATCACCCTGGGGCTCGCCGCGATCCTGCCGGGGTTCCGCCCCGAGCCGAAGGAAGGGCCTTGGGGTCCATTCGGCCGATGGATCGCCTCGGGTCGGCTCCCGAAGTTCCTCAAGGCCGCCTTCGAGGGGCCCGTCCCCAGCTTCCCGTGGGCGTCGGGGCTCCCGAGGGCGGTAGCGGTCGCCTGGGGCCTGGCCGGCCTGGGGATGATCTGGCGATGGCGGCGAGGCGGGACCTCGGCCACTCCGCTGGTCCCCAAGCTGGCGGGGCTGGCGGGCGCGGCGGCCCTGGCCGGGGCGCTCTCGGCGGCCCAGCTCGTGCCTTCGCTGGAGTTCACCGGCCTGAGCGGCCGGGCTACGGACGAGGGGGCGCACGACATCTACCCGTTCAGCCTGGAGCCGTACCGGCTGGCCGAGACGGTCTGGCCCGGCGTCTTCGGCCGCCGGTTCGGCCAGCCGGTCATGTGGTCCGACCAGGTTCTGCCCGGGATGAGCCACCGGACCTGGACCCCCTCGCTCTACCTCGGCGGCCTGACGCTGGTCCTGGCGGCGGGCGGGGCCGGGTTCCGGGGCGGTCCCCCCTGGCGGGGCTGGTTGACCGGGATCGCGGCCGTCAGCCTGGTCGGAAGCTTCGGCGAGTTTTTCAGCCCGATCGCGATCGCCCGGTTCTCGCCTGCGCTGGCCGAGGTGATCGGCCCGCACGACGCCCACAACACCAACGCCGTCCGGCTCGACGGCTACCTCCGCGACGGCGACGGGAGCCCCTACTGCCTGATGGCGGCGCTCCTGCCCGGGTTCCACACGTTCCGCTTTCCCAGCAAGCTCCTGAGCTTCACCGCCCTGGCCGTCGCCGGACTCGCTGGGCTCGGGTGGGACCGGGCGCTGGAGAAGCGATCGGGGTGGCTCGGCCGGGTCGCGCTGCTGGGCTCGGGGGCGTCGCTCTCTCTCCTGGCGGCCGTCTTCGGGCTCCGGGGCTGGATCCTCAAGCGGTTCGAGACGGCGCACTTCCCGACCGTCTTCGGCCCGCTCGACGTCCCCGCCGCCGTCTTCGATACCGAGATGGCCCTGCTCCACGGCGCGCTGGTCCTGGCGGCGTCCGGGGGCCTGATCGCCCTGGCTCGGCGCCGGGGCGAGCTGGCGGGCGTCCTGGCCGTGGCGCTCCTGACGATCGACCTCGGCCTGGCCAATGCGCCACTGATCCGGACGGTCCCGCAATCCGACCTGGACGCGACGCCCCGGGTCCTGGAGATCATCGCCGAGGCCGAGCGGGCTGACCCCGCGCCCGGCCCGTACCGGATCCACCGGGCCCCGATCTGGAACCCGACCCGGTGGCAAGAGACGGCCTCGGCCGACCGGGTCCGCGACTTCGTCCAATGGGAGCGCGACACGATCCAGCCCAAGTATGGGTTGCTCCATGACGTCGAGTACACCTACACGCTCGGGGTGGCCGAGCTTTACGATTACTCCTGGTTCTTCGCCCCGTTCCCCCGGGCCGCCCGGCCCGAGGCAGCGCGGTTCCTGAACGTCGCGCCGGGCGAGTCGATCGTGGTGTATCCCCGCCGGGGCTTCGACCTCTGGAACTCACGCTACTTCGTCCTGCCCGCCCGGCCCCAATGGAACGACCCGGACCGGGGGATCGCGTCGTTCCTGCCGGGGACCGAGCGGATCTACCCGCCGAAGGCGATCGCCTCGGGCAGTCCCGACGACCCGAGGGTCCGGAACTGGTTCGAGTCCGAGGACTTCCAGATCCTCCGGAACAAGGACGCCTTCCCCCGGGCCTGGGTGGTCCACGAGGCCCGCTTCAAGCGGCCGATCACCGGCCTGACCCGGGGGGCCCGGAAGGAGACGATGGAGGAGATTCTCTTCGCCAACGATGCCTTCTGGTCCGACCCGGAGCGGGCCTACTTCGACCCTCGGCGGATGGCCTGGGTCGAGGTCGACGACCCGCGCTCGCTGGCCGGCTACCTGCCCAACTCGCCGCCCCTGGCCGGGGAATCGGCCCGGGTGGTCGTCGCCGAGTCCAGCCCCCAGCGGGTGGTGATCGAGGCCGCCCTCGCCCGCCCCGGCCTGGTGATCCTGGCCGACGTGTACTATCCCGGCTGGAAGTTGACCATCGACGGCAAGCCCGCGCCGATCCTCCGCGCCAACCGCCTGATGCGCGGGGCCGCCGTCCGGGAGGGGAAGCATCGACTCGTCTACACCTACGAGCCCCAATCCTTCCGCCTCGGGGGGCTGGTCAGCCTGGCGGGGATCGCCGCGCTGGCGGTCTTCTCGGCCTGGAGTTTCCGACCGGGGCGGGCCGGTTGATCCCGGATCGCCCGGGCCCGTGCCTCCGATGGTGGCCGCGATCCGACCCCGACCAAGATCAGGGCCCGAGCTGATCCAGCTCCGCGCCGATGGCGTCCATCAGCGGGCCGAGGCTCGCCTCGGTAAAATCGAACTTCGCCCCGGCGGCCTTGAACAGCTCGGGGAGGGGCCGGGCCCCACCGATCGCCAGGGCCCGGCGATAATCGGCCACGGCGCCCGGCCGGTCGACCAGGCTCCGCCTCCAGATCTGCAAGGCCCCGAGCTGCGCGATCCCGTACTCGATGTAGTAGAACGGGTAGAGGAAGATGTGAAGCTGGCGATGCCAGCCGAGGGACCGGGCATCCTCGGAGCCCGACCAGTCGACCACCCCGCCGAAGCGGTCGAGCAAGGCGTTCCAGGCGCCTCGGCGGTCCTCCCGGGTCTGGCCGGGGTGGGCGTAGACCCAGTGCTGGAAGGCGTCGACGGTGGCGATCCAGGGGAGGATGGTGACGATCCCCTCCAGAAGCTGGCGGTAGGAGCGGTTGGCGTCGTCCTCGGCATAGAACAGCGCGAGGTTCCGGGCCCCGAGCAGTTCCATTGCCATCGAGGCGACCTCGCAGAACTCGATCGGGCTCTCGCGGTAGGCGGCCAGGGGCTCGCCCCGGCTGGCCAGGGCGTGGAAGGCGTGGCCCCCCTCGTGCAGGAGGGTCCGGACGTCGCCGTCGACCCCCACGGCGTTCATGAAGATGAACGGGAGCCGGTCGTCCTCCAGCGTGGTCTGGTAGCCGCCCGGGGCCTTCCCCTTCCGGTTGGCCAGGTCCAGCAGGCCGCCGGAGCGGAGGTAGGCGAACTGCGAGCCGAGTTCGGGGTCGACGTCGCCGAAGATCGCCTCGGCCCCCTCGGCCAGCTTCTCGACCTCGACGAACGGTCGGAGCGGCCGTCGGCCCAGCGGGTCGACCGACAGGTCCCAGGGCCGGAGCGTCTGCACCCCTAGGGCCTCGCGGCGCTCCTCCTGGAGCTTCCGGGCCAGAGGGACGACCACCCGGGCGATGGCATCCTGGAACGCGGCGGCCTGGGCCTCGCCGTAGTCGAACCGCTCGCGGACCCGGTAGGCGTAGGCGGTATAGCTGGGAAATCCGGCCTCGTGGGCGATCGCCTGGCGGAGCCCGACCATCCGGTCGAACAGGTCGTCGATGGCCTCGCGGTCGGCCAGGCGCCGCATGGCGACCAGTTCCCAGGCGGTCTGGCGGAGCGAGCGGTCGGTCTCCTCCAGGAACGGGGCCATCTGAGCGGGGGTCCGCTCCTGGCCCCCGAAGGTGACGGTCATCGCCCCGACAATCTTCTGGTATTGCTGGTCGAGTTCGGCCAGCTCGGTCTCGCGAGAAATGTTGGCCTCGCGGTACAGGGCTCGGCGGTTGGCCTGGGCCCGGTCGAAGACGTGGTAGCGCTCTTTGGGCAGGCCCGGGCGGTGAGGCGAGTCGAGGTATCGGGACCGGAGTTCGTTCTGGATCGGCTTGAGCCGGGGCTCGATCTCGCGGACGTACGCCAGGTGGGCCGCCTCGCGGTCGGAGTCGTCGGTCTGGCAGGTCATGGCGATATAGCGGCGGTTCCCCTCCTGCGACACGGCCCCGTTCAGTTCGCCGAGGTCGAACAGCCAGGCCTCCAGTTCCTCGGGCGACGCGATCGGCCGGTCCAGGAGCTTCCGATACCAGGGCTCGATCTGGTCCCAGGTCTTGAACTCGGCCCCCTCGGGGATCCAGCGGTGCGGGAAGATTTCGGGGACGTAAGCGGTCGCGGCCATGGCGTGAGGGTCCTGGATGACGGTCCGAGGGCGCCGATCCGTCGGGCACCTCATCCTAAATTACCGCGACGACCGCCGGTTTTGCCAGCCGGATTGGCCGATCCGGCCGGCTCGGAAGGCCCCCAGGTCGGGGCCGACCAGGATCCCGCCGTGGGGCATCCCCGCTCGGCCCGCCGCAACGCGATCAGGCCGCCGACAGGTGCCAGAGCCTCCGGCGTCCGGCTCGCCCCACGGTCCCCTCCGATTCGACGATCGCGGCCCGGGGCTCAGGGGACGGCCCACTGCACGAGCAGACCCCCGACGAAGATCAGGCCCAGGATGACCGCCGAGCCAAGGGCCAGGACCACCGCCGATGCCGCCAGGGCCTCGACGTGCGCCGCCAGGCCCCGGGCCTCGCCGAAGGCTCCGATGGTCTGGAACAGGGCCAACAGAACCGCCAGAGTCGAGACGATCAGCCCCAGCCCGGCGGCGAAGACGATGACCCCGACGCGCCCCACCTCGTCGCGGGCGATCCCCATCGCGGTCGCGATCACCAGGATGGCGAACAGGAGGGTCGAGAGCCGCATGCCGCCTTCCGCGAGTCCGAGGCCGGATCGCCGGGACCTCCCGGCGACCCCTCGATTGTAAGACGATCGCCGCCATCGGCCAACGGCCCGGGAGACTTCAATCCTGGGGGACCAGGCAACGGCGGATCTCCTCGGCCTCGGAGAGACCTGGCGGGAGGGCGTCCCGCGGGTTCCGGGTCGTGACCAGGCGGTCGCGGAGTTTCCGGCGGAGTCCGGCGACGATCGGGGCGAGGTCGGCCCGATCGCGGAGGTCGGTCGTCTCCTCGGGGTCGGCCTCCAGGTCGTAGAGCCGCTCAGACGGGCCGGGGAGCGGCCGGGCGGTCTCGTAGCCGTCGCGGCGACGGCGGGCCCCGGTCCCGACGATCAGCTTGTACCGGCTCGACCGGGCCATCGCCTCCTCGTTCTCCAGGTATTCGCTGAACACCACGTCACGCCCCTTCGCCTCTGGCTCGCCCCGGGCGAGCGCCGAGAGGCTCCGGCCGTGGAGGTCCGGCGGGGCGGGATGGCCGGCGAGGTCCAGGAGCGTCGGCAGGAGGTCGACCAGTTCGACCTGGTCCGACACCCGCCGGCCGGCCGGGAGGTGGCCGGGCCACCGGAGGATCAGGGGGACACGGACGGCCCGCTCGTAGAAGCAGTGCTTCTCGAACCGGCCGTGCTGGCCGAGCATGTAGCCGTTGTCGCCGAGGTAGACGACGATCGTGTCGTCGGCCAGCCCCGAGGCGTCCAGCGCGTCCAGCAGCCGGCCGACCTGGTGGTCAAGAGACGCCAGCGACGTGTAATAGGCCGCGGCGATCCCCTTCGCGTCCTCGGGGGTCAGGCCGGCGAAGACCTTGGGCCGGTCGAGCCGGTCGGCCTCTGAGACCGCCGGGGCGGCGAACTGGTCGGGGCGAAAGCGTCCCGGCCAGTCGTCGGGGAACTTGAACGGCGAGTGCGGCTCGGCGAATCCGACGACCAGCGCGAACGGGGCCGATCGGGACGGGTCCTTGTGCCGCCCGAAAAACTCGGCGGCCCGATCGACATAATAAGAGGACTCCATCGCCGAGCCGGGCAGGCCGAAGGGCCGAACGGCGGCGTTCAGCCACTCCCCGGCCGGGTCCTGGAACGGTCGCCACTTCCGGCGGAGGTCGCCGCCCGGGGGCGGGTGGTCGCGGAGCCATCGGGCCCAGTCGGGCGTGTCGATCCGCTCGGAGAAGCCGTGCCTGGCCTTGCTGTTGAAGTGCATCTTGCCGAACGCGGCCGTGTCGTAGCCCAGGTCGCCCAGCCAGTCGCCCAGGGTCACGGCGTCCTCGGGCAGGGGCGTCTCCAGCCGGGTGACCCCGACGGCATGCGGGAGCCGCCCGGTGAGGAACGATTGCCGGCTCGGCGTGCAGACCGGCGCGTTGCAATAAGCCCGGTCGAACCGGACCCCCTGCCGGGCCAGGCCGTCGAGCCGGGGGGTAGCCCCCCTGGGGTCGCCATCGGACCCCAGAAGGCCCCCGGCGTGGTCGTCGCCGACCAGGATCAGGATGTTCGGGCCCCGGGCTCGCCCCCCCTCCGGCCGAGGTGCCCGGGGGCGGACCGGCCCGCCGTCGTCGGGATGAGCCAGGGCCGCCGGAATGAGCAGGACGCACCAGGCGGCCAGCCGGAGCCTGCGCCGGGTCTCCCGGATACCGTCTTCGGGGTCGCTCAAGTCCAACCTCCGTGCGTCCGGGTCGTCCGCATCGCTCACCAAAGTTAGCCAGGAAGCCCCCGGCTTTAGCCGTGGGGAGGAATAGTGTGTTGATTAAACTAAACACGACTGGAAACCACCGCTGAATTATGGACAATTGTTCCGGGAGCAACGGCTTTGAAGGCACTCCCGGTTCCTTGGCAACCAGTGATCGTATGGCGTTGGAGCAACTAACCGTCTGCTCCGTAAAACGATCGACGTTGAGACACGCCGCGAGGCGTCTCGAAAACTCCCGGCCCCAGAGGGTCGGGGCAGGGTGATGTAAACATCCCTGAACTGGACGGAGGGCCGAAGGAATCGGCCGGCAATCGTGCCACTCCGAGCTGGAAAGCCCCCGGCTTTAGCCGTGGGGTCGTTTACTCCACCTCGTTCCGGAGCCTGTCGCGGGCTTGCCCCAGTCGCTCGCGGTCGTCCGGTAGTAATGGCTCGACAAGCCGCTTCTCCAGCGAGCATTGCAACCCCCAGAGGACCACCTCCTCGGCCTGATCCACGATGTCAAGTTGATCGAAGTCGCTGAATCGCGAGACAAGTTCGAAGAGGACCAACGCCTCATCGGCGGTCAGTTCGATCGTGACGGCGGCGTTTCCCAAGATCGGCCTCCTCGATTGACCACCGACCCCGTTGCGCGACTATTTGTAGATCAGATACCGGCCCCGGACCTTGGCGAACTCCGCCAGTTCGCCGTCCCAGGTCGCCCGGATCGCGGCGAGGTCGCCCCCGGCCTGGAGCGCTTCGTAGGCGTCGCGGTCGGCCAGCATCTTGAGGAATCCGGCCGGTTCCCACTTCTGGGGGTGGAGCGACCGGAGCGTGATCGCCAGCGCGATCCCCAGGTCGACCGGCTCGAAGGTCGCCCAGTCGGTGATCGCGATCTGGACCCCCTTGCACTCCTGGCCGGCGTATTGCCGCTCCCGGGGCGTGAACCGGACGGGGACGAACCGGACCCCGGGCAGCGCCAGCTCGTTGAGGGCTTTGGCGAAGGCCCGGTCGTCGATCCAGGGGGCGCCCAGGCGTTCAAAGGGGGTGTCGGTCCCCCGGCCGGTGGCCAGGTTGCTGGCCTCCAGGAGCCCGACGCCGGGGTAGAGCAGGGCCTCGGTCAAGCTCCGCATGTTGGGCGAGGGGTTGACCCACTCCAGGCCGGTCCGGTCGAAGGTGTCGGCCCGCCGCCAGCCCTCGCAGGGAATGACGGACAGGTCGGCGCCGATGGATCGCTCGGTGTTGAACAGCCGGGCCAGCTCGCCGACGGTCATCCCGTGCCGGACCGGGAGCGCGTGATGGGCGATGAACGAGGCGAAGTCGGCGTCGCGCACGGGGCCCGCCACGGCCGTCCCGCCGATCGGGTTGGGCCGGTCCAGTACGACCACCGGGATCTGGTTCTCCTTGCCCGCCTCCAGGACCAGGCCGAGCGTGCTGATGTAGGTATAATACCGAGTCCCGACGTCCTGGATGTCGTAGACCAGGACCTCGACGCCCGCCAGGCTCTCGGGCGAGGGCTTGCGCGACTTGCCGTAGAGGCTGAAGATCGGCAGGCCGGTCTTCTCGTCCCTGGCGTCGGCGACCTCGGAGTCGACCAGCCCGCGGATCCCGTGCTCGGGGCTGAACAGCGCGACCAGTTCGACGCCTGGAGCGCCAAAGAGGAGGTCGATCGTCGGGACGCCCGCCTTGCTCCGGCCCGTGTGATTGGTGACCAGGCCGACCCGCTTGCCCCGGAGGTCGCGGAAGTCCCGGCGAACCAGGACGTCGACCCCGCAGTCGACCGGCCGGGTGGCGGGAGGTTTCGGGAGGACGGGCCCGAGGGCGGCCGAGGGGCGGTCGACCAGTCTCGGGGTCGCATCAACGATCGCCGAGGCGACCAGCGTGGCCACCTCGGCGCGGAGGAGGCCGGGGCCGGTCCCCTTGCCGTCGGGGTGGAGCCGGCTGGTCAGGAGGACGACGAACGTCTCGGTCTCGGGGTCGACCCAGAGGCTCGTCCCGGTAAACCCGGTGTGGCCGAAGCTGGTCGGGCCGAACAGGCTCCCCCGGGGGCCGCTGTAGGGGGTGTCGACGTCCCACCCCAACCCCCGTCGCTGCCCCTCGGGCGTCGAGCCGGGGTCGACCATCGCCCGGACCGTCAGCGGCGCGAGAACTCGCTTGCCGTCGAGGCCCTTGCCGCCATCGAGCATCATCTGGGCGAAGACGGCCAGGTCGTCCGCCGTCCCGAACAGCCCGGCGTGGCCCGCGACCCCGCCCAGCGCCCGGGCCCTCGGGTCGTGGACGATCCCCCGGAGCATCTTCCCGCCGTCGGGCTCGGTCGGTGCCACCCGGGCCAGCGGGGTCGGGTCGTCGGGGGCCCCCCCGACCGGCCGGAAGCCGGTGTCGATCATCCCCAGCGGGTCGAAGATCGCGGCCCGGGCGAACTCGTCGAGCGACTGGCCCGACACCTTCTCGACCAGCCGGCCCAGGACCAGGAACCCGACGTCGCTGTAGAGGAACTTCTCGCCCGGGTCCGCCACCGGCTCCAGCTCGTCGATCTTCCGCCAGGCCATTTCCGGCCCCTCGGCGTAGTCGGCGATCGGGTCGTCGGGGATCAGGCCCGAGCGGTGCCGGAGGAGCTGCTCGATCGTGATCCGGTCCTTGCCATGCCCCTTCAGCTCGGGGAGGTACGCGACCACCCGGTCTTCCAACCGGAACTTGCCGCGCTCCAGGAGGACCATGGCCGAGGTTGCCGTCGCCACCGGCTTGGTCAGGCTCGCCAGGTCGAACACGGTGTCGCGCGTCATCGGCTCGTCCATCGGCTCGACCGACCGCCGCCCGTAGGCCCGGGCCAGCGCGACCTTCCCCCGGCGGCCAACCACCACCACCGCCCCAGGGACCTTCTTCTCGCCGACCGCCCGGGCGATCGCGTCGTCCACCCGCGCCAGCCTCGACGGGTCGAAGCCCACCGCCTCCGGCTTGGCGTCGGGCAGCGCGGCGCGTCCAGCGGTGGTAAGGATTAGCGTCAAGAAGAAGGCCGGGGCGATTCTCATGGATGTGGTGCCTCGGAGTGCGTCGGAAGTTGGCCCGTGACGAAATGTCGATGCCGCCCCGATGATGGCCTCGGAGCCAATATCCTAGGAATCGGTCTCGTCGAATACGGTCGGATAGGTGCTAACTTCGATGCCCGCCCCGATGCCGCTCGCGAACCTCACGAGCGATCGAGAGAGGAGCACGGAAGTGGTGTAGGTATCGGACATCACGCCGACGCCGAGCACGATGTCGAGGTCCCCCGGCGCCGGATCACCGGAGGTCGGAGGCCACCCGCTCAACCTCGACATGAGGGAATCGAGATGGGATGCCAACGAAGCCTCATCCCCTTCCTCGGAAACGAGACGCCAGAAGTGATTGAGGAAACAAGCTGTGCCCAGATCGTTGAGGCTTCCCTTCTCATGATGACAGGATGGCTCGGTCCCCATCAGCCGTGTGATCTCCGCCGGGCTCAGCGATCGACTTCGGATGTACAATGAGACGATATACTGCTTCATAGTTTGTCTCTCGAACGGAGGGCAGCCGGCTCAGCCTGACCGGGACCCGCCTTCGCCTGCTCCGCCAGGAATCGGCTCGCCAAGAGCCCGACCGCCACCACCGTCCCCGATCCCACCAGGGCATACCAGGGATAAGCCACCGCCGTCAGGAATTTCACGGCCGAAACCGCCACCATCCCCGCGATCAGCCCGACGAACGCCGCCCGCTGACCGACGCTCCGGGTCCAGACGCCCAGCAGGAACAGCCCGAGCAATAACCCGGTCACGAACGAGGCCACCGCCAGGGCGTTGTCGACCACGCTGTTGCTGAGCCCTTCGGCCGCCAGCGCCACGCCCATCTGGACCACGCCCCAGAACGCCGTCATCCCCTTGGAGACCCGGAGCAGGTGCTTCTCGTCGGACCCGGGGAAGAGCGGGCGGTAGAGGTCGTTGACCGTCGACGACGCCGACGAGCTGAGCGCTCCCGAGACCGTGCTCATCGTCACCGAGAACACCGCCGCGATCACCAGTCCGAGCAGGCCGGTCGGCAGGTAGTGGACGATGAAATAGGGGAAGAACTCGTCGTTCTTGACCAGCGGTCGCGTCGGCGGTTGGTCCTGGTAGAGCGCCCAGAGGCCGACCCCGATCGTCAGGAAGAGGGCGAACTGGGTCAGGATCACCAGGCCGCTGCCGATCAGGGCCCAACCCGCCTGCCGCTGTGACCGGGCCGTCAGGTAGCGCTGGACCATCATCTGGTCGGCCCCGTGGGTCGCGGTGTCCAGGACCAGCCCGCCGATCAGTCCGGCCCAGAAGGTGTAAGTCTGGGTGAGCATCCCGTACAAAGCCCTCCCGGCCTCGCCGACCGTCCGGGGCGGGGCGACGCCGTCGAACCCCAGGTTGAAGACCCGGAACTTGTTGGCCGCCAGCCCCCGGTGCCAGATCGCGTCCCACCCTCCCGGGACCTGCCGGATCAGGATCGTCAGCGCCACGCCGGCCGCCACCAGGTAGACGCCGAACTGGATCACGTCGATCCAGACCACCGCCTTGATCCCGCCCAGGTAGGTATACGCCAGGGTCGAGAGCCCGATCACCACCACCGACGCCGTCAGGTTCCATTCGGTGATCTCGCTGAGGACCATCGCCGCCAGGAACAGGCGGAGCCCCGAGGCCAGCGTCCGGGTTACCAGGAACAGGACCGAAGCCGCCTTCTGCGTCGCCCCACCGAACCGGAGTTCCAGCACCTGATACGCCGTGTAAATCTCCCCCTTGAAGTACGACGGGAGGAGCACGACCGTCACCACCACCCGGGCCAGGATGTACCCCAGGGCCAGTTGGAGGAACGTCATGTCCCCCTTCACCGAGTTCCCCGGGACGCTCAGGAAGGTCACGGCGCTGGTCTCGGTGGCGACGATCGAGATCATCACCGCCCAGGCCGGGATGTCCCCCTCGCCCAGGAAATACCCCTTGAGCCCCCTCGCCCCCGAGCCTGACCCGATCCGGGCCCCCAGCGCCGTGCAGCCGACGATGTAGAGGACGAGGACGCCGTAATCCAGCGGCTGCATGATTGCTCCCGGGGGCGGACCGGCGGGGCAGGGCGGCTCCCTCGGGCCGACCATCGGAGCCGCCAATTTACCGGACCGAGGGCGGCTTGGCCACCTCCCGGGCGGAATGGTGGGCCGGCCTCACCGAGTCGCGTAGAACGGGACGACCTCGTTCAGGCTCGCGAAGAACAGGACCCCGGTGGCCAGGTTGAAAACCAGGGTCGCGGCGATCCAGGGGAACCGGCCGGGGCCCTTGGGGCGGATCCTCATGGTGGCGACCACGCCCACGCCCTGGATCAGGAAGAAGGCCGACTGGTAGCCCTGGATCCGCCCGGCCCCCATGTCGAAGGCGTACTCGTGGAGCAGGGCCGAGACCAGGAACGTCGCCAGGGCCACCCGGAGCGGCCACCTCGGGCCGCCGAGCGGCTTGAAGACGTCTTCGCGGAAGAACTCCTGCGCCGGCCGGTTATAGCGTCGCCAGAAGTCGGCCGGGGTCCGGGCCGCGAAGGGGTTGTCCATGAAGTCGCGGCCCCGGCCCCCGACCAGCCGCCACGACGACGTCACTGCCCCGAGGAACGGGATCAGCGCCAGGAAGAACGCGATCACCTTGGCGGAGTGCTCGGCCGCGAACGGATACCTCGGCCAGTCGAACCGGAACAAGAGCCCGACCAGCGATCCGCCCGCCGCCGCCCCGGCCAGGGCCAGCAAGAGCCGCCGGAGGTCGGACGCCCGGGGCGGCCGTCGCCCCTCGCCGAGCTTCCGCTGGACGACCGAGGTCGGGTTGAGCAGGAAGCCGAGGAATCCCGCGAGCCCCGGTCGATGCCCCCGATCGACCCCGAGGTGGAGGTCGAGCAGCTTGATCGCCTCGGCCGCCGCGAAGATCGCCGTCAGGAGCCGGGCCAGGGCCAGCCTCCGGTCGATCAGGAGTGGCGCCAGGACCACGACCGCCGCCAGGATCGCCAGGACCGCGAGGCGGGGGAGACGAGGGAGCCACAGTGCCGGGTAGAAGGCGGAGCAGGCGGCGAGGATCGCCGCGACCGACAGCCAGATCATGCGCCGCCTCGGGGTCCGCGAAAGACGTGAACTCGGAGCCCCGATCCGCGACCCATCAGGGCCGACCTCGGAGCCATCGGGAGGGCCGCCCTCCTCCGGGATCGTAGCACAACCTCCGAGCGTCCCTGACGGATTGCACGCTCCTCCGATCACCGTTTCGCCCCCGGCAATCGGTTGCTCGACGGAAAAACCCGGCTAAGAAAGCCTCGCCAACACGATCTTATTCCTCTGGGGAACGATCACGGACCAGGCCCCCGTCCTTCGGGATCGCGCGTTGGGTTCGTTCGGGAGCGGAGGTCGAGCGCGTTGGCTTCGTCTTTCCCGGGCTGAATCGAGTCCTCTCCAGGATGGCGAGCGATCGGCGATCCCTTGGGTTCGTTTCGTCGCGAGCCTCGACCGGCGGATCCCCGGTGCTTGCCATGCTCCAAACTTCTTGTCTCGTGAGACATCCATCCGATGGCTTCGTTTTTCCGGCCGATCCCGGGACGACGGCGCGGCTGATGCCGCGAGGGCTTCGATCTCTGGGCAACCGAGCGACGTGGTTGCTGGGATGTCATGCTTGTGGGAGTACCGAATTTCCTGATGGGTTTCCGGTTGCTCGGTCGAGCCGATTCGTGGCGAAATGACTAGCCCCTTTTCGGGGGATCGGTTTTCGCTATACTCGAAAGATGAGCGACCGCGCTCGGCTCACGCACGGCCGCCCTCTGTGTGCTTCGACAGATCGCCCCTCGTCCCCTGGGTGGCCGCGCCATGGTTCCGGACGGCGTTGAGCATGGACCCCCGCGACGCCTGGTCAGCCGGCGCGACCTGTTTCGCCGCCGGCCTCCCGCGCCGGTCGTCCCGACCGCTCCGCTGAATGGCACCTACTCGCTGATCAACGCCAGCCGGCCGTTGATGGGGTCGTACTTCGAGGTCCGGCTCGGGGCGGGCGTCCCCGGGGCCGTCGAGCTGGCGACCCGGGCCCTGGACGTGGTGGAGGAGCTGGAAGCCCAGCTCACCGTCTACCGCGACGACTCGGAGGTCAGCCGGCTCAACGGATCGGCCCACCTCGGCCCGGTCGAGGTCGAGCCCGGCCTGTTCCAACTCCTGGAGCGGGCCCTGGCGATCGGCCGGGCCACCGGCGGGGCCTACGACGTGACCGCTGGCGCCCTCTCGCTGGCCTGGGGATTCACCCGGGGCCCGAAGCGGGTTCCCGGACCCGAGGCCCTGGCAGACGCCCTCGACCGGACCGGCTCGGATCGCCTGACCCTGGTCCCCACCCGGTCGACCGTCGCCTTCGACCGGCCGGGAGTGGTCGTGAACCTGGGGAGCATCGGTAAGGGGTATGCCATCGACCGGGCGGTTGAGGTCATCCGGGGGCACTGGTGGCCGACCGCGGCTCTGATCCACGGCGGCCGGTCCAGCCTCTACGCCCTGGGGTCGCCTCCCGACGACTTCGGCGGCCGGTGGCAGGTCGCCCTCCCCGACCCGACCTTGCCCGACCTCCCGCTCGGGACGATCCACCTCCGGAACCGGGGGATGGGGACCTCGGGGGCATTGTTCCAGCGGTTCGAGGCGGGAGGCCGGATCTATGGCCACATCCTCGACCCCCGGACCGGCGAGCCACCCGAGGCCGGCCCGGTCTCGGTGACCGTCCTGGCCCCGACCGCCGCCGAGGCCGACGCGCTCTCGACCGCCTTCTATCTGCTGGGCCCCGAGGGGTCGGCCCCCTTGCTGGCCGATCGCCCCGACGTCGGGGCCCTATTCGTCACCCGTCCCGATCCCGACGGCCCGCCCCGGGTCGAGGCCCTGAACCTGACCGACGCCGATTACACGCCCCGGCCGCGCCGGGGCTGAACCTCCGGCCGACGCCCCGCGTAATGAAGAAGGAGAAGTCCCCTGGCCGCCCCTCGTCGCTTTTACCCCGGCTTCTTCGGCGCCCTGTTCCTGGTCCTGCTCCGGTTGGCGATCGGCTGGCACTTCCTCTATGAGGGGACCCAGAAGATCCTGTCGACCCCGCAAGGCAAGGCGACGATCCTGGCCCGGATCTTCCCGATCCCGGACGGGCCCGCGTTCTCGTCCGAGGGCTACCTCCGGAACGCCAGCGGCCCGCTCGCCCGACGCTTCCGGGCGCTGGTTCCCGACGTCGACAGCCGCGAGAAGCTCGACCCGTCCCGGCTCAAGGACGAGTGGTCGGCCGAGATGTACCAGATCGCCAACCACTATGGCTTCGATGAGGACGAGCAGAAGAAGGCCGGTGAGGTTCTCAAGAAGGCCCAGCAGGACGCCGACGACTGGTTCCAGTCGATCGAGAACCGCGAGAAGGTCCATAAGTACCTGGCGGACCTGAGCGAGATCGAGGCCATCGAACGCAAGCCGGACGCCCTGGCCTACGAGATTGAAAACGCCCGGGCCGACCGCAAGCTCGTCGAGGCCGACCGCAAGGATCTGGTCAAGATTGTCGACGCCTGGACCTCCGGTCTCCGGATCGGCCTGGTCGCCCTGGCCTCGCCCGCGCAAGTCAAGGAGGCCGGCGAGTACGCCCCGCCCCTGAACCAGCTCCAGAAGATCGACCTGCTGACGATGTGGGGCCTGAGCACCGTCGGGCTCTGCCTGATGCTCGGGCTGTTCACCCCGCTGGCGGCCCTGGGTGGCGCGGCGTACCTCCTGAGCTTTTACCTGAGCATGCCCCCCTGGCCGGGTCTCCCCGAAGGAATCACCGAGGGGCATTATCGTTACGTCAACAAGAACCTGATCGAGATGCTTGCCTGTCTGGTGCTGGCCCGCACGCCCAACG